>Ga0209420_1000266_pt1 | contig 30436 bp, 29 predicted proteins | sample BlaSpr_A8_OM1_O1_FD_187972 | JGI IMG/M metagenome (GOLD analysis project Ga0209420, IMG submission 187972) | Forest soil microbial communities from Thunder Bay, Ontario, Canada - Black Spruce, Ontario site 2_A8_OM1_O1 (SPAdes) (version 2) | ecosystem: Environmental > Terrestrial > Soil > Boreal...
ACCCAAGACGGCGAGGCTGGCAGATGTTGTAGTGGACGCCGTTACTGACCCGCTTCGACTTTGGCGGTGATCAAGCCAACGCTCTCAATCCCGGCCCCACGCATGATGTCAATCGCCCGGGCAACTTGCCCGAAGTCAACAGCGTCGTCACCCTTCACGAAAGCGACCTTTTCTGCACGCAACTTGAAAACGTCGTCCAGGCGAGGTCCCAAATCGTCCCAGGAAGTCTCGTCCTGATTGATCATTACTTTTCCATTCGCCAATACTTGAACGACGATCGTCTTGGCCAGGACATCCTTGTTTTCCGGCGCGTTAGGCGGCGACGGTTGCGGAACGAGAGTATCCAGCCCTTGCGGCACCGTCGGCGTGATCACCATGAAGATGATGATAAGGACGAGCAACACATCGATAAGCGGTACGATATTCGGTTCCGACATCGAACCTTTATTTCCTCCAACTGCCATTCCCATGAAAAGACTCCTTTAATTCTTGACGCTATTTCAGTCGCCTGCAGCAGGCGGAGCGGGAGGTGCGGGCGCACCAGCTTTGCCCCGATTCTTTTCCGTGAGGAGCCCGATTTTATCCACACCAGCAGACCTGACTTCGTCCACCGCCTTAACTACATCGCCGTACTTCGCGCGCTGATCGGAACGTACGAAGACGGTTTTATCCAGACGGTTCGCCAGGAGGTCTTTCACCTTGCTTGTAATTTCGCTCAGGCCAACTTGCGTACTTCCCAAGTACAAATGTCCATCTCGAGTGACTGCCACGATGATGGCGTCGTCCTTGTCCGCATCCTGCATGTCTTGAGCGTTATTTACCTTGGCCATATCCACCGATACACCTTTTTGCAACATCGGCGTCACGACCATGAAAATAATCAACAGGACGAGCATGATGTCGGCCATAGGAATTACGTTTGGCGCAGCCATCACTGGTGGTGCTTTGGGTTTGTATCCCATGACTTACTTCTTTCCGCCCCGGCGAGTGATGAAGTAGTTGATCAACTCCATCGAGGAGTTGTCCATCTCGACGTCGAAAGCTTCCACTTTATTTGTGAAATAGTTGAAGGTCCACACAGCCGGCACTGCGACGAGAAGACCGAGCGCCGTGGTAACCAAAGCTTCAGCGATACCGCCAGCGACTGCGGAAAGTCCGGTTGCTTTGGAGGCCGAAATACCTTTGAACGCGTTGATGATGCCCATGACGGTTCCGAACAATCCGACGAACGGAGCCGTGGAACCAATAGTGGCGAGCCCCGAAAGGCCGCGCTTCATTTCCGCATGGACAATAGCCACCGAGCGCTCGAGTCCGCGCTTGGCTGCTTCGATCACTTCCTCGTCACCAACCTGTGCGGAGGCCGCTTGAAATTCAGAAAGACCCGTCGCCACTACCTTGGCGATGTGGCTCTTTTTATTTCGCTCGGCGATCGAAATTGCTTCGTCGAGCTTGTTGTCCTTCAACGCCCCGGCCACCTGCTGCACGAATACGCGGGATTGCTTCCGCGCTGCGCTATACATCAGCGCCCGGTCAATCATAATGCCCACCGACCAAGCAGACATGATGAAGAGAATGAAGACGACCGTTTTCGCCGGGTAGCCCATGTTGTGCCACATCGTGAGCAAATCCCAGCCTACTTCCTGCTGCTGCAACATCACCACACTCGCCAAGAGTAAATTCGAAAACATAGAGTTTGCTCCTCCATTCGTGCAAAACGATCACGGCAGCGATATTTTGCCGGTCGCAATTGACTTCAAATCAGCCCAGACCCCCAAGAGGATGCCCGAACCGTGTTCTTCTTAACCACCCAAAGTAAACACAACAGAAATTGTCGTATCAACGTCCACTGGATCGCCGTTCAGCAACGTCGGTTTATAGCGCCATTGGCGAACTGCATCCATGGCGCTCTTCATCAGCAACGGCGGACCAGAGATATATTGAAGGTCCTGAACCGTTCCGTCCTTTCCGATAATCGCGTGAAGCAATACGGTTCCGGAAATGTGCGCGGTCTTAGCGATTGCTGGATAAACTGGCGTCACCTGCCGAATCAAATTTGCTTGGGCCACATTACCGCCTACGCGGATCGACTTAGGAGTTACCTTCGGTGGCGGCGGCAATCCCGCGCCCGTGCCACCAATGATTCCACCAAGAACTCCACCAGCTTGCCCGCCCGGCACCCCGCCAGGGACACCGCCGGTCACGCCGACCGCACCTACATCGGGCGGCAATTCCTCTTCCTTAATCATGGAAACTTTTTTCGGGATCACGGTCGGAGCCGTCATCTGGCCGTTATGAATCAAGCGAGCAACGGGCTTCACTATTCGCTGAATCGCCGCAGCCGGAGGCGGCGGAGGCGGAGGGGGCGGAGGCGCGACAAGGAAAGTAGTAAGCATCTGTTTGGGCAGCGCTTCCGTGTAGATCAGTGGAATCAGAATCATCACAAACACGATTGCGAACTGCAGCAGAAACGACAGCGCCACCGTCCAAGGCTTATTTGTCTTTTGCGGATTCGCGCTAGAAACCACCAGATCGTCAAACATAGCTACCTCCTAGCAGCTGCCGCTACGCGCTTATCGGCCGCGGATCCGGCGCGAACGGCAGTTCCTTGTCCTCGATACTTGTTCCACCACACCACGATAGGCGCCGCAATTCCGAAACTGGAGTACGTACCTACCACAACTCCTACCACCATAGCAAAAGAGAACGCCCGAAGGACTTCGCCGCCCATCAGAAACAAAACTAGAACGGTCAAAAACGTCAGCCCGCTTGTCAAAATCGTCCGTGAAAGCGTCTGATTGATGGCTTTGTTTACTACCTCAGGAAAGGGCTCACGCCGCATCAGCCTGAGGTCTTCACGAACACGATCGAAAATTACAATCGTGTCGTTCATCGAGTAACCAACTAGAGTCAAAAGTGCTGCAATGACTGTGAGCGAAATCTCGAAATGGAAAATTGAAAAGAGGCCCAGCGTGATAAGCACGTCGTGAAAAACGGCTATCACGGCCGCCGCCCCATACACCCACTCAAACCGGAAGGCAATATATAACAACATGCCCGCCAACGCATAGAGGGTAGCGAGAATGGCCTGGCGTCGCAGTTGGGCGCCTACTTTGGGTCCTACGATCTCAACATTACGAATCGTAAAATTGCTTAGCGTAAAACCGTTGCTTAGAGAACCTATTACCGCCGATGTCACACCATCCACATTTTTCAACTCATCGAAATTAGTGACGATGCCGCCATGCTCCTTGTCGCGGGCATCGGTCAAACGTTGAGCGAGTTGGTTGTAACGCTCTCCGGCATTGGTGCCCAGAATCAAAGGGTCTTTTTGCGTGAGATAAGCAGCCAAACCAGATACGGTAATCGAATTGAAATCTTGTTTCCCAGCAGCGTTGGCGGTTCCGAAGGTCTTGTGCAGAACATCCAAAATTGCTTGCTTACCGGCGTCCAGAGCCTCATCTCCCTGGCCCGTTTTTTCGATACCGATAACGACGTCGTTTTGCGATCCACTATTCAAGACATTGTCACTGATGGTCTGAATCGAACTGTTGGCCAGGCCCGCGTCTTGAAGCCCCTTACGAATCTGGTTTACCGGAGCCGGCCCCGAGAATCGCACATACACCAGCGTGCCACCCCGGAAGTCAATTCCGTAACGTAAGCCGCCATTATGGAGAATTGAAATCCAGCCAACCGCCAGCAGGACGAGCGAAAGCGAAACGAAGTACTTCGCCTTCCCCATCCAATCCATGTTTACGTTGTGAAAAAATTCCATCGAGTCCTATCCGTCATTATTTGACACCGCGACTTCCCGATTTGTTCCCTGTCTAGATGCTGAGCTCCGCCTGCCGCTCCATACGTGAAAGATGCCAATCGAAGATAGCCCGCGACACATAAATTGAAGTAAACACATTAGCTAGCAAACCAATCACCAAGGTGACGGCAAAGCCGCGCACGGGCCCGGTTCCGAATAAAAAGAGGAAAACCGCTGAAACAATGGTAGTTACGTGCGTATCGATAATCGTTAGGAAAGCCCGATCGAACCCCACTGCAACGGCCGAGGCCGGAGCTTTTCCACTTCGTAGCTCCTCTCGAATACGCTCGAATACTAGTACGTTGGAATCCACGCCCATGCCGATCGTCAGAATCACGCCCGCAATCCCCGGCAGAGTCAGCACCGCCCCTGCATAGGCCATGAAGGCGAGGAGGATTAGTAGGTTTAGGGCCAGGGCCACAACCGCATTGACACCGCTCGAGCGATAATAGATCACCAGGAAAATCATCACCACCAGGATGCTACCGATGGAAGCGCGTACTCCTTGACGAATGGAATCAGCCCCTAAGGAGGGACCAACGGTCCGCTCTTCCAAATACTTGATGGATGCTGGCAACGCTCCAGCTCTCAGTACAAGAGCCAGGTCTTGCGCCGATTCTTGACTGAAATTACCCTCGATAATCCCCGAATCTTCAATCCGGCCGTTAATGACCGGAGCTGTGTAAACCCTACGGTCAAGCACGATGGCCATCTTATGGCCAATATTTGACTCCGTGAACGGCCCGAACCTCTGCGCCGCCGCAGTGGAAAGTTGGAAACGAACTTCGTATTGTCCGGGGTTATTCGAACTGGGCGCCGGGCTTGCACCACGTAAGTCCTGCCCGGTAACAATGGGCGCGCGCTCGAGTATATAAAAACCTTGCTGGGGCGGCTGTCCAGCTTGCGTACTTTCAGCCCTACCCGGCACAATTTCACTCCCCGCGGGCAACACTCCACCGTGAGCTCCCAAGGCTGCTACTTCGGAGGGGTAAATTTGTTCGTCGACTACTAGTTTAAGCTCCAGTTGCCCGCCAGCTTGAATTACAGATTTTGCGCGAGTTGGATCGCCTTCGCCAGGAAGCTGAACAAGAATCTCGTTGGCACCGCGGCCGGTAAAGGCGATGGTTGGCTCGGTGAGTCCGAGTGCGTTTATGCGTCGCGTAATTGTTTCCAGCGACTGATCCATCGTGTCGCGCCGTAGATCGGCGACGATCGAAGGCTTCATGGTCATCAAGTAACCATTCTGCTCGCCGGCAGCTGGAGCCAAAGCCCAGTCGGTAAACTGGCTGCTGACCAAATCGCGGAAAGCGCCGGATGCATTGGGGTCCACATTGCGTACCAAAATGTGTGTGTCGTCAACGCGGCTAATTTCACCGGTGGTAATATTTTTTTCGTGAATCTGTTTGGTTATCTGATCGACAGCTTGATCGCAGCGCTGGCCAATGGCTTCGTCCACTTGTACCTGCAAAACCAAGTGGCTGCCTCCCTTCAAATCCAGACCAAGCTTGATGCGATCCGCCAGATTCTGCTTAACCTGGGCCCCTGACGTCGGGAATGTAGGCACGCAAATTAGGCCATAAATGCAAAAAAGTATGACCGCACCGATAAAAATAAATTTCCACCTGAGCTGGGAATTCATTCGGGCTTTCTAACTCTCCTTGGGAGGTTCTGCCTGGAGGCCTGCGATGGCGCTGCGGGCCACCTTCATCTTCACCTGCTCAGCAACGCGCAACTGCACAGCTTCATCTTCCAGACCGACTATTGTTCCGTAAATCCCGCCGTTGGTAATGACCTTGTCGCCGGTTTTCAACGCCTTAAGCATCTCGGTGACTTTCTTCTGACGCCGTTGGGCCGGCAGGATCATCAGGAAATAAAAGATGACCATGATCAGAATCAAAGGTAGAAAAAGAGCGATCCCGCTCGGCTGCCCCTGAATCAACGCCGTCGAGATCGTCCGCGGAACACCTAGAGCCAGCATCACGTTATTTGCGCCTTTCCCTTTTAAGCGGGCACGCTAACCGAGGGCGAATTAAGAACCGTTCGCCGAAGAATCCCCTCCGCCTGTTACGGCGCCCAACACCTGCTTAGGTTTGCCTATTTGAGGCGGGCCTGAAGGTCAGAGCGGAACTTTTCGAGCTTCCCAAAACGAATAGCCTCGCGAATTTCGCGCATTATGTCAAGGTAAAAGTAGATGTTGTGGTGGGTGTTTAGGATGGCTGAGAGAGTCTCACCGGACAAATAAAGGTGTCTGAGGTATGCGCGAGAATAGCGGCGGCATACGGCACAACCGCATTTCTCATCAAGGGGCCTCCGATCGTTGGAATATCGTGCGTTTTTAATGAGCAGGCGCCCCTCGGAAGTGAACAGACATCCGTGGCGAGCGCTGCGCGTCGGTAAGACGCAGTCCATCATATCGATGCCCAGCGCGACATAATCAGGCAATTGCTGGGGATAACCTACTCCCATGAGGTAGCGAGGTCGGTCCTGGGGCAGACGCGCAGCTGCCACTTGCGTCATCTCGCAGGTAATCGCATGCGATTCACCGACAGCGAGCCCTCCGATTGCGTAGCCCGGAAAATTCATTTCCACCAGCCGATCGGCATTTTCGCGTCTGACTTGCGGGGACGTTCCGCCTTGAACGATTCCGAAAAGCATCTGCTTCGCAGGGTCGCCATGCTGCTGAAAATAATTCTGCGAGCGACGCGCCCAATCGAGCGTGCGAGCGGCAGCTTCTCGCGCGCGCTGTTCGGTGGAAGGCGTCTCGATGCATTCATCGAGAACCATTACGATGTCCGCTCCGAGTGCGATTTCGATTTCCAACGCTTTTTCCGGCGAAAGAAAATGCGCGGAGCCGTCGAGGTGAGAACGAAAGGTAATACCCTCGTCGGTCACTTTTCGCAGCTCGCTCAGGCTGAATACCTGATAGCCGCCGGAATCGGTAAGGATCGCTTTGGGCCACGACATGAAGGAATGCAAACCGCCCATGTCGCGAATAAGTTCATGGCCGGGACGAAGAAACAAATGATAGGTATTGGAAAGAAGAATCTGAACGCCCAGCGATTCCAGGTCTGCTTGGGTTTGGGCTTTCACCGTTGCCGCAGTTCCTACAGGCATGAACGCTGGTGTTTCGATGATGCCGTGCGGCGTCGTCAACCGGCCTAACCGCGCGCCGGTTGGGTCGGTTGCAATTACCTCAAACTGAAATTCCATCTAAGCGAGTCTATCAGGAGAACGCGGCCGTGAATCCCACCTTCACAATCACGTAGAGAAGCCAAACAACTACAATCGTGCCAAGAGCCTTGCCGAACGAAATCTTCTTTGGATTTGTAGCGCTGTAGCCAAACGACATTAGAAGCATGGTCCAGAAAGTGAACAGATCGAACGCAGATAGGAGCGTCTCCTGCCATTTTGGCGCGTCATCTGGAAGAAATGCGCCGGCATTGGCCGCCACAAGATGTTGAATATCAATCGTGGATGGATCTTTGAGAAATATGATTAGGATTCCCAATATTCCGCCAATGATACTTGGCACCCAGGAGTGCGCGACAATTGCGAGAGAGGTCGTAAAACTGATCTTGGCTCCGCCGATCAGGTTGAAAGCGGCCAGCAGTACAGCGGAAACGACTATCGCCACAACGAAAGTGCCTAAGACCACGCCAACGTACCCGATGATAGCTGCATATTTCGTCTGAGTTTCGAGCATCTGCTCACGCTGATCTGGGGTCATGTTTTCCATCTGTTTCTGCACGCGCGAATTTGCTTGATCCTGGCGTTCCATGAACCCGCGCCAGCCGACCCGCTGGCTAAAAAAGAAAATGACCAAAGTTGATACCAGCATGATCAAGACCAGCGGCAAAACCCACGTGGGGCGCTGCACGATCGATTCAAACGTAGGTTTGGGGCTGAAAAGAACGCCGAAAATTCGAGCCACGGAGCTCGTGGGCTTTGCGGGTTCCGGGGACGGGATCGCAGGGCTAGCCATCACTCTCCTCCACAATCAAAAAAGTAAAGGTTCGATCTAGATTCATTACGTTTGCGTTCGGCGATTTATTACCGCGGCGAGAGTGTACCGCGATTCCCGGGGATTCAAAACCTGTAGCGTTGGAATGAAAGCGACAATGTATTTGCAAGTGCGGGGACAAAAACGCCCCTTTACATCAAACAGGAATCTGCGGTACCGCGGCAATAAGTGCTTTTGTGTAGGAATGTTGCGGGGCGCCGAGCACCTGATCAGCTGGACCAATTTCTACGATCCGTCCTTTCTGCATTACGGCAACTCGGGTGGCGAGTTGCGCGACTACCGGAAGACTGTGGGAAATAAGAATCAAGGTCAGCGAGAATTCGCGCTGCAGGCGAGTTAACAACTCAAGAATCTGCGCGCCGACCGAAACATCCAGGGCCGAAACCGGCTCGTCACCGATCACGAGCTCGGGCCTTAAAATCAAAGCACGGGCGATCCCAACCCGCTGGCGTTGGCCTCCGGAGAATTCGTGCGGATAGCGGTCGAGGGATTCAACGCCGAGACCGACTAATTCGAGAATTTCCGTCACGCGTTTACGACGGTCCCTGCGCGAAAGATTAGGCTCGTGTACAGCAAGTGGCTCGCCGACGATTGCGCCGACTTTCATTCGCGGATTAAGCGACCCGACGGGATCCTGGAAAATCATTTGCATCCTGCGGCGCAAGGTCCGGAGGTCGGAACCGCGTGCTCGGAGCCAATTCTGATTGCGAAACAAGATTTCGCCGGAGTCCGGCTCGATCAGCCGCAAGATCATTCGCGCGAGCGTCGTTTTGCCGCAGCCTGATTCGCCCACAATTCCCAAAGTGTCCCCGCGTTCCAGCGCGAAGCTTACCTTGTCCACCGCGACAGTTCGGCGATTGGACTTCGTAAATGCAGCGGTAGAAACGGAGTAGGACTTCGTGAGATTGCGGACGTCGAGAAGCTTTTCGCTCTGCACGCTAGATTTTCTCGGCCGCGATATAAATTCCGGTATTGATCATGTAGATGTCCGGCTCTTCACCAGGCTTTACCACTTCGGGGGGTGCGAACCTCGGATGAAAATTGGCACCATCATCTGCCATTGAAGACTCCATCAACTGGCGGGCCTCGATATATTGAGGGTCCCCGCGTTTCCATCCGGCCACGTGCATCCAATGATCAAATGTGCGGGGATGGCCGCGCTGTTCCGAAGCAACAACGCGTAGTCCTGCCTGGCTAAAAATTCGATCGAAGTCACTTCGAGCCAGAGAGCGCGCGTGCGAGTTGTCGCGTATTCGTTCGATTCGATGATTCACTTCGCGAACCTTTGGGTCTTCCGGTACAAGGATGTCGAGCACGCCCACACGGCCTGCGGGCTTTAGTACACGCGCCATTTCCCGCAGCACACTCGCTGGATCTGAAATGTGGTGCAAGCTAAAACTGGTAACCGCCAGATCGAGCGAACGATCCCCGAATGGCAGCGCTTGGGCGTCGCCCAGAACGCAAACAAGATTGAAAAGTCCTTCCCGCAAGGCATTCCGGCGCGCCAATTCGAGGATTGCGGGAGTGAAGTCCAGGCCACAAACCCATTTCACACGGCGGGCAAATCTCAGTGCCAGTGTCCCGGGCCCACAGGCCAGATCTACCGCCCGATCTGTGGGAGCCGCGGATACAAGACGCGCGAGCAATTCCGCATCCGTAACACGATGCCTGACCGCATAATTACCAAAAACCTCCGCCGTGCTCGTGAATTGTTTACGTACGAGCGCCTTCAGTTCATTGTCATTGGCTGCGCACATGAGACCAGAATACACCTCGCACGATGATTTGAATCCGCCGGACGGCTATCCGGAACTGCGGCATCGCATTCCGTTAGGTGGTAAGGACACCGCGGAGCGAATGCGCAGCCTGGGGGCAGAGCGTTTAGCGCGGGAACTGTGCCTGGAATCGGAATCAACTTCCCACGTTCGAGACGAGGAGCGGCCCGCAGCAAGCCCTCCGTATACGGATGGCGCGGATGGCGCAATACTTCCATGGTGGGACCTTCTTCGACGATTCGGCCTGCATACATCACGATAATTCGATCGGCGACCTGCGCCACGACACCGAGATCATGCGTGATAAAAAGCAGCGAAAGACGAAGTTCCTGGCGCAGCGTAGCCAACAATTCAAGAATTTGCGATTGCACGGTGACGTCGAGCGCGGTGGAGGGCTCGTCCGCAATTAGAATTCCCGGTCCCGCGGCTAAGGCCATGGCGATCATCACACGTTGGCGCAAGCCCCCTGAAAGCTGATGAGGGTATTGCCGCGCGCGGAGTTTTGGATCTGCTAAAGCGGCTCGTTCGAGCGATTGAATTGCTCGGGAGTGAATCTGGTTTTGATTCGGACGATTTTCGTGGACGCGGATAGCTTCTTCAATCTGCGCGCCTACGCGCATCACCGGATTGAGCGCGGTCATGGGCTCCTGGAAAATCATGGCGATTTCCCGGCCGCGCAGCGCACGCATTTCACTGGGCGACGCGGCAAGAACATTTATTCCGCGCATATCTGCCGTGCGATCTCGCTCGTGAAGCCATGCTTCGCCTTTTCGGCGCGCTCCCGGCGGTTCCAGGCCCATCAGCGCCAGCGAAAGCATGGTTTTGCCGGAGCCCGACTCGCCGACAATGCCTAGAGTTTCCGCTTCGTCGAGGACGAAGGAGACTTCGTTTACAGGCCGCACCCAGCCGCTTTGGGTTGGCAATTCTACGGTCAGGTTGCGCACCTCCAGACGTGTGGCCATAAGAACATAATAAGACGCCGCCGGACGCGACGATGCCGGAATTTGCATTCGTGGTGCTCATACTGAGGTGAAATGCTGCGCGCCGATCCGGAATGCGGGCTCCCTTAGACCTTCGCAAACAGGCCCCCTCAGCGTTGCGCCAGAGGAATCACAAAGCGCAGGGCGGTATGCGTTGCGGAGAAGCGCACTACTTTGTTGTCTGTGAGCCCCGCGGATTTGCCAGCGTCGATCACATCGATTTCGCGAATGTGGGTTTGACCTTTGGGATAAACGACCCAAATTCCGCCGGATTTGCGAATCGAGCGAGAGAGAGATTTTAGTTGCAAGAGGTCTTCCTTGGCTTCGGCGGAAAAGAAAATCAGGTCCGCGTCACTTACCCGATCGCCGCGCGAATAGTCCGAAACGATGGCTTCTAGGTCTCGCTGGAATTCCGCGTCCTCCACACCCAGAACGGCCACGCGTTGGCCTGGCTTTATTCCCAGCTTTTCGGCGAGAGTGCGCTGGGAGTAATCCCGCTCCTGCGCGCGCGGTTTCGATGGATTTCTTGGAGGCATGGCGCGCAACTCTGGAGTCGCGGCGAATCATACACCTATTTACCTGGCTTTGAGGCTGACACATAATGCGCCATTCGCACGCGCATCTGCGATTCCAGGAGGTACCCTCTATGCTTCCGGGCCTAAAAGCGGCGCTGAACTACCATCCAATTTTCGTTCATTTTCCTATCGTGTTTTGGTTCGCCGCATTGCTGTTTGAGTTGCTGGCTGTGTGGCGCACGAGCGACGAGATGCAGCGAACGGCTTCGAGAATGCTTTATTGGGGGACATTGGCTGCGCTGGTGACGGTGTTGACGGGACTCCTAGCGGAAAAATCCGTTCCTCCAGGCGTGGCCCAGCGCGTGGTGGGAATTCATCAGGCCCTGATGCTGGTGTCGACAAGCCTCGCGGGCGCTCTTTGCATTTTTGCTTTTTCGGTGCGAAGAAATTTTACCGTTCAATTGCGAAAGGCGATGTTGCTGGGCCTGTGCGTTCTCGCGGTGCTGGTTATTTTTGGAGCCGATCGCGGCGCGCAGCTGGTTTATGAATATGGCTCGGCTGTGAATTGGTCAACCGCCGAGCAGCAAAAATAGGTTTCCGTGGGAGGCGGAGTGATGAAAAAACCTCGAGAATCGAAACGGATGAGCGACCATGCGGTGAAAGAAAGAACCGGCAAAACGTGGGCGGAGTGGTTCAAAATCCTGGACCAGGCCGGCGCGAAAAAATGGCAGCACAGGGAAATTTCTGCTTATCTCGGCGAGAAGCAAAAAGTAGGGCCTTGGTGGGGCCAGATGGTCGCAGTGGCATATGAGCACGAGCGCGGGATTCGCGAGAAGTATCAAAAGTGCGATGGAGAATTTTCGGCATCCGGCAGCCGAACGCTGAACGTGCCGCTTTCCAGGGCCTATGAAGCTTGGGCCAATGAGAAATCGCGACAGGGCTGGCTGGGTAGTTCGGAATTGGAAATTACCACGGCCACGCCGTCGAAATCCATTCGAGGAAAGTGGGACGGTGGCACTAGCCGGCTAAGCATCAATTTTTACCGCAAAGGCGCGGGGAAGTGTCAGGTGGCGGTGGATCACATGAAACTGAGCAGCAGCAAAGAGTGCGCAAAGATGAAAACTTTCTGGTTTGAAGCGTTAAATAGGCTGCAAAGCAAATTGCAAGGATAGTTTTTTTGGTAGGAGCGGGTCTTTGACTCGCCCCAGCAGAGGAATTAGTAGTCGTTCGCGGAGCCTTCGAGGAAGGCGCGCAGCTTGCGCGAGCGCGAAGGATGGCGCAACTTCCGCAGAGCTTTCGCTTCGATTTGACGAATGCGCTCGCGAGTGACGGCAAAGGATTGTCCCACTTCTTCGAGCGTGTGCTCGCTACCGTCATCCAGACCGAAACGCATCTTGATAACTTTTTCTTCGCGTGGCGTGAGAGTCTTCAGCACCGAGGACGTCTGTTCCTTCAGGCTCAGATTGATTACAGCATCCGAGGGCGAGACGACCGCTTTGTCTTCGATGAAATCGCCGAGATGCGAATCTTCCTCTTCGCCAATCGGAGTTTCCAGCGAAATTGGCTCTTGAGCAATCTTCAAGATCTTGCGCACTTTCGCCACAGGAATATCCATGCGCTTCGCGATTTCTTCCGAAGTAGGTTCGCGGCCGAGTTCCTGAACAAGCTGCCGCTGCGTGCGGACCAGCTTGTTGATCGTTTCGATCATGTGCACCGGAATACGGATGGTGCGAGCCTGATCGGCGATGGCGCGCGTGATGGCTTGGCGGATCCACCAAGTCGCGTAGGTGGAAAATTTGTAGCCCCGGCGCCATTCAAACTTATCCACGGCTTTCATCAGACCGATGTTGCCTTCCTGAATCAGGTCCAGAAATTGCAGGCCGCGGTTCGTGTATTTCTTAGCGATGGATACGACCAAGCGCAAGTTGGCTTCAATTAATTCTTTTTTCGCTTGCTCGGCTTCCGCTTCGCCCCGAAGAATCACCTGGAGGGCGCGCTTCAACTCGGTGGGGCTGACTTCGCTCGCCAGTTCAATCTCACTCAGTTCCTGGCGGCGATTTTTCAGATCTTTGCGCGCTTCGGCCTGCACCTCACCCTTAGAGGCTTCCACTCGCCGTTCGAGCTTCACCGTATCGCGCTCAAGGAAATGAACACGTTCGACCGTTTGCCGGATTTTTTCGATCAAGCGCTTCTTTTCCAGCGGATTAAAATCCAACTCGCGGAAGCGGTTGGACATCTCCACACGCGTACGCGCCAAGGTGTAGCGAGCTCGAAGATAGGGACGCCTTTTCGATCGAGGAATTTTTTGCAACTTGGCAGCCTGCTTCATAGCCAGCAGATAAAGTTTCGCTACCTTATCAATCTGCTTCAGAGTTTCTTTCGTCTTCTGCTCGATCTTCTCTTCGGTCAGCTCTTCATCGTCGAATTGGACGATTTCTTTGATCGACCGCGAACCGTTGCGAACGTCTTCGCCAACCTGGAGAAGCTCTTTCAAAATGAGCGGGGCGCGAGTGATCGTTTTCAGAACGAGCAACTGCCCGCGTTCAATGCGCTTCGCGATGGCGACTTCACCCTCGCGCGTTAAAAGCGGAACGGTGCCCATTTCGCGCAAGTACATGCGAACGGGATCGTTCGTCTTTTCCAGAGTCCCCGGAGTCAGATCCAGATCGCCATCTTCAGAAGCGGAAGAGGCGGGTTCATCTTTGACGTCGATGGCGTCGGTGGAATCCGCTGCTGCCAGCGCGGCCTTCGCGCTCGAAAGGTCTTCGTACACATCAATGCCATAGCGTTCGAAAGTTGAAAGAAGATCGTCGATTTCTTCTGAGGAATGCACCTCAGGCGGCAGGATATCGTTCACTTCATCATAAAGCAGATATCCGCGTTCCTTGCCCATAGCGATGAGCTGTCGTACCTGATCGTATTTTTCTTCAAGAGCTACCGTCACACTGCCTCCCTCTTACTAAAGCCGGCCGCACACTCAATTACCCAAGCAAAAATGGCCGGTACTAGACACCCCGGCACACCCTCGCGCATGTTGTGATAAACGCTTATTTTTCAGACGATTCTTCGTTGATGCCTGCGCCCGTGCTGCTGAAGCCCACACTGCTTCTCCCACAACAAGCTATATGATGCTTGACGTGGGCTTAACGTTTCATCCAAAACCTTACGAATATATAACATACAGGAGGTTCGGTCAATCGAGTGCCGTAACTCATTGGCCTGCCAAGAGTTTCTGCAATTCCAAGCGGCGCGTGATTATGCGTCGAAGTTCCGCGGCAGGAGGCTTCGATTCAAGTTGCTTCTGTAACTCCGCAAGTTCCTGTTCGAGGCGACGACTACGCAGCACGCCCAGACAACTCTCCGCCTCCTCCCAAGTATGCTCGGAGAAAGACTCGAAGAAAATCTCGAACAGAACCCGCCTGTCGCGTTCGTCCAGTGCTTCGGCAAAAGTAGATGGATCTGAGGGCTCGCCTGACTGGGCCAGAAGCAGCTCGAATATCTTCTCGGTTTCAAGACCGCGGTGCAGTCCCGAGGAAACAATTTCCTGGGCGAGTTTTTCCCGGAATCCGTTGGCTTCCGCCAACATGTGGATTAGACGGCGCTCGGCACCCTTCACGCTCGGCCCTAAGAGTTCGGCTTTTGGCTTTACTTCGCTGCGACGTTCGGTGGCGGCACGGCGGAGCGCTTCGCGCAAAACTGGCTCGTCCACGCGCAACTCAGAAGCGATACGCGTAGCCCACTCCGAACGCAGTAGCCTGTTTGGAAGCCGTTGCACGTATGGCATCAGGAAATTGAGGGCCAGCACCCTACCATCGGCAGTGGTGCGATCCATCAGCTTGGCTCGGCCAATCAAATAATCCAGATACGCAGGAGCTTGCATCAACAGCTTCTTATAGGCTTCAGCGCCTTGCTCCTTTAGAAATTTGTCCGGATCGGAGCCACCGGGGAGCGCGAGGACGCGAACGTCGAACTCTTTCTCAAGCAATAGAGTTAGGGAGCGCTCCGTTGCCGCTTGGCCAGCGACGTCTGGATCGTAGTTCACGATGACCCGCCGGGTGAAGCGGCCTAACAATTTGATCTGTGGATCGGCAAGGCTGGTACCGCAACTCGCTATCACATTCACGATGCCCGCACGCGCGACAGCGATCGCGTCCATGTAACCTTCCACCAAGACTCCAAATTCATTTTGCCGCAGAGCTTCTTTGGCTCGGTCGAGATGATAGAGGACATTGCTCTTTGAATAGATGGGCGTTTCGGGAGAATTCAGGTACTTGGGCATGTCGTCGCCCATAGCGCGTCCGCCGAATGCAATTACTTTTGAACCTTCATTGGCGATAGGGAACATAATGCGTCGGCGAAATCGATCGAAGAAGCGGCCGCTTTGTTCGCGTGATAGAAGACCTGAAACTTCCAGCAGTTTTTCCGGATATTTCTGTTTGAGAAAACGAAGCAACGCGTCTCCCGATGATGGCGCAAATCCCAGTCCGAACTTCATCATCGCCTCGCGATTCAGTCCGCGATCTTCGAGATAAGCGTAGGCGACCTTTCCCTCTGGACTCTCGTGTAGTTGACGCGCGAAAAATGCCGCAGCTTCGCGGTGCATCTCTACCAGGGCGCTTCGTTGCTGATTCTCGCGACGTTCTTCGGGTGAGCGCTCGCGCGGCTTGGGAATTGCGATTCCGCATTTCTCGGCCACCGTGCGAATCGCCTCAGGAAAAGTACATTTCTCGAGTTCCATGACAAATTTGAAGACGTCACCGCCCACACCACAGCCAAAGCAGTGATAAATCTGTTTCACAGGATGCACGTTGAAAGAGGGAGTTTTCTCTTGGTGGAATGGACAGAGTCCTGCGAAGTTTTGACCGCTTTTCTTCAAGCGAACGTACTCGCCGATCACGCGGACGATATCCGCCTGTTGTTTTACTCGCTCGGCAAATGACCCGGCTTCCGCCATAGTTTCTGAGTGATCCCGAAAATTCTGGCGCTGGTTCGCTGGGAACCTTTAATTTCGTAACTCGGCAATGGTAATCGCGGTGCCGCCGCGGTCTTCGGCTTCATGGCGCACCGTATCAACAAGCGGGTGCGTTGACAAAAATTCGGCCAAACCGCGACGTAACGCGCCGGTTCCGTGCCCATGAATGATTCGAACGCTGGGCAGACTGCCCAACGCTGCTTCGTCGAGAAACTTATCCACACGGCGAGTGGCTTCCTCCACCGTGCAGCCGATAACATTGATTTCTTCGGTAGCAGGTTCGTCGCTCTGCTGCGTGTGCACGGTTACATCCGACCGGCGTGCGGATGCCAGTCGATCTGCCTTTGCTGATTTTCCGCCATCGTCGATGCCCAGCACGTCCGAAACAGGAACACGCATCCTCAGAATGCCCGCTTCTACTTCCGCCTTTGCGCCATCCAGCCGGCGGAATATGAGTGGCTGTTTAAATCCTTTCACAATTATGCGCAATCCAGCGGTGAGTTGCTCTGGCGATACAGGCTTCGGGGGAATGTCGGTCCCCACTCCGAGATCCGCCTGCGAGGACGAGAGCGTGTCCACTACAGCCGCGTCCGTCTCGGCTCGCGCTTCCGACGCAATCTTCGACATTCGCTTCCCCGATTGCTTTTCTAATTGCGCGCGCAACGCTCGATCATGAATATCCGAGGTAACCTGGGCCACCTCGCTTTCGAGTCGCTTGGTTGTTTCTTGAAAGCTCTTTTCAAGTTCAGCGATGCGCTTTTTTTGCCGGCCAACCCATTCTGTTTGAAGAGCGCGTCGTTCGGTTTCCATTTGCGCGAGCTCCTCGCGCGCTTGGGCCTTCCCTTCTTCCATCTCATCGCGACTGCGATGCAGGTAGGTGATCAGATCGCGCGCCTCACGTGATTCGGGAGTAAGACTTGCCTGCGCATGTTCCACTACTCGTGAAGGTAGACCGAGCCTGCGGGCGATTTCAATGCCACTCGACGTTCCGGGCACGCCAACCAACAGGCGGTAGGTTGGACGCAAATTCACTTCATCAAACTCCATTGCCGCGTTGACGATCCCCGGCGTAGTGGAAGCATAAGACTTCAAACGATCATGATGTGTAGTGGCAATAGTTAGAGCATGGCGCGTCCGAAATTCTTCAAGCAACGCGACGGCTAGAGCCGCGCCCTCTTCAGGAGCCGTTCCGGTTCCCATTTCGTCCACCAGAATCAACGAGCGCTCGGTGGCCACCTCCAGCATGAATTTCAAATTGAGCATGTGCGCTGAAAATGTGGAAAGATCCGCGGTGATGGATTGCTCATCGCCAATGTCTGCGAGCAGACGATCGAAAATCGGCATTTCAGCGCGTTCGGAAGCGACCGGAATCGCCGATTGCGCGGAAAGTGCCGCGAGTCCCACGCTTTTGAGCGCGACTGTTTTTCCACCCGTGTTAGGTCCGCTGATCACCATGACGGTCTCGTCTCCGCCGAGATCGAGCGACATGGCCACCGCTTTGCGTCCCTGCGGTTTCAGGGTGGCTTCGAGCACAGGATTTCGCACATTGTGGAGGCGCAACAAATTCCCTGCTGTAAACCTTGGCATCGCGCAATCGAACTCGCGCGCGAAACGGGCACGAGCGAAAATTGAATCCAAGTGAGCCAGTCGCGCAGCAGCGGATTCGAGCGATCCGCCTTCCAGGCGCACCCGTTCAGTCAGTTCTTCCAGAATTCTGTTGATTTCGGCGAGCTCATCTTCGCCTAGTTGAACCAAACGATTGTTCAAATCGATGGCTTCGAGCGGCTCGACGAAAACTGTCTGTCCTGTTGCGCTCGCGCCGTGGACCACTCCGGGAACGCTTCGTCGTTCGCCGGCGCGAACTGGAATTACGAAGCGTTCGTTGCGAAGCGTAATGTAATCTTCGCCGCCGGGCTCGCCCCGGGAACGAAGAATTCCTTCCAGAGACTGATGGATTTTGTCGCGTGCGCGCGCCATGCTTGCGCGAATACGTTTGAGTTGCGGCGACGCTTCATCGCTGATCTCTCCGTTGGGCAGAACCGCGCGCCGGATGGCTGCCGAAACATGCCGAAAATCCACCAGCGCTGCTGCTCTTTCACTCAACCGCGGATATTTCGTTGCCTCCTCTTTAAACGTCTGCCGCACGGCATGCGCTGCGTCCATCAGTGATGCAACGTCGAGAAGCTCGGCAGTAACAAGAATCGAACCCCGCATGATCAAGCGACCGAGCCATGATTCAGGATCGGCGAGCGACCCGAAACCTAATTCAGAACCATCGCGCAAATACGCAACAGCTTCGCGCATTAAGGTGAACTCTGAATCAAGCGCTGCGGTATCGTGTTGAATCTCGAGCGCGAGCGTGGTCCGACGGCCAGGCGCACAGGTGGTGTGACGGCTGACGATATCTTTCAGCCGATCGAATTCCAGGAGTTGTTCTGCGGAACGAGACACGACTGCCTCCTATCGAATTGTAGTCCTGTTGCTGTGGGAAATCAGCGTGCGGGCGATTTGAAATAGGCGGCCAGTACATCGGCAACCTCACCAGGCGTCCCTGCCAACTGAATCAAAAGAGTTTGTTTCTCGATCCCCGGAGATTCCAGGGCACCCTCGGCTTGGCGAACACATTCGATCACCGGCTTCCAAAAATCCCCTAGAACCACCGCAGGTTTTTGGGGCATCACTCTTTTGTTCATCATTTCCCAAACGACGGCCAGTTCAACGAGCGTGCCCGTTCCTCCGGCGCACAGCACGTAACCGTCACCGCGATTGATCAGTTCAAAAAGACGATCTCGCCAACTCTGCACTCGTATTTCCTTAGGCAACCACCTATTTGCGGTGGCCTTGAAAAATCGCGCGGTAACGCCTATTGCCCGACCGCCCTGGTCGTGCGCTCCCCTTGAAACTGCTTCCATCACGCCGCCATATCCGCCGGTGCAGACAGAGAATCCTTTCCTGACTAGTTCAGCGCCCAGCTGTCGCGCCATGCTGTACTCCTGGTCTGATTCACGAGGACGCGAGCTTCCAAATACCGTGATGGTTCTAATGCGCCGCTTCATTTTTTCTATTTGGCCGCACAGAAGTTCCCAGTGTTTCGACCATGGCCACCGCAATTGCATCCATGGCCACCGTGGCATCGTGGCCCTGCGCGTTATTATTCCCGAAGATCGTGAATAGGAGGTGCTCGCCCCGGACGGTTGTCGCGTAGCCGGACATTGCTCGCACATGTTCGAGTGAACCGGTCTTAGCGAAGACTCGCCCAGACGCGGCTGTTTCCTTCATTCGATTTTCAAGCGTGCCATCCACGCCCGCTATGGGAAGTGTCGCGATGTAATCGGCACCCCACGGCTGTTGTGAGATGTAACGCAAAAGTTGAACGACGGCGCGAGGGGTCACAAGATCATCTCGCGAAAGTCCTGAGCCGTCTGAGAGAACAACATCGCCATCCGCGATTCCGATGGTCTTCAGAAAATTCTGTTCTACCCAAATTCCTGCCTCGGTTGAACCGATGCCTGCCTTTTCGCGCGCCACGGTGCGAAGGAATAATTCAGCATGGAGGTTTTGGCTCACTTTGTTAGTAACACGAATGCTTTCAAGAAGAGTCGGCGAAATATGGTCGGCAAGTACGAGTTCGCTGGTAGCTGGCGCACGATCGGCGTTCAAAGCGCCGGGCACCGTCCTTGCGCCCGCCGGAACAACCATCGGATCAAAAGGACGCGGTGCTTCAGAATGCCTCACGCGCACGCCACCGGTAACTTTAATGCCGCGCGATTCGAGGGTCTGCTTCAATCCCAATGCTGCCACCTCACCGGGATCGCTCATTGCGAAATCGAGTTTGATGGGCGCATGGCCCGCAGGAATTGACCCGCGCAACAGGACAAAGTTTTGTCCCGGTTGGCGAACCACGGAGAAATCGGGTTTCCCGTTGCTCGAAGCAGTGTTTAGTTCGTATGCAAAACTGCCGTTTGCCGCTGCCGGCTCTACCCGTAATGTGGCGGCTTCACCTTCACGGCCAGCGGGACTGACTTCGATGGAAAACGAGTTATCGTTGAATGCGAGCGCACTTACAGGCGCGCCGAAAGTAAAAAATAGATCGCCCACGCTCCAGCCTGCCGGATACGGATCGTAGGGGAAATAGCTATCGTCTGCGATGATATCTCCATCCACTTCTTTAAGTCCCTTGGCAACGGCCGCTTCGACCAACTCGGCTAAGGGCGCTTCGGGAGTACCTTCCTGTTTCACTTTCCCAGCGTATGGAAATTTCCGATTGGACAGATCGGGGTCCCCGTTGCCAACCAGAACCAAGTCGCCGATAAGCCGGCCATCCGGCCCGAGTAGCCCAGTCGTCTGCAAAGTTGTATGAAATCTAAAATCGGGGCCGAGCATAGACAACGCCAGCGCGGTAGTGAAAATCTTTGCATTGGATGCCGGAGTAACGAATTTATCAGCATTCAACTCGTAGAGAGTCTCTCCATTATCGCCATCTACTATCGATATTCCCCAGAAGGTCTTTTGTGCCTGACTCTGGCCAAGTGCGGCGTCCAGGCGGGCTCGGAATCTTTTTAGGTCTGGCCGGGTAACACCCGCGCTTCTTTTTGCGGGGACTTTCTTTGGGCTAGTTGTGGCGTTTTGCGCTTGCGCGGCACGCGCGCAAATACTCACCGCCAGTAGAACTACCAGAGCGGCGAAAAAAAAGCGATGTAGGACACTTGAAAGGGACTCGTTCATGTTGATTGTTCCAAATTGAAACGAGGCTGATTATATTAGAAAGCGCTGCCTGGCGGTTCCCTGCAGAAAGGTTGCGATTCTAACTCGAAACCCATATCATGAATGCACTCCATAGGAGGAGACGATGAAGAGCATTCTATCGGCTCTGTTGGTAGCTACCCTGGTAGCAGCTCCGGCGGTATTCACTCCCAGCGTGCGGGCTGATGACACTACAAAAGACGAAGACCGCATTGTGAGTGCAGGTCGAGTAGTAAAAGAAATTATGGATATTCCCGACAACATTCCGCAAAGTCTTATCGACAAAGCGGACTGCGTCATTGTGTTTCCCACCGTGCTCAAGGCAGCGTTTATCGTCGGCGCCAGCTTCGGTCGGGGCGTAATGACCTGCCGTCGCGGCGACGAGTTTGGCGGCCCTTGGGGCGCGCCATCCATGATGGCCCTGGAAGGCGCCAGTTTTGGGTTCCAGGCTGGCGGACAAGCGACCGATTTCGTTTTGTTGGTTATGAACGAGCAGGGTGCTAATGCAATCCTGGCTAGCAAGGTGAAAATTGGCGCGGATGCATCGGCAGCAATCGGTCCCGTCGGACGCGCCGCCGCGGCAGAGTCAGACGTCAGTTTGCGCGCGCAGATTCTAACCTATTCGCGATCACGCGGGCTTTTCGCCGGCGTCTCTCTGGAAGGTTCCACGGTACGTCCAGACAACGATGGGAACGAACGGGTGTATGGGAAGAAAATTTCGGCTAGAGACATCGTACTTCATAATGCCGTTCCGCCACCCCCGTCGGCTAAACTGCTCCTTGCAACATTGCGGAAACATTCACCGAAACACCGATCCTAACCGAAACGCATCCAAAAAAGCGGCTCTATTCGTCTTGCTCAAGAACGCGATCAAGGTGGAATCATGTAGAATGGGCCGCTTCCAAACAAAACAGAAATCGGGCCTAGCAAGACGATTCGAGCATCAGCTCTGAATCCATCCTCGTTAAGAAAGGTTGAACCGTGAAAAAGAAAATGATGGTATTCGCGCTTTGTCTGGCAGTTGCTTCTCCCTTGTTCGCTCAGAAGAAAGAAGGTGAACGACTGGATAATTCGGCCACCGTACTTCGGGAGCTTCTCGTCGGGAACAGTGGTCTCCCTACGAGTATTCTCGACCAAGCGGACTGCGTCGTCATATTTCCCAGTGTCAAGAAAGTAGCGATCGGAATCGGAGGCAGCTACGGCCGTGGCGTATTAATCTGCCGCAACGGCGGAGAAATGAACGGAGATTGGGGCGCTCCGGCGATGTACAAACTTGACCAAGGAAGTATCGGAGTACAATTGGGTTCGACGGCCACCGATTTCGTTTTGGTCGTAATGAACAAAACCGGCGCCGAGCAGATCCTGAACGGCAAGACGAAGCTCGGAGCGAATGCTGCAGCCGCTGCGGGCCCCACAGGCGCTCAGGCAACCGGATACAATGCCGCTGCGATGCATGTGGACGTTTTGACGTATTCGCGATCCAAGGGTCTTTTTGCTGGCGTGTCTCTGGAAGGCGCCACGATGGATTCCGATGATGATGCGAACAAAGCGCTCTATGGCAAATCGATCGGCGCGCACGACATCGTCGAAGGTGGCCAATCCGCTCCTCCGGCTGCTAAAACGCTGATTGACGAGCTTGATAAGGCTTCCGGCACTCGCAAATAGTTGTCCTGTGAAGTGATTCCGGGAGATTTTTGAAGCAGGCCTGGATATCTTCGAAACACGTTCGCTTGGGTACGCCGGGGATAGCATCCCCGGCGTATTAACCTCCCGCCAACCCCTCTGAATCTCGCACGATATTGACTACCTATAAAATATGACTTATAGTCGTATTCGCCCATCAGTCATCATTAGGAGACCTGCCAATGAAGTCCCCGATCGCTGTTCATTCCACTCGCCGCGTCAGGAATTTTTCCGTGTCGAATCGCCGTGAGCGTCGTCGCGTCGAGACTCGCGAGCGCATCTACCGTGCGGCCTTGAGAATTTTTGCCCAACGTGGGTATCTCGACACCACGGTGGAAGACATCACCGAGGCCGCCGACGTCGGCAAAGGAACATTCTTCAATTATTTCCCCACCAAAGAACATGTTCTGGCGACCTACGGCGACGAGCGTCTCGCCGCAGTTGAACGCGCTTTGAAAAAAGCCTGTGCGCCAAATCAATCGGTGCGACCCGTACTTAGAGAGCTGGCCACAGATCTAGCAGGACAATCGTCGGAGAGTCCCGACTTGCTGCGCTCGATCTTCGCGGCGCACCTATCGTGCGCGCCAGTGCGTGCGGAATTGCAAAACCGGCTGCAAAAAGGCCGCCGGCTGCTATCTGAAATCCTGGCAAAAGGTCAGGAAAGGGGTGAGATTCGTCGCGATTATTCTCCAGCAGATCTTGCGCGACTAACTCAGCTCATTCTCATGGGCATCACCATAGGTTGGTCGCTAAATCCGGATTTCGCGTTACGAAAATCGGCAGAAGAAGTATGGGAGCTATTCTTCCCCTGCATTTTTGCCAATACCAGGAAGAAGCGCAAGGCAACCAAGAAACTAAATGTCTGATTTATCGATAGTTGCAGGCGAGCGTTATACGATTTTATGAATCTCGCCGCAGCTATTTTCATCTTAACTTCTAAGAGAATTGGAGACTCCGTGAAACATAGATTGGCCCACATTGCCTTTATCATCACGATTGTCTGCACGGCACATGAAAAGCCACTTTGGGCTCAACTACCGGCTGGTCCAGTCACTGGGCAGACCGGAAGTCCATCTGCAAATTCCAGCACCAGCACAACCTCGTCGATTTACTCGCAGCCTGCGGCACCGCAAAGCCAAAGTTCCTTTACCGGCAGCGTTCCATCAAAATTGGTTCCCGGAGTTTTACCGATATCGCTCGAGGACGCCATCGCTCGCGGGCTCAAACAAAACCTCGGCTTGCTGCTGTCAAGCGAGGATGTGGGTTCAGCACGGGGAGCGCGTTGGCAGCAATTAAGCGCGTTGTTACCGAACCTAACGACCACAAGCTATGTGGACACGTCGCAAATCAGTCTGGCTGAGTTTGGGTTCAACTTTAAGATTCCTGGCTCAACGATTCCTTCGATCGTAGGTCCTTTTACCTATTACGATAGTCGCGCGTACGCTACGCAATCTGTCTTGGACTTAAAAGCTATCAATAACACGCATGCCGCAACGGAAAGTCTCAAAGCGGCACAACACACGTCTAAAGACGCTCGTGATCTGGTTGTCTTGGCGGTTGGCTACAATTACCTTCTGGCCATCGCCGACGAAGCGCGTATAGAAACAGCGGAAGCCCAGGTAAACACCGGCCAGGCGCTCTACGATCAAGCTTCCGACCAGCTGAAGGCCGGAACCTCGCCCGCCATCGATGCGCTTCGCGCCCAAGTAGAATTGCAAACACGCCAGCAACAATTGATTCAGTCGAAAAATGATTTAGCAATTCAGAAGTTGACCCTCGCGCGAGTGATCGGACTCGCCCCCGGGCAAGAATATGATTTAACTGACAAATCTCCATACGAGCCTCTGGAAGGCCTTGCGGTGGATGAAGCACTGAAGCGAGCGTACGCTTCACGTTCGGATTATCAAGCCGCGTTGGCCACGGTGAGGTCTGCGGAATACTCGCGACGCGCGGCCCAAGCGGGTTATTACCCCTCACTGGCGGCCAGCGGCGACTACGGCCTGGCTGGAACGGATTCAACCCTGTTTACTCACGGAGTCTTCGATCTGCGAGCGACGCTGACCATTCCGATTTTCCAGGGTAACAAAGTCCATGGAGATATATTGCAAGCCGATGCGCAACTCCAGAAAAGCCGCGATCAGCTTGACAACCTGCGCGGCCAGATTGACGCGGATGTTCGTACGGCCCTCCTAAACCTGGAATCTTCGGCGCAGCTGGTAGCCGTAGCCACGAGCAATGTTGGTCTGGCAGATGAGAGCTTGACGCAATCTCGAGATCGCTTTGCGGCTGGTGTCACCAACACGGTAGAAGTGGTGCAAGCGCAGGAAGCTGTAGCTAGTGCGCACGAAAATTACATCTCCGCTCTTTACAACTACAACTACTCGAAAATTTCTCTGGCGCGAGCGATGGGGTTCGCTGAAGAAGGCGTGAAGCAATACTTTAAAGGAAAATAATACATGCCACAGAACACGGAAGTGGAAGCACCTAAGAATCCAGCGGACCAAAGCGTCGCGCCTGCAAACACGTCTGCTGCGAGCGGTACGACATTGCCTTCGGAAACTCACTCTGCGTCGGAACCTCCTCCTTCGCGAGGGAGCAGATTCAAGTCGAATCCGCGCGCCCGGTTTTATGTGATCGGTATAGTTCTCGTGCTCATCGTAGGCGGCATATTCGCTTGGCGCTATTTTCAAAGCTACGAGTCTACGGACGACGCGGAAGTAGACGGCCATCTGATGCCTCTCAGCGCGCGCGTTTCGGGCTACGTTACAAAAGTAAATATAGATGACAATCAATACGTCACCGCCGGCACCGTGCTGGTTGAAATTGATCCTCGTGACTACCAGGTTGCCGTCGATCAGGCCAAGGCTGCGCTGGAAGATGCCCGAGCGACAGCGCTAGCTTCCAATTTGAACGTCCCGATTACGAATATAAATACTTCCAGTCAGCTTTCCTCGTCGGAGGCGGATATCGAAAACGCAAAGGCTGGAATCGCAGCCGCTCAGCAGCAATATGACGCTGCTCAGGCGCAACTTGCCGAAGCTCAGGCAAATAACACGAAAGCTCAGCTCGATCTCGGTCGCTACAAACAGCTTGTCGATAAACAGGAAATTTCGCAGCAGACCTACGACCAAGCAGACGCCGCTGCAAAAGCTGACGCGGCGGCGGTTGTAGCAGCACGCTCCTCGGCGTCGGCCGCGGCTCAACAGGTGACGCAAGCCCGCAGCAAGCTCGTGAACGCCGAAGCGGGGCTGCGTGAATCACAAACCGCACCGCGACAAGTTGCTACCTCCGAAGCGCGCGCCTTGTCTGCCGATGCAACGGTGAGACAAAAGCAAGCACTTCTCGATCAGGCCGAATTAAATCTTCAGTACACCAAAATCATTGCGCCAGTAAATGGTGTGGTCACCAAGGACGTAGAGGTTGGAATGAACGTACAGCCCGGGCAGCAACTGATGTCCATCGTTCCGCTTGAAGATGTTTGGGTCACAGCGAATTTCAAAGAGACACAGTTGAAAAACATGAGCGTGGGACAACGCGCCAAAATATCCGTAGACTCTAACGGCCGAACCTATAACGGACACGTCGATAGTTTTGCCAATTCCAGCGGCGCGCGCCTGAGCTTGCTGCCTCCCGAGAACGCCACCGGTAACTACGTTAAGGTCGTTCAGCGCATACCGGTAAAAATCGTCCTGGAGCCGGGACAAAACAAAGACCTTTCGCTGCGCTTGGGAATGTCGGTGGAACCGAAAGTTTACGTGAAGTGACCTCAGCGAAACCATGGCATCTGAGGCTTATCAACGTCCGCCAGTAAATCCCTGGATTATCGCGCTCACTGTTACGCTAGCGACATTCATGGAAGTGCTGGACACCAGTGTCGCGAACGTCGCGCTTCCTCACATTGCAGGTAGTCTTTCCGCCGGACAAGATGAGAGCACTTGGATTCTGACCTCCTACCTGGTTTCCAATGCCATTGTCCTGCCCATGAGCGGTTGGTTTTCCCAAATGATCGGTCGCAAGCGCTTTTACATGTCTTGCGTGGCGATTTTTACGATCAGCTCGTTCTTATGTGGACTTGCACCCAGCCTCGGCGCACTGATTTTTTTTCGAGTCTTACAAGGCGCAGGCGGTGGGGGCCTTCAACCAAGCGAACAGGCCATTCTTGCTGACACATTTCCACCCGCCAAGCGCGGGATGGCATTCGCGGTTTACGGCATGGCGGTCGTGCTTGCTCCAGCGATTGGCCCCACTTTGGGCGGATGGATCACCGACAATTTCGATTGGCGTTGGATTTTCTTCATCAACATTCCAGTCGGAATTATTTCTCTTCTTCTGACCAACCGATTAATTTCCGATCCGCCTTATATGAAGGAGGGAAAGCGTACGGGCTTCAAGATCGACTATATCGGATTGGGATTGCTGGCTTTGGGTCTCGGAACCTTGCAGGTGGTGCTGGACAAAGGCCAACGGGATGACTGGTTCGGATCGCATTTCATTGTAATCATGACGACCATCAGCGTAATCGCCTTGTTAGGCGTTTTGATCTGGGAGTGGTACCACAAGGATCCCATCATTGACCTTCATCTCTTTAAAGACCGCTCATTTGCCATAGGGAATTTGTTGATGTTCATGGTCGGCTTCGCGCTAATGTCCAGCACCGTATTGTTACCCCTATTTATGCAAACGATTATGGGCTATACGGCGGAAAAAGCCGGTCTGGCACTCATGCCTGGTGGATTCGCCATTCTGATCGCAATGCCCGTAGTAGGTTTTCTTCTCGGTCGTTATGACGCTCGAAGGCTTCTGCTATTCGGAATGTGCATGCTTTCTTTCGCCCTATTTCACATGACGCGGTTCGACACCGCGATAGATTTCCGAACTCTGGCCACCGCGCGTGTGTTCCAGGCAATCGGCCTCGCGTTTCTATTCGTTCCGATCAACACTGCGGCATACGCATTTATTCCGAGAAATAAATCGAATGCGGCCTCCGGTCTGATCAATCTTGCAAGGAATATAGGAGGCAGCATTGGAATTTCGCTTGTAACCACCATGCTTGCGCGCCGCGCTCAGTTCCACCAAGCCAGCCTCACCACTAACATTCACAAAGGCAATCCGAGTTTACAGGCCATGATCTCCACCACCACCCACATGCTGATGTCGCGCGGTTCGAGTCCTTATCAGGCTTCTCACCAGGCCTACGCGCTGGTGGCAAATACGCTCGATCAACAAGCGACTATGCTCGCTTATATTGATAACTTCTGGCTCCTCGCCGTCGCAGTGCTGGTCATGATTCCCTTTGTGTTCCTGATGAAGAAAGTTAAGCCCGGAGGGCCAATCGCAGTACACTAGGCTTTCGGGAGGGTACCGTGCAGGTCCGAACGATTACCGTCGAACGCGAGTACGGCAGCGGAGGCGCGCTGATCGCTCGCCGGCTCGCTGAACACTTGAGTTGGAAACTGTGGGATGAAGAACTTACCGCGGAAATCGCGCGTCTCGCCAAAGTGGACCAGAAAGCTGCCAGGCTGTGCGACGAACGCGTGGACCCTTTGGTTTACCGGCTGTTTAGGGTTTTCGCACGAGGAAGCTACGAGAGGGCGCTTCCTCTAGAGGGTATCTCTTCCAGATTCGACGCGGATCAGATGGTCGCCATGTTGCAGCAGGTGATTGAGGACGTTGCATCGCGCGGAAACTGTGTCATTGTCGGTCGCGGTTCACCTTACATTTTGCGCGCACATCCGAACGCTTTTCACGTTTTCATCTACGCGCCGCGAGATGAAAAAATCCGCCGCATCAGAACACTCGGGAAGAGTGAGAAAGAGGCCGCGCAACTGGTTTCCGAGGTGGACGCCGAGCGCGCTTCATTCATTCGTCACTATTTCGGCGCGGAGTGGCCCTGTCGAGCGCTCTACAACGCGATGATCAACTCGAAATTCGGAGATGAGTACGTCATTGAGATGATTCTGCAACATATTGCTGCGCTTGAGACATTCCAGACTCCGCAGGTTGCCGGTGTCTAACTTCTTGTCCCTGCTGTGTTTTCCCTGCTGGTACTGCGTCAACATGCCCGATTAAGAAGGCGCACAGACATAGCACCGAGAGAAGCATGGTGAACGCAGATACATGTTTTAGCTTAACGCCTCGCACAGGTTTGGGCTCCGCAAGCAAAATAAGAACATCCGGTTGTGGCAGCACCTCAAACTTCCTTACACTGCGAGTTCGCCTTTTCGCTTTCATTCGGGTCATTGCGTGATTCCCCCTTGCCAGACGAGCTGCATTTGCGGCGATTTCCAAGCCCTCGATGTATCTGTGCGTGTGCGCACGCCGAGCTCGTATTTGCGGCGCACTTTTTCCACGCGTGCGGCGATTTCCTTCCGGTAAGATTCGGGGATATTTTCATGCCTCCCGTACCATTGGCGATATTGCTTTGACAACTTTGGAAACTTCTCATCGAGAAAAGGCATGAACTGCTTCAACGAGGCGGGCATGAGGAATAACACGCGTCCCGCGAGCCATTGCGCGCCTGCATCTCGCGCACCGCGCGCGAGGGCGTCCAGGTCTTCTTCAGAGTCCGTTATGCCGGGCAGAATCGGCATAGCCAAAACACCCGCCGAAATTCCCGCCTCGCGAAGCTTGCGAACAGCCTCAAGGCGAAGATCCGGCCGCGGAGCACGCGGTTCCAGCATTCGTGCAAGGCGCACGCGTACAGTCGTAATGCTCATATTCACCGCGATTGAAGAGCGCTCCGCAATACGCCGCAGCAAATCGATGTCGCGAACTACCTGATCTGATTTTGTCGTAATCGAAAGACTCAGCCCCTCGCGTTGCACCATTTTTTCCAGTATGGCGCGCGTACCTCCGAACTCGCGCTCCGCCGGTTGGTAGGGATCGGTAGCCGTCCCGATTGCGATATGCTCTCCCCAGATTTTCTCGCTCGCGAGATCACGATCCACCAGGGCACCGGCATCCTTCTTTACATAAATCTTCGTCTCGAACTCGCCGCCATCAATATCCATGTATTCGTGGGTGTAGCGCGCGTAACAATACTTGCAGCCGAACTCGCAGCCACGATAAGGATTCACCGTCCAGCGGAACGGCACGTTGTCTGAATCGCAATGGTTCAGGATTGATTTGACGGGAAGAAGGAAATATTCCGTTCCGCGCTTAGCTTCAGCACGCAAAGAGGAAGCGGCGAGGCGTGCAATGCCGACCAGTTCCGTAGCGGGCTTCGTTCGGAGCGGTGATTCCGACTCTGTCGGAACCGGCTCCGGGGGCGCGGAAGCGTCACTAGGTTGCTCACAGGTGCCGTGGCGAGCGGCTGTGGGGAAAAGGGTGAGACTGGTCTGTTCCGGACCTTGCCTTCGACGCCGGAGCGTCGCTGGAGTAGATCGGAAAATGGGAGAAGTGGCCATTGGAGCCTCGCCGTTACGAGTTGTATTCTATTCGCCTTTTGTTCGCTATGTCAAGGACTATTATTCGCTTTATTTTCGCCTGTACGCGTGGCCAAGGCCAATGTGGAAACGCCGCATCCGAGTCAAATTCAGCGAGGGATTTCCTCCGCTATACTGAATTTGAACCTCGGAGTGCGCCATGGCCGAAGTCGGAATTCTCATAATCGATGACGACGTAGTAAGCCAGCGCGCGCTTAAAAACGTTCTCGACTCTGAAGGCTGGCGTGTCCGTATTGCCCCTCTTGCTTCGCATGCCATGGCGGAGTTGGCTAGCGGCCAATGGAATCTCGTCATCGTGAATATCGCGCTCACCGACGTGCGCGGCCAGCTTTTCTCCATACTGAAGGAACTAGCGCAAACAGAATCCAATCCCGCTCCCCAAGCCGAGAATCAGGCTCCTCCAAAGCGCATCCGCGTGCTTTTTCTAGTCCCGCTGCTCGCTGCAAGGCATGCGCAGCCCGTCCTTGAACAGGAGGGACTTCCCTACTCGC
>Ga0209420_1000267_pt1 | contig 30362 bp, 22 predicted proteins | sample BlaSpr_A8_OM1_O1_FD_187972 | JGI IMG/M metagenome (GOLD analysis project Ga0209420, IMG submission 187972) | Forest soil microbial communities from Thunder Bay, Ontario, Canada - Black Spruce, Ontario site 2_A8_OM1_O1 (SPAdes) (version 2) | ecosystem: Environmental > Terrestrial > Soil > Boreal...
CGCCTTGTCGAAGCCGATGTGGCTGTCGCTAATCTGGACGAAGCTCAGATCGCCCTTCATCTTTGATTGGTCCATGTTCGCTGCTTCACTTAATGCAACCGATTTCAGTACCCCGCCCTGAATAAGGCAAAGCGTGCCGGTTCCAGCCCAAGCCATGCACTTCAGGAAACCGCGCCGGTCGACGCCGTCGTTGTTCAGATTCTCTGTAATGATTTTTGCCATCCGATGTCTCCCTTTCCGCAAATACCGAGAATTTTCTCTCCCGGCTCGCGGTCACCTACCTAGACAGTCCGACAGCCTAAAATATTCCCGTATAAATCCTATTGATCCATAACCAGCGGACGTTTCTTTCGCTGGCTGCGTATCCCGCTCGGCAGGGAGGTGGTTTTGGCGCTACACGTAGCTAATAGAATCGAAACGCGGCCCCTGGTAGGGGTGACCTCAAATAGACCAATTTACTGCCGGGGTCTGCGCAGGAAGCGGAGGGATTATTTACTTTGCGGTAGGCGAGTCTCGCTAAGCTCCTTGGCGCTCTCGATCGCAATTGAAGGCCAAGCCTAAGCCGGTCACTAACGATTGGTTTCTGTCAGTTTGGTACTTCAACGCTTTTCTTTACGCGTCGGCCACTTGGAGAATGAGCTTTCCAGTGTTCTCGCCATTGAAGAGCTTCAGCAACGTGTCGGGAAACGTTTCGAGGCCCTCTACGATGTGCTCTCGCGATTTGAGTTTACCGGCAGCCATCCACCCGGCCATTTCACGGGCGGCCTCAGGATAACGATCGGCATAGTCAAACACGACCATACCCTTCATGCTGGCGCGATTGACAAGAAGCGAAAGATAGTTCGAGGGTCCTTTGATTGCTGTGGTATTGCAATACTGCGAAATCGCGCCGCAGACGACCACTCGCGCGCCGCGCGCGAGCTGTGTGAGCGCAGCGTCCAGGATTTCTCCCCCGACGTTGTCGAAATAAACGTCAACGCCCTTCGGGCAATGTTTCTGGAGAGATTTGCGGACATCCTCCGACTTGTAATCAATGGCGGCGTCGAAGCCGAGATCTTTCACAATGTAGTTACACTTCTCAGGCCCGCCTGCGATCCCCACCACCGTGCAGCCTTTTATTTTGGCGATTTGCCCTACTACCATTCCTACGGCTCCAGCTGCGCCTGAGACGACTACTGTCTGGCCCGGTTCGGGACGGCCGATATCCAGCAAGCCGAAATAGGCAGTCATTCCCGGCATTCCGAGAGTCCCAAGAAAGACCGGCAGAGGAATCGCGCCAGCATTTACCTTGGTGATGCCGTTGCCGTTCGAAATCGCGAATTCCTGAACGCCGAAGGCGCCATAAACGTGATCGCCCGAGGCGAACTTGGGGTTCTTCGATGCCGTGACGCGGCCCAGGGCTCCAGCACGCATCACTTCCCCGATACCCACCGGAGCAATGTACGATTTCCCTTCGTTCATCCACCCGCGCATCGCCGGATCAAGCGAGATATACAAAATCTTTACGAGCAGCTCGCCTTCAGCAGGTTCGCGAACCGGCTCCTCCTTGTATGCCCAATCGGTTCGCTTAGGCATACCCACGGGACGGGAGGCGAGTTCGAATTTGTGATTCAACTGGCTCATAGGTTATCCCTCCAGTACTAACGATCGGAGTAGAGCCGTCATCTAACCGACTGTTGAGAGTCGCTTACAGATGACGGTGACTAACGCGGCGGGCATTGTATATAATCGCGGGCATCGTGCCAAGTCAGCACACTCAATAGACACGGGAGGTCTAAATGGCCGGAGCGCCCGCAAATATAGCGAACATACCGCGACCGCCTGTCTTCGTCACTGTCGAGGAAGACCGTTTGCATCGAAAGCGAATGCTGGCCGCTGCCTTTCGGCTCTTTTCGCGTTTCGGATTCGATGAGGGAGTGGCGGGACACATCACGGCGCGCGATCCGGAACGACTCGACCACTTCTGGGTGAACCCTTTCGGGATGCACTTTAGCCAAATTCGCGCCTCCGACCTAATTCTGGTAAATCACCGCGGCGAAGTCTTGGAAGGAAATTATCCGGTCAATGGAGCGGCCTTTGCTATCCATTCGCAGATTCATGCTGCGCGGCCTGACGTGATCGCGGCGGCGCATGCGCACTCGATGTATGGGAAATCCTGGGCCTCGCTCGGGCGGCTGCTCGATCCCATTACGCAGGATTCCTGCGCGTTTTATGAGGACCACGGACTTTTCGCCGAGTTCACTGGTGTTGTGTATGAAACGTCGGAGGGCGAGCGGATCGCGCAAGCACTGGGGGAACACAAAGCTGCGATTCTGCGGAATCATGGTTTGATCACGGTCGGCCACTGCGTCGAAGAAGCCGCCTGGTGGTTCATCACCATGGACCGCAGTTGCCAGGCACAGCTGCTCGCAGAGGCAGCCGGCGTACCGGTAAAAATCGATCATGCCACTGCCGTTGCAACAAGGGAACAAGTGGGAAATCATCTCGCGGGATGGTTCCAATTTCAGCCACTTCTCGCGCGTATAGTCCGAGACGAGCCTGATTTGCTCGACTAGTTTGATCGACGCGCAACGCGTGAGAAGTTAAACTCGGCTCTGCTGTTCGGCACGCATCGCAACGGCGCGCCGGACTTGGCAACTGCACACACATACCGATGGAAACAAAAGAGCATTTCGACATACTGATCATTGGCGCCGGAATATCCGGCATTGACGCTGCTTATCGACTGCAGACTGCCTTTCCCAGAAAGACCTACGCAATTCTCGAGGCGCGCGACGCAATCGGCGGAACGTGGGACCTGTTCCGCTATCCAGGCGTCCGGTCCGATTCTGATATGTACACCCTCGGATTCCCTTTCCGGCCGTGGCAGGCCGAGGAGGCCATCGCGGGTGGACCTGCCATCTGGAACTATATCCGCGAGACCGCGACGCACTATGGTATCGACCGCCACATCAGACTGGGGCACCAGATGATTCAAGCTTCCTGGTCTTCCACCGAGGCCTGCTGGACGGTCGAGGCACAGACAAAAGATGGACGGATCGTGCGACTGGTCTGCAATTTCCTCTATATGTGCAGCGGTTATTACAGCTATGACAAAGGATTCAGCCCGGAATTTCCGGGTATGAAACAGTTTCAGGGCCAGTTCTTGCATCCACAGGAGTGGCCCGAGACCCTCGATTACGCGGGTAAGCAGATCGTTGTCATCGGCAGCGGCGCTACGGCGGTGACTTTGGTTCCGGCGCTTGCTGAGAATGCCGCCCATGTGACGATGTTGCAGCGCTCTCCCAGCTATGTGGTGACCCGTCCTAGCAAGGACGCCAAGGCCCTCTGGATGTACCGGCATTTGCCCAAAACAATTGCGGCGAAACTCACAAAATGGAAGAACGTGCTTTACAGCATTACCATGTTCCACCTCGCGCGCAGCAAACCAGAGAAGATGAAGGGCATGATCCTCAAAGGGATTAAGCTACAGCTCCATCCCGATTTCGACGTCCAGCGACACTTTACCCCGCGTTACAACCCGTGGGATCAGCGTATATGCCTGGTACCTGACGGCGACCTGTTTAAGGCGATTCGCTCCGGACGAGTCGAGATCGTCACCGACACGATCGAAACTTTTGTGGAGTCCGGCATTCGTTTGAGCTCAGGCGAAACACTGCCGGCGGATATCATCGTTTCTGCGACAGGTCTTGTCGTAAAACTGATGGGCGGTGCCGACATTTTTGTCGACGGTGTGCCGGCCAAATTTGACGACAAACTAGTCTACAAAGGCGCAATGTTCGGCGGTATCCCAAATCTAGCGTTCGCCTTTGGGTACACGAATAATTCCTGGACGCTGCGGTGCGATCTCACGGCGCGCTTTGTCTGTCGGTTGCTTAAATATATGGATCGCAAGGGCTGGTCCGTGTGTGTACCAAGTGTTCCCGATGCTTCTGTTGTTCCCGAGCCTATGCTCGATTTTAGTTCCGGCTATGTCCGTCGTGCCGATGGCGTGTTGCCCAAGCAGGGACAGAAAACGCCCTGGAGGGTGTACCAGAATTACGTGAAAGACTTGGCTGCCTTTACGTTTGGATCGGTAAGCGACGGGACCATGAAATTTCTTCGAACGTCGGGAGGTTCCCAGCGTGAGCAGAAACAAACGGGCGAGGTTATGGCTAAGACGTCACTACAAAGCGGGCCGTCCTCTTAACCGCGGGGCTTGCAACTTAACGTTAGTCGCTATAATCTCAGGGTCACTATTTAATGTGAGTCGTGCACGACACCCAATGCCACAAGCAGGAGGACCCGTATCATGGGCCGCGCAAAAACTGCCGCGACACAGACATCATTACCAGCGCCTGTCAGTCTTGACAACATCGAGGCAGAAAACAAGCGGCGCGGCAAGGCGGCCTCCGGAAAAAAGCCCACGGGTCTTCGCGAGCGAAAAAAGGCGCGGCTTCGGCAGCAGATTGTCGAGACCGCTCTGCATCTTTTTCGGCAACACGGCTACGAGAACACCCGCATCGACGACATCGTGCAGACGCTGGAGATCAGCCAGCCCACATTTTTCCGTTATTTTCCCAGCAAAGAGGCGGTGTTGCGCGAAGTTGGGCGCCGCGCATTTGCACGCCAAGCGGAAAGTCTGAAGGCTGAACTTTCCACTAAGGCCTCCACTGAACAACGCCTACGACGATTTTACGAATCTCTTGGAAATGTAACGGAAGTGGGGCGCCCGCTCTGGCAGGCCGTCATTCTCGCTGGAGCGATGGATCCAGTACGCTCGCCGGAACTGCGCGGAGCGGAGGCGGCGACTGTCAGCCTTCTCCGCGAGATCATAGCGGAAGGGCAAAAAAATGGCGAGATCACCCGCGATTTTCCCGTCGTGCACCTGGCCGAGTTCATGGAGGGCCTTTTCAATACTGTCGTGCGCCAGTGGGCCGTCGATCTTACCGGGCCCCATAAACTTACCGAGCGAGTGAGAAATGCAGTCGAGTTTTTTTTGCGGGGGGCGCATCCGTAACCAATTTTTCTCTCTGTGGTCAGGTGTGTAAAATAGAAATAAGTAAGTTCACGCATCTGAAATTCCTCGAGGTCGATTCCGTGAAAGCCGCCATCCTGCGTGAATTCAAACAGCCTCTGGCTATCGAAGACGTTGATCGGCCAAAACCCGCTGCGCAAGAAGTACTGATCGAAGTGGAAGCGTGCGGGGTATGTCATTCGGATTTGCATTTGGCCGAGGGCGATTGGCCGCAGCTTATTCCCATTATCAAGAAACGCTTGATTCTCGGGCACGAAATCGCTGGTCACGTTGTAGAAAAAGGTGCCGCTGTTAACGATTTGAAAGTCGGCGACCGTGTGGGTGTTCCTTGGGTGCACTGGACTTGTGGTGAATGCGATTTCTGCCGCGAAGGCAATGAGAATCTCTGCCAGAAGCAACAGATTACGGGTGTGACCGTAGACGGTGGGTATGCGGAATTCGTAAAGGCTCCCGCGAGTCATGCTCTAAAGATTCCCGACGGCCTATCCTGCATCGACGCAGCGCCTCTTTTCTGCGCGGGAGTTACCGTTTACCGCGCCTTGAACAACGCTATAATCCAGCCCGGGCAGCGTTTAGCGGTCTTTGGTATCGGAGGTCTGGGTCAACTGGCGGTTCAAATTGGAAAAGAATTGGGAGCCATCGTTACTGCCATTGACGTCTCCGCCGAAAAACTTTCACATGCGACAGCTCTTGGCGCATCCACAACGCTAAACGCCGCTACCGAAAAAGTTGTCAAGGAGCTGCGGCGTATGGGCGGCGTACATGTCGCGCTGGTAACTTCTGCAGCAAAGGCGGCCTATGACACCGCCTTTCTCTGCGTCAGACCCACCGGGATGCTTCTCGTCGTTGGCCTGCCTTCTGAGTCCATTTGCTTCCCACCTATTTCGATGGCGGCGTCGGAAGTTCGAATCCAGGCATCCTCCGTGGGTACCCGAAAAGATCTACGCGAAGTGCTGGCTTTGGCGGTCGCGGGCAAGGTTCACTCTGAGGTAACAACCCGGCCTCTCGCCCAAGTCAACGAGGCAATGGCTGAATTGCGAAACGGAACCGTCTCCGGACGCATCGTGCTTACTCCCAGCTAAGTCGTGTTTTGTCCGGGGTTCTCGGACCGAACCCACCGACAAGTCCAACCCGTACCTACTTCGGCAACCTTATCCAATATCCGGGCGCAGCTTCGTATTGACGTTAGTAACTACAATGTGATACGAACGCTCACAATTCATCGGGAATTAGGTCGGGGTGGCCGTGATTCTTCGAAACTGCGAAAAACTCTTCGCGACCGTGCATGAGCACCGCCCGTGCCAACCTCCCATCGGTTTAACCCCGCAAATTTTGAAACACCTAAAAGGAGAAGCCATGAGGGGACTGATAACATTCGCATGTGCCTTGATCCTATCGATGTGTTTGCTGCTGGCGAACCCAGCGACGTACGCTCAAGGAGTGGGTGCATCGGGCAGTCTCAACGGTACTGTGACCGATCCGACGGGCGCCGTCGTTTCCAAAGCCACGGTGACCGCAGACGATCCGACACGCGGGATACATATCCCGGTCGTCACTGACGATAGCGGCCAATATCGCTTCACCAGTCTGGCTCCCGGCAGCTACGACTTGACCGTGCAGGCATCAGGGTTTCAGTCGCAAGTGGCAAAAGGTGTCGCGGTCACGGTCGGACAGGCGGCCACACTAGATTTCCATCTGCGGGTAGCCACGTCGGCGCAGACGGTCGAGGTCACCGCAGTCCCCCCTGTAGTGGAAACAGAACGAGGAAGCCAAGCAGACACGATCACGCAGACCTATATCGAGGACTTGCCGATCGACCGGCGCGATTACCTAACATTTACGCTGCTGCTGCCGGGAGTGGCGGATTCCACGCGCTTGGCGGATGACCAGGATTTTCGAGTAAAGCAAACGCCCCAAAGCGGGCTTTCCTTTTATGGGAGTAATGGCAGAGGGAACAGTGTGACGGTAGACGGCGGCGAAACTGGAGATGACGCGGGCGGCGTCCGATTGACAATTAGCCAGGATGCGGTCCAGGAGTTTCAGGTGAACCGAAGTAACTATGCGGCTGAGTACGGCGGTGCAAGCGGCGCCACGATCAACATTGTGTCAAAATCCGGTACGAATGATGTCCACGGCAGCATTTTTAGTTTTTTCCGCAACAGCGGCTTAGATGCGCGAGACCCTTTTGCCTTTAATCAAGCGCTTCAACCAGGCCAGGTGTTCGATCCCTCGCAGCCCGACTCCGTAGGTTCGCCGGTCAAGGACACTTTAGGGCGCTATCAATTTGGAGGCAATGTAGGGCTGCCGGTGCACAAGGACAAGACATTTTTGTTCTTAGCTTTCGAGGGATTGCGCCAGGATGCACAGAACGCGGTGCCACTGCTGACGGACACGAATATTTTCCGTACGACCTCGGATCAAAATACAGTTCTTGGCCAGCTAGCGCAAAGCACAGCGCCGTCGGTCCCTTGCATCAGCAATCCCAACCCCGCGCTTCCCCCTTCATTCTTACCCGCAGCGCAGTGTGCTTTGGCCCTCGGGAGTTTGTTAACAGTTAGCCAGTCAACTGGGTTGAGCCAAGGCCAGATGGCGCTCAACAGTTACCTCGTTAATCAGTTCGAAAGCAACGGCGGGCTGTTCAACTATAATACCCGCCAATACTTGGCATCCGGGCGCTTGGACCATCGCATTAGCGACGCCGATCAGCTTTCCATTTCTTATCGGTACGGATATGACCTCGAGCAGAATCCTGACGTACAATCGCTGACTGGATTTTCCGCCGGCAGTTCAACCCGCGACTACGACAATAACCTCCAGGCATCCTGGTTTCACGAATTCAGCCCACGAACACAAAACGAGTTCCGTTTTCAGTGGGACTACAATAGTTTCAACGTTATTCCGAACGAACCGGGTCAGGTGGGCCTTCAGATTGCGGGCTTCGCAAACAATTTGGGAACCAATATTTTCCTGCCAAATCTCACCATTCTCCGACGTTATGAGTTTGCTGACAATGTAACGATGGTACGAGGCCGTCACACCATAAAGTTCGGTGCCGACGAACTCCTCCGCGGTAACCACACCGAATCGCACACGTTTATGCCCGGCCGGTTTGTGTTTGGGTCACTTCCCGGAGTTGCTGTGAGTCCCTGCTTCCTACCTACTGCCGAGAATCCGTGCGGCGTGACTACCAACGGGGCCACTATTGACTCGCTGCAAGCTGCCTCACTCGGGCAACCTAACCTCTATCAACAGTCGTTTGGAGACCCGGATTATCCGGCATATACCCGTCCGCTTACCGGATTCTATCTGCAGGACTCCTGGAAGATTGCTTCGAATTTCACTCTAAATTACGGTGTGCGATATGACATAGATTCACAGTACAAACCGCTGAATACCTACTATGGAGATGTCGGTCCTCGGATTTCATTCGCCTGGGATCCGTTCAAGGATCACAAGACGGTGGTACGCGGCGGGTACGGCATTTTCTACGGACCTATCGACGCGCAAATAGCTCAAGTGGATTTGAGCCTGGGCGTTTTGAATAAGAACCGCAGCACGGTGGAAAACCAGCATAATACTTCGGCGGTTCCTGATCAGGTCAACAATCTAGTCAATACTTGCGGCCTGGGATTCCCCGGCACCCCCATCTTTCCAGGGCCGACTCCGCCCACCAGCCCTTGCACGCGTTACATCTCCATTTATGCGGACCCGATAACTCCGACAGGACTTCCTATCGCCAACTCGGCTGCCGTTTTTCAGGGCCTTTTCGCTGAGGGATTAATCCAGTGCACTACACCTACCCCTGGCAACGAGGCTTGCATTACCCCAGGGGCGGTAGCCCCGTTTGGAATCATCGCCGCTAACAGCGGCCAACTTGCTCCATTGCAAGCTTTCTTTAGCAATCCTCCCAATTATAAGCCGCCTTATTCGCAGCAGGCTTCGATTGGGATTGAGCGCGAAATCTCGCCGGGATTCTCCATAGGAGTCAGCGGCATCTACTCGCACACACAAAGGCTGCCGGTTGCGATCGATACGAATCTACTTCCAGCGCCGATGAGCACCATTCAACTGGCCAATGGACAAACTTTTTCCTATCGGAACTGGAACACCTCGGCTTTAACTGATCCGGCCGCCGGGTTGCAAACTTCAGGTCCAGGCGCCGGCGGCGTCTACCCTTGCGCGGTAACTCTAAACGGCTTTGGCCAGCCCGTGTCGTCCTGCTTCGTGAATCCCCTAGTTACCCAGAATAACCAGTACAGTTCGGCGGCTTCGGCTCTTTACGAAGGCCTGATTGTGGAAGCGAAAAAGCGCTTCAGCGATCACTTCACGGTTTTCGGAAACTACACTTACAGCAAGGCATTTGATACATCCACCGATTTCAACACCGATTACGGCCCGCAGGATCCGACGAACCTCAGCTTGGATCGAGCGCTTTCTGAGTTCGACGAGCGGAACAAGGTAGTAGTCGCCGGTGTCTTCGATAGCCCTTGGAGAGGCTGGCTTTCAGGCTTCTCGCTTTCTCCAATCTTCCAGTACCACAGCGGACACCCTTTCAATCTGCTAGCTGGAACCGAAGTGAACGGTGACAATCACACGACCAATGAGCGACCGATCGGAGCTCCTCGCGACAGCGGTCTCGGTCCAAACTATATTGATTTCGACATGCGTTTGACCTGGCAACACAAACTGGGTGAGAGGGTCAACATGATACTTACCGCCGAAGGATTTAATATCGCAAACCGAACGAACTTTGCCAGCGTCAACAACGAAGTGAGCCCGTTGTTTGGCCTTCCCACCGCGGACGGCGGAGGTGGAAACACGACGTTCAATGTTCATGGTATCCGTCCCGGAACCGTTCTGCCCGACGGCAGCATTGCGACCTCAAGCACGCCGCTAGGGTTTACGTCGGCACTCCCGAAACGGGAGATTCAACTCGGGATTCGGTTCACGTTCTAGATTTGCCCGAACATCATTAGACAGGAAGGTAAATTGACTCCGAAACTCAGGTTTGTGATTTTTTCCTTGGGCTTGCTGGCGACGATTTTACTGATTTGCGGCAGCGGTTACGCACAGTCAGGAGTTACAACGAAGCCTAGGATGCAACGGGGAAGCAGTTCTTGGTTTCACCCTGAAGCTGCAAGCTCCGAAGGGTTTCGGGCCTAGTAGGCAGTGGCCTAAAAACGAAACGCTGGCATTCTCGTGAAACAGCGCTTGCGCCGAGCCACTAGGCGCAGTGAATTCTCACCTTGGCCCATTCTTAAACGACGGTTGAGAGGAACGAATGCTATCGCCTATGTTCGGTGAGTTTATGGGCACCATGGTGCTGGTTTTGCTGGGGAATGGCGTAATCGCCGACGTGGTTCTGTCCCGTTCCAAGGGAGAAGGCGGCGGATGGATTTCGATCTCGACGGGCTGGGCCGTCGCAGCCATGGCGGGAATATTCACTGCCTTAGCCTGTGGAAGCGCTGACGCTCACATCAATCCTGCCGTGACGCTGGGTCTGGCCGTCGCCACGGGCAATTTTTCGAAGCTCGTGCCGTACGTCACCGCTCAAATGCTGGGGGCATTCGTGGGGTCGGCTCTAGTCTGGCTACATTTCCTGCCACATTGGGCCGCTACGCCAAGTCCGATCATGAAACTGAGCTGTTTCTGCAGCCACCCTTCCATTCCCAACAAAGTAGCCAACCTGGTCAGCGAAATTATTCCTACGACCTTGCTGGTGTTCGTTGCCGTTTGCATTCTGACACGCGCCAATTTGCCCGCTGGTTTTGGTCCAGTTCTGATTGCTGCCTTGGTCTGGGGATTGATTCTCGCTCTAGCCGGGCCTACAGGCACCAGCATGAACCCGGCGCGTGATCTCGGCTCGCGGATCGCCCACGCGATTCTTCCCATCGCGGGCAAGGGTGGCTCGGACTGGGGATACGCTCCGATTTCGCTTATTGGCACTTTAGCGGGCGGCGTGCTTGCCGGATTGGCTATCCGTCTTTTGCACATCTAGGAGGCGAGCCGCGCAACGACGTTCTGGGCAGCTGATCGCGAGAGTGGAAGGCGTGCGATTTCGTGCAGGCCGCCCCGAAGTGATGGCGGCAGCAAGGAGTATTACGCTTGGCAACAGTTCAGACTGCTCTAGGCCAGGATTCTTCGCAGCTTGGTTAGCGATAGCTGCTAACATGTGATATAAACACACGTTTGTCACTAAGAGAGAATACTCCTTTATTCCGACAATGAAGGCTACACAGATGTTCGACCTTACCGGCCGGGTGGCCATCGTTACCGGTGGCTCCGTCGGGCTCGGCCGGCAGATGGCCGAGGGGCTGGCGCAAATGGGCGCGAATCTGGTTCTTTGCGCACGCAAAAAGGAGCGCTGCCTACAGGCTTCTGAGGAATTGCAAAGATTAGGCGTGCAAGTTCTCGCGCTCGCTTGTGATGTGAGGGAGCCAGCGAGTATTCAAGAGGTTGTCGACACCACCGTCAAACAATTTGGGCATATCGACATCTTGATCAACAATGCCGGCACTTCCTGGGGAGCGCCGGTTGAATCAATGACACTCGAGCAGTGGAATAAAGTGATCGAAACCAACCTGACCGGAACCTTTTTGTTTTCTCAAGCCGTAGGCAAGGTCATGATCGCGCAAGGCCGCGGCAAGATCATCAACATTGCGTCCGTTGCCGGGCTGCGCGGTTCATCCCCGAAATTGTCAGCCATCGGCTACAGCGCCAGCAAAGGTGGGGTGATTACTTTCACCAAAGACTTGGCCTGCAAATGGGGCATGCACAACATTCACGTCAATGCCATTGCTCCCGGTTGGTTTCCAACCGACATGTCGGGAAAAGTTATCGAACGAAACAAAGAATCGCTATTGGCGGCGGTACCCTTGGGACGCTTGGGCGGTGCGCATGATTTAAAAGGCGCCGCGATTTTTCTCGCTTCTGGTGCATCCGATTTTGTGACCGGACACATCCTGGTCGTGGATGGAGGTCAGTCCGCCTAATCCGGGCGAGGCACGCTATGAATATTCCACTCACGCCTCTCCGCTTCCTTCGCTATGCGGAACAGCAATATCCCAGCAGGACCGCGGTAGTCTGCAATCAGGAGCGCTTTACGTACGCACAATTTTCCGAGCGCGTCGGCCGACTAGCGGGCACCCTGCGACAGGCCGGGGTCGAGGCGGGAGATCGCGTCGCTTTCCTCAGCGCGAATTGTCACCGCTTACTAGAAGCCTACTACGGCGTTCCTGAGGCAGGCGCTGTTATGCTCCCGCTAAATATCCGGCTCGCGTCGGAAGAGCTGGCTTACATTCTGAATGATTCTGGCTCGACGATACTCTTCGTTGAAAAGCAGTTTCTCGGATTGGTGCAATCCTTTCGCAAGAATCTTCGCACGGTAAAAATGTTCGTCCAGCTCGATGGTTCTCCCGAGGCTTCTTGGCTCGCTCCACAAAACTATGACTCTTATCTCAGCGCGAACAGACCCCATCGCGCGGACATCGGCTCCGTTGACGAAAACGCTCTCGCTGAACTCTTCTACACCAGCGGCACCAGTGCAAATCCAAAAGGTGTAATGCTGACGCACAGAAACATCTATCTACATGCGCTGAACGTCTGTCTGGGATTTCAGATCGAAAAAGGGGCCGTCGAACTTCACACCATCCCCCTGTTCCATGCGAATGGATGGGGTGTTGCGCATTTCCTCACTTTACTGGGGGGAACGCACGTCATGATCCAGCGTTTTGAGACCAAAGAAGTGTTCCGACTGATTGAAAAGGAAAAGGTTCACTCCTGTAGTCTGGTTCCCATCATGGCCACCGCCCTGGTGAATTGCCCCGAGCGCCATAACTACGATTTAAGTACGCTTCGGCGGATTGTTATCGGCGGCGCCGCATCGTCGCCAACACTGATTCGCGAGGTTGAAAAAGCACTCGGCTGCGAGTGCTTTTCCGGTTACGGCCTGACCGAAACGTCGCCCTCGCTTACGATTTCTCCCATGAAGTTAGGTCTAGGCTGGGAAGGCGAACAGCGTTACGTCGGCCAAGCGATGACCGGCTACGCCTTTCCCGGCACGGAAATACGAGTTGTCGATGCCGAGGATCACGACGTGCCGCGCGATGGGAAAGCCATTGGCGAAATCATCGCGCGTAGTGACGGAGTGATGGAGGGTTACTGGCGCCAGCCAGAAGCTTCCGCCGAAGCTTTACGCGGAGGATGGTTCCACACCGGGGACATGGCCACATTCAACGAAGAAGGTTACGTTCTGATCGTCGATCGCAAAAAAGATATTATCGTGAGCGGCGGAGAAAATATCTCCTCCCTTGAGCTTGAAAAAGCCATCCTGGCGCATCCGGCCATTTTGGAAGCCGCGGTCATTCCGGTTCCCGACCAAAAGTGGGGCGAAGTTCCTAAAGCACTGGTGGTCTTAAAGCCGAACGCCGTCGCGACGGAGTCCGAGCTCATCGAGTTCTGCCGTTCGCGCCTGGCACACTACAAGTGCCCTCGCTCATTCGAATTCTTGGATAGTTTGCCAAAGACTGGCACTGGAAAAATTCTCAAAAAAGACATCCGGAAAAAGTATTGGCAGGGGCAGGAGACGATGCGCCCGAGTTCCGCGTCGCCAACACGGAAATCCGACGCTTGAGCCAGATTAATTTTTGAGATGCTTTTTTCAACTGACAAAGCAGCCGGACGACAATCGGTGCCTGGCGATCCGAAGGAGTCTTGATCATGGATCTAAATTTAACAAAAGAGGAATTGACGTTTCGCGACGAACTTCGCGCATGGCTTGCCAACAACCTCCCGCAGGACTGGAACGAGTGGCGCGAAAAATCCATCGAGGAATCGTTTCCATATCTTCGCGCCTGGCAGCGAAAACTCCAAGAAGGCCGCTGGGCAGCCGTTTCATGGCCTAAGGAATACGGGGGTCGCAGTGCTACGTTGATGGAACAAGCCATATTTTGGGAAGAGATGGCCCGTGTCGAGGCGCCACCGATGGCCAATTCGCTTGGCTTAGGCCTCATCGGGCCCACCATCATCGCCTTCGGAACAGAGGCCCAGAAGAAACGCTACATCCCGAAAATTTTGAGCGCGGAAGAAATCTGGTGCCAGGGCTTTTCCGAACCCAATGCCGGTTCCGATCTCGCCGGTTTGCAAATGGAAGCCCGATTGGACCGCGATCACTACGTCGTTAACGGCCAAAAGGTCTGGACTAGCTACGGTTGGATTGGCGACTGGTGCGAACTCGTGGTTCGCACGGATGCGAGTGTAGCGAAACACAAGGGACTTTCGGTGCTCCTCGTCGATATGAAGTCGGCCGGGGTCGAGGTTCGACCTTTACGCCAGATGACCGGCGAATCGGAATTCAACGAGATTTTCTTTCGCGATGTTCGCGTTCCAACTGAGAACGTCCTTGGCAAAGTGAACGACGGATGGAATGTGGCAGTGAGCACGCTGATGTACGAGCGAGGCTCCTACGGCGCTCGCCTCCATCTCATATTCAAGCGCGCCATCACACGCCTTATTGAACTTTCTCGAAGCGTCCAACGCCACGGACGGCCCGCTGCCCAAGACCCGCTTATGCGCCAGAAACTCGCGCAGTGCAGCGCGGAGATTGAAATCATGCGCTTTAACCAGATGCGGGCATTCAGCCGCATCACTACTACAGGCGTGCCTGGCCCGGAGGGTTCCATTCAGAAGATTTTCTGGAGCGAGCTCAACCAGCGCCTCCAACAAATCGCGCAGGAGCTGCTCGGTCCCTACGGTCAACTGCTAGGCGGCGACCCGCGCGCCGTCGATAAAGGCATTTGGTCTTACGCCTACCTGCGCACCCGCGGAAATACGATCGAGGCAGGGACCTCCGAAGTGCAGCGGAACATCATTGGACATTTCGTTCTCGGATTGCCGAGAAGCTACTAAGGGGATACGCTATGGAATTCGGTTTGACGGAAAGCCAGGAATTCTTAAAGGACGGCGCGCGCAAGTTTTTCGCAGGGGAATGCCCTAGCTCCGAAATGCGGCGCCTGATGGAAACGGATACGGCCTATGACGCCGCTCTTTGGTCCAAACTGACTGACCAGGGCTACACCGGCATTATCTTTCCGGAAGGCCTGGGTGGCGTCGGCCTGGGCAAGGTTGAGCTTATGCTCTTGATGGAAGAAGCCGGACGCGCGCTGTTGCCCGGGCCGTTTTTCTCAACTGTCGTGCTGGCGGGAACGGTCTTGGATGCTGTAGCTTCGCCGGCCCACAAGAACAAATACCTCGCTCCGATTTGTCGGGGAGAGGTTCGCGCCACGGCGGCCATTGTGGAATCCAATGCGAGCTGGAATCCGCGGGACATCCATCTGAGCGCGGCGAATGGGAAGTTCACCGGAGAAAAACTCTTTGTCTCGGATGCCGCCGTCGCCGATTTCATAATTGTCATTGCGCGTAACGGTGTTTTTGTGGTGGATTCGAAGGCTCGTGGCCTGAAAATTTCTCCCATGCGGGCTATGGATCTTACGCGCAAACTTTATGCCGTTGAATTCAATGACACGCCGGCTGAGGAAATTGGTTCCACTGCGAATCTCGCGCGGGCTTTTGACATCGCTACCGCCGCGCTTGCCGCCGAACTAGTCGGTGGCATGCAGCGAATCCTCGATATCTCGGTCGAATACGCCAAAACTCGCAAACAATTTGGCAAACCTATTGGAATGTTTCAGGCCGTGCAGCACCAATGCGCGGACATGTATTTGGAAACCGAGAGCGCGCGTTCGGCTGTGTATTATGCAGGCTGGGCGCTGGAAGAAAACTCGCCGGATGCGTCGACTGCCGTTTCCATTGCCAAAATGTACGCCAGCGATGCTGGCCGCACGGTGGGTAATCGCGGCATACAGATACACGGCGGCATGGGTTTTACCTGGGAAAACGATATTCACCTATATTACCGCCGAGCAAAAGGCTCGGAAACCGCATTCGGCGACGCCACCTTTCACCGCGAGCGTATTGCCTCCCTGGTGATTGATTCCGGCGGCGTCACAGCGAAAAGCGCGTAAATCCGCAAGCCAGAGGAATTTTTCCATGAATGATCTAGTGCAACTCACCAAAGAGAATGACGTCGCGGTCATCACCATCAACAATCCGCCGGTCAACGCGCTGAGCCCGGGCGTTCCCGAAGGCATTTCCGAAGCGCTTGACCGCATCGCGGAGGATGACAGCGTAAAAGCCGTTGTCCTGATCGGCGGTGGTCGTACTTTTGTGGCCGGCGCGGACATTAAGGAATTCGGCAAAATGACCTCGGGCAAACCGCGCGGTGCTGGCTTACTTCCCTTGCTCTTGAAAATTGAAGATAGCGGCAAGCCGGTGATCGTAGCCATTCATGGGACGGCCTTTGGCGGCGGTTTGGAACTCGCAATGGCTGGACATTATCGTGTGGCTGTTTCTTCCGCGCAGGTCGGCCAGCCGGAGGTGAAGCTCGGCATTATTCCTGGGGCGGCGGGCACGCAACGTCTTCCCAGACTCGCAGGCGTCGCAAAAGCTTTGGAAATGTGCACTACCGGCAATCCCGTCAAAGCCGAAGAAGCGCTGAAGTTCGGTATCGTCGACCGCATCATCGAAGGCGATCTGCTCGCGGGAGCAGTTGCATTTGCGCGCGAAGTTGCAGGTAAGCCGGCCCCCAAAACCCGGGAGCGAAACGGAAAACTTGGAAATGCCGCGGACAACGCGCCGATCTTTTCCGCCGCGCGGGAAACGGTGGCCAAGAAACAGCGCGGTTTGCTCGCTCCAGTTGCCGCTATCGATGCCATCGAGATCGCCACCAAAATGCCTTTCCAAGAAGGCTGCCAAGCCGAACAAAAACTTTTCGTCGAGTGCCTGTTCTCCGAACAATCTAAATCGCTCATCCACGTCTTTTTCAGCGAGCGCGAAGTCAGCAAGATTCCCGGCATTCCCAAGGAAACCGCGATTATTCCGATAAAATCTGCCGCGGTTGTTGGCGCAGGTACTATGGGCGGTGGCATCGCCATGGTCCTCGCTAACGCCGGTATTCCCATACTTCTGAAAGAAATGGACCAAGCGGCGCTCGATCGCGGACTGGCGACGATCAAATCGAACTATGCGACTTCCGTCAAACGTGGACGATTCTCTCAGGAAGCTGCCGATGAGCGCTTCAACCGCATCACACCCACACTTAGCTATGACGGTTTTTCAAACGTTGACCTAGTTATCGAAGCCGTGTTCGAAGGCATGGCTCTTAAGAAGGAAGTCTTCAAGGAGCTGGATCGCGTGTGCAAGCCAGGCGCGATCCTTGCCAGTAATACTTCAACACTGAGCATCGACGAGATTGCTGCATCTACCTCGCGGCCCGAATTTGTCATCGGCACGCATTTCTTCAGTCCCGCGAATGTCATGCGCCTGCTCGAAATCGTCCGTGGTAAAGCTACTTCAAAGGAAGTTATCGCCACTTGCATGCAACTCTCCAAAACGCTCGGCAAAGTGGGAGTGCTGGTCGGCAACTGTCGAGGTTTCGTCGGCAATCGCATGTTTGGTCCCTACCGCCGCGAAGCGCAGTTCCTGGTCGAAGAAGGTGCAGCGATTGAAGCCGTGGATAAGGCTCTCGTCGATTTCGGCAACGCCATGGGACCTCTAGCCGTCGGCGACCTCGCAGGTCTCGATGTCGGCTGGCGCATTCGCAAGGAGTATCGACACTTGGAAGTGCCTGGCATTCGTCAGCCCTTTGCGGAAGATCGTTTGTGTGAGCTCGGTCGATTCGGGCAGAAAACTGGGGCGGGTTGGTACAAATATGACGACCAACGACGGGCAATCCCGGACCCAACGGTCGATGAACTCGTTCGCAAATGGGTTGCCGAGGCCGGCATCGTGCAACGTCAAATATCAGCTGACGAAATCACCGACCGTTGCATCTACGCGCTAGTCAACGAGGGTGCGCGCATTCTGGAGGAAGGTTACGCGCTGCGTGCTTCCGACATCGACATCATTTATCTGAATGGCTACGGATTCCCCGCACATCGCGGCGGTCCCATGTGGTATGCCGACACGGTTGGCCTCAAAAAAGTCTTGGAACGTGTCTCGGAATTCCATCGCCAGCATGGTGAAACCTGGCGGCCTGCCCCGCTGCTGAAGCGGCTCGCAGAACAAGGTAAGACCTTCGCGCAATTCGGCAAGGAAGAAGGCGCGGCAGTCTAACCTCTCTTCAAAAAAGACCCATGGGAATCCTCTTCGTTGTCCGTCACGCGCAAGCTTCCTTCCTCGAGCAAAACTATGACAAGCTGTCTGCGCTGGGAGAAGCACAAGCGCGCTTGCTCGGCGAATATTGGGCGCGACACAATCTCATTTTCGACCGCACATGCGTCGGCCCGTGTGTCCGCCAGCAAGACAGCTTAAAAATCGTGAGCCACGCCTACGCCAGGACCGGTCTCGAGTTTCCAGAGCCTCTCGTGCTTCCGGAATTCGATGAATACCAGGGCGAAGCTGTGCTCAAACGCGGTCTGCCCAGATTGCTCGAAACGGAACCGAAGATCCGAGATCTCCATGCAACCTTTCAATCCGCCACCGGCGACGCGGCGCAACGTGCGTCCTTTCAAAAGCTTTTTGAGGCCGTCATCGGTCTGTGGGCCCTCGGCGCGATTTCTTTGCCAGGCGTAGAAACCTGGTTGGAGTTTTGCTCACGAGTGAATTCCGGTCTGGCGAAGTTTCTCTCCGCCTGCGGAGGCGGTGAACGGGTTGCGATTTTTACTTCCGGTGGTCCCATCGCTGTTGCAGTGCAGCGTGCTTTGCGACTTTCGCCGGAAAGCACATTGCAAGTGAGCTGGATGTCGCGGAATTCTTCTTGGAGTGAATTCCTTCACTCCGCCGACCGTTTTACGCTCAGTTCTTTCAATGTCCACGCCCATCTCGACGATCCCGCAATGCTCACTCACCGCTAGGGGAGACTTCCGATGAGCGATTTTCTGGACTATCCAGCAGCCATTCGATCTGGCGAAGAGCTGGATGTAGTCAAGCTCGAACCCTTCTTGCACCGTCATTTTCCTAACGAAACAGGTGCACTCGAGATTCGCCAATTTCCCAGCGGTCATTCTAATTTGACTTACTCTTTGCATCTAGGCACCAAGGAATTGGTTCTTCGGCGGCCGCCGTTCGGAAGCAAGGTGCGATCGGCCCACGATATGAGCCGCGAATTTCGCGTGCTCTCAAAACTTCACTCCGTCTATGCGCCGGCTCCCGAAGTGCTTCTCTATTGCGACGACGCTTCCGTGATCGGCGCGCCGTTCTATGTCATGCAACCGGTCCACGGCATCATCCTTCGTAGGCATCTCCCGTCCGGTTTGGATTTTTCCGCCGAAACGGCAGGCCGGCTCAGCGAATCGTTTATCGACAATCTCATTCGCCTGCATGGTGTGGATTACCGATCCGCAGGACTAGCTGATCTCGGTAAGTCGGACGGATACTTGCAACGACAGGTCCGCGGATGGACCGAGCGCTACTACGGTTCCAAAACACATGATTATCCGGAAGTAGAGAAGATTTCTCACTGGATGCAGGAACACACGCCAACCACAAACGCCGTCTCGCTGATTCACAACGACTACAAATATGACAATGTCGTGCTCGATTCGGGCGAGATCACTAAAATCGTGGGAGTACTGGATTGGGAGATGTGCACCATTGGAGACTCCCTTTCGGATCTGGGCACTGCATTAAGCTATTGGGTGGATGCAACGGATCCGCAGGAGCTGCAAGAAAATCGTTGGGGGCCCACCAGCGAACCTGGCAGCTTTACTCGCGAGGAAATCGTGCACTACTATTCTCAAAAAACCGGATGTAACGCTTGCCAAATTGCTTTCTACCTTGCATTCGCACGCTTCAAACTGGCCGTCATCGTACAGCAAATTTATTTTCGCTATCACCAAGGCCTAACAAAAGATGAACGCTTTGCGTCTATGCCTGAAATAATCCGCATGCTCTTACGTGCTTCTTTACACACTGCGCAGACCGGGCAAATTTAGTGGCTTATCTCATCTTGCGATTGCCCCTTGAAAATCCCGGGGAAAATCCTAATTCATCAGCGGTAGTAACGCACGATCCATTCCGCAACGCATCCGGGCTTATCGGATTTGTCGATCTCCACGGTAACCGCAAAAATAGCTTCCGCGGAGTCAGCAAGCTCCTTCAAAGCAAGTAGCGTGACCCGAGCCCGGACTCTGGAATCGGTCCGCACGGCGGCGGGAAAACGCACTCGATTCAATCCGTAATTCACAGCCAGTCGCACCCCGCTTCGTATTTCCATCACGTCTTTCATTAAACAGCTGATGAGCGATAGGGTGAGAAATCCATGAGCGATTGTGCCGCCATAAGGTGATTCCTTGCTTGCGCGCTCACGGTCTAGATGAATCCATTGGCGGTCTCCGGTGGCCTCGGCAAAGCGTTCGACCCGCTCTGGCGTAATAGGAAGCCATTCCGAGACGCCAACCTCCCGGCCAACCAGTTCTTTCAGCGCTTGCAGATCGTTGACAATGAAGGGTGCCATCGATTTCTTCCAATTCAAGTTGCGGCGCTACATCGGAGGTTGATTATCAAAATCAGTCCGACCCTGATGTTCCTTCCGTATTTTTATTTTTGGTCAGTTCCCATTTGGCGATCGATTCGAGGTGTACTTCATCGGGTCCGTCGGCTAACCGCAATGCGCGAACCATCGCCCAGGAGCTAGCCAGAAAAGTATCCTGTGAGACTCCCGCGCCACCGTGTGCTTGAATTGCTCGATCCATAACCCGCAATGCGACGTTGGGCGCCACAACTTTGATCATCGCAATTTCTCTCCGTGCTGCTTTGTTCCCGACCGTGTCCATCATGTGCGCGGCTTTGAGCGTAAGCAGGCGCGCCTGTTCAATTTCCATCCGAGACTCGGCGATCCAAGCGCGAATGGTGCCCTGCTCAGCCAGCGTTTTCCCGAAGGCCACCCTCGACTCCACCCGTTTGCACATGCTTTCCAGAGCGCGTTCCGCGATACCGATGCAACGCATGCAGTGATGAATTCGCCCAGGACCCAGGCGTCCCTGTGCAATCTCAAATCCGCGCCCTTCGCCAAGCAACATATTCGCGGCCGGAACACGCACACTTTGGAACTTCATCTCAGCGTGGCCGTGCGGTGCGTGGTCGTAGCCGAAAACAGTTAAAAGCCGGACGATTGTGACTCCCGGCGTGTCGAGCGGAACCAGGATCATGGATTGCTGTTTGTGCGCCGGCGCCGCGGGATCGCTCTTACCCATAAAGATCGCGATCTTGCAGCGCGGATCGCCTGCTCCAGAAGACCACCATTTCCGTCCGTTGATCACGTAATCATCGCCATCTCGTACGATGCTTGCGGAAATGTTCGTGGCATCTGAGGAAGCCACATCCGGCTCCGTCATCGCAAAGCAGGATCGAATTTCGCCCGCCAGGAGCGGCTTCAGCCATTTCTCCTTCTGCTCGGGCGTTCCATAACGCGCCAGCACTTCCATATTTCCGGTGTCAGGCGCGGAACAATTGAATACTTCCGGCGCCATATGACTGCGGCCCATGATTTCGCAAAGCGGCGCGTACTCTAGGTTCGTTAGGCCCGCGCCGTTTGGATCTCGCGGCAAGAACAAATTCCATAATCCCTGGTCGCGTGCCTTGGACTTGAGCTCTTCGACGATCTTCGTCGGTTTCCAACGCTCGCGCGCTACTTCCTCGTGGAATCGCTGCTCGTTCGGATACACGTAGGCAGCCATGAATCGCTGCAAACGCTCCTGGAGTTCCTTGGCCTTGGCGCTCGGTTCAAAGCTCATAGATCTCGGTTATTTCCCGGTGAAAACCGGAGGACGCTTTTCAACAAAGTGTGCCACTCCTTCCTTGAAATCTTCGCTTTTCAGGCTCGCCAGCATTTCCTGCTCGGAGATTTCAAACGACTCAGCGAGCGTTTGGAACATTGCGTTGTACACTTGGCGCTTAATCACGCGCAACGACCGCGGGCTAACCTTGGAAGCTAAATCTAGCGCGTAGTCCCGCACTTTCTCACGAAATGTTTCCTGCAGGTAGACCTGATTCACCAAGCCCATCCTCAGTGCTTCTGCTGCGTCGATCATTCTCGCGGAAAAAAGGAGGTCCAGAGCGTTGGCCTGCCCCACCAGGCGAGGCAACATCCATGCCATTCCATACTCTGCGACCAATCCCCGCCGCGCGAACGCTGTGCCGAAACGCGCCGCATCAGAAGCAAAACGTAAATCGCAATATAAAGTAATCACTAAACCCAATCCCACTACCGGGCCGTTGATGGCCGCAATCACGGGCTTTGTGAGCGCCGGAAAATACGAGTACTTCCTCTGGAAATCGGCTCGCGTATCTTCGCTGATCCCGCCGTCACGCTGCGTGGCCTGCGCCCGTTGCCTGGCGTCGATTCCCTTCTCCGCGATCGTGCTCAGAAGTGACATATCCGCGCCCGCACAAAATCCGCGCCCGGCGCCGGTCAAAATGATCACCCGGACGTTTTCGTCGTTTTCCGCTGCTGCCATCGCAGAGCGCACTTCGTGCTCCATGGTTGCGGTCCAGGCATTCAGTTTATCGGGCCGGTTGAGTGTAATCGTGGCGATTCGATCAGCTAGGTCATACTGCGTTTCTTGGTTTGGCATGATGGTGCGGATTATATACAATGCCAACCGCGTTAGTAACGTTCATCTGTTGGTCACTATCTGATTCGATGGTTTTTTCCGCGACTGCCGTGCGGTCTAATCGGAGGGTCGATGCCGTTTGTGGAAAATCAGGACGCCAAAATTTACTGGGATGAACAAGGCTCTGGCGAACCTTTATTGCTCATCGAGGGCCTAAGCTATCCCTCCTACATGTGGCATCGCACCCGCCCCATTCTTGCGCAAACCTATCGCACCATCGCTCTGGATAATCGCGGCGTGGGACAAAGCGACGTACCGCCTGGGATTTATGCCATTGAATTGATGGCCTCCGATGCCGCAGCCGTTCTCGACGCTGCGGGCGTCCAAAGCGCGCATGTATTCGGTGTTTCGATGGGAGGCATGATTGCGCAGGAATTTGCGCTGCAATATCCGGCGCGCGTGCGTTCGCTGATTTTGGGTTGTACCGCTGCGGGCGGCCCCGAGGCGGTGCGGGCGGAACCCGAAGTGCTTGAAATTCTTATGCGCCAAGGCATGACACCGGAAGAAGCAAAGGAAGCCATCATCCCGTTCATATACGATGCGGGCACGCCACGCGAGCGAATCGACGAAGATATGGCTATCCGCATGAAGTGGTATCCCGCTGCGCAAGGGTACATAAGTCAATTACAAGGGGTTCTGGGTTGGGAGGCCTACAGCCGCATCGCGCAAATAACGGCTCCAACACTGGTCGTTCACGGCGAGACCGACTTGCTCATCCCGCCCGCAAATGGCCGTCTAATCGCGGAACGTATTCCGGGCGCCAAGCTAGTGATGATTCCTCGAGCCAGCCACATTTTCGAGACCGACCAGCCTGGCGTAGCAAGCCACGCGATTTTAGAATATCTAGCCACCCAGCGTGGACATGTGCAAGCCTCCGCGACTTAGACCGCCGCCTGGAGTAGAGTCATCGCTCCTCGAGAAATCGTGACCATGTGGCTGCGCTTCGTTCTAAATGGGCGATTATGACTAAGGCAATGAAACTTAAGAATCGCACGGCGGTGGTCACGGGCGCCGCGAGCGGCGTTGGTCGCGCCATCGCCCTTTCGCTCGCTCGTCGTGGCTGCAACCTCGCACTCGCTGATGTACAAGATGCGGGCTTATCAGAAACGGCTGGTATGGCGCAATCGGCTCAAACGCACGCGGCAAACGCGACCCCGTCGGCAACTACCCTGCGCATCACCCAACATCACCTTGACGTTGCAGACCGTCACGCCGTGGCAGCGTTCCCGCAAGCCGTGATCGCTGTACACCCCGGCGTGCACATCCTCGTTAACAATGCCGGTGTCGCCATCGGCGGCACTTTCGAAGCCGTCAGCGAGGAAGATTTCGAGTGGCTCTTCGAAATTAACTTCTGGGGCGTGGTGCGCATGACGCGAGCCTTTCTGCCTCTCTTGCAGAAAAGCGATGACGCACGGGTGGTGAATCTTTCGAGCATTTACGGGATAGTCTCGCCGCCCGGCCAAACTGCCTACTCCGCAAGCAAGTTCGCCGTGCGCGGATTTTCGAATTCACTACTATACGAACTCGCGGGTTCAAAAGTCGGAGTCACCGTGGTGCACCCGGGCGGCATCGCGACTTCCATTGCGGATAATGCTCGAGTGCCCAAGGGCATGTCCGCGGAAGAAGTTGCCCGGCGTAAAGCCATCGCGAAAAAAGCGTTGCGGATGCCGCCCGCAGAGGCGGGCGAAATCATCGTGAAGGGCATCGAACGCCGCTCGCCGCGTGTGCTGGTCGGCAACGACGCAAAATTCCTGGCCCTCCTCGAACGCCTTGCGCCCATATGGTATTGGAAAATCTTCAGCCGCTTCCTTCCCCGGTCGTAATTGCTGGTCCTACTAGGCGAAGTCGCACGTTCTTTTTGGAATGAACGCCGACTTACTCGATCCAGTCGAAAGAACGTGTCACCGCCTTCTTCCAGATTTTGTAGAGACTTTCTCGCGTTTCTTCATCCATATTGGGTGTCCAGGTGCGGTCGACAGCCCAGTTCGCGCGTAGATCGTCGGTGTCCTGATAGTAGCCGACAGCGAGGCCCGCAGCGTAAGCGGCTCCCAGCGCCGTGGTTTCTTTGACGACCGTACAGACCACCGGAAGATTCAGAATGTCCGATTGAAATTGCATCAGAAGATCGTTCTCCACCATTCCGCCATCGGTTCGCAGAACCTTCAGTTGAATTCGTGAATCCTTCTCCATGGCCTCCAACACTTCGCGTGTTTGAAATGCCGTCGCTTCCAAGACTGCGCGTGCCAAATGACCCTTGTTTGCAAAGCGAGTCAAGCCGGCGATCACCCCTCTCGCATTGCTCTTCCAATATGGCGCATACAACCCGGAGAACGCTGGAACGAAGTAGACGCCTCCATTGTCGCGAACTGTTCGTGCCAGCGATTCGATGTCGGCGCTTTTTTGAATCAGTCCGAGGTTATCGCGAAGCCATTGCACGACTGCGCCGGTAAAAGCGATGCTGCCTTCCAGCGCGTAGTGCGCAGGCTGGTCGCCGAATTTGTAAGCCACCGTGGTGAGCAGTCCAAACTTGGAATGAACGATCTCCGTTCCGGTATTTTCCAGCATGAAACAGCCCGTGCCGTAAGTGTTCTTTGCTTCACCTGCATGGAAACACGTCTGGCCAACAAGCGCTGCCTGCTGATCGCCAAGAAGTCCGGCGATGGGAACATTTCGGATCGAATCCAGCCTCGCCTTTCCGTAGACTTCGCTGCTCGATCTGATTTTAGGAAGCATTTTTTTCGGAATGCCATAAACCTCCAACATCTCCGAATCCCAATCAAGAGTCTGGAGGTTCATGAGTTGCGTGCGGCTTGCGTTGGTCACATCGGTTACGTGCATACCGCCATCTGTGCCGCCCGTGAACTTCCAGACGAGAAAACTATCGACGGTGCCAAACAACAATTCTCCGGCTTCGGCTGCCTTTTGTGCGCCTTGGATATTTTTGAGAATCCAACGAATTTTTAGTCCACTGAAGTAGGTGGCTAGCGGCAGGCCAGTCTTTTCCCGAAAACGATCCTGGCCCCCTTCGCGAGAAAACTCCGCCACAGCATCGTCCACCCGAGTATCTTGCCAGACCAACGCGTTGTACACCGCCCGTCCGGTCTTGCGATTCCAAACGACCGTAGTCTCGCGCTGGTTGGTAATGCCGATGGCGGCAAGATCCTCGGGACGCAGCTCTTTAGCCCGCATGGCTTCTTCGATAACTTCCTGAGTCCGGCGCCAGATTTCATCTGCATCGTGCTCAATCCACCCGGGCTTGGGAAAGATCTGTTCGTGTTCTTTCTGAGCAACAGAAACGATCCGCCCGAAGTGGTCGAAGACGATAAATCGAGTGCTGGTCGTGCCTTGATCGATGGCTCCTAAGTATGGTGCCACCTTGATTTCCTCCTCTCAGAAATAAAAAACGGCGAATTACAATTGGCCAGGGTACGGATTTTCTTACTTTACCATCGTAATTTTCTTCTTGAAAAGTTCCAAGAACGCAACGGATTGCGATCAGCTCCGCTTCAGGGACAACTTCAACCAATTTTGGTGTTGGCGCGAAAACCACCCGGTGTCTTTGGATCAGCCCGTGAGGCACGGCCTTCGTGGTGTGTCTACCTGAATCGTCCGAGCGTGCAATCTGCTGGAAAGGTCGGTGCTCCTACCGCGCTGCAGATGCTCGATAGCGCCTACATCTCCATAAATTCCAAGAAGTGCTTGCGCTTTGCAAGCCCCCTAGGTACCGAGTCCTTGCGGGATATGTGGAGTTCGATCCGTGGACATTTGTTCAATTCACCCCATAAATGGAGATATCAAGAGCAAGGGTTGCTTTTGATTGGTATAAAGTGTCCAGCTATGCAGGAGAGCAAAAACCCGTCTCCCGTAGCGTCAAGCCCATGGCGGCCCCTTGGGATCCCGTTATTCCGAAACCTCCTGATTGCCGATTTCGTTTCCGATGTGGGAGCGTTTATGCAGGGTGTGGGCGCGGCTTGGTTGATGACTTCGCTGAGCAGCAGTCCCTTGCAGGTCGCACTCATCCAGACAGCTTCCACACTTCCCTTCTTCATTCTCGCGCTCCCGGCTGGATCGATCGGAGACATCGTCGACCGCCGCAGGTTAATTCTGGGAACAGAGTTTTGGATGTTGGCATTGGCTGGCATCCTGGTGGTCGCGACATTCACTCATCTCATCAATCCTTGGCTGTTACTCCTCCTGACGTTTGCGCTGTCTATTGGCGACGCTCTGGAGTCACCGGCCTGGATAGCTATTTTCCCGGAATTGGTACCCAAAAAGGATCTATCGCCGGCATTGGTTCTGAACGGGATTGAGTTCAACCTCGCTCGCGCGGTCGGCCCCGCGCTGGGGGGTATCGTCATCGCTGTTGCGGGGGTCAGCACTGCTTTCCTATTGAACGTGGTCTCTTTTCTGGGTGTGATCGTTGTAATCGCTCGATGGAAACGTCAGGTCCCGAAAAGTAAGTTGCCCACGGAAACTTTCACAGGAGCGACTTCAGCCGCCATTCGATATGTCCGGTACTCTCCTGGCATCCGTCGGCTACTGCTCAGATCCGCCTGCGTCATTTTCTTTTCCAGTGCTTTCTGGGCCTTGTTGCCGGTTGTTGCTAGGAACGTCAGCCACAGCTCGCTCGGATATGGAATGTTGTTAGGCTTTTTTGGCACAGGCGCTGTGCTGGGAGCCGTCGTCCTTCAGCGGCTGAGAAAAAGGTACTCTATTGAAGCCGTGGTCGCAGTCGCAACTGCAGTGTTCGCTGGCGTCCTCACTGCGATTGCTCTTGTGCCTCAGCTCTGGATCCTGTGCTTCTTCTCTTTTTTCGGTGGGGCGGCCTGGACCATCTTCATGTCTGTCTTCAACACGCTGATTCAGCGTCTCGCTCCCGATTGGGTCCGCGCTCGTGTCCTGGCCGTCTACCTCTTCGTGTTCCAAGGCAGCATGACACTTGGCAGCGTTCTTTGGGGTGCTTCGGCACAGCGCACGAGCTTGGAAAAAGCTCTTCTCGCCTCTGGAATTGGAATCGCCGCCTGCCTACTCTTGCAATTGCCGTTTCCGTTGCCTGAGCCCGATGCTGCACTCGAGGCCTGGAATCATTGGCCAAAACCCATAGTGTTTGCTGAACCGAAACCCGACGAAGGTCCGGTGCTTGTTACCACCGAATACAAAGTGGATCCAGGCAAAGCCCACGAGTTTCTCGAAGCTATTTACAAGTATCAGAGAGTTCGCCGGCGTGATGGTGCGACGCGCTGGGGCGTGTATTATGACTCCGAATTTCCGGGACGCTATCTTGAGGTTTTTCTAGTCGATTCCTGGGTCGAACACCAGAGACAACATGATCGTTTTACCCTCGCTGACCGGGCGATTGAAAATCAAGTGACCCGTTGCGCACTCGAGCCTGTCCGGACCCGTCACTTCATCTATGCTAGTAAACCACTACACGGCTAGAGCGCAGCTGCTCACGACGCAGGCGTGTCCCAAGATCTTAGCGGCAAAATGTTAGGAGTGGTAGGGCTTGACAACATCGGCGGTAAAGTCGCGCGGATTGCTCCTGCCTTCGGCACAAAGATCATCGCGTGGAAGCAAAACATGACTCCAGAGATTGCTGAAGCGGCGGAAGCGAGATTGGTTTCTAGAAATGAGCTGTTCCGCCAGGCAGACGTAGTTACGATCGAATTACATTCAATTTCAAATTAGGTGCACGCCCGGGAAAGAACCATGGAAAGGAATTACAACATTCAAAAGTGTGCCTTCATCTGGTTAGGTTTCCTCTTCAAATTGTGAAGAGGTTCGCATCGATGGGTTTTAATCTAAAATTCTAAGTCCTTTTAATTCCCCTCGAGTTAGCTCACTTAGTGATTCTCGCCGACGGATGATATCGAACTGTTTATTGTGCACTAACACTTCTGCTGGTCGGCGCCGCGAATTGTAGTTCGACGCCTGTGCGAATCCGTACGCCCCCGCTCCCCACAACGCGAGCAGATCGCCCGTTTCTGGCATTTCAATCGGCCAATCGTGAAGAAAGCAATCGCCGGTTTCGCACACCGGTCCGGCGATATCTACGTGGATAAGTTCAGAAGAACGGCGGACGACGTGGGTGATCGGATGAACAGCATCGTATAAAGCCGGCCGAATGAAATCATTCATTGCCGCGTCAACGATGATGAAGGTCTTGCCCCGGTTTCGTTTGATATAGAGGACCCGCGTCACGAGCACGCCTGCCGGACCTACAATGGCGCGCCCCGGCTCCAGTAATAAACGGCACCCCAGCCCTCGTATCTGTCGGACAAGCACGCGCCCGTACTCATCGATGTCCGGAGCATTTTCTCGAACATACCGGATGCCCAGGCCCCCACCCAAATCTACGAAAGATAATTTGATTCCGACCTTCGAAAGTGACTGCACTAACGAAGCGATTCGCGTGACAGCGCGACGAAATGGATCCAATCCAAGAATTTGAGAACCGATGTGAGTGCTGATACCGCGCCATGCAATCCATCGCGAACGCGCTCGGCTCAAATAAATACGCCGCGCATCCGCCCAGTCGATGCCAAACTTATGTCCATGATGTCCGGTAGAAATATGCGCGTGCCCCCCTGCCTTTACGCCCGGATTCACTCGCAGCGCAGCGAAAGCTTTCCGATTCGCAAGAGCTGCCTCCGAAGTAAGTAAGTCCAGCTCAGCCTCTGACTCAACGTTAAAAAGCAAAATTCTTGCCTCAATCGCTTCGCGGATTTCCTCCCTTGTCTTTCCGACGCCCGAAAACACAATGCGGCTCCCCGGCACTTTGATTTGACGCAAACGATACAGTTCGCCCCGCGAGACGACATCAAAACTGCTGCCAGCACGGGCGAGTAATCTGAGTAAAGCCAGATTCGAGTTGGCTTTAACCGCATAGCAGATGGAGTGTCGGATATCCCGGAATGCGCGTTGAAATCTCCTGTAAGCTCCCAGCACGCTGGCACCGCTGTATACGTAAACCGGAGTTCCTACTTTGTTTGCGATTTCTGTTAGCGGAATATCCTCGCATCCGAGTATCTCGCGCTGATACGAAAAATAACTTGTATATAGTGTCGGATCAAGCCGCTTAGGCGGGGTTTTTGGATGTACTCTCAAATTAATCAGTCCTAATTTAAGATAGGATTATACCTAAACTTCAGCAGGCATTCGGACGAGGAACACGTTGCTAAATCTTGCGATCTTTTATCATCGCAAGGACCAATGACGAGGAGCCAGGAAAAGTCACCGCAGAAGGATGTTGCGCGTCAGAAAATAGCCGGTAATTCATCGGGTGTAAATCCAAAATCGGACTTATCGGCGGTTAGCCACGCTATCGAGGCCGATCGCGTATAGCTCGGCTGCGATACAAAAACGAAACGGGGAGATTGCTCTCCCCGTCGTCGTCTTAAGATGGAGCTGAAAATTACTGAAGCGGAGGGCTGGCGACTGTTGGTGCGCTGCCGTCCGTGGTGTAACGGATGACGCCGCTCTGGTCGCTGAAGAACCCGCGCTGTCCAGTCTGTCCAACGATTCCAGGCTGTCCCACGATCGTATAGGTCTGGAAACCCGTGCAACCGCCAACTGCCGGGGTTGCCGTGGCTCCCACATAGGTAAAGTAATAACCGCTCTTCGCCGTGGCTGCTGCTGTTGCCGCGGCCAGGACCGGGTCAATCAAAATCGCCGCG
>Ga0209420_1000268_pt1 | contig 30357 bp, 22 predicted proteins | sample BlaSpr_A8_OM1_O1_FD_187972 | JGI IMG/M metagenome (GOLD analysis project Ga0209420, IMG submission 187972) | Forest soil microbial communities from Thunder Bay, Ontario, Canada - Black Spruce, Ontario site 2_A8_OM1_O1 (SPAdes) (version 2) | ecosystem: Environmental > Terrestrial > Soil > Boreal...
GGTCGCGGTAGTTGCGTTACCGGCCTGGTCTCGCGCGACAGCTTGAATCGTATTTGGGCCCAACGTCAGTGGCACGCCAGCAAGGGAGTATGTGCGGTTTGCAACCTGCGCCGCAGTCCCGTTCACAGTCACTTGCGCATTGGAATCATTGACCGTGCCGGGAACAATGTCGTTCACGATTCCGGTTACCGAAACAGTCCCGCTCGTAGTGATCGAGTTGCTGGCGGGCGTATCGATGGTCAAATGAGGCGGCGTCGTGTCGAGGGTCACGTTCACGCTAGCCGTGCCCTGGTTGCCTCCGGCGTTTGTCGCCACCACAGCAAGCGTGTTAACCCCTTCAACCAGCGGCACGGTTGCGGTGAATGTTCCGCCGCTGGGGAAGGCAGCGATGCCGTTGATCGTCACCGTGTCTGCCGGGTTATCGACGGTGCCGCGAACGGTGACGGGAGTGACGTTTGTGAAACTCAAGTCAGCGGGCGAAGTGATGCTGACAACTGGCGCGGGAACAAGTGTGACGCTGCTGGTTGCGGACGCCGAATTACCAGCGACGTCCGTTGCCGTGATGGAGATCGTGTCGGCGCCGGTAGTGAGCGCTGTGTTGCAAGTGAATCCCGAGCCGCCGAGTTGCGCGGCAGCGCCGTTACATGAAACGCTGGCCACGCCCGAAGCTGTGTCGGTCGCCGTCCCCGAGACGAGAGTTTGACTGGAATATACGTTGCCCGACGAAGGTGACGTGATCGCGACCGTTGGCGGCGTCTTGTCAAGCCTCACGAGAAGCGAACTGGTTGCGCTGTTTCCGGCAAGGTCGGTCGCCGGCTGCGATTGCACGGTGGTGAGACCCTCGGTGTTTACCGGCACGGGGGCTGGACAACTGGCAACTCCGCTCAGGCTGTCCTTGCACTGGAAGCTTACCGTGAGATTGGAATTGTTCCAGTCAGCAACATTCGGCGCCGGACTCAGAGCCGGCGTAAGGGTCGGCGGGCTCAGGTCAATATTCAGGTGAGCCGACGCGGTCGCAGTCTGCCCGCTCTGGTCCACAGCGGTCCCGGTCACAACTTGATTCGCGCCTTCTGTGCTTACAGTTACGGGCGCTGAGCAGGAGGCGATCCCACCCGTTCCACCGGAGCAGGAGAATGTGACTGTAACCGGCGAGTTGTTCCAGCCAGCAGTGTTCGGCGATGGTGTTGTCGTCGCCGTGATCAGCGGTGGGTTATTGGGCACAAATGCGAGCGTCAGGCTCGCCGTGGCGCTGTTTCCCGCAGCGTCTGTCGCGGTTCCCGAGACCACCTGATTGCCCGCTGAAGCTGGAACAATCTGCAGCGGCGGGCAATTGGCGATCCCGGACAGAGTGTCGGAACAAATGAACGTTACCGTGACACTTGACGTGTACAGGCCGGATCCATTCTTTGGCGGCGAAGTCATGGTTGTGATGGTCGGTGGCGTCTTATCAATGTTGAGCGTAACGCCGCCGACGGTAGTGTTTCCGGCATTATCGGTTGCCGTGCCGGAAACAATCTGATTCGCGCCTTCGGTTGTTACTATCTGCGGCAACGGACAAGTCGCAACTCCGGATAGCGCATCGCCGCAAACGAAAGTGACCGTCACGTTCGTGTTGTTCCATCCGGCTGCATTGGGAGGGGGCACGATGGACGCGGCGATTGTCGGTGGGGTCGTATCCGTTTCGAAGGTTTGCGAGATTACAGTGCTCGAGTTACCAGAGCGATCGAAAACTGTGAGCTGAATAGTGTGATTGCCGTCCTGAAGCGCGGGAAGTATGCCGGCGGCCTGGGTTGGACCTAGGGTCAAAGCCGCTGTCTCATTCAAGCCATCAACCGTCAAAACCAGTTTCGAGGTGTCCACTCCACTGCGGTCGTCCTGGTACAGAAGAGTCACCGCCACTCCGGCAGTGTTCAGAATGGCGTTCGCGGCCGGAGCTTGAATGGTTCCCGTGGGGGGAACTGTGTCTACCACGAACGTGGCGTGCGTGCTGGCGGCGTTGCCGACCAGATCGTTTACCACGGCGCTCACGATATAAGTGCCGTCAGCCAGGGAAGCAGAGCCGGGAATTGCCCCAGTCGCTTGTTGTGATCCAACTTGAAAATAGGAGGTGATATCCGTCGCAGGATTCGTTCCTTGCTGCAGATAGACTTTAACCGACGAAACGTTGATACCCGTGCCGGTGCCGTCCGAGTACTGCAAGCTCAGGGACGGGGCAGGGTTGTTGGTGAAGGAATTATCGAGCGGCGCCGCGAAAGAAAGCACGGGCGGTGTTGTGTCCACGAAAAATGATAAAGTCGCAGGCTGAGAAACATTGCCAGCACGGTCATGCACGGATGCCGTGAGAACGTGCGTTCCATCGGCTAACGGAGGGTTCAGTTGCAAAACACCGGTGGCAGAACTGGCGCCAGGTGCTACCAGAGTCGAAATATTTGCTCCATCCAGTGTGACCACTAGCGAGTTTGGATCCACGCCAGAAGTTGCATCCGAATAGGAGATGGTCACCGCGGGGGCGTCACTGTTGGTTCGTGAAGCAGGTGCTTGAAATGAGACGGTGGGGGGCGTTGTATCCACCAGGAAAATGGATGCAGCCGTGCCCACCGTTCCCGCCATATTGCCAATCGACGCGGTTATCGTATTCTGCCCATCCGGAAGAGTGAAAGCGCTAGTCAACTGCCCGCTCGCAGTGGCGGAGGTCGCGGTAAAGAGGCTGGTTGCGTCTGCGCCGTTCACATAGACCTTGAGCGTGGTCAAGTTCAATCCCGAAACGTCCGAGTAGTTGATCGATACAGCAGGGACATGCGTGTTCAGGATGGCGTTCGGCGCCGGCTGACTGACGTGAATGGTGGGCACAGTGGTGTCCACGTTGAAGTTGATTTGCGCAGACCCGACGTTTCCCGCGAGATCTTTGATTGACGCAAGCAGCATATGAGCGCCATTGCCAAGGCTTGAGGCCACGGTTGTGGCGCTCGTTGGCGAAGTCGTCATAGCCAGGGGCGCGCCGTCGAGGGTGACACTGAGCTTGGTGGTATCAATCGCCTGATCGTCGGAGTACTGAACCACAACCTGCGTGCTCGAAGCGCCGAGATAAGAATTCGCTGTGGGTTGTGAGAAGGAAATGACTGGCGGCGTGGTATCGATGTTGAACGATGTAGAAGCGTTGGCCTGGTTGCCGGCCAGATCCTGAATTTGCGCTACGATCTTGTTCGCACCTTGTGGCAGAGGACTGCTGGTCGGAAGAGTTGCCGTCGCGCCCGTTTGAGTTTTTTGAAACAGGGAAGTCATATCGGCGCCGTTCACCAGCACCTTCAAACTCGAAAGATTCACTCCGTCGTTGTCTGAGTACTGAATGGTGATCGTTGGAGTAGTGCTATTCAGGTACACCCCTAAGGTGGGCTGTACGATTTGAATCAGGGGGGAAGCCAAATCCACAGTGAATTGCGAGGTCGCGGTCCCTTGATTACGTGCCAGGTTGTAGAGTGTCACCACGATCGTGTGCAGTCCCGGTGCAAGGGCCAGCCTGGCCGGAATCGTAGCGGTCGCGTCGTCATTCCGGATCGTGAACAGATTGGTACGGTCTACTCCATCAATGGTTATTTTGAGCGTGGTCTGGTCACATGCGGAATGCCTGTCATCGTTGAAGCCTGGCGCCTTCGAATACGTGATCTCGATTTGCGGAGTAGCCGTGTTGATGTAACTGCCGGGTGCCGGAGTCACGATGGTGACTTGAGGCGGCACGTTATCGGCGTTTGTGCCCGAGATGGCGATGGAAATCTCCGCGCCCGGCGCACCATCGACTGTAACTTGAAGCGTGTTCTCACCCGCTACCGGGGAAACGGTAGGGTCCAATTCTCCGACATTCTGGTTTATCTCCGAGGGACCGAGAATCTGCGTGCCGTTCAGCGAGACGGTGGCGGAAGTCACCCGCTCACGCCCGATTCCATTTCCGTTCACAACTTGCATGGTGAACGGAGCTGCCACCCAACCGGGGACGTTAAATCTTGCCGTATAGCCAGTCGGCGTGTTGCCCCTTGTCCTGACAAATGTTTGCGTCTGGAAGACAACGGGATTTTGCCCGCCATCGTCGGCAGATGCTGCCGTCAAAACGGCGAAGAGCGACAAGATCGTGACAATGGCGATTCTTGCGGGCAGGCAAGTCGCATGGCGCATTGAGCACGGAGCAATTCCCGAGCAGATTGCCCTTAAACGATTACCAATAAGCTGCGCGCGCCCCTTCATTTTTTGGATCTCAGAACCAGCGCCGACGTATCAGCAGTGCCGCTGGCGCAGCCACCTAGGTTGCCAGAGATACTTGAGCTTGCACTCAACCTGGCAAGCTCAGAATCGATCGTCTTCTCGAGCACCGAGGGGGAGTGAGCGCCCGAAACAAGAATTCCGTTAATAAAAAATGCAGGAGTGCCGCTAACTCGCACGTTGGATCCTGCTTTCACGTCAGCGTCAACAGCAGACCTGAATTTTTCCGTGTTCAAACATGACAAGAATTGCGCTTCATTGAGTCCGACAGCCCGGGCGTGATCGAGCAATCCAGCGGCGTCTAGCTTGTTCGGAACCGAAAACAAGAGGTCGTGGTATTGCCAGAATTTCCCCTGTTCACTAGCGCAACGAGAAGCTTCCGCTGCCGCGAGCGAATGCGGATGAATCTGGCGTAGAGGAAAGTCCCGGTATGCTAGTTTTACTTTGTCTCCGTACTTGGCGAGAACGGTTCTGATCACTTCTTCCGAGCCACGGCAAAACGGGCACTCGTAATCGGAAAATTCCACGATCGTCACTGGAGCGTCGGGATTGCCGCGGACGCGAGAGGGATCGTATCCAACCTCTACTTTGGGCGGAAATAACAGAATCGCGACACCGGATTCCCGCCTGAGAGTTTCCATGTAAGCCTCACGCGCGTGATCCAGCTTTGCCCTCTTCAACGTTTCCAGCAGGCGCGGCTTCACTTCTTCCAGCGGCCTAGACTCCCGCTGGCCTAAGTAAAAGCCTTCGATTTCGGTATCACTGGGGTTTGGGATTCGCGAGGAAACTTCTTGCTCAATCAGCTTGTCCGCCGTGATTCCCTTGCGGCTGGCAGCGGCTTCCAATAACTTCTGATCAATTAGCGTTTCGACGGCACGGCTTTTCAGTTCGTACTCCTCATTCCGAAGCCGTTGGAGTTGTCCCTCCACCAGCGGCAGCAACTCGTCCTCGTAGATTGCTCGGCCCGCGATAATGGCGATCGGCTTTCTTCCGCCGGCCGGGGAATCTGCGGTGTAAGCCCTCGTGGGGATGTCAAGAGCATTTGTGCCCGACTGTGCGACTGCGCGGAGCGTGAAGAAGATGGCCGGAACAGCCAAGATGGCTAGGAATGAAGTCCTGACGGGCTGAGGCATTGTGGTCCCCTGGCGGAAGATTTTCTGTCAAAGTCCTGGGATTTTCGCGAGAAATTAATGCGGTTGAGCAGCGACAAACGTGCTAAAATCTAGCCCAACTTTTGGGCTTCTTCTTCCCCAATCCCCCCCGGGCAAGAAAGCTACTTCGGATGTTCGTAAAATGTCCTAAAGCTGGCGCTCAAAAGTTGTCAAATTTTCTCAAAGCCACCTATGCTCAGTCTGATCAGTCACTTGCATCGCTTCGGCGATTTCACCCTGGACGCGCGGGCCCGCGTTCTAAGGCGCGGAATGGATCCGGTATCACTGACTCCGAAAGCATTTGAGGTACTGTTTTTGCTAGTCGAAAGCGCCGGAGAGATCGTTGCCAAAGAGGAACTGATGAACGCGGTCTGGCCGAACAGTTTCGTCGAAGAGTCCAACCTGACCCAGACCATATTTATGATTCGCAAAGCGTTGGGAGAAACGCCCCACCGGCGCTACATAGTCACAGCGCAGGGAAAGGGATACAGGTTTGTATGCGAGGTAAGAACCAGTCAGGACAACAATATTGAAGACGAGCAACCGCAAGTTCCGTTAGACCAAGTTTCGTTAAACCAGGAAGGGCCCGACTCACGACCAGCGCGGACGCAGGCAATTGCAACAGAGCAGGCCGCGGGAAGTTCACTTGAACACCCGCTAGTGACGAAACATCTCCGCTCTACACGATTGCTCCTGGCAGCATCGATTCTGCTGTCCGCCGGGCTGGGAGCCTGGTATGTTTGGTCGCGATCCTTCTCCAAAGTGCCGGATTCGGGCCGAGTTATGCTCGCGGTTCTGCCGTTTCAAAATTTTACTGGTGACCCTGGCCAGGAATATTTGAGCGACGGCCTTACCGAAGAGATGCTAAGCCAATTGGGGAATCTCGATCCGCAACATCTGGGGGTAATCGCGCGGACTTCGATCATGCACTACAAGGGTAGTTCAGCGCCGCTGGAGCAGATCGCGCGCGAACTGGGTGTTCAATACGTCATTGAAGGTAGTCTGCGGCGCGATGCAGACCGACTGCGCATCAGCGTGCAATTCATTCAGGTGCGAGATCAGTCGCATCTCTGGGCGAGAGAATATGACCGCGAACTGACAGGGCTACTGGGCGTCGAGGCCGAGATCGCTCAGGAGGTCGCTGGCGAAATTCAGCTTACGTTGGGGAAGCATGAATCTGCCACACTGCGTCGAGCAGAAACTGGCACGCACTCCTACGAAGCCTATGACTTCTATCTGCGGGGCCTGTATTTCTGGAACAAGCGCTGGGAGGGCTTCCCTCAGGCTGCGGAGTACTTCCAGCAAGCGATAGATAAAGATCCGAACTATTCTCGCGCATACGCAGGCCTGGCAAACACTTATGCGCTCATGAGCACCTGGCTCGAGGGGAAACCCGACGATCTCATGCCGAAAGCACGTGCCGCAGCACTTAAGGCGCTGCAACTCGACGAAAAGCTGCCCGAAGCGCACGTGGCGCTAGCGTTGGTCAGCGAGAGTTACGAGTACGACTGGACAACGGCAGAGAAACAATTCCGGCGGGCAATTGAACTTGATCCGAATTACTCCACAGCTCATCAGTGGTATGGCGAAGGCCTTTCCTGGCAAGGGCGATTCGCAGAGGCTTTGGCGGAAAGCGACCGCGCGCGCCAGATCGATCCGGTCTCGCTGATCGTTGCCAGCGATCGTGGCGCCGTGCTGTTTCGGGCCCGACAATATGACCGTGCGATTGCTCAGTATTGCGCAGTCGTCGAAATGGATCCCCGCTTCATTCAGGCATTCGACTATCTGCTGTTTTCCTACGTTCGTTCCGGCCGCTTTCCGGAAGCCTTGGATGAGATCAATAAATATATCCGTCCTTTCGACCCAGTATGGGCGACAGGGGATGAAGCGATTGTCTACGCCCAATGGGGTCGAAGCGAAGAAATGAAGCGTGCCTTGGCGAAATTCGGGGCACACCCGGCAACCCTCCAAGATAATTGGTACTTGAGACTGAAAGTTTCTGCCAACACAGGGCAAATAGACGAAGCCGTTTCTGAGTTACAAGATCTCCTCGCGTTACGCTCCCACGTCATCCCTACACTGGACACAGACCCCTTCTATGATCCTCTTCGCACCGACCCCCGGTTCGCTGCGTTGCTGCGTTACAGACGTGACAGGTAAAGCGGTAAAGCGTGGGTTGCTTTCAATAAGGAAAATCAAGATCTGGTAAGGCATTGTGCTGGTTCGCGTTATGCCGTACCGTTACTTCTGTCACTGATTCTGCCACCCTTCCCATGCCAAAATCCGTGCCACCACAGCCATTTTCACGACCGCGAGAGCCCATTACTGTCGCTTAATCGAGATTTGAATAGAGCGGCAGTAAGCGACAGAAGCGTCAATAATGACGGTCACGAAGATGGTTTCGGATCTAGCTGGATTGTTCTCGTCCGCGAGATTGACCAGCATCTGTAAACAAGTAATCTGTATTGACCCTTCCTGGTCGGCGAGTCCGATCATTAAGGCGAATTTAGCCAAATTCCCGTTTGCACATAATTTTTTCAAACCTGTTTTGGAGGTCCTATGATGCGGGGCCGGCAACGTGCCGTGTCAGGACGACGGCGCAAACATCCACGTCGCACCCTTTGCAACCACTTCCGAACCCTCCCCGTACTCTTCGGACCATGGTGAAATTCTGGCGATTATTGCGATGGATCTTCATGGCTTTGCGGAGGCCTCGGCGACGCTTCGTTGCGGCTTTCAGCGTGTCCGCTTCACCGAACGATGGTTGCTTCACCCCCACAGCGCCTATCTCCGTCCAGGGCATAAACGACAGCGGCCAGATCGTCGGCTATGACGGCTGCTTGGGGCTTCCTCGGTACACCGGTCCAATAGGGAACGCCACGCTCCCACACCTCGAAGTGATGCTCGGTGGAAGGAAGACCTGAGCACTGTGCTCTTCGCACTTGCACCGTTACGAACTGAAACAACGACTCCTTGCCGGTCGCCTGTAACGAAGGACGCCCGATGCGTAAGAAACGCCGGAGTGGATAGTTGACGTTAGGCGTTAGCGCACATTGAGGCTCGTGTATTCTAATCAGAGTCCGAGCCGGAGGATGGGCGCAAAGCACGCCATTGGCGAATGAGAGTTCAAGCGCAACCATCCAGTCGGAATTCTCTGAAAGTTACACAGTTCCTTACATACGTTCACAGGTGTCACCAGGTTCGAAAGGACTGTGGGGGTTCGATTCCCCCTCTCGGCACCAATTGCAACTCCTGCGATTGAATGCATTTCATGATGGTCTCTCGAATTGAAAATCCCATACCGGATATCAAAGTGAATGACTACCCACATAGGTCTCATCGGCGGCGGCAATATTACTGGCACGCACGCGAATGCAGCGCTCGCCATTCCGAGCGTTCAAATCGCTGCGATTTATGGGACCAACGCGGAGAAAGTCCTGGCCCTTTGTCGTCGGCACGGTGGAAGACCCTACGAGGATTTCGATGCATTTCTGGAGCATCGTCCCATGGATTTGGTCGTGGTTGGAAGCCCATCTGGTCTGCATGCGACTCAGGGCATTGCCGCCGCTCGGCGCGGTTTGCATGTGTTGACTGAAAAGCCGATCGACATTACGACGCAGCGTGCCGATGCGCTCATCGAAGCTGCAGACCGTGCCGGCGTAAAACTTGGGGTCATGTTTCAGGATCGCGTGAAGCCCGAAATTCGCAAGCTCAAAGAGTGGCTGCACCAGGGGCTCCTGGGCAAGCCTCTGCTGGTGGATGCGCGCGTGAAGTGGTACCGCCCGCCCGAGTACTACGGCAACTCGCGGTGGCGGGGGACGTTCGCTTTGGATGGTGGGGGTGCTTTAATAAATCAAGCAGTGCACACGGTCGACCTGATGCTTTGGCTGCTCGGAGATGTCGTGCGTGTCCAGGCTTACAAAGCGACAGGGCTTCATTCGATTCAAGCGGAAGATACTGCGATTGCACTCCTCGAGTTTGCGAATGGCGCGCTCGGCGTGTTGCAGGCCACCACGGCAGCTTATCCCGGATACCCCCGGCGGGTGGAGATCACCGGCTCGGAGGGAACGGTCATTCTTGAGCATGATCGCGTTCTGGCCATCGACTTGCGTAATCCTCCGGACGCGTTCAATCAAAGCATCGCGCCTGATGAAAATCGGAGTGCTTCGTCAGCGGCGGTCAGCGACTTTCGCGGACATCAGGCACTGATTCAAGACTTTCTTCACGCCATCGAGGCGAACACAGCACCGATTTGCGACGGATTAGAAGGGCGGAGAAGTCTGGCACTGGTGGAAGCGATTTATCGTGCGGCGGAGACAAAGTCAGCACAAAGTCCGGCGGCAGATCCGACAGAGTAGCGAGCATCGGTCCGTAGATGGCGACTAAGAAATGGTCTGGGTGGCGAAAAGCGGCTCTGGAGCATGTGCTTCCAAACGCTTGAGCGCCAGATTTTTAATTTGGCGATTGTTATGGATGAGCGAAACTACTATCAGGAGAATGATTGTGATAAAGTGAGCGGCTTGAGCGACTTGCGGCGCTAGGTGGCGGTGAAACTATACGGCATGTGGTGGAATGAGTTTGGCTCCAAGATGGTAATTAAGGTCGATCCGCACCGTAAAAACATGCTCGGGGTCGGTATCGGCAACGCCAGCAATCATCAAACATGTTCACCGAAGTTCTGGAACATATCGGCGCGATTGGCGTCGATTTCCTCTGCCGATGGAACCTGTCCGTATTTGGCGAACATGCCGCGTCCCGTTTTGAACGGAACACCCGATGATTGGCCTTCGAGCGAGGACGCGAGATCACGTTCAAGAACCTCGCAAACATAACCGGTGGGGGAAACGCCATGCGCGTTGGCCTGGACCTTCAGGGCCGCTTCAAGCTTCTTTGGAAGTTCAATCATCATGGCCGATTTCCTTGGCGCGTTCAAACACCGACGATACACCCTTTATGTCGGGCGTCTCCCCGCCCCGGTACAGGGGTGGCACCGCCCCCTAACGAACCGAGCCATACTGTCGTCTGCATGTACCTTGCCTTTTTCCGTGACCCAAGAACGGACGAACGGACGGGGCGCAGCCAACACAACAGCCGCAGGCTCGCGTCCTTTCGCGGCATAAACGAGCAGCCTGACCATCAAGGCTTATTTAGGTATCTGATCTTGCCAGCGTGCAATAGCGTGCAATGGTGCGCGGCGAGCGTGGCAAATTGGCATCCTTGGCAATGTAGCTTCTACAAGTTATGGAAACCATTGTCCGGGCGTGGTGTCTCCGGAGCAGACGCGGGCAAAAGAACTGGACGCACGCAGCGATCTGTTCTCGTTTGGAGCCTCCGCCATGTATTCTCAACAAGTCTGAGCGAGTAAGAATCCGCGCTCTGTTTTAGAACTACTATCTATCTGAGCGGGTGGGAATCAGCAGGAGGACAATCACATGCCCACGGATAAAGAATCTAAAGATATTTCGCGACGGAGTTTCATGAAGCGTACCGCGATTGGCGGTGTGGGACTCGCGCTTTCGTCCGACATTTTGGGCCCTCACCTCCTTACCGGCGCACCGAAAAGTGCAAACTCGACGATGGTCGGCGTCCCGTTCGAGGCAAGAGAACGGGTGCGCTTGGGAATTATCGGCGTCGGTGGACGCGGTACCAACTTGCTGGAGGATTTACTCGCGATTGAAAACGTTGAGGTCAAGGCGATCTGCGATCTGGTACCGGAGAAGGTGGCGCGAGCGCAGAAAGCAGTGACCGACGCTGGCCAGGCAGCGCCCAAAGGCTTCAGCAAGGGCGAACTGGATTTCAAGAACCTGACAGAACTCGAACTCGACATGGTTTACATTGCTACTCCATGGAACTGGCATGTTCCGATGGCGATCAGCGTCATGAAAAATGGCAAACATGCTGCCGTCGAAGTGCCTGCCTGTACAACGTTGCAGGAATGCTGGGAACTCGTCGACACTTCTGAGGCTACTCGCAAGCATTGCGTCATTCTAGAGAACTGTTGTTATGGCTCAACCGAGATGATGGTCTTGGGCATGGTGCGGGATGGACTCTTCGGCGAAATCACGCACGGAGAGGCGGCGTATCTCCACGATTTGCGGAGCATTTTGACCGCGGGCGAAGGGGAAGGCCTGTGGCGGCGGTTTCCGCACATGAAGCGCAATGGCAATTTGTATCCGACGCACGGACTGGGCCCAGTCGCCCATTATATGGACATCCGTCGCGGCGACCGGTTCGACTACATGGTTTCGGTGAGTTCATCCGAGGCCTCGCTGAGCGCGTATGTAAAGGCGAACTTTGCAGAAGCAGACCCGAAGCGCGCGGAAAAGTACGTCTGCGGTGACATGAACACCAGCATCATAAAAACCCAAATGGGCCGCACGATTCTTCTCCAACATGACGTGGTCAACCCAAGACCTTACAGCCGCCTCAATTCGATCTCGGGCACAAAGGGCATATTCGCCGATTACCCGCCACGTGTTTTCCTGGACGGACCAAAGAAAGAAGATTGGGAGAATATCGATGCCTTTCGCGACAAGTATGAGCATCCGCTCTGGAAAGCCACCGGAGAACTGGCACGCAAGATGGGTGGCCACGGCGGAATGGACTACATTATGAATTACAGGCTGATGGATTGCCTGAAGCGGGGGCTGGTGCCCGATATCAATGTCTACGATGCCGCCGAATGGAGTGCGCCGACTCCTCTTAGTGAAGCTTCTGTAGCACAGAATGGCGCGCCCCAGAAATTCCCCGATTTTACGCGCGGCAAGTGGAACGTTCGTTCGGACGCGGCGGGCTTTGCACTTCAGACTTGAGTGCAATTCGCCGACGCTTCCGGGCGAGAACGAGAATGAGAATACCTTTGCATCAGTTCTCAGTTGATCATAGGAGCCCTTGATGATCGAAAGCGCGCAGCTTGAGAGGCCCGTATCCGAAGCGCCTGGAGCAGAACCTGAACGCAAAACTGAAGGCACCACTCGGCTAATCTCGTTGGATGCGTTCCGCGGGCTGGTAATGGTCCTGATGCTCGCGGAGCAGATGCGTCTATGGGAAGTGGCGCGCTCGTTTCCGCACAGCCTCATCTGGCGCGTGATCTCCTTCAATACCCAGCACGTTGAGTGGCAAGGATGCTCGCTGCATGACCTGATCCAGCCCGCTTTTTCCTTCTTGGTGGGCGCGGCGCTTCCGTTTTCTATCGCGAGCCGGAAAATGAAGGGACAAACCTTCGGACCGATGCTTGGGCATGCGGTCCGGCGTGCGTTAATCCTGATTTTTCTGGGAATTTTTCTTCGGTCACTGTGGTCGTCTCAGACCTACTTCACCTTCGAGGACACACTGACGCAGATCGGATTGGGTTACGTATTCCTGTTTCTGCTGGGATTTACGCGTGTGCGAACACAGGTCATCACGCTGGTGCTAATCTTGATTTTCTTTTGGATGGCTTTCGTGTTCTATCCTGTGCCCGGGCCGCAGTTTGATTACGCGCGGGTCGGAGTTCCAGCGGACTGGCCTCACCTCTACACTGGATTTCTTTCGCACTGGAACAAGAATTCCAATCTTTCGTGGGCATTCGATGTTTGGTTTTTGAACCTCTTTCCGCGCGAACATCCCTTCATCTTCAATGAGGGCGGTTGGTCCACGCTGAGTTTCATTCCCACCCTTGGGACCATGATCATGGGGTTGCTGGCGGGAGAATGGCTCAAGGGCACCGGATCGAAGCAACAAAAACAGCGTGGGCTCGCCATCGCAGGAGCAGGCTTGCTGCTGCTCGGACTAGTCTGTCAATGGGCCGGCATTTGCCCCATCGTCAAAAGGGTCTGGACATCGTCGTACACGCTGTATAGCGGAGGTTGGGTGGTGCTGATCCTGGCCGGTTTTTACGCGCTGATCGAATGGAAAGAGTGGCGGCGATGGGCGTTCCCGCTGGTGGTGGTCGGAATGAACTCGATTGCCGTTTACGTGATGAGTTGGACGATGGCGGGCTTCGTCGGCAACGCCTTAGACCGCCACTTTGGAAGGGTGATATCGGTGATGGCAGGGCCGACTTTTCAGCCCGCACTTCACGGCTTTGCAGTGATGTTGATTTTTTGGCTCACTTTATATTGGATGTACCGCCGGAAGATCTTTTTAAGGATCTGAGCGATTATGGCAACGCAGGCATTCCGTTCTCTCGGCAGGAACCCTGTTGGTTTCCAGCCATTTTGTGGAAGGAAGTTCATTTCGGCGACCTGCGAGGGTATGGCGACGCTGCGTCCATAATCCCTATATGCCGCTCGCCAGAACAGTTCGAATGTTAAACCGACACCCCATGGCGGAACCGGCCAGCGAGGCCTCTGGGGCGCGAGGCGCCTCGAGCTACGATTTGTCAAAAGAGGACGAACCAGTTCCCGATCAATCTCGGTCGAGCCGGCGCCAGTCGTATCAAGCAGCCGCGACAGCTTTTGTGGTGCTGTTCTGCATTGTTGGCGTTGCTCTCTGGGGGCTGCCTTTCTATTATGACTTCATGGTCCAACAATTCGGTTGGACGCGCGCGCAAGTGACGTCGGGCAATGCGCTGAGCAAACTTGTGGTCGGGCCCATCTTCGGGTTCGTCGCAGGATGGGTTGTGGACCGCTTCGGTCCCCGCCGCTTGATGATGATCGGCATCGTGATGGCAGGGGCGGCCTTGGTGGGACTGGGCTGGACCTCAAGCCTCGGCATGTTTTACTTTTTCTACTTTTTCAACGCACTGGGCTATGTTTGTGGAGGCCCGCTGCCTAATCAAGTGCTGTTGACGGGGTGGTTTGATCGATCGCGTGGAAAAGCGATGGGCTTCGCCTACCTCGGGATCGGGATCGGGGGAGCAACAGTCCCGTGGATATCACACGCACTCGTCCAGCATTTCGGATGGCAGGCTGCCCTGCGATTGTTGGGCCTTTCGATCGTGGTTGTCTCATTCCCCCTGGCGCTGCTGGTGAAAGAACCACCGCGAGCAAGAATAAACTCGGGATCAGTCACATCCGCGAGTCCGCTGTCAGCATTCAAGCAGGTGTCCTTTTATCTGCTTACTCTCGGGAGTGTATGCTCGATTGCCGCAGTCAGTGGTACACAGCAGAATCTGAAGCTTTTCTTGAGTCTCGACCGGCATTTCACGCAGCGCGATGCCGCGGGTGTCTTATCTCTGGTGCTGTCTTTCAGTATCGCGGGCCGGCTACTCATCGGCTGGCTTGCTGATCGGTTTTCCAAAAAGTACGTCATGCTCCTGACGTACTTACTCGTTGCTGCAGGCATCCCTCTGATGTTCCTCGGAACCAGCAGGGTAGCGCTCAACACTTCGGCCGCGATTTTTGGCATCGGCCTTGGCGGCGACTACATGATCATTCCGTTGGTGACAGCGGAAATCTTTGGGATTCAGATCCTCGGGAGATTACTGGGCGTGCTGCTGGCCGCGGGCGCCATTGCGGACGCCACTGCGCCTTGGTTGATAGGCCGGCTACGCGACACGACTGGAAGCTACTCCGTCAGCTGCATTGTTCTCGTCGGTCTGGCATTGCTGGGCGGACTTGCTGTTTTGGGTTTACCGGGGCGGCGGAGAGCGGCATGAGCGCTGGAGCAATTCTTCGCATCGGGAATCTGAAAGATGTTGGAGGCTTCGACGATCACTTGCGGGCCCTCAACCTGCGGATCCCGTGCGATCCTGAGGTCGTGACCGGGGCGCAATCGCCGCTGCGCTGGCCTCTCGAACGCGGTCCATTCAAAATCGGCAACAGGATCGCGGTGCAGCCGATGGAGGGTTGGGACGCAACTCCGGATGGGGGGCCTTCGGAGAATACGGTTCGGCGGTGGCAGCGCTTCGGCCGCAGCGGCGGCAAGTTGATCTGGGGCGGGGAAGCAGTCGCGGTTTCCCATGAAGGACGAGCGAATCCCAATCAGCTGCTAGCTTCCCCGCGAACGCAAAAAGCCCTTGCGGATCTGCGAGCTGTTTTACTGCGCGAGCACATTCTGACAACCGGCAGCGATGATGGGTTAGTCGTCGGTTTGCAATTGACGCACTCCGGTCGGTACTGCCGCCCGAACGAACATCCCCGCCCCGAGCCCCGCATTCTCTACCACCATCCATGGTTGGACCGTCGCTTGAAGTTGCCGCCCGACTATCCGCTACTCACTGACGGTGAAATCGAATCGATCATCGAAGACTTCCATGGCGCGGCCCATTTGGCCTGGGAACTGGGTTTCAATTTCGTGGACATTAAGCATTGCCACGGCTATCTCGGCCACGAGTTCCTCAGCGCTCATACGCGGGAGGGACGCTACGGCGGAACGTTCGAAGGGCGCACGCGCTTTCTTCGCGAAGTTGTCCAGGGGATTCGCTCGCTCTGTCCGGGATTGCATATTGGAGTGCGGCTGTCGGCGATCGACACGGTGCCCTTCCGGAGTGACCCAAGTCAGAGCGTCAACGGAAAATCGGCCATCGGAGTTGCAGAGACGCGCCAGGACATACTCCCCTACCGTTGGGGATTTGGCGTGAATCCGCACGACCCTACAGACACCGACTTGACTGAGCCCGAGCATTTCTTATCGTTACTAGAAAAGCTTGGAATTCAACTGGTGAATATCACCGCGGGTAGTCCCTACTACAATCCGCACATCCAACGTCCGGCCCTATTCCCGCCTTCCGACGGATATCTGCCACCAGAAGATCCACTCGTCGGAGTTGCGCGACAGATGGAGGCGACCCGTCGGCTCAAGCAGCGGTTCCCAAACCTACTCATGGTTGGATCGGGATACACCTATCTGCAGGACTTCTTACCCAACGTTGCCCAGGCCGCGGTGCGCGAAGGATGGGTCGACTTCGTCGGGCTTGGCCGGATGGTATTGAGTTATCCCGAGTTTCTATGGGAGGCTTCGGCTGGTACCCGGATCCAACGCAAGTTGGTTTGCCGGACCTTCAGCGACTGCACGACCGCCCCACGCAATGGGCTCCCGTCTGGTTGCTATCCGCTGGACAAATACTACAAGGAGTCTGAAATGGCGGAAAAACTGAAAGATGCCAAGAAACGCTGACGATTTTCTCAGGCATGCACTTGAACTCACAGTGGATATCCAGCAATGACAATTGACGATTTGATCGAGCGCAGAAAAGCTCGACGCAAAGTGCAGGGCATTGCCGCCGCGCTCTTGCCCTTCGAGCCGGACGGCCGAGTCGCCGTCGACGCTTTTGCGAAGCAGCTGACGTCCACACGTCAAGCCGGCCTGATGAATGCCGTCAACATGGATACCGGCTACGTGAACCACCTGAGCGATAGGGAAAAGCAAGAGGTGCTGGACTGGACGCGGCAGGCTCTCGGGAAGGGTGTTCCGTTCGTGGCGGGCGCGTATATCGAACAGCACGCCGGCGAGGAAATCGTCACTCTTTTTCGCCGCCAGATCGACGCCATCGTTCGCCTTGACGGCATACCGATCCTATTCCAGACCTCTCGCTTGCACGGTAAGACTCCCGCGAAAATCGCGGAGGTCTACCGAGACATATGTCGAGACTATCCACACGTGCTGGCGTTTGAATTGGGGCCGATGTTTGCGGCGAGCGGGGAAATCTACGACTCGGAGACAATTCGGCGGTTGCTGGACATTCCAGAGATCAAAGGAATGAAACACTCTTCCCTCGACCGTCTTCTGGAACTTGAACGACTCTCCCTTCGTGATGCACACCGGCCGGACTTTCGCATCTACACAGGAAACGACCTGGGAATTAACATGATCGAATACGGGTCGGATTACTTGCTGGGACTTGCCGCCCTTGCCCCGGAGAAATTCGCGGCGCGAGACCGCCTCTGGGAGGCCGGAGACCCTGAGTATTACGGGCTCGACGACGCTCTGCAGCACCTGGGCAATGTCGCTTTTCGCGCTCCCGTTCCTGCGTACAAACATTCGGCCGCAGTTTTCCTGAACCTGATCGGACGGATTCCCAGCGATCGTACGCACCCCAATAATCCACAGCGCCCGTCTTGGGAGGCAGAAATCATGGCCGACTGCGCCCGCCGCTTGTCTCTGCTCTGAGCCTGCCGTGCTGCCGGCGCGGGATTTCAGTTGCTGGCTCGGCGGACGTCCTGTCTGTCAGGTTTTGCTGATGGGTTTACTCCGAAACAGGGCAACAGTCTCAGGTTGAGCAACTTTGCATAGAATCGGTGGAAGGCCGCGGGCAATCAGTTCCGCGTCTGCAACCACCAGCTTCCCAATCCGTTTGATCGCCGTTTCCATTGCGCCGGCCTGATGCGCACAGAGAATTGCGTTCTCGGTATGCCGTGCCCGGTGTGAGGCAGGCAGCGGTTCCTCTGGAAAGACGTCGATCGCGACCCGGATGTGTCCTTTCGCAGCAAAATCGAGCATCGCGTCAAAATCCACAACTGCTGCGCGACTGACCAGCACTAAGGCGGCCCCCTGTTGCATGGAGGAGAACTGTTTTGCGCCCAGAAAGCCTTGATTCTGTGATGTGGCGCCCGCGACCACGAAAATAAGGCGCGAGCTCGGCAGGACCTCATCCAGGGAAGAGGCTTCACACCCCAAGTCTTGAATATATTCCGCCGGGAGCCACGGATCGTACGCGCGAACGCGGCAACCGAACGGGCCAAGCAATGGCAAGATCGCACGGCCGAGATCGCCTAACCCGATAAAACCTATCGTCTGGCGGAAGAGAGAGAACGCCTCGATGTTCGCGGCCAACCCGTACTGCTCGGTACCTTGGCGGAAATGGCGATCGGACCGGGTGATGCCGCGGGCGAGGTCAATGGCCATGCCCATCGCCGCCTCCGCGACGGGCTCGGCGAATGCCGGACTTATATTAAGAACGCGTATACCGTGTCGAAAGCAGTAGGCATAGTCAATGTTAGGAAGAAAATTGCCCTCCACATTGAACACTGCTCTAAGCGACGTGGCCCGCTTAAGGCGGGCTTCAGGCAAGTCAATCTGGCCGATAATGATTTCTGCTTTCGAGGCGTTCTCTTCAAAGATTGCATCCGTGACGGGGCGACCTTCGTGAATCACCACATCTCCAACCGCACGCAACCGAAGCAGGTCCTTCTCATCAAAAATGTCGGACACTATCCGTGGTGCCGGGGCAACAAAGATGCATTTCGACGTGCTGTGCGGCATGGAATCTCCTGAGATTTGGTTACAGACTGGCGTCGAAGGGCGGTCCATTGTTCTTATCGCTCAGGTGGCCGGAACGATCGGAAGAATCAGCGCCGAGGGATGCCCCGCATCGTGATAGATCGTGTTCGTAGCCGGTACTGACGTTCCGCCGACAGCGGCGTTCTGACCTGTGTTCAGGTTCTTATCGAAACGGGGAAAATTGCTGCTGCTGACCTCCAGTCGCAACGAGTGTCCCTTGCGGAAGACGTTGGCGGTTGCCCATAAGTCCACAGTGAACTTGTAAATCTGGCCTGGATTCATGAGTCGTGGCTTTTCCTGCGAATCGCGATACCGCGCCCGAACGATTCCCTCTGTCAGGTTTTGCGCGAATCCATCTGGCCCGACGTCCACCAACTTGGCTGTAAAGTCGGTGTCAACGGCGGACGACTTGGCAAAGAGTTCGAGTTGAACAGGCCCCATTACTTCCAGGTCCTGCTCCAGCGGAAGCGTCGAATAGACCAAAACATCGGAGCGTTCTTCCATCGCGCGCTGGTCGCGGGGCCCGGGTTCGAGATGCCCGGAGTCACAACATAAAGGACCACCGACCGTAGGCGCAGGGTTTGCCGGATCGTAGACGTACTGGTCAGGCTTGTCCGAGCGAGGAGTTGCTCGGACCAGAGCGCCGTCGCCGCGCGCTGAGTTGGCCTTTCCGTCCGAATGCAGAAAATATTTTGTGTTGCGGGCACGAGCGAGGGGCCAATCCTCCTCCTCGCGCCATTGGTTGGCGCCCATCACGAAAAGTTTTACGGGGTTGGGATGCGAGAAATCGTTGGCAACGTTGTTGAACAGATAGTCGTACCAGCTCAAGGTGATTTCGTCCTCATCAAACGGGGCGGCGGGGCCGAAATCTACATCGCCAATCTTACGGCCGGAACCGGCGTGGCCGCCGATCGTGACCAAGAGATGTTGTCCGCGGCGTGCGGCTTCGTCCTTGCCATGTAACTTCACTCCGACGTAGTTGCGTAATGATCCGCCCAGAAAAATGTCATACCAGGCTGCGACTGTCAGCGAGGGTACGCCGATGTCGGCATAGTGATCCTCAATGGCCCACCTCTTCCAATATTCGTCATAACCGGGATGAGCCACCCAGTCGAGAAAGTAAGGAGCCAGAGAATGCAGCAGGCCTGCATCGGAGGATGCCTGGGGTAATGCAAAAAGCGGGTATTGAGTGAGAGGAAGTTTCTCGATGCCGTTCAACGCATTTGTGCGACTTCGCACAAAGCGGTTCAGCGTATCCTGCGCCAGACCTGAGGTCCACGATTCGTTGAACCACTGTTCAAAGGCGCCGCCCTGGTATGTCCACCCATCGTGATAGTTGCTCGCGGTCACGACCGGACATATTCCTGCGAGATGCGGCGGATGGGCAATCGCCGCCAGCATCTGGGTAGCCCCGACATACGAGCCCCCGTACATTCCTACTCTGCCATCGGAATAAGGCAGCGCCGCCGCCCATTCGACGGTGTCGTAGCCGTCGTTCGATTCGTACAAGAAGGGATACCACTCGCCGTCTGATGTGTAGCGTCCGCGAACATCCTCGGTGATTACGACGTAACCGCGAGCCGCTCCCTTATGGCCGAAATCGACGCCACCGTCAGTGTGTTTATCATACGGAGTTCGCTCGAGAAGAACGGGGAATCTTCCTGGTGCGGCTGGCCGGTAAATATCAGCGCGAAGTACGGTGCCGTCGCGCATCGTCACCGCGACGCCATGTTCAACGGCCACGGCATAGGGCTCGACTGCATGAGCAAATTGCGGAACGAGAGTCAGAATTGCGAACGCGCTACGCAGGACAACTCTATTGATAGTCGACGTATTCAAGCGAATCATTCCGTCTCCGCAAGCTTTTCCACCAGCCGGATCAAACCAAAACGTTCAGGAACGTGAAACGAGTCGTTCATCGGAGGCTGCCATGTTACGGCTTGCTGATGAGCAGGCGGCCCCTGACTCCGAAATAAGTTGATACGCAAGGTGTTTCCGACAATTGGGGGACGCGCGTCGATCGCAGCCAAGGGAATGCGCATCGCGCCATACCAGGTATGCGTGCCTTCATCAATGCGTGCCTTCACTTCGAATCCGGAGTTCCAGAGCCAACCGTCTTCGTGGTGCGGCTTGCTCAGGTCAATATCGAGATCGACCCATTCTCCTTGTGGAGAGATTTCAAACTCCTGGTAACGTTTGATATTCGTAAAATCGGAACCGATAAAGACTTCGGCGACGTCCCAATTCCACAGTTCGTTGGTTTCTTTCTGAGTGTTGGGCGCAGGCTTAAGGTGGAGTTTCTCGTAGGGGCAGACGAACAGAAAGTAAAGATTGCTCTTCGTCCAGCGTGTGCGGACCTCGGTGCGATACCCAGGAACAGCTTTCCCGAGACTGTCTTTCTCCATGTACACGGGATGTGAGACACGCCAGAATTCTGACGTGGGATCGAGATGCAGAGGAACATCTTGAGTTGCGTGGACGCTCTCAATCACGGCTTGGTCCGAACCTCCTGCCGCGCCAGAGACAAACAGCATCAGCAGCACGATATTAGCGAAGCCATTCATCAAGGTGCTCCTGCACGAATGCGTTATCCTGAAGATGCGGATAGGCGTGGCACACGCGATCGAGTTCCGCGCTCTGACCAGGAGAGAGTTCCTCTTTAGGATCGAGACACCAGCGCCCTTCGAGTAAGCCCTGACGCCGCAATATCTCATGAATGCCCGGAATGCATCCGTGAAAATTGTGCGCGGGATCGAAGATGGCGCTATTCGTATCCGTGATTTGCTGAGCCAGCGTCAGCAGTTTGCCGGGAACGGCATCGAAGTGTTGCTTGGCGAGGGCGAGGTGAGAAACGGCAGTCTTGGTCCACACCGCCCAATGGCCCAGCAAGCCGCCGGCGATTCGGAGCGGCTGAGTGCCGAAGTCGAACTTCGCGAGCAGGTCGTTCAGAATGTTGTCATCATTTCCGGTGTAGAGAGCGACTTCCTGGGCGCGGCCTGACTGCGCAAGGGCGCGAACGACATCGAGTGTTTGATAGCGGTTAAACGGTGCGATCTTAATTGCGACGACGTTTTCAATCTCTACGAACTGGCGCCAGAATTCGTAGGACAACAGTCGTCCTCCAACGGCAGGCTGCAAGTAGAAACCGATAATCGGGATGACGGTGGCAATGGCGCGTGCGTGTTCCAGAAGCTGAGGAATGGTTTCGTGTTTAAGATCGGCAAGACTCAACAGCGCGGCATCGTAGCCCAACTTGACGGCCAGTTCCGCTTCCGCTAGCGCCCGCCTGCTTTTGCCGCAAACGCCGGCAATCTTGACGATGTCATTGCCCCGGCTTTCTTCGGCAGCCAATGTGAGCACAGATTCCAGCAACCCAAACCTCGGATCGCGAATGGCAAACTGGGTGGTATGAACTCCCACAGCGATGCCGCCTGCGCCTGCGGCCAGATAGTACCGAGTCAGAGCGCGCTGGCGGCGCTGGTCCAGTTGGCGCTGGGAGTTCAGAGCCAGAGGATGGGCGGGAATCACCAGGCCCGAAAGCAGTTTCTCGCGCAACTGCATCAGAATTTTCCGTCCCGCGTTTGAAAATGCGTGGGTTTATTCAGCATGGAACAGCCGTCGCGAATCCAATTCGCACTCCATTCGATCATTTCCCTCGGTTGCACCGTGGGATTCCCGAAAAGGCGATGTGCCTTGCTGACGTCGCTCAACAGAGCGGTGGAACCTTCCGTTGAGGAGACAAAAGTGGGTTCGACGCCAAAATGTTGGCCAAATGCGAGTGCCAGTTCCCGCACCGAGAGCGTTTCGGGGCCTGTGATGTTCAGGACCAAGGGTGGCGACTGGCAGTGGGCGAAGGACCGCAGGCACCACGAGTTGGCATCCCGCTGCCAGATCACATTGACACGCGGCATGCACAGGTCGATAGGACGGCGTTCGAATACGGCTCGTCCAATATCCACGAGCACTCCATAGCGCAACTCGACCGCATAGTTTAGGCGCAGGATGACCACGGGCGTGCGCCAGCGCATCGACCCATATTCAAACATGCGCTCGCGCCCCAGAGCCGACTGCGCATACTCACCGAGTGGACCGACCGGTGTCGTCTCTACCGCTCCACCGTCTTTCAGGGGACGGAGCGGGTAAACATTTCCCGTTGAAAAGGTCACCATTCTGGAGTTGCGGTAGCGTTCGGCGACCAAACCGGGCAAATAGGTATTCATAGCCCACGTCAGATGTTCTTCGCCGGAGGTGCCGAATTTTCGGGCAGCCATGAAGATGACGTTGGGAATATCGGGAAGCTTGTCGAGCGAACCACGGTTGAGCAGATCGCAGGCGATGGTTTCGATCCCCTGCGCGGCGAACTCGGAGAGCAGTTTGTCATTCGTGAACCGGGCGACTGCGATCACCCGCTTCTTGACGCCCGCCTGGTCGATAGCGCGGCGCGCAAGACGGGCTAGGCTGGGGCCCATCTTGCCACCGGCGCCGAGGATCAGAAGGTCGCCGTCCAGCGCCGCCATCGCTGACGCAGTGGCTTCGTCGGGGCGCGAGAGCAATTCTTCCAATTCTGATTCTGTTTTGATCTTCACGATTAACCCAGTTCAAATCCTGCGATCGCATAGATCGAATTTTCTTTTTCGCGCAGTTCCTTGCCACGAGCCATGCGCACGAGACGCCGTTTTGCAGAAAATCCCAGATCGCGAGCCAGCGCCACCGCCTGCTGATTCCGCGGGAACAGGTCCCATGACCAGGCGCACTCGGCATTCCGTACGCACTGCTCGATCAAGTGCCGAGCCTGGCTTGGATCGTTGCTGACCAACGGTCCCAGGTATGCAGTCACGCGGCCGGGCCTGGTAAACAAATACGACTGCGAAATTGATGTCGGAGGATTGAGCCGCGCCAGTCTTTCGAGAAGTTGTGAACGGTCAGTTCCGAACACCAGCGAATCTAACTCGCGACACGGTTCCTCCCCAGAGGCTCGGCTGGCTGGCAGTTGTGCGGCATTTCCGCCCGGACGCGACCAGCGCTCAATTTCCTGCTCGCTTCGAAATCCGAGACTCTCGTAGAGCGGTTGGCCCTGGTCGGTGGCGTCAAGTTTTATCGTTGCGATTCCCATCGTATCTGCATTCTCTAACACGCGCGCCAGCAGCCTTCCGGCAAAGCCGCGTCGTTGATATTCTGCCTTGGTCAGAACCATCCCGATCCACGCCAGCCTGCGCCCATAACAAAGCAGAGTCGTGGTCGCAGCCAGATGGCCATCCACCTCTATTGCCAGGCAGCCTTCCGGACTAAGCTCCAGTAGCGTGCGCCAGTCCTCCTCCGTCTGGTTCCATCCCGCTCGTGCTGACAGCTGAGCCGCAGCCGGAATGTCTTCGGCACGCAACCTGCGCATCTTCTCGCCGCCAGTTCGGGTCATGCGTAGTTCTTCCGGAACCAGCGCGCGAAATGCGGGAGGGCAATCTCAGCGTCTGCAATTTCTGGATGCCACTTCTTTTCCCACTCGAAAGAAAGGAATCGGTCGTATTGGAGATCTTGCAGAGCCGCTTTCAAGTCAAGCAAGGGGAAAGCGCCCTCGCCAGGCAGGACACACTTCCAGCTATCTCCGTCTGGCCGCAAATCCTTGATGTGAACATGTCGAATGACCGCTCTCAATCGGGCCGCACCGTCCGCGGGCTGCTCCTTTGTTGCCGTGAAACTGTTCGCCGGGTCCCAGACCACTCCGGCTTTTGGAGAGGCCGCTTGCTGAAGGATCGCCGCGGTGTCAGCCGCGCCCGCAAAGTCGCCATGATTCTCGATCCAGACCTCGATTCCTCTCTCTGCGGTGATCTCCGCCAATTCCCGAATGGACTCTGAGATCCAGCTTTGCGTGGAGGCTCGGTCTGCTCCAGGCTGGATCGTGTCACCGAAGACTCGCAGGCCCGGAGCACCCAGTTCCGCTGCCAGATCCGCCATTCGTTTTCCTTCGGTGATCCAGCGTCCCCGCTCGGCTGCATCGGGCGAATGAAATCGGCAACTCGTATCCAGGCACGAGATGTTCAAAGCGCAATCTTCTAGTGTGCGCTTGGTGGATGCCAATTCGTTTCCTGAAAACATCGGCAACTTCCACAACGAGTCCTCGCCTTGCACAAAACGCAACTCAATGCCGTCATAGCCCTCACGTACGGCCATCGCGATGATTTGTGGCATCGTCCAGTCTGGGCAGGCAAGCGTTGAGAACGAAACCCTCATGCTCATGTCATCCGATCCAGCATGGAAGTTGTCACTCGATTTTCAACTCTCTTGCCGCTGAAAAATCTTTCCAGGTCATCCAATACCACGCGCGCGATGCCTTCCCGAACTCGACGTCCGCTCCCCGCGACATGCGGGGTAACAATTGCTCCTCGCATGGTCCTCAACGGATCACCAACCAGGAGCGGTTCCTGCGGATCGGTCACGTCGAGAGCACAACGCAGCCGCCCCCGCTGCACCGCTTGCCTGAGAGCGTCCAGATTGATCAGGCCACCACGGGCAATGTTGATGACACAAGCGCCGTCCGGAAGGTAAGACAGATTCTGCCGATCCAGCAAGCCCCGGGTTTGTTCGGTCAACGCTGCAGCTAGCACTAGCAACTGAGCCTGGGGCAGCAACTTCTGTATGCCGACGAAACGCACGGGATACTGCCGCGATAGAGAGCGCGGGGCGTATGGGTCATGAACCAACCATTGGATGTCGAAGCCTCGCAGCAAGTCCACCAGCGCGCGACCGATCCGGCCAAACCCGATCATGGCTACCGTCTGCCCGATCAGTGATTCAGAATTACCGTGGAGGTGTACCTCGTCATAGATCCGGTTCGACCGCTTTCGCAACTCGGAACGATAGAAGTCTACATTGCGTGCGCAATACAGCAGCAGAGCAGCACCCAGTTCAGCGGTGGCGCGTGCCATGGGAGTGGGGGCGTTGGTGACGGTCAGGCGTTTGAACAGGGATTGCGAAAAGCGTGATTTCACTTCTCCTCCGCAGTGCGCAATCATGCGCAGTTGCGGGGCTAGAAGCGGCAAGTCGTCGCCGAAGTGAGGGCTGTCCCAGGTAGTCACCAGCGCCTGTGTTGTACTCAAGGACTGCCTGAAACCCGGCGTGAATTTGCTGGTTCCTTGCCGTTTCCACTGGAATAGCTGGCTCAAGCGCTGTCGCTCTTGCCGCGAGAAAAATGACGCAAACAGTTCTTCTCCAGCACTGATCAGAAGGGAAGGACGGCGCATGGCGGCACCGAGTATAGCATTCGCATAGCGACCATTTCTTTCTTTTATTGTTTCTTGGCTTCTATTTCAGTGAAAAACAAAGTATAAGGAAGCCTAGTTTCTCTATGGCGGGCGCAAACTTCGTGGACTACACGGTCATTGCCCTCTACGCGCTGCTGATGGTGCGGGTGGCCTTCTATGTTTTGCGCTTCAACCGGGGTGCGGCGGAGTATTTTCGGGGCGGGAGCCGCATTCCCTGGCTGGTGGCCGGCCTGAGTTGTTTCATGGCCGGCTTCAGTGCCTGGACCTTCACCGGGGCAGCTGGCGTCGCTTATCGCTCGGGCGTCGCAGCCATCGGGCTCTACATCGGAAACGCCTCAAGTTTTCTGCTCGGCTACTTCATCTTCGCCAAGCGCTGGCGGCGCAGCCGCATCACGACCGTGATGGAATATCTCTCGGGGCGCTTCAACCCGGCTACTCATCAAGTCTTTTCTTGGACCACGATCGTGTTCCAGCTGTTTACCAGCGCCAGCACTCTGTTTGGTCTGAGCCTCTTCGTATCTTCTGCCTGCGGCTTTCCGGTGACCTGGACTATTCTCGGTGCGGGCGCCCTCATTGTTTTCTATTGCGTGCTGGGCGGCTTGTGGGCCGTGGTCGTCACCGATTTTCTGCAAGCCTCCATCCTCATGCCGTTTTGCATGGTTCTAGTCGTCATGTCTCTCATGCGGGTGGGTGGAGTGAGCGGTCTGGTGCATTCGCTGCCGCCAGAAATGAAGACGCTTCATGTTTCCGGAGAGTTTGGCTGGCTCTACATCGCCTCATGGACGATCATGGTCGCGTTCGGCTACAACACCAGCGCCATGGCTCAGCGCTACTTCAGCGTGGACGACGAGCGTTCGGCGCGCAAAATCGCATTGCTGTGCTGCGGATTGTTTTTCGTCGGGGCTTTCTTGTGGTTCATTCCACCTATGGCGATGCGCGTGGTTTATCCGGAACTCCCCCGCATGGGCCTGCCCGATGCCAGCGAAGCGGCTTACGCGGTCGCCAGTCTGACGTTGCTGCCGCATGGACTGATCGGAATCATGTTGGCGGCCATGTTCAGCGCCACCATGGCCAATCTTTCGGCCCAGTTCAATGTAAAATCTGCGATTCTCACTAAGGATATATATCAGTCGCTGTTCCGCAAGAGCGCTGGAGAACACGAGCTGCTTGTCGTCGGTTGGGTCACGACATTTTTGATCGGGGGGGCGACGACTGTGATTGCCGTGAGTATGGCTGCCAGCGGGCAGAGCGTCTTCCAGATCATGCTCACATTTAACACTCTGATGTCGCTGGCGTACGGGCCTCCTGCGTTGCTGGGGCTGGTGGTGCGACGCACGCCTCCATGGTCTGGGCTGGCTTCATTCGCCACCGGATTGATTCTGGGCATGCTCGGCGCCTTCGTCTATCACTGGTCGCTCATTCAGCAAGTCGCGATCATTATCCCTGCGTCCTTCGGAGTTTTTTTCCTGACCATGCTGTTCGACCGGGGAGATACACCTGGGCGGGCGCTGTTGTTCAGGAACCTGAATACGCCCGTCGACGTGGCCAAGGAATTGAAGGACTCCGCGGATTTCACCGCACCTGTATTCCGCTTTCTTAGCCGCACGATTTCCTTCATTGGATTGTTGAGTCTAGTGTTGCTCATCGCCGCGCCGGCCAATCAGCGGATCACGGTTGTTTGGTTTGCTGGGCTCACGGTTGCGGTGGGAGGATCCTTATGGTTCGTGCGCGGGACCGCGAACGCCGCAAAACCAACGCCGGATAACAATGGATCACCCATTCCGGCGCCGCTTGAGTAAAACTCGAACTATGATTCGTCTTGGATTGATCGGCTGCGGAGCACATTCAGAGAGCGGGCATGCGATTCCACTCGCTCGATATAAAGCCGCGCACCCCGACGAACTCCTGCTGGCTGCGGTGTGCGACCTTGAGATCGAGCGGGCCCGGGAGTTCAGCAGAAAGTACGGTTTTCTGGCGGCTTATCGACACGTCGACGATATGTTGAGGCAAGAGAACCTCAACGGCTGCATCGCCGTCGTGCCGCCGGAAAGCATTTCTGAACTGGGAATCAAACTCCTAAGCCTGGGTATTCCCTGCGTGGTGGAAAAGCCTCTCGGCGCATCATTGACCGAAGCGCAGGCGCTGCGGGATTCCGCGGCTGCAACGAAGACTTCGAACATGGTTTCCGTGAACCGGCGGTTCATGCCGCTTCTCAACCGGGCGATCGAGTGGACCAGCCGTGCCAGCCCTCTTCGCTACATACACTGCACTTTCGCCAGGCACGACCGTCAGGAGCCCGAGTTCCTCTGGGCCACAGCGGTCCACGCGGTAGATACTTTGCGTTACATCGCGGGCCAGGTTGTCGCATTTGACCTATGCACTTTGAAGGCGCCCGCCGGAGCAACAGCGTGGTATGCCTTGGACCTGCAATTCGAGAACGGAATTTGTGGACGTGTCGATGTGCTGCCGACAGCGGGAATGGTGGAAGAAACCTATGACCTGTTCGGCGACGGCTTCCACGCGTCGGTCACTTGCCCCTTCGGTCCGCAACTCGGGTGGCGCTGCTTCCGGGACGGCCGACTTGTGGAAGGCGAAAATGTACCCGCTGATACGCCTGAAGACATTGTGAATGGTTGCTATGACGAAGCCGCAGCGTTTCTTGAAGCCCTAAGCGGAGGGACGGCAAAGCCCTCGATTGTCGAAGTGTTTCCCTCGGTCGAACTCTGCTTCGCGATCGCTCGGATTGCGAACCAGGGCGCAACCGATAAGGGAAGTCTGCGCTGAAATCGATTCCTAAGCGAAAGCATCAAACGCCTTTTCGCCAGCCACGATCGTTCTCTCCTTTGAGTTCCACGGTGATGGAGCCGTCCGGATTGACCGGCTGCTCACAGGCCCAGGCGATCGGCTTTCTTACACCGCTGCGAATCTCCAGCTGGGCAGAAAGATTGACCTTGCCGCTGTAACTTTTAGGAAGCAGAAGGGACGCCTGCCGAAGGCCGCCGCCGCGAGGATGTCCTGCGTCGAGTGCTCCCCTCAAACGGATTGTTCCGTCGGGACTCTCCAAGTACAACCACAGCACCCCCGGAACCCCAGCTACTCCACGGTTGCTGACGCATACGATCACTTCGAAAGTGTCATATCTCTTTCGTTGCCACACCCAGGAAGGCCGCAGACGGTATCCCAGACCGGTGCGGAGACGTTCGAACCCGCGAGGGTACATCTCGTTATAGCGCGCCAGATGGTCCGCTTCGGTCCACAGGGACCAGTAATTCCCCCGCAAATCCAGAACGTGAAGCATGTAATTTTCCATTACGTTGATTCCAGCCGCGTCCTTTTTGAGTGTCTGTGCGTCGTACTGACGGAAGTAACCATCCTCGAGGACGGCTGCCGTCCAGGGCGGGCGGTTGGCTAGTTCTTGGATTTGAATCGGCTCCTCGACGATAATGCTGTCCGATCGCATCCACGCACCTGCCCGCACGGCCATGTCAATTACGGTGCGGTTGCCGACGTTGCTGATATCCGGCTGCGTATTGACCGCGAGAGGCGTTTTCTTCCAGGTGTCGAGTTGACGCGCCGTCATGTTCACGAAAGTTCGCTCCGCTGTGACATAGTCCGGGAAAGGACTCGGAAAGTTGCTGGTGTGTCCTTCGCCCCAGAACCCGTACTGCATCAGATCCATCCATTCGATCAGGGGATTGCCCTCAAACTCTGCCGCCAATAAATCATTCAACTCCGCGAATGCTTTCTGAAATTCGGGATGGTCATAGCGCGGCTCTCGATATTCGCCATCGCCCTTCTCTGGAATGCGCCCGATTTTCACCAGCGGAATGCGCTCGCGCAGGAATGGGGGAAGGGCCACTTGTTGCGGTTGAAAGGAAGTGTTCGATAACTGAATTCGAAACGCGACGCGAAGTCCCTTGCGCTTGGCCGCGTCCAGCGTCAGGGCCCAAACCGGATCGAGGTCGAGGCGTCCAGGGCGAGATTGCACGTTGCGCCAATCGCAGCGAATGTAGAGAACATCCACGAACGGCAGGCTCGAGATCTTCTCCACGTGCTGCTCCAGTGTTTCCCGGCCCGCCCGCGCGGCCAGCGACGGCCCACTCTCCTCCCAGCTGTAGCCGACCAGTCCAAGTCCAGGATTCCGGATAGGCCGCTCGGATGGCGTCGTAAACAGCACTGTTTGCCAGCCCTGATCCTGGTCGATCTCAAACGGCCCCTGATTCAGGCGTGGTGTGGCGGCCGGACCAAAGTTGAGGTCGCAGCCTTGACCAGGGTCAATTGAACCGCCGGCTCGGGCTAACGCCGGCAACAGTACTGCACCTTTCAGCAGATCTCTGCGACGCATTTCCGGGGTTTCCTTTTGGGGCGGAATTTTGTCAAAAGGCGAGGACGAAATTTTACGACAAACTGTAGAGCAACCGACCTCTTTAATTTTAATTTTCTACGTGCGTGCCGTTGAGAATTAAGGTTAACCCGCCGGAGTTGTGCGCGACGCCGACATCGGTGCAGTTATTCAAGATACAATCGGCACTCGCGCGCCGTAGCTCTGCCTCCTC
>Ga0209420_1000270_pt1 | contig 30236 bp, 21 predicted proteins | sample BlaSpr_A8_OM1_O1_FD_187972 | JGI IMG/M metagenome (GOLD analysis project Ga0209420, IMG submission 187972) | Forest soil microbial communities from Thunder Bay, Ontario, Canada - Black Spruce, Ontario site 2_A8_OM1_O1 (SPAdes) (version 2) | ecosystem: Environmental > Terrestrial > Soil > Boreal...
GACGCGCTAGCCCCGGCCGAAGCGGCAGCGAGCCACGTAGTCTCCTTCCTATTCGATCCTGAGCGCGCGGAGCGCTTGGTGGAGTATCACGCGCAAGATTCCGCGTACCCGGGCTTCAGCGAAGTAGTTGACCGCATTTTAGCGGCAACGTGGAAAGCAAATCCCGGATCGGGCTACGGCGCGGAGATCCAGCGGGTGGTGGACCAGACGGTGCTCTACGATCTGATGAATCTTGCCGCGGACACAAGTGCCGCGTCACAGGCCCGCGCGATTGCCACGCTAAAGCTGGATGAACTGAAAACGTGGCTCGGGCAACAGTCTGCACAAACGCAGGACGAAGGATGGCGCGCGGCATATTTTTATGGCTCCCAGCAGATCAAGCAGTATGAGCTCGATCCGAAGCAGATACAGCTCACCAAGCCGGCAGTGCCTCCGGATGGCCAACCGATTGGTGAGGATGATGGATGGGACGACGACGCCATCTGGAATTGATAGACCGAACGGCGAAGGTGCGTTTACTAAAAGGGTGCAGCGACCCGAGAGGAATATTGTAAGTAATTGATGCCACGCAAGTTGCATGACGACACGGAGAAAAACCGGTAGTACTTTAGCACTAGGCCTCGCTACAGCCGATCCATTGTAAATCTCAAAATTTCTCGTCAAGCTATCCCTATCGGCGAATCCTGATTTTCTGTTTTGAAGGCAGAGGCTCTCGCCGGCATGAGGGAAAGACTATGAGCCGAATTTACGAGGCGTTGCGCGAAGCTGAAGAGGCGCGAGCGATGCAACAAGGGCTGAAGCATCCGAAGAAGACCGCTGGAAAATCGCGAGAACGCCGGCGCAGCCCGCGACTCGCGATGGAAATCCCGGTGCTGGTCTACGGATGGGGCGCGAACGGCAAGCCTTTCTATGTGGAAGCGAACACGATCACCGTGAATCGCAATGGCGCGCTGCTTCGCCTGCGCACACCGATCAGTTCCGGCGACGAACTCTTGATCACGAACAAGGCGACGAACCAGGACCAGGTGGTGAAAATCGTGCGCATCGCGAATCACTCGAAGGGAGTGATTGAAGCGGGCGTAGCGTTCCTGGTGCCCGACCCGGCGTTCTGGCAACTCGTGGAGGAAACCGAAGAAAGCGAGCTGGTAACCGAAGAGGCTGTTCTGGCGACGATGTAGTTTCGCGTTTGCTATTCGTCGCGCAGCGCGGCCATGGGCTCAACCGAAGCGGCGCGCCGCGCCGGCAGGAACGCAGCCATGCTTCCCACGAAGAGCAGCAGGATCACGACGGCCGCATAGGTCCAGGCATCCGAAGGCTTCACGCCGTAAAGAAAGCTGCTGACGAGCTTTCCGGCGAATAGCGACGCAACGATCCCCACCGCAAGTCCCGCGCAAACGAAAATCAATCCTTGGCGCAGCACCATACGCAAGAGTCCTTGCGGCGTGGCGCCGAGCGCCAGACGAATTCCAAATTCACGGCGGCGATAGCTCACGAGCTGCGCGAGCACGCCGTACAATCCCGCCACGACCATTAAGACCGCCATGCCGGCAAATGCGCCAATCAGATAAAGCCCGAGTCGCTGGCTGAAATTGCTCTGGTCTACCAATTCCTGCATGGTCTTGAACTCATCGAGCGCGTAGTCGGGGGCCGTTTCTCGAAAGACCGAGCGGGCCGCGGGCGCGACCGGCATATCGTTGCGGGTTTTTACGACGAAAGTGACCACCGTTTTCAACAGCGCCTGATAGAAGAGCGAGGTCGTAGGGATCTGTTGGTAGGGAACCATCAACATCGGTTGCGGAGCCGCGCCTACGCTTTTGTCGACCTGATCGCCGATGACGCCGACGATGGTGTACGGTTTTACCATTCCAGTTTCGGCGCCGCCCAAATCAATTTTTGCGCCAAGAGGATCTTTTGCGCCAAACACCTTTTTTGCCAGCACCTCGTTGATGACGATGACGAATGGCGTATTCGCGGTGTCATCTTCATTGACCATGCGTCCGCGAATCAGCGGCGTGCCCATCAGCTCGGCGTAGCCTCCGCTGACGGTGGTGATCTGTCCATCGTAGTCATGCGCGCGATCGTGCGGCTCGCCGATGATTCGGAAGCTGGTGCCCAGGTTGACGTTCACCAAGGGCAAAGCCGTATCAAGCGCCGCCCCTTGCACGCCCGGCAACGCGCGTAAGCGCTCGAGGACTGGCCGGTAGACAAGAACCGCGACGGAAGGAGGCGCGTGACCGGTATCTTCCGAGACGCCCATGTTGCTGAAGCCGGCCGCGTCCGCGGGCATGGCGATGAACGAGGTGATTCGCGTGACGTTAAACCCCAGGCGCGTGTGCTCGAGATTCCAGAGCGTGTGAAAAAGCAACCCGGTGGCTACCAGCAGCAACGCTGAGAGCGCCACTTCGCCGGAGACGAGCCAGGCACTCAACCGGCCGCGAACAGAGCGTGTGCCCACCCCGCGCGAGGCGGCCTGTAAAGCACGCTGGGGATCGGTGCGTGCCGCGAGCAAAGCGGGAATGGTGGCGGAAAGCACCGTGGTGGCGGTGGCAATGGCAGCCAGGATCAGCACTACCGTCCAATGCACGGCGATCGAATCGGCGCGCGGAATCGTGTCCGGCGGCAGCTTTTGCACCGCGGCGATCAGCCAATCGGCCAAGCCGAAGCCCAGAGCGCAGCCCAGCAAACTGAGCAGCGCTCCTTCGACAATCAGTTGCCGCACCAATCGAAATTGGCTTGCACCCATGGCGGCACGGACCGCGAATTCCTGTTGCCGCACCATGCACCGGGCGATCAGCAGGTTCGCCACATTGGCGCAGGCAATCAGCAAAACCAAACCGAGTGCGATCACCAAGGCAACGAACACGGGCCGCACTGGACCGGTCACCATTTCCTGATAGGGTGCGGCACGAAACGCGACGTTTTGGCCTTCTTTTGGATCGGCCTGGTGAATATTTGCCGCGATCCGGCCGAGCTCGGCTTGCTCTTGCGCAAGAGTAGCCCCCGGCTTCAGACGGCCCACGATGCTGTAGAAGTTATAGCCGCGGTCTTTTTGCGTTTCGACCGTGGGTTGAAGAGGCAGCCACACGGCTTTCGCGATGTCATGCCCTGTTTGCTCCGGGAACATAAAGCCTTTTGGCATCACACCGACCACGGTGCGCGGCTTGTCGTTGAGCCGCACCGTCTCACCAATAATGTCAGGATCGGCGCCAAAGGATTCCCGCCAAAGCGTTTCCGAAAGGAGTATCACTTGAGGGCCGCCAGGTTGCCCCTCTTCCTCGGTGAATGTGCGGCCGAGCAGTGCGTGCACGCCAAGCATAGAAAAGACATTCGGCGAGACGTCGGGGCTGTTCAAGCCTTCCGAGCCGTTCTTGCCTTGCAGTACGCCAAGATCTTCGGAGTAGCAGGCGACGGCGTCCATGTTGCGTGTCTCGTCGCGAACATCCCGGAAATTTAACCACGAGGTATGCGCGTATCCTGGCGTGTCCGCGGGACCGATGTATACCAGCCGCTCCGGTTGTGTGTAGGGCAACGGACGCAGGAGCACGGTTTCCACCACCGTGAACATGGCGGTGTTGGCGCCAATGCCGAAGGCCAGCGTCAGGATCGCCAGTAGCGCGAAACCAGGAGACTTACGCAGCTGGCGTGCAGCGAAACGAAGATCGACGAGAAATGAGTTCATAAAGACGCCTCAAAACGCTTAGGTGACATCCTTTTATACGTCAATCCCAGGAAAATGTTCGCGACCGGGAGTGCCCAGCCAGCGATGGGGCGGCAGCGCGTTAAAGTAGCGCGTACAGTGAATCCGGTATAGCGGTTCCCCGGGCTCGCTGACTATAAGTAATGCCGTTTCCGATACGCTTGAATGCGAATTCGGAAATCACCCCAGGACGCGATTTCTCGGCGTGTGGACATAGAAAAAAGATGATAGCCAACAGCGGAATCATTCTCGATTCATTACAAGCCGGCGAACGGAGCAACGGCGAGGGAAAAGCGGTGAAAAACCGCATTTTGTTGACACTGCCCGACCACCTATACCGGCAAGTTCGTACGCATCTTGAATTCCTCGAGCTCCCCCATCATTTGGTGCTGCACGAGCCAAACCGAAAACTGGAATTCGCCTACTTCCCAAACAGCGGAATGATTTCCCTGGTGGTCGTCACGAAAAACGAGAAGACGCTCGAAGTAGGGCTGGTAGGCAAAGAAGGAATGACGGCCACCGCCGCAGCCGCCGGAATACCGTCCAGCCCACTGCGCGAAATCGTACAAATCGCCGGGCAGGGTTTTCGGCTACCCGTCGAAGTAGTGCAAACCGTGCTGACGGCGGATGCTGAATTCAGGATGATTTTGATGCGCTATGCGGCGGTGCAGGGCATGCACGTGGCGCAGCTTGCCGCCTGCAACCGGTTGCACTCAGTGGAGCAAAGGCTGGCGCGATGGTTGCTGATGACGCAGGACCGCGTCGATTCCGGGCTGGTGCCGATCACGCATGATTTCCTGGCGACCATGCTGGGCACCGACCGGCCGAGCGTCGGCATAGCCGCGTCGAGTTTGCAGAAAAAAGACGCCATAGAATATCGCTGGGGTTCGGTGAAGGTGCTCGATCGCAAAGTGCTCGAGGCGCTCTCCTGCGAATGCTACGCCGCGATTCAACAATTTAACGCGAGTCCCTTGTATCCAGTAGAGCGCCAGCCGCTCATGAATCCGCCGGACACACCGCAAGCCCATACCTCAACCAGGATTGACGTCGGCGACGTAGAACATTTCGGGGGGTTGCCGAAGAACCGCTTGTGATGAAACATGCAGCTTTCTCGCGTGTTTTCCCTCAGCCGCTGCTCACCAAGAAAGAACCTTGAGACGGCGACGCCCCCGCGACCAGATGCCAGCGGGGGCGTTGCAACCGTCAACTTTGACGCGCGTTAGCGCTCGAAGTGATAAATATCGCGGACGTTCCAGGCGTCGTCCACGATGCAGATGTGATTTCCCATCACCATGTAGCGGAATCCCGGAGGAAGAGGATGCAGACGGTCCGCGAGCTCGTGAGGCACAGGATGAGCGTGTTCTCTCATATCCGAACCCAAAGCCACGCCGACGCGAAAATGATCCTCAAAATCCGCACTCCAGTGCAGGCGCGCTTCGAATTCGTCGGGCAGTCGATCGCGATGATCCACGTACCAATCACGCAAAACTTGCCGGTCCTGGTCGGTGAAGGCGATGGGGACCGGAGGTGGCCCGCCACGATCGTCATCTGGGTGCTCGAGGTGATACACGTCGATCAATCGCCAACCGTCATCCACGATGCAGATGTGGTCGCCGATGAAAACGTAGCGAAGGTGCCGGGGAAGCGGGGTTAGACGGTCGTAGAGGCTGCGCGGGGCTGGCCGAACCCAGGGACGCACATCGCGGCCGATTTCGACGCCGGGTTGCAGCCTACGGTCCATTTCGTCATTCCAGTGCCTGCGTCCCTCAAATGCCGAATCGTCACGATGGTCGCGATACCACTCGCGGACCACGTGCCGATCATGATCGTTAAATTGCTGCTGGGCGGCGACCGAGCCGGCTCCGACACCGGCGAACATTACGGCCGTACCTATGGCAGCGATCAGACTCCTTACATTCATAAGTTGCTCCGATCTGAATTGAACTTGCGCGCGTTAGGGCCGCGTGCTGCCGTTACTCTCTGAAGGTTGGATGCGACGGGGTGTAGTTTTGGGGCGATTTTCTTCGGCCGGATGTGCGCCCAAATATCAGAATTCCAGGTTCAAACGGATGGTGGGGACCAGCACAGGCCCGCGATCGCGATTGTAGCCCGGGTTGTTGATGCGTTGGAGGCCCACGGAAGGAAACACTCCGCGCCAAGCATGGAAGGTGTAATAGGTCTCGACGATATTTTCGCGGCCGTAATTCAGGCGGCCATCGCCGAGCAAAAATCCCAGGCCACCGAGTGCCAAGTATTCCTGGTGGTCGCGGGAGATGCCGTTCGAGACCACGGCTACACCCGCGCGATCGAGATTGCGACTCCAGCGCGTGCCACTTGCGCCCAGCCCAAGTTCAAATGTCTCGTCATCTTCCGTGTAGGCATAGGATTCGTGCTCACCTTCGTTCCAACCCCAGCGGCCGAAAACTCCAAGCCAGTCGTTCAGAGACTGTTCGAAGTTCACTCCGAAACCATACTTGATCGTGGTTTGGAGCGGGTGCGCGGTGATTTCCGGCACGGAGGTAAGACCCGCCAGATAGTTGGCAATGGCGTCACGATAAAGCCCCATATTGGCGTGATTCACAAAGTTCAGCAGGCGCAGGACCGCCTTCTGTTTGGGAAGTAAGGAGCCGCGGAGTTCGAATTCCAGGTTTTCCGAACGTGCGCGCGCGAGGTCGGCGTCCAAGTGGATTCCGTTTGCCACCTTGGGCATGAGCGCTTCTGCAAAGCGCACGGAGAAGTTCTTGTCGTCATATTCCAGCATGGCCGCGTACGTGTATCCGCGAGTGTCTGCCGCATAGTCGTAGGCGCCATTGTTGTCCACGGTCCAGTTCATGAATTGCAGGTGGCTATCGCTGCCGTATGTGTTGGTATCGAAGAAATCCGCCAAGCCATACTTGCCGAGCCGGAATTCCAGCCGGCGCTGCGGCAACTGGGGAAAGAGCGAGAGAAAATTGCGCTCCTGCTGGACCATGGTGTGACTCAAGGAAATGATCTGGTGCCACATGAAGCGGCCGATGTAAGGCGCTTTGCCGAGCGTGGGGTTTCGCACCACATCGAGGTTGGTGAAGCCCGCGAGGCCAAACGCTTCGCCGATGCCATGCCCGCCGGTTTCCTCGATATCCAGAATGAACTCCGTTGTCTGATTGACGCGGTATCCAAGATTTAGATCGAGCACACGCGAGAATGCCGTCTGTGCGCCCGGGCTCAAGCTATTCGTGCCCGAATATTGCGCCGGAAATGTCGGGTGGCCTTGCAAGATGAAATTGGCCTGTCCCGAAATCCAATAGCGGTCCGCGGAGAGATGCGGGAAGAGTGTAGTATCGGGTTCGGTTTCTTGCGTCTGATCCGTAGCGGTATCCTGTTTGCTGCCTGTATTTTGCTGCTGCGTTTGGTTCGTGCCTTCCTGAGCCAAAACGCAGATAGGAGCAAAGAACGCGCCTATGGCGATATAGAGGAAAATTACGTGAATGCGCACACTGCCTAAGATCCGGGTTGGAACGTTACGGTGCATGAATGGTGTGATCTTTTCTATCTTGGAGTTTGCGGACGAACGGCAATGATCCAATACGGAACATTACGCTGGCGTGAAAACGTTCTGCATCCAGCGAAAGTAAACCGTGCGGGCTTGCTGCAACGCCCCCGTTTTTGATACCATACCCCCATAGGGTAGTCAAATAAAATGTCGCATACTTCGCGTGAAAAACTGGACCTGGTAAACCGAACCAAAAAAGGCATCGGGCAACTCGAAGCGGTCTTGCGAGCCTTGAATGAAGATCAGCCCTGCGCGGAGGTATTGCAGCGGCTTGCCGCGGCGAAAGGCGCCATCAATAGCCTGATGGCGGAGTTGATGGAAGACCATATCCGCAATCACATGCCGCGAAACACGAAAACTTCGGAAGAGGCTGCGGAAGACCTGATCGGAATCGTTCGCACCTATTTGAAGTGACGAAGCCTGGCGATCGAAGAGCAGCGATCGAACGCTAAAAACCCGGCGCTCCGGTAGCGGCAGCGCGAGCCTCGGATGGCGCAGGCCTCGCGGCGCGGCCGAAACGCAGGCGTTCGAACCATCCTTGTCCTAGCGACATCGCGCCCGTGTACAGATAACCCCAGACAAAAAGCAACAGAAACGGGATCGTAACGTAGTTCTCGTTTTGGAAAGCATAGACCACGGTGGCCAGGAAGTAGCCGCCCAGCGCGAGCTCGAGATAGGGCAGCCATCCTGAGCGATTGTGATAGGACTTCTTCGCCGCATGGCCCTTCTGCGTGGCCCGCTGGCCTTCGATGCCGTGTTTCGGCGTGCGCGTGAATTCCGATTCCCTACCATAGATGGCTTCGAGGACCGCGATCGCGTTGCGCACCGAAAGCCCAATCCCCACGGCCATCACAAACGGCATGTAGATGACGGCGCGCTTCCAGGTTTTAGGATGGAGGCTGCGCTGCGCCACCAGATAGAAGCTGGAAATCGAGCACGTGGAAGCCAGGAAGAGCGGCAAGTCAATCACCAGCATCTGAAACGTGCCCTGATAGAAGCGCACGATCATCGCCGGCAACAGCATGGTGGAAAGCACGATCATCAATGGATAGCTGATGTTGCCGGTGAGGTGAAAGAACGCCTCTGCTTTGATATGCAGCGGCTCATTCGAACGCAGCACGCACGGCAGAATCTTTTTGGCCGTCTGCATCAGGCCCTTCGCCCAGCGCGCTTGTTGTGACTTGAACGCCGTCATCTCCACGGGCAACTCGGAAGCGCAACCTACGTCCGGCAAATAGATGAATCGCCAGCCGCGGAGCTGCGCACGGTAGGAAAGATCGGTGTCTTCGGTGAGCGTATCGTGCTGCCAGCCGCCGGCGTCTTCGATGGCACAGCGGCGCCAGACTCCGCCGGTGCCGTTGAAATTGAAAAAGTTGCCGCGACGCGAACGCGCGCCATGTTCGACCACGAAGTGGCCATCGAGCAGGATGCGCTCGACTTCGGTGAGCAGCGAATAATCCGCATTTAGGTATGTCCAGCGCGTTTGAATCATCGCTGTTTTGGAATCGTAAAAATAGGGCAAGGTCTGGCGCAGAAAATCGGGAGACGGGGTGAAGTCCGCGTCAAAAATGGCGACGTATTCGCCCTTGGCTACCTTTAACCCTTCGGCGAGAGCGCCAGCTTTGTAACCAGTGCGGTTGGTGCGATGCAAGTAATGAATCGGGAAGCCGAGCGCTTGATAACGTTCGACGCAAGCGCGCGCGACTTGCCGCGTCTCGTCGGTGGAATCATCAAGCACCTGAATTTCGAGAAGGTCGCGCGGGTAATCGAAGCGCGTCACAGCTTCCACGAGCCGCTCGATCACGTAGCGCTCGTTGAAAATGGGGAGCTGAATCGTCACCAAGGGCCAGCTCGTCATTTCCGGAGGCGCCGATGGGAGGTTCTTGCGGTATTTATAAAAATTATAAACCAGCCAGTAGCGGTGCAGGCCGTACATCGCCAGCACGATCAAGACAAGGAAATACGGAATCATCACCGCGAGGTCAAAGCCATTGACCTGATACATGTTGCGGAAAGGATTGCTGTGCCAATCGGTTTGTCGATGCCAATAGTCCCACAGCGGGTTCCGCTGCAGCCAAAGGAGCATCGCGATGTTAGACGCTTTCCACACGGTTGTTGTTTGCGGATGCGGGCGTAGGGTCCCCGCATTGCGTTTGACGCTTGCGGGGCACAATCCGACACCGGGTCGTTACTTAACGCGCGGTGACGATTATAAGGGGATGGAGGCTATTGTCAATTTCGTTTACTGCGGCGGCAGGCGCCGGGCCGCAAATGTATATAGCCGTTAGTTAGCAGATTCTTAAGGAATTGGGCGCTGACCAGCGTTTGTCGAAGAGCGGCTCTATCGGCGCTTGCTGAACTAAGGCACCAGGACGATTTTGCCGTAGGCGCCCGGCTCCATCACTTCTCTGTGCGCGCGGGCGGCCTCTGCGAGCGGCAGCTCTTTTCCCACGATCGGCTGGAGCGTGCCATTTTCGAGTCCCGCGCCGACGGCGGCCGCGATGCTGGCGATACCTTCGGGCGTCACGTTGAAGAGCACCATGCCGAGAATTGCCCCTTGCCGCGACATCAAATCGCGCGGAGTGATTTGGACGTCGCCGCGACTGCCAACCACCACCACGCGTCCACGCGGCGCCAGGACCTTCAGGTCCGAGCCGAGGTTCACATTGGCGAGCATTTCGACGATCACGTCGGCGCCGCGACCGCCGGTGATTTCTTTCACTTGATCAAGGTAGCCCGGCGCGCGATGGTCGAGCACGTGTTGCGCGCCCTGCTGCTTCACGAGTTCGCGGCCGCGATCTGTGCCGCCGGTGCCGATGATTTGCAGGCCTCGCGCGCGGGCAAGTTGCACGGCCGCCGTGCCTACCCCGCCACTCGCACCGTGGACCAGCAAAGTCTCACCGGGACGCGCGTGCGCCAAACCAAAGAGCGCGTGATATGCGGTGTAATACGGCACGTGGATTCCCGCGCCCTGTGAAAAAGAGATTCGCTCCGGAAGCCGGTGCAATTGCGTGGAGACGGCCAGCGTATATTCCGCGTAAGTGCCAGTGACGGCTCCCACAAGATACACGCGGTCGCCGGCCTTCCATTTTGTTTCGCCGGGCCCCACGGCTTCAACGATGCCCGCGCCATCGAAGCCCGGCGTGTAAGGAAGCGGCGGCTTGATCGCGTACGTGCCGGTGCGCATGTAAGTGTCCGCCGGATTCACGCCGGCGGCCTTGATGCGCACGAGTACTTGGCCCGTTGCGGGTGTGAGCGTACCGATATCCGCGAGCTGCAAAACTTCCGGTCCGCCGAATTGCCGAACGAGAATCGCTTTCATGGCCGGTCACTTTCTTCCTGGCCGCGCGCGAGCAGGATGCTTACGAAACGATGCGCGTCTTCATGGTGATTTCGGCCTTGAGCAGACGCGAGATCGGGCAGCCTTCCTTGGCTTTAGTGGCGGCTGTTTCGAATGCCGTCTTATCGGCATTTCCAATTTTGGCGGCTACGTCGAGTTGCACCTTGGTGATGGTCCAGCCGGCGTCGAGCTTCTCCAGAGTAACCGCTGCCGAAGTTTCCAGGCTTTCTGGCGTGATGTTTACGTTGCCAAGCTGTGCTGCCAGTGCCATGGTGAAACAGCCCGCGTGCGCGGCGGCAATCAGCTCTTCTGGATTGGTGCCTTTTTCGTTTTCGAAACGAGTGGTGAAAGAGTAGGGAGTATTCGAAAGCACGCCGCTATCCGTGGAAATCTTTCCTTTGCCTTCCTTGAGCGAGCCGTTCCAAACGGCCGAAGCCTTGCGAACCATGTGTGATCTTTCCTCCTGGGCGATTGGATGTGAATTGCTACTGCGCGGCTACATGTGAATCAATGCTCTGAGGTTACGAGCTCTCACGTGAGTGTTTCCAAAAAATTATGCTTCGAGCGTCAGGGTGGTGGAGGGCACGAATCCCGATGAGGGCGCCGGAGGCAGATCGGGCACGGGCTCGGTGCGGGTGACTCGGCGATACAAAGTATCGCGCTCGACCGGCGTGCGGCCTGCCGCACGGATCAAGCGCTCAAGCTCCGTACGCGAGGTGTACTCAGCCGTTTTTGCGCCCGCGTCATGATAAATTTTCTCCTCCACGATGGTGCCGTCCATATCGTTCGCGCCAAAGCGCAGTGCAATTTGCGCGAGACGCGGCGTCAGCATCACCCAATACGCCTTAATGTGATCGAAATTATCGAGGAGCAGACGCGATACCGCGATGGTGCGCAAATCGTCATAGCCGGTGGGGTTGGGAATGTGTGCGAGCGCGGTGTTTGCGGGATGAAACGCGAGAGGAATGAACGCAACGAATCCGTGCGTTTCGTCTTGTAGTTCGCGGAGCAAAAGCAGGTGCTCGACACGCTCCTCTTCGGTTTCGATATGGCCGTAAAGCATCGTGGCGTTCGAATGCAGCCCGATTTCGTGGGCCGTGCGCGCGATTTCGAGCCACTGCCGCCCGGAAGTCTTGTGATCGCAAATCACCTTGCGCACGCGAGGGTTGAAAATTTCCGCCCCTCCGCCAGGGAGCGAATCGACGCCAGCTTCCTTCATCGCCAGCAGCGTGTCTCGAATGCTGAGCTTGGCAATACGTGAAAAATAGCCGACCTCCACCATCGTGAACGCCTTCAGGTGCACACCAGGGCAGCGCTGCTTGAGGCCGCGAATCACGTCTAGAAAATATTCAAACGGCAGATCAGGGTGCAGTCCGCCGACCAGATGAAATTCCGTGGCCCCGCTGCGGACGCCCTGCTCTGCCCGCTGCCAGATTTCCTCGAGGGCGTAGGTGTAAGCACCGGGCGCATCGGGATCGCGCCCAAAAGCGCAGAGACGGCAATGCGCCACGCAGACGTTCGTAGGATTAATGTGGCGATTGATGTTGTAGTAGCAAACGTCACCGTGACGCTCCTCGCGGACGTGGTTGGCCAGCCAACCCACGGCCAGAAGATCGCGCGAACGATAAAGGGCGATGCCGTCGGCGGCGGAAAGGCGCTCTCCGGCCAAGACTTTTTCCGCGATGGGCTGGATCTGGGCGTCGCTGACCCGGAGCCGGCCTACCCGCTCACGGACAGGCTTCGCGACAGAATCGTCAACCGCCGAATTGGTCTGCACGCTGCTCATAATTGCTCGAATCCGACTCCCCGAACCAAGGTCCGAAGTACGGCGGCGCTACGCCTGGGCGATCCAGACGGCTGCGCCCCAGAACACGAAGAACAACACACTAATATAGCCGTTTATGGTGAAAAACGCAGCATTGAGGCGGCTCAGATCGTTGGGCTTGACGAGCGAATGCTCCCAGATCAGCATGCCCGCCACCACCAGGATGCCAGCCCACGCGGGCCAGGGTAGCGCGAAACTCGCGGCGAGCCACACGAGCAGGGCGATCATCACGACATGCAGGATGCGGGCGATTAAAAGCGCGCGCGCGATGCCGAAGCGTTTGGGGATGCTGAAGAGTCCGGCCCGGCGATCGAAATCTACGTCCTGGCAGGCGTAGAGCACGTCGAAGCCGCCGACCCACAAGGTGACGGCCGCACAAAGGATCAACATGCGCGCGTCCAGCGAACCGGCGATTGCGATCCACGCCGCGGCCGGCGAAATACCGAGGCAAAATCCCAGCACAAAATGCGAAAGCGATGTGAAGCGCTTTGTATAGGAATAGACAGCCAGCGCAAAGAGCGCGACCGGGGAAAGCTCGAACGCCAAGCGGTTCAAATGCCACGCGGTGATCACCAAAACCGCCGCAGAAGCCAGCGTGAATGCCCACGCGAAAGGGAGCGAAAGAGCACCAGTGGCCAGGGCGCGATTCTTTGTTCTGGGGTTCTCGCGATCGTAGCGCAGGTCTGCGATGCGGTTCATGGTCATCGCAAAGGAGCGCGCGCCGACCATGGCCAACACGATCCAGGCGACCTGACGCCAGGTGGGCCAAGGCGAGCCATTTGGCGTGGCGGTGTGCGCGGCCAGCAGCGCCGCCGTAAGCGCGAAGGGCAGCGCAAAAATGGAGTGCTCGAACTTGATCATCTCGAGCACGGTACGGATTTTGCTCATGGTTTTGGACTACCCTTCGCGGGCGCGGCTCTTCGCCGAACCTTCCCATTGATATTGCTGCTCTTGCGGCAGACCGAGTAGCGCCAGCACGCGATAGACATACTGCTCGATCAAATCGTCGATCGTGCGCGGGCCGTAGTAAAACGCCGGAATCACGGGCATGATCACTGCGCCGGCGTCACTCGCGCGCAGCATATTCTCGATGTGGATGCGGCTGAAGGGCGTTTCACGCACGCAAAGGATCAACGTGCGCTTTTCCTTTAAGCAGACATCGGCCGCGCGCGCGAGCAAATCGTCGCTGGCGCCATTGGCGATGGAAGCCAGGGTACCCGCCGAGCATGGAATGACGGCCATACCATCGACCGTTTGGCTGCCGGAAGCGATCGCGGCACCGATATCGCGATTCGGCAAGAGCTCGATCTTTTCGGTCTTTATTCCTGCGATGAGTGCGGGCATTTGCTTCGCGTCTTGCGCGCCAATGCCCAATTCCTGCGCCAGCAACCGCTGGCCCGCGTCGGTAATCACCAGGTGCACGCGTGACACGCGCGCATCCGCATCGAGCAACCGCAGCGCCGTCCGGGCCAACACCGCGCCGGACGCACCGGTGATGCCAATGGTGATGATTTTGCCCAAAGCAAATCCCCCTTACGGTTGCAGAGCGCTGTACCGAACTTTCGAGTCTAGGCGGCCCTTTTCGGCAAAGTCAAGCAACCCTCCGAAGGGGCACGTACCGATGCCTTCAAGACTGATTGCGATTTCGCTTTACATTTCCAGCGATGTGGCAGCAATCTATTCGCTGTGTAGCCCTTCGCGAAGACGAAGAGCGCGGACAGACTGCAAGGTTATGAGACCTCGACTCGTAGCATTCCTCTTGTGTGTAGCAATCGTCGGGGTATCCCTTGATACGCTGCCTGATCCGCCCGCCGTCGCGCCCCAGCACAATCAAAATAATCTGATTTCGCGCATCGATCGCGTCTTAGTTGCCGTAACCGCAAATGAGGCGCAAGACCGATTGGCATCTCTCTTTCGGTCCCAGATCGATGCGTTGTCGTTCGATCGGTCGTGCCGGCACAAGGGTCCTTCGGACGAACTGAGCTTCGTTCGTCACGCAGCAGACGCCTCGCCTCCCTTCCTTATCTAACTCGGTTTCTATTCACTGACGAAGTTCGCGGCTACCAAGCTTGCTCTTTCGCGAAGTGAGGTAGCTCGACAAAACCGAAACCGATGATTCAGCGCCGCAACCCGCGATTCCGCTGCGGCTGGAAAAGGAGCCATTATCGATGTACGTTTCTCAAATCTTTCAAGCCTGGGGCAAAATTCTCAAAGGGGAATATCCATCCCTTTCCATAGAAATCACCCGTGAATGCCCGCTCAAATGCCCGGGCTGCTATGCATATGACGAAGCGCATCTGGGCGGCCAGCGCACGCTGCGCGACCTAAACGATCGAAGGGGCCAGTCCCTGGTTGACGGCATTCTCGAAGTCGTCGACCGCTTAAAACCATTGCATCTATCCATCGTCGGCGGCGACCCGCTGGTCCGGTATCGTGAATTGGAAATGGTGATTCCTTTACTGCTGGCTCGCGGAATTCACGTCCAAATCGTTACGAGCGCGTTCCGGACAATGGGACCGAGTTGGGGGAGTTTGCCGCATCTTCACGTGGTGGTCTCCGTGGACGGATTGCCGCAGGAACATGATGTCCGGCGAGCGCCCGCCACCTACGACCGCATTCTGAGGAATATTGCCGGACAGAAAGTCACAATTCACTGCACGGTGACGGGCCCCATGATGAAGCGTCCGGGCTATCTCGATGATTTCCTTAAGTTCTGGACACCGCGCCCCGAAATCAAGAAGGTGTGGTTCAGCCTATTTACCCCGCAACTTGGCCAACAACTGCCGGAAATCCTGAGCGCCGCGGAGCGGGCGCAGGCGATTGAGGACTTCAGGAGTTTGAGAAAGCTCTATCCGAAATTAGACATGAGCGAGGGGTTGATCCAGCAGTTTGCCTCGCCGCCGAAGAACCCGGGCGATTGCGTTTTTGCGCTCACGACCCAAACGTTGTCGGCGGACCTTACGACAAAAATCACGCCCTGCCAATTTGGCGGGAATCCGGATTGTAGCTCCTGTGGATGCATGGCCTCCATGGGGCTGGCCGCCATCGCTTCGCACAAATTGGCGGGAATCGTCCCAGTCGGCGCAATTTTTCGAGCCTCCGTCAAAATTGGCCAGAAGCACAAACGTAAGACCGCACGGGAACCTGAAAACCGGCTTCGAATATTAGCTAACAAAGATGCCAGGCTCGGCGAAGAAGGGATTCGGCCGTGAAAAATACATTCCACCGAAGGGCCTTGCCCGCGTCCGGTCAGGCGCTTGACCCCCTTCGTGATCTATCCGCGCGCATCGGTAACGATCCGCTGCTCATCCAGGCCGCCAACGGGAATACATCGATCAAGCTTGACGGGGTTCTATGGATCAAGGCGTCTGGGAAATGGCTTGCCCGTGCGACGCGCGAACGAATGTTCGTGCCGCTGGATTTGGCGGAGATACGAGACCGCGTGCGCGCCGGGATGGAAATTGGAACGAATTTTCCGGACGATCTGCGGCCGTCCATTGAAACGGCGATGCATGCGGTGCTCCCGCATCGTGTTGTCATCCACGTGCACTCCGTGAACGCAATCGCGTGGGCCGTGCGTGTAGACGGACCCAGCCAGCTCAAGGAACGGCTTACCGGATTGCGCTGGCGATGGATTCCGTATGCTGCGTCCGGCTTGCCTCTGGCCGGCGAGATCGCAAAGGCCACTGCGGATGAGCCGAAGACAGACGTCTTCATTCTTGGTAATCACGGTCTGGTGGTATGCGGAGAGGATTGTGCGGCTGCGGAGGGCCTGCTACGACGAGTCGAGCGGCGCCTTCGAATTGTTCCCCGGCGATTTCCAAAACCTGATATCACCGTGCTGTCCATGATTTCACGTTTCCCACGATGGCGATTTCCCGACGTGGAACTGTTGCACGCGCTGGGCACGGACGCGGTTTCCAGGAAAATCTTGAAAACCGGTGTGCTGTATCCGTGTCAGGCCATATTCCTCGGGACCGCCATCCCTATCTGGCCACCCGCGGCGGCACTGGCGGGCGTTGCGAAATCCACGCGCGAAGGCGCCAAGACTCCGCGATTCGTGGCCGTGGAAAGATGCGGAGTGCTGGTGGATGAAGGGATGACCGGTGCGGAGCGCGCTACTTTGCTGGGCCTGGCGCAAGTGACGCTCCGGACGGAAGAATCCGCGTTATTACGCTATCTGCACAGGGCCGAAGTGCTGAGTGTCTTGACCGGCCCCTCCTACGGCCAGCAGCCGGCGGCCGCAAACGGCAGCGCGTTTACCTCATCATGATCGCGGTGCGGCTGTTACTCGATACGCAGCGCCGTCATCGGTGAAATAGAAGCTGCGCGGTTTGCCGGAATGATGGCTGCGAAGAAGGAGCAGACCGCGAGCGCGACCGCGGCTATCGCGAGCGCCAGCGGGTCCCACGAGGAAACTCCATAAAGCTCAGAGGCGATCAAATATCCCGCCCCGATTGCGAGCGGCAAGCCCAATAGGAGTCCGACCAGCACGCGCTCGAACGCACCGCGCAAAACCATTTGAAGCACGCGCGCACGGCTCGCGCCCAGCGCCATGCGAATGCCGATTTCATTGGTTCGTTGCGCAACGGTGTAGGCCGTGACGCCATACAGACCGATCGCGGCGAGCACGAGCGCGACAATCCCAAAAAGCGCGGCGAGGCTGGCGACGGCACGCTCCTGATCGAAGGAGAGATCGACTTGCTGCTGCATGGTGCGGACATCGGTGACGGTGATATTCGGATCGACCTCGGAAAGTATGCGGATCACTTCCGGTTCGAGCGTGCCGGGCGAGACATCGGTCAGCAGCATGATTCCACTGATCACATGAGAGCGCAGCTCGAGGCTCCTCATCATTGCATTTTTGTATTCCACGTTTTGCGCCAGCGGCACAAAAAATGTAGGTAATGCCGGCCTGCGCAATGCCCAGCTTGCAAACTTGGCGTCGCGTATCACCCCGACGATGCGAAACGTGCCGGCGTTTTCGGGCAAATCCACGCCGAAATGCTGATCGAGCGGATCTTCGCCGGGCTTGAAAAAGCGCTTCACAAACGCTTGGTTGACAATGGCCACGTTGGCGGTGGTTTCGTTGTCGGCCTCCGTGAAGTAGCGCCCGCGCAAGAGCGGAATGCCAAAATTCTGAAGAGAGTTGGCACCGACGCGGTCCCAGGACGCATCGCAATCCTCGCTGATCTGGCAAGGTGGATGTCCCTCCACCAGAATCAGTTCGCCCCAGTTATCGGTGAGCGGGTTATACATGGATAGACTGGCGCCCCGCACACCGGGCAAGCGATTGAGGCGTTCCTCAAGTTGGCGATAGGTCGCGGCCAGTTGAGGCTGCGTACGATCGGTTCGCGGGTTATGCAATTCCACCAGCACGCGTCCCTTCACCTGATATCCGAAATCCTGGCCTTCAAGGTTGTTCAAGCTGCGCGCCAGCATGGTGGCACCGGCGACGAGCACGATCGAGACCGTAGCCTGCACGATGAGCAGGGCTTTGCGCGCGAACGAAGACCGCCCCTTGGTGCTGCGTCCCGAGCCCCGCAGCGCTTCCGCTGGATCGGTGCGCGTGGCAAACCAGGCCGGAGCCGCACCAAAAATGATCCCCGTCAAGAGCGCCAGAGCAAAGGCAAACGCTAAGACCGGTAGCGAAGGGGTGGTGGCGATCGGCAGGAAGTGCGCGCCATGAAATGCCAGCGCGAGCAACAACCGCGCCGCGGCCATGGCGACGAGCAAACCGGCGATGCCTCCAGCGATCGCAAGCAGCACGCTTTCCGTGAGCGCTTGCCCGATGATCTGCCGGCTGGAAGCGCCGATCGCCAGCCGCAGCGCCGTTTGTCCGCGGCGAGAAACGGCGCGAGCAAGCAACAGGTTGGCAACATTGGCGCATGCGATCAGCAATACCAGACCACAGACGGCAAATAGAATATTTAGGCTGCGGCCGTAATCCTCTTTCATCACCGCAACACCCGCGCCCGCGGGAACCACAGTGATCACCTGCTTGGGAAGATTTCGAAGCACATCGGGCATCCAGTTGGATGGGTAGCCGGAATCGTACTGCAACCAGAGCCGCAGCACCCCCGTGAGACGCGGACTCATTCCCGCGACGGACGCTCCCGGCCGCAGGCGGCCGATCATGCGCAGCCAGGCGGAGGGCGTTTGGCGCAGCAACGAAGTATTGCCGTTGATCAGCGCTTCCTGCTGCAACGGTATCCAGATGTCGGGAGGATCGGCGCGCAGAGTTTCGCCGAAAAATCCGGCGGGAGCAACACCGATGATCGTGAAAGGGTGGCCCTCAATTTCGAAAGTAGAGCCCACTACGGAAGTGTCCGATCCGTAGGCCGTTTGCCACACATGATGGCTCAACACGGCAACGGGTGGCGAAGCGGGCGTGTCGTCTTCCGGTGTCAATACGCGGCCACCCAGCGCGCCCACGCCCAGCGTGGAGAAATAGCTGCCCGTGACGTATTCGGAGCGCAGCGGTCGGGCCGCGGATTCGACGCCCACGCGACGCACGCTCAGACGCCAGCCGCCGGCCTGAAAAGCGGCCACATCTTCGAATTCCGGCGCTTCGGCCTTCAGCCGCTGGTATAGATCGTACGAGTACATCCCCCAATGGGTCTGCGGGCCGCTTTCTACGCAGCAATCGTCACCTTCGCCCACACGATAGAGCATGGCGGGGTCGGAAACCGGCAAGGAGCGTAGCATCACGGCGTGAATGAGGGTGAAGATGGCCGTGGTGCCACCGATACCTAACGCCAATGTAAGCACCGCCGAAGCAGTGAAAATCGGCGACAGCCGAAATTGCCGCAATGCGTAGCGAAGATTGCTGAACAGACTCTGCATTCCGAACCTCGCCGCTCAGTAGGAACACGATGGCCAACATCGCATCCGCTAACGTATAGACTCCGGCGAGGGTCGTTTGGTCAGGTTACTGTTGGAGGAAAAATGGCAACGCTAGAAAATCTCGCAGCTGGGCAGAGGGCAGACGCGCATCGAGAGCGCCGGCAATCACAATGCGATACGTATCCATTCCAGACGCGGAGCGTTCGCGTGCGGGTTACGCCTATTGCAATTTCGCATATTCGGCTTTCGCTTCCTTCAGAATAGGTACGTCCGGATCGGCGTCTTTCCAAAGTGCGAAGAAATCCTGGTAAGCCGTGCGGCTTTTTGATTTGTCCGGTTCGAGAGCGTAGGCGCGCGCCAGCCCGAGCTGCGCGTAAGGTATAAATAAGTCCGAGGGAAAGGCATTTTTGAAATTGAGAACTTTCTGAAACTCCTGCGCCGCTTCCGGACCGCGCCCGGCGATCAAGAGTGCGCAAGCGCGGGTATAGAGGGACTCCGTATTCCCGGCATCGTAGGGCTGCGCGGACTTCATGAGCTCCAGAGCCTTCTGCGCGTCGTGGTGATTCATGGCAATCACCGCACGAATCGTTGGCGTGATCACCGATTGAATGAACTGATCGTCTGGCCGTTCGCTGGCAGCGTGAGCGGCAAGCTTCTCGGCTTCCGCGTCTTCCCCGGCACGAGCATAAACGTCGGCAACGCCCTCCAAGATGCCAGGAGCCTGTGATTTCTTAACGACAGCGGCGGCCTCCGCAACGGCGCTTGACTTTTCTCCGGCCATGACGGTGACCAGCGCAACTTGGACCGAGTTATTCACGATGCTATCGCCCAAGCCCAAGGCTTTGGCTTTCTCGTCGGCCTGTTTGTAGAGTTCTTCCGTACGCCGCATTTGGCCGCGGGCTCCCGCCAAATTTGCATCGCGTTGGAGCAAATCATAGACCCCTTGCGGCGCGGCCCTTGCGAAGGCGTCCTCTTTGGCGAGCGTTGCGGAATCGCCTTCCGCCAAGGCGATGGTCCCGAGTTCTTCGTGAATCACGATACTGCCCAGATTGCGCTGCTGCGCGGTCAGGAGGATGGCCTTGGCGTCGTCCATCCGGTTCATGGCGGAATATGCCAAGCTGGCGATCGAATAGCCATTGAACTTATCGGGAGATAGTTGCGTCGCCGTCACGGCGTTTTCCAACACTTTGTCCCATTCTCCCAAAATCAAGTAAGTCACGGCTAGATTCACGACGGGCCGTTCGTCCCGCGGATAGGTACGCTTATAGAGCTCGTATGCCTCGACAGCCTTATCAAGCTGGCTGGAGTATTGGTAGTAATCGCTGGTGATGGCCAGCTTCTCGCGCTCACTGGCGCGATCTTTCAGGTCGAAGGCTTTCTTCATGTATTGCAGGCCGATTTCGCCCTGGCCGAGATTGGAATATTCCACGGCCAACCCCCGATAGGCCATGGCGAAGTTCGGATCGAGCTCGATCGCACGCTTGGTGGGTTCAATGCCGCCGTGAAAATCGCCGTTGTTGTTGAGGTGCGCGGCTTCGGTTTCGAGTTTGAGCGCCTCGAGTGAAGTCGTCGTCGCTTCGGCGAGCGGTTTATCGAAGGTCTTGATCGAGCTGAGCGATTCGCCCAATTTGCCGCGCAACTCCGTGCTCGCTTGGCCCAGCGCGTCCAGCACTCTCTCTTTGCTGGCGGCCTGGGTCTGCTCTTCGCCGATGGTTTCGCCATTGGAAACGTTCATGGCGGCGAGCGTGATCACGTACTCGCTGCCAAGGCTGGCGATCGAGCCGTGCACCATGGCCTTCACACCGCGGCGCTGGCAGATCTCACGCGCAACCTCTGGGGTGATCTTCGTGTCGGGCGGCCGGCCCATCAGGCGCAAGGTGTCACGCGAGGTCTGATCGGGAACAAGACTGAGAAATGGCGACTGCGCGAGGCTGACTTGCAGCGCAGTTTTCAGCGTGCCGTCAAATACCGCATCGCCGGTGGTGTTTGTGAAATCGGCGAGAAGAATCGAGTCCTTTTCGGTCAGGCGATTGGCATGTGTTCGCCAAAAGAACATCCCGGACACAGCAACCACCACCAGCGCCGCCACCACCGGAATAGTAATTTTTAGCAACAGGCTGCGATTTTTTGCGGCAGCAGGGAGGACGGCAACGGGCAACGCAATCGCGGGGCCCGAATCCGCTTTGGCCTGCTTTCGCGAACTCGATGGCGTCTGAGGTGGAGCGGCAACCGCGGCCTCTTCCGGTTCTTCCGCCGCGTCCATGACGGCCGAGCGTCCCGAATCGGTTTCGCGCTTGAGCCGTTTCAGATCGGCGCGCATATCCGCCGCGGATTGGTAACGCAGCTCGCGGTCTTTTTCGAGCGCCTTATTGATGATGCGTTCAAGCTCGGCCGGCACGTCGGGATTTACGCGCACTGGGGCGACCGGAGCACGGCTCAAAATTGCTTGGAAAATCAGGGCGGAAGTGTCGCCGCGAAAGGGCAATACACCGGTGGCCATTTCGTAGAGCACCACGCCAAACGAGAAAAGATCGGTCCGCGCATCCAAACCTTTCCCTTTGGCCTGCTCGGGAGACATATAAGCCACAGTACCGAGCGTTGAGCCCGGACTCGTCAGGTGCTCTTCGGTGACCTGCGTCGCTTGCGGCAAAGCGCCGGCAGTAACCGCCTCGCGTCCATCCCTCGCGTGAATTTTGGCCAAGCCGAAATCGAGAATCTTCGCGTGTCCACGTTTGGTGACAAACAGATTCGCGGGCTTTATATCGCGGTGAATGATTCCTTCCGCATGCGCGGCATCGAGAGCATCGGAAATCTCGATGGCCAGAGACAATGTCGTCTCGAGCTCCAACGGCCGGCCGGCGATATAGTGTTTCAACGTCATCCCGTCCAAAAACTCCATGGCGATGAACGCTTCGCCGTGCTGGTCATCGATTTCGTAGATCGTGCAGATATTTGGGTGGTTTAAAGCGGAGGCTGCTTTGGCTTCGCGCTGGAAACGGCTTAGCGCTTGCGGGTCCTTGGCGACTTCGTCCGGCAGGAATTTCAGGGCGACCGACCGGCCCAGTTTTACGTCTTCGGCCCGATAGACCACGCCCATGCCGCCGCCACCGAGCTTTTCGATGACGCGGTAATGGGAAATCGTTCGGCCGATCAGAGGCTGGGGGTCCGGCATCGCGTGGCGCTCATATTAGGATGCGCTCGGGGTCAAGTCAACGCACGATCGTTCTCACGGTAATTCAACAAATCCGCGGATGGCTAGCGGATGCCGGACAACACGAGTCAGTTAGGCGGGTGCCCGAGCCTTCGTTTTCTGAAGGGTGGGGCCTTTGCGCCGGTCTCATTGAGCGTCTGTGCCGTTGAAGATCGTGAACGTCACGTTCGTGATCTGACTCGTGGGTCAAATTATTGTTGACCGCGCCCAGACCGTATGGCACAAACAGCAGACATAGCGTGTGCGAGGGACTTTCTTCCCGGAAAGAGGATTCATTCGATGGAAGTCGGAGTCATTATTCCTAACGCCGGCCCTAAGGCCAGTCCGGAAAATATCGTCAGCGTTGCGAAGTTGGCCCAGAGTTTGGGCTTCCATTCGGTTTGGGTGACGGACCATGTGGCGTTGCCCGAACAGGTCAATTCGTGGTACCCCTATCGGACCCATGGCAGGTGGGACTATCGCTCGGATACATATTGGCTCGATCCGCTTCTTTCGCTGCAATGGGCGGCTGCGGCGGCCCCAAAGCTAGAGATCGGTACTTCAATTATCGTGGTGCCGCTGCGCAATCCCCTGCTGCTGGCAAAACAGATTGCGTCCCTGGACTTCCTAACGGGCGGGCGCTTCATCCTCGGCGCCGGAGCCGGTTGGATGGAAGAAGAATTCAACCTCGTCGGGCAGTCGTATTCAAACCGAGGTAAGCGACTGCTCGAGATGGTGGCGCTAATGCGCCAATGCTGGAGCGGCGAAACGGTAGACTTCAAGGGAGAGTTCTATCAGGTCAGCGGGTTTCGCATGTATCCGAAACCGGTGCGCGGCAACATTCCGATCATTTGGGGCGGCCACAGCGATGCCGCCATCAAGCGTTGCGCGCGCACGGGCGACGGTTGGCATCCGACGCAAATTACGCTGGATCAGCTCAGCGACGGCCTGGCGAAACTGCGAACGTATTGCCAGGAATTTGGCCGCGATTTCGCCACCATCCCCATCGTCGCGCGACCCGGGAACACCTATTCAGTGACAGCGGAATCTCACGCACGTCATCTAGAACTCGGTGTGACGCATCTGGTGGCCGACACGCCCATCCAACAGGAAGATCCGAAGCTGGAGATCCTGGCCGCGGAGATGGAGCGAATTGCCCGCGTCTGCGGTCTCCAGTCGCGAGCATAGCCACCGGCAAGTCTAGCCGGAAGCCTATCTCGAGACAGCCGCAATGGCAGACGCGGCTTTTTCACCGAGTCGCCGAAATTGCGGCCTTCGCTCCGACCGACCCGGATCAAACTCAGTGTTTCACTGGCGACGGAATGTCGGGCACCTTCCAGAATTCCTTCACCTCGTCGTCGAGTCCAGTGATTTCCCACCGGATCAGCGAAATCGGAATCATCCCGGATGCAAAGAATGCGTCGTTGAATTCCTTCAAATTGAACTTGTCACCGAGTTGGTGCTCGCGATCACCAACGAGCTTAAACATCTGCATTTTACCCATCTGATAGCTCAACCCACCCGACGGCTTTCTCAGGTATGCCGCTGCATCAATGCGGGCGACGTCGGCGTCCATATAGGGTACTTTTTCCATCATGTATTGCACGGCCTGATCGATCGTCCACTTGTTCAAATGCAGGTTCGCCTCGGCCGGATCCCGCACGCCACGCGCCGCCTGGAAGATGTAGTAAAGCTCTTTTGTGCGCGGCACGTCGTCCAGAAATCCGAGTTGCAACATGGACTCCTCTAGATAGAAGCCCCACCCCTCTTGCCGTCCGCTATCCACATAGCTTCCCCGAATCGGGCGCTTGTCGTGCTGATGAACGAGCAGATCGAACGCGTGGCCAGGCAGCGTCGCGTGCACGGTATCCGGGCGCGGATCGCGGAACTGAATCTCCTCCCAGAAATTCAGCTTCCTTCCAGGTCGCTCGGTCCACGGCACATTTTGCGCAAGTCGGACGGAGGCGAAACCGGGAATCGTCAAGATGTCGTTCTTGGTGATAAAAGCGCGGATCGCATCCTGCGCATCCACCATCCGCTTGTCGTACTCTTCCTTACTTGTAGGCAGTGCGATCTCCGGCAGATTCCGATTCTCGTGCCGCTCCAGCGCCAAAAACGCCATTGCACGTTCATACTCTTCCAGGCCCGTCTTTACGGAATCGTCCATCGTATACGGCATGTAACGCACGTATTTCACGTACCAGTCAAAATTCGCACGTCCGACTCCCGCAGGGGCCGTCATCTTCGAGAGGTTTTGCTTTAGCCAGGAATCAAAATCATCGACGGAGGTGAGGGCCTTCTGCGCGGGGAGCACTAGTTCGGGTTGCTGCGTTTTGGCACGCTCAATAAAATCCACGTACCAGCCGTGCACTCCCGCAGGCTGAGTCGCGCGTGCGGGCGTTCCGTGACTTCCGGCAGCCACGGTGTCAGTGACGCCACTCGCCGTTTCCAAGTCGTGAATGGCGAGCTTCGCATACTCCCCAGCAGGACTCGTGAGATTGGCTCTCGCTTGCGCGAGTGTTGACGGCACTGCATTCAGGCGAGTCCGAAGGGCAACCAGAGCGTCACCTCGGACGGGAAGTTCAGCATATGCCGCGCGCTCCACAACATCCAAGTAAAGGCCCGGATCGGAAGCCCACGGTTGCTGCACGCGGAATTGAAAATCGAGGGCATTGAGCTGGGCCTGCACCAGTAGATAGTCAACGCGTTGGGCTACAGACCAATTCGCGGGCGAGATAGCTGCGAGGCGACGGCGAAATTCGGCGACCTTCGATTGCCGTATGGAAACCGCAGCCGGGCGGTAATCCGGCACGCCATCGGCGACGGCCGGCTGGCTGTCCGCGCGAATTTCGTTGTACAAAGCAACGAGCGCATCATAGCTTCGCGCAGACTCCTCTTGGGCCAAAGAGGGGCCTGCTAGGAGCAGTAAAACCAATGCACAACCTAGAATCGATAAACATCGTCGGCTCATAGCGCCTTCCTCACGTCACGCACGTCGATCTGAGGCCTGGCTCGCGCAGGCCCCGCTGGTCTCGACAAACCTTGCCTTTCGGACATCAATGAAGTTGGGTGACAATTCGTTTCTTGACAAGATTTAGGCGCAGGGTTTCAGCGCCTTCTCCCGGGCTCTGGGATGTCGGGAACCTTCCAGAATTCCTTCGTTTCGTTGTCAAGTCCCGTCATTTCCCAACGGATCAGCGAGATGGGTATCGTCCCGGATGCGAGGAATGTGTCGTTAAATTCCTTGAGGTTGAACTTGTCGCCGAGTTGGTGCTCGCGATCGCCAACAAGCTTTAGCATCTCCATTTTACCTAATTGATAACTCAAACCATATGTCTGCTGTCGAAGGTAGATCGCCGCGTCTACGCGGGCAACGTCGGCGTCCATATACGGTACTTTTTCCATCATGTATTGCACGGCCTGATCGATCGTCCACTTGTTCAAATGCAGGTTTGCCTCGGCGGGATCGCGAACGCCTCTTGCAGCTTGAAAAATGTAGTACAGTTCCTTGGTGCGCGGCACATCGTCGAGGAATCCGAGCTGCAACATGGACTCCTCTAGATAGAAACCCCACCCCTCGGTCCGTCCGCTATCGCTGCTAGAGCCGCGAATTGCGCGCGTGTCGTGCCGATGGATGAGGCCGTCGAAAACATGTCCGGGCAAGGTTGCGTGTATCGTATCCGGCCGCGGATCCCGAAATTGGATTTCTTCCCAAAAATTCAGCTTCCCTCCCGGCCGCTCGATCCAGGGCACGTTTTGCGCAAGGTTGCCTGATGCGTAGTCCGGAATTGTAAGAATGTCGTTCTTGCGAATGAAATCGCGGGCGGTATTTTCCGCGTCGAGCATCCGCTTGTCATATTCTTCCTTACTGGTGGGCAGCGCGATCTCCGGTAAATTCCGATCGACGTGCCGTTGCAGAGCCAAAAACGCCATCGCCCGTTCATACTCTTCCAGACCCGTCTTCACCGAATCTTCCATCGTATAAGGCATGTAACGAACGTATTTGAGATACCAGTCGAAATTTGCACGCCCCACACCCGCTGGCGCCGTCATCTTCGAAAGGTTTTGCTTCAACCACGAATCAAAATCGTCCACCGCGGCCAAGGCTTTTTGCGCCGCGGGCACCAGTTCCGGTTGCTGCGCTTTGGCTCGCTCGATGAAATCCGCATACCAACCATGTGTGCCCGCCGCCGGAACCGTGCGAAATGGCATGCCATGGCCGACGCCATCTGCCGTGTTGATGTCGTGAATCGTGAGTTTTGCGTATTCCGTGGCCGGCTCGGTTAGATTGGTCTTTGCCTGGGCAAGTATGCTCGGGACAGCGTTCAAGCGGCCCTGCAGTGCCGTTAACGCGTCGCCCTTGACGGGAAGTTCGGTATAAGCGACACGTTCGACAGCCTCGGTATAGAAGCCCGGATCGGAAATCCATGGATGCTGCACGCGGAATTGAAAATCCAGAGCGTTTAGACGTGCCTGCACGACCAAATAATCCACGCGCTGCGGGACCGGCCAATTCTCCACCGAAATTGCCGCCATGCGGCGCCTAAAATCCGCGACCTTTGCCTGCCGTAGAGCGACTGCTGCGGGGCGATAGTCTGGCACTCCGTCCACCACGGGCGGCGTCGCGTCCGCTCGGATCTCGTTGTAGAGAGCAACCAGCGTGTTGTACCCAGCGGCGGATTGCTCCTGCGCAAATGTAGGACACGCAAATACTAGCGTGACCAAAATGCCAGACACTATTGTTCCGAATCGCCCACTCATAGCACGCTCCTCAAAATAATCGGCTGAATTCCAACCTCTTCATTTGTGAATCTAAGAATGTCGTGAACCAGAGCAACCGTCGGTCTCATCGCTTCCCTGCCACCGACGGAATCTCCGGTGTATTCCAGAACGCCTTCACTTCATCATCCAGCCCCGTGATTTCCCATCGGATTAGTGAAATCGGGATCGTGCCTGACGCGATGAATTGATCGTCAAATTCCTTCAGGTTGAACTTCTCGCCGAGTTGGTGCTCGCGATCGCCAACCAGTTTTAGCATTTCCATCTTGCCAAGCTGGTAGCACAAGCCATAAGTCGGCTGCCGCAAATAGATCGCGGCGTCAACGCGAGCGACGTCGCGGTCCATATAGGGAACTTTGCCGACCATGTACGCAACCGCTTGATCGACCGTCCACTCGTTTGTCTGCATCTTGGCCTCGGCTGGATCGCGAACGCCTCGAGCCGCCTGGAAGATGTAGATAAGCTCTTTTGTTCTTGGGCGATCATCGAGATATCCAACCTGCAGCATGCCTTCCTCGAGGTAGAACGCCCAGCCTTCCGCTCGCCCGCCATCGCTAAATGTGCCGCGAATTGGTCGCGTATCGTGGCGACGGACGATAGCATCGAAAGCGTGACCTGGCAGTGTGGCGTGCGCAACATCCGGCCGAGGATCGCGGAACTGGATCTCCTCCCAGAAATTGCGCTTCCCACCGACACGCTCGGTCCAGGGAACTTCCTGCGCCAAGCGCACGGATGCGTAGTCCGGAATCGTCAGTATTTCGTCTTTGATCAGGAATTCACGTATTGAGTCCTGCGCGTCCAACATTCGCTTGTCATACTCTTCTTTGCTCACTGGGAGTGCGATCTCAGGCAGATCCCGATTCTTGTGCCGCTCCAGCGCCAGAAACGCCATGCCGCGTTCGTACTCACGATTCCCGATTCTGACGGAGTCCTCCATGGTATAGGGCATGTAGCGCACGTATCGCATATACCACTCGAAGTCAGGCTGTCCCACGCCGACAGGAGCTTTCATCTCAGAGGCATGCTGTTTTAACCACGCGTCGAAATCGTTCACGGCAGCAAGTGCCTTCTCGGCTGGGGCCACAAGCTCGGGCTGTTGTGCCTTGGCCCGTTCAATGAAATCTGTATACCAACCACGCGCCCCAGGCGGAGGGACCTTCCGGAAGGGCCACCTTTCCTCAACTCCATCGGACTGGCTAAGGTCGCGGATCGCGAGCTTTACGAATTCACCTTGACCCTGGGTCAGATTTGCTTTTGCTTGGGTCAGAATCGTGGGTACGGCTGCGAGACGCCCTTGCAGTGCGGTCAACGCATCGCCCTGCACAGGAAGTTCTGCGAATGCGACGCGCTGCACGGCGTCCACGTACAATCCCGGATCGGAACTCCAGGGATGCTGGACGCGAAACAGGAACTCGAGCGCATTTAGCCGCGCTTGCACCAGCAGATAATCTACTTTTTCAGACACTGTCCAGCTGGAAGGTGAGATTGCGGCGAGGCGGCGCCTAAACTCGCCAATCTTTTGCTGCCGGACGGCGATGGCCGCCGGGCGGTAGTCCGGCACCCCGTCAACCACCGGCGGCACGGCATCCGCGCGAATCTCGTCATTCAACCGCACGAGTAGTTCGTAGCCTTCCGCGTGCTGTTGTTGGGCCATCATTGGCGCGACGGCCACAAGCAAGAGAACACAGCTCAGAATTACCCAGAACCCTCGACTCATGATTGCCTCTTGAGTTTCCGACTTACTGTTTCAAATACCGATCGAGAAACGCGACCACACGCTGGTAGGAATCCAGCTGATGGTCGAGCATTTTCAGACCGTGCAGCTCGTTCGTGTATACGTACGCCTCGTATTTCTTGTGATTTTTGTCCAAGGCTTGAATCATGTTGTAGGTTTTGGTGACTGGCTCGATCGGATCGCCATCGCTTCCGATCATTAGGAGTGGAGTTTGGATCTGCGCAGCGTAGGTGACCGGGGAGCGCTTCTTATATTCCTCCGGCTTTTCCAGTTCGGTGCCCCCAATGTGCCAGACGTAGTTCTTCGAGTCATGCAGGGGGTCGCCATAAATCTCGCCCAAGCCAAAGACATCCACCGCAGCCCTGAAGAGTGTCGGGCGAGCACCAACCGAGAGCAGCGTCATGTAGCCGCCCATGCTGTAACCCATCATGCCGACTCGCGCAGGGTCGACTTCAGGTCGCGCCCTCAGCCAGGCAGCCGCCGTCTCGATATCCTTGAGCTGAGCGAATCCCCAGTCGCCCTTGGGCAGGTCACGAAACGCAACACCGTAGCCATTCGAGCCACGATGATCCACCATCAGCATCGCGTAACCGGATTGCACGATGTAGTCGAAGATTGGATTCCATTGATTGTAAAACTGCCCCACGTTGTACGTGTGGCTCATGACAATCGCAGGCAGGCGCTCGCCGGGGCGCATGTTCGACGGACGCCGGAAGTACCCGTGAATCGTGACGTCATCCCCGCTCTTCCACGAAACCGGCTCCAGTTGATCGAAGTTCTCCGGTGCGTAGGAAACGTGATTGGAAAAGGTCACTTGCCGCGCCGCGCCACCCATTGTTTTAACGAAGAGGTCCGGCAGCGTACGATAATTTTCGTACACATAAGCAACCGTGCGATTGTCCTTCCAGCCCACCGGATGATGTTCGCCGTCCGCTGTTTCGACGGCCTCAGTCGCACCGGTAGCGACGGTAACGACCATGAGATCTAGATTGCCAAAACGATTGGTGAAATAGAGCAGGCGCGAACCATCGGGGGACCAATGTAAACCCATCGTCTGCAGGTAATCGTTCTCGGGATAGTCCTGATCCTGCGCGACGTGGGTAAGCTGATGTTGCTCGGTGCCGTCGGGCTTCATGGTCCAAATGTTCAGGTACCCGGCGCGGTCGGAAATGTAGGCAACCAGGTGGCCATCCGGCGAAAACGCTGGGAGATTGTTCCGCGCGCCGTCATCCGGCGTGATCCGCTTCACGGCGCCGTCTCCGGCAGCGGATACGCGGTAAATCTCGCGGGAG
>Ga0209420_1000271_pt1 | contig 30222 bp, 28 predicted proteins | sample BlaSpr_A8_OM1_O1_FD_187972 | JGI IMG/M metagenome (GOLD analysis project Ga0209420, IMG submission 187972) | Forest soil microbial communities from Thunder Bay, Ontario, Canada - Black Spruce, Ontario site 2_A8_OM1_O1 (SPAdes) (version 2) | ecosystem: Environmental > Terrestrial > Soil > Boreal...
CCCGGCGCCGCGTCAGGCGCTCCTGCAGCCCCAGCGAAGCCCGCAGCGCCCGCCAGCGCTGCCGGAGGTGCTGCTGCGCCACCTAAGCCCGCCGCGCCGCCCAAAGAAGCCCCTCCCAAACCCGAGCCTTTGGATAATCCACTCGTCCAGCGCTTCCAGAGGCGCTTTGGAGAAGCAATCCGCGAAGCCTGGATCGATCGCAAGCAGGCGATTTTGGTGGTGGAAGCGGCCCGGCTGCGCGAGATTTGCCTTTTCGTGCGCGATAACGAGAAATTCAATTATTTGTGCGACTTGACGGCGGTGGATTGGCCGCGCCGCGAGAAGCGCTTTGACGTGGTGCTGAATCTCTATTCGTTTTCGAAAGACGAACGCTTGCGGATCAAAGCGCATGCGGCGGAAAACGAGATGGTGCCGAGCGTTTCGAGTGTGTGGCCGACGGCCAACTGGCTCGAACGCGAAGTCTACGACATGTTTGGTATCCGTTTCGAAGGGCATCCGCACCTGACGCGCATCCTGCTCCCCGACGAGTGGCAGGGCTATCCGCTTCGAAAAGACTACGACATTTTGATGCAAGACCAGGCCTGGGTTCGCGAAAACCTGGGCATCGAGAGCGGCCAATAGGCGATGAGCGAGACGATCCACAGCGGCTTTTCGAACGTCGAGACCACCGTACTCGGCGCCGATGAGTTAATCATCAACATGGGGCCGCAGCACCCCTCCACACACGGCGTGCTGCGCGTGAAGCTCAAGCTCGACGGCGAAAAGATCGTCGGCTCCGAGTGCATCATCGGCTACCTGCACCGCGGCGTGGAAAAGATCGCCGAACACCGCAGCTACCAGCAGTTCGCGCCATACGTGGACCGCATGGACTATGTGGCGGCGGTTTCGAACGGGCTGGGGTATTGCGAGGCGGTGGAGAAGTTGATGGCGGTGGAAGCTCCTCCGCGCGCGCGGGTGATTCGCACGATCCTGACGGAATTGCAGCGGATCGCGTCGCACCTGGTGTGGCTGGGGACGCATGCGCTGGATATTGGCGCGTTGACGCCGATTTTCTATTGTTTTCGCGAACGCGAAGAGATTCTGAAGATTTTCGAAAAATATTGCGGCGCGCGGCTCACGACGCACGCATTTCGAATTGGCGGGCTGCAATACGAGGCGTACGACACGCTCGAGCATGACGTCGAGCGCTTCTGCAAAGATTTCCAGCACAAGGTGGACGAGTACGAAACACTGCTCACGGAAAATCGCATCTGGGTCGGGCGTACGAAGGGCATCGGCGTTCTGACGGCGGACGAAGCGATTGCGCTGGGAGCGACGGGTCCGGTGATTCGCGCGAGCGGCGTGGAATGGGACATTCGCAAGGCGATGCCTTACGCCGCGTATAGCGACTACGAATTCGATATTCCCACGCGCAAGAATGGCGATACGTACGACCGGTACATGGTACGCATGGAAGAGATGCGCCAGTCGGCGCGCATCTGCCTGCAGGCGATACAGAATATTCCTGCGGGGCCGATCATGGCGCGCATCGGCAAGGTGCTGAAGCCGCCGGCGGGCGAGGTGTATCACGCGATTGAGGCGCCGAAGGGCGAGTTGGGCTATTACATCGTCAGCGATGCGACGACGCAGCCCTATCGCGTGCGCATCCGGCCGCCCTCACTGATCAATTTGCAGGCATTTGACACGATGGTGCGCGGACATTTGGTGGCGGATGTGGTGGCGATCATCGGGACGCTCGACATCGTGCTGGGGGAAGTGGACCGCTAGCTGCGAACGTAACTCGCGGTGCGCGGGAAGTGGCGCGGCGGTTGAAGCGTAGGAAGTTTCAAGACAGGGGACGATGCTGCAGAACCTGATCGACTTTTTTCGGCCACACGTTTGGCCGCTGCTCTTTGCGCTGGTGATCGTGGCGGTGGTGCCGCTGCTCGCCGGGTACATCGTGCTGCTCGAGCGCAAGGTGATGGCGGACATGCAGGCGCGGCTTGGGCCGATGCGCGTAGGTCCACATGGACTGCTGCAGCCCATCGCGGACGCGGTGAAGCTGCTGCTGAAGGAAGACATCATTCCCGAAAGCGCGGACAAGTGGATTTTTTGGCTGGCCCCACTGCTTTCGGTGACGACGGCGATGCTGGCGATGGCGGTGATTCCGTTTGGACCATTTTTCCAGATCGCAGACCTCAACATCGGCATTTTGTTTTTGTTGGGCGTCGGTTCGCTGGGTGTTTACGGCATCGTGCTGGGCGGATGGGCGTCGAACAGCCATTATTCGTTGATGGGCGCGCTGCGCAGCTCGGCGCAATTGGTGAGCTACGAGACGGCGGCGGGGATGGCGGTGGTGAGCGCGCTGATGTTTGGCGGGGCGCTGAGCACGCGGGCGCTGGTGGAAGCGCAGTCGCAAAGCCACATGTGGTTCATTTTTCTCGCGCCGGTGGGATTCTTTCTGTACCTGGTGGCCTCGATTGCGGAGACGAACCGCGCGCCGTTTGACCTGCCCGAAGCGGAATCGGAATTGGTGGCCGGCTACATGACGGAATATAGCGGTTTCCGCTGGGCGCTCTATTTTCTGGCGGAATACGCGAACATGATCGTGGTGTCGTCAATCGCCACGGTGCTGTTTTTGGGCGGGTGGTTGCGGCCGTTTCCGAATACGCGCGCGCTTGATTTTCTGGATTACGTGCCAATGTTGCTGATGCTGCTGGTGGGCGTTTACTCGCTCTATCGCGCGCCGAAACAGCCGGTGGCCGTGCAGAAAATGTTCATGGTCGGCGTGGCCGGTCTCTGTTTTTTGCTGGCCATCGTGCTGGCGTTGCCGGTGTTCGCTCCGGCAGGGAGTCTGTTGGCGAGCATGAAGCCGGGATTGCATGGCGCTTTTTGGTTCCTGGCGAAGGTGGCGACGTACTTGTATGTGTTTCTATGGCTGCGATTCACATTTCCGCGATATCGCTTTGATCAGTTGATGGCGCTCGGCTGGCATTTCCTGATTCCGGTTTCGATCGCGAACGTGCTGGGTGTGGGCATCGCGCTCTACTTGCACCGCTCCGCGGATGATGGCGGCAAGGGATGGCCGCTGGCGGCGGCGCTGGTGCTGACCACGGCGATTACGCTGCTGTTGGCGGGATGGCTGGCAAAGAAGAGCGACCTGCGCGAGCGCGTGCCGGCGGGCGAAAGGTTTTAAGGCAAGCGGATGCTTGACTCCATCTTTTTCTATTTTTTTGCCGGGCTCGCGGTGGTCTCCGCAATTCTGATGGTGACGCGCCGCAATGCGGTGCATAGCGCGATCTTTCTGGTGACAGCGCTACTGGCCACGGCGGGAATTTTTCTGCAGTTGCACGCGGAGTTCCTGTTCATCGTGCAGGTGATTCTGTATGTGGGCGGGATCATGGTGCTGTTCGTGTTCGTGATCATGCTGGTGAACCTGGACGTGGCGGTGCGGCAGATGCGGTTTAACCGGATGTGGGTGGTGGGTTTGCTGCTCACGTTGGCGCTCGGAGCGCAGGTTTATATGGTGTATCGCTACGTGCGGATGGGGGATGCGCCTTCGCTTTTCAACATGGCGCCGGCGCCGGCGGCGCAACTGGAACCAAATACGCAGCTCATCGGTCAGGCGCTATTTTCCGATCCGTATGTGTTGCCGTTCGAGCTGGCGTCAATTCTGCTGCTCGTCTCGATGATCGGCGCGGTGGTGATGGCGAAGCGAAAGGTATAGGACGGAATCACGGAAATGCTTTCGATCAGCCACTATCTGGTACTGAGCCTGGCGCTCTTTACGATCGGCGTGATCGGAGTGGTCACGCGCCGCAACGTGATCATCATTCTGATGAGCATCGAGCTGATCCTGAACGCGGTGAATATCAACCTGGTGGCGTTTTCGCGGCTTATGGGCTCGGTGAATGGGCAGGTATTCGCGATTTTCGTCATTACGGACGCGGCGGCGGAAGCGGCGGTCGGCCTCGGAATTATTATCGCGTTTTTCCGGAATCGCGAGACGGTGCTGGAAGACGAGATGGATTTGCTGAAGTGGTAGGCGGCGTTTCAGGCGTGCGATGAATAACGGATTCTTTCTCGATCACATCTGGCTGATACCGCTGTTTCCGGCGGCCGGCGCGTTGCTGATGTTCCTTTTCGGCAAGCGGCTGGCAAACGCGGCCGTGAACGTGATCTGCGTCGGCAGCGTGATGACGTCATTCGTATTTGCCGGAGGCGCGGTACTGCAATTGATCGCGCGTCCGGCGGAAGACCGCTTCGTACAGATGATCCTGTTCGATTGGGTGCCGGCGGGCTGGATGCATACGGCGGCGGGGCATCTGTTCTACTTCGACGTGTCCTGGGGATTGATGCTCGATCCGCTGAACGCGGTGATGGTGATGGTGGTCACCGGCGTAGGCATGTTGATCCACATCTATTCGACCGGATACATGGCGCACGAAAGCGGCTACTACCGGTTCTTCGGCTATTTGAACCTTTTCATGTTCTCGATGCTGACGCTGATCCTGGCGAACAACATGCTTTTGCTGTTCGTGGGTTGGGAAGGCGTGGGGCTCTGCAGCTACCTGCTGATCGGATTCTATTTTCTCCGGAAGTCAGCATCGGATGCGGGGAAGAAGGCGTTTATCGTCAACCGCGTGGGCGATGCGGGATTCATACTCGGGCTCTTCCTGACGCTAGCGACACTGGGAACGATTAACTTTCACCAGATTCGTCCGGCGATTGCCGCGGGACACTTTCATGTGGGCGCGCCGGTGATGACGGCGATCGCGCTGCTGCTATTTATCGGCGCGACGGGTAAGTCCGCGCAGATTCCGCTCTACATCTGGCTACCCGACGCGATGGAAGGTCCGACGCCGGTGAGCGCATTGATTCACGCGGCGACCATGGTGACGGCGGGCGTATACATGGTGACGCGTCTGAACGCAATTTTCCAACTCGCGCCGCATGCCATGGACGTGATCGCGTTCGTTGGCGCTGGGACGGCGATATTCGCGGCGTCCATGGGCCTGGTGCAGAACGACATCAAGCGCGTGCTGGCCTATTCGACGATCAGCCAGCTTGGCTACATGTTTCTGGCTTTGGGCGTGGGGGCCTTCAGCGCGGGCATCTTCCACTTGATGACGCACGCGTTCTTTAAGGCGCTGCTCTTCCTCGGCTCGGGCAGCGTGATCCACGCGATGTCCGGCGAACAGGACATGCGGAAGATGGGCGCGCTTTTTAAGAAGATTCCGATCACGGCATGGACGTTTCTGATCGCGACTCTGGCGATTTCGGGGCTGCCGCCATTGGCAGGATTTTTCAGCAAAGACGCCATTCTGGGTGCGACGTTCAAACGCGGGCTGGCACTCTGGATCGTGGGCTGGATCACCGCGGGCATGACGGCGTTCTACATGTTCCGGCTTGTGAACATGACCTTCTTCGGCAAATCGCGCGTCTCGCACGACGTGGAGCACCACATCCACGAATCGCCGAAGTCCATGACGATTCCGCTGATGATCCTCGCGTTTTTCTCGATTGCGGGCGGGTGGATTGGCTGGCCTCCCGGACTGGGTGGGAGCGACCGTTTTACGGCGTTTCTCGATCCGGTGATCGCGCATGCCGTGGAGGTGCCAGGCGCGGGTGAGGGCGCCGAGGGACATAGCATTGAGTATTTGCTGATGGCCGCGTCTGTGCTCGTGGCGCTGATCGGTATTTTCCTGGCGCGGCAGTGGTACATCAAGCGGCCGGAAGTACCGGAACGAATTGCCGCGCGAAGTCCACGGGCGTACCGGTTGCTGTACCGGAAGTATTACGTTGACGAAATCTACGACGCATTGTTTGTGAATCGCACGAAGGACCTGGGCACGGCGTTGTGGGCGTTCGACCGGACGATTATTGACGGCGCGGGCGTAAACGGCGTGGGCTGGCTCACGCGGCTGATCTCGCGGATCTCCGCGTTGTGGGATGCGTGGATCGTCGACGGCATCGTGAATCTTTCCGCGCGGATCGTGTGGTTTGCAGGGTCGCTGATGCGCTTTATTCAGACGGGAGTGTTTTCCGGATACGCGCTGTTTATCGTGGTAGGCGTGATCGCGCTGTTGAGCTATTACCTGCACCTGATTCACATGCCAGTGCACTGAAGGCGAGGGCAGAAGAGATGGAGTTCTTTCACAGTCACGTGCTCAGCATCATCCTGCTGACGCCGCTGGTCGGCGCAATCGCCGCCCTGTTTGTCCCGGGCAGGTATGAGAATTTTCACCGCCTGTGGGGCAATCTGTGGGGCATGCTCGGGCTGGTGGTGGCGCTACCGCTGGTTTGGTGGTTTAACCCGGACTCGACGCAGCGATTCCAATTCATTGAAAGCGCGGACTGGATTCCGAGCATCGGAGCGCGGTACACGCTGGGGATCGACGGCATCAGCTTCCTGCTGGTGATGCTGACGGTGCTGCTGGGCGCGATTTCGATCCTATCGGCGTGGAGCGCGATCAAGCCGCGCAAGAAAGAATTCTACGTACTCTTTTTGCTGCTACAGGTGGGCATGCTGGGCGTCTTTATGTCGCTCGACTTTTTCCTCTTTTACGTTTTCTGGGAAATCACGCTGGTGCCCATGTATTTCCTGATCGGGATTTGGGGCAGCGACCGGCGGCTCTACGCGGCGATCAAGTTTTTCCTCTACACGCTGGCGGGTTCGGTGCTGATGTTGCTGGCGATTCTGGGCATGTACTTCAAATATCACGAGATCAGTGGCGCTTACACATTTGACGTGCAAACGCTGATGGCGGCAACGCCGATGTTCTCGCTGGTGGTGCAGAAGTGGCTCTTCTGGGGACTCTTCTTCGCTTTCGCGATCAAGGTGCCGATGTTCCCGTTCCATACCTGGCTACCGGATGCGCATACCGAAGCTCCTACGGCAGGTTCGGTGATTCTGGCGGGCGTGTTGCTGAAGATGGGCGCCTACGGCTTCCTGCGGTTTTCCGTACCGATGCTGCCGGCGGCGACGAAGACGGCGGTGTGGATCATCGGCATACTTTCGATCATCGGAATTGTTTATGGCGCGCTGGTTTGCATGATGCAGAAGGACATGAAGAAACTGATCGCGTACAGCTCGGTGAGCCACATGGGCTTCGTGACGCTGGGTATTTTTGCCCTGACGCCACAGGGCATCGCGGGCAGCGTGCTCCAGCAGATTAACCATGGCATCTCGACGGGCGCGCTCTTCTTGATCGTCGGCGTGCTGTACGAACGCCGGCACACGCGCTTGATTTCGGAATTCGGCGGACTTTCCACGCCAATGCCGAGCTTTGCGGCGATTTACATGATCATCACGCTGAGCTCGCTGGGGCTGCCGCTGTTGAACGGGTTTATCGGGGAGTTTACGATCCTGCAGGGCGTGTTCGAGGTCAACCGGCAATGGGCGGCCTGGGGCGTGTTGGGCATCATCCTGGGCGCGGCGTATCTGCTATGGCTCTACCAGCGCGCGATGTTTGGGCCGGTGACGAATCCCGCGAACGAGCATCTGCCTGATTTGAACCTGCGCGAATACTGCACGCTGGTGCCGCTCGTACTGTTCGCGTTTTGGATCGGCCTCTACCCGAAACCGTTCTTCCGCTACCTGGATAAGCCGGTGCAGGAGATCGTGCAGGCGGTGAATCCGGATTATTACAAGACAGCGACCGCAGGTAGGCCGACGAGCGGCGCAACGCCGATTCACGGGTTAGCCGCTTCGACGGATGCGGCGGCCGACCACGCGCACGAAAACGCAGCTTCCGCACAGGCGGGACGATAAGAGCCGCATGGGCGCACTCCAAAACCATCTGAACTTTCTGCAGGGCGAGATCGGATTAATCCGTCCGCAGATGCTGCTGGCTTTATTTGCCGTCGGCATCCTGCTGACGGATTTCCTATTGGAGCCCGCGCAGAAGATCTTCAACGCCGTGATGGCCATGATGGGGGTCCTGTTCAGCGGTTACGTAGTTTGGCAACTCCATCAAACCATTGCCGTGCGCGGCGATCAGATGGGGTTCCCCAACTCGGCGAGCTTGCCGCCGAGCTTGATGATCGATAATTTTTCGCTCTTCTTCTGCATGATTTTTCTGGCCGCGGCCGCGATGGTGATCCTGCTCTCCGTGAAGTACTTCAATATCGAGCACGAACACCACGGCGAATACTACGCGCTGATTCTTTTCGCCACGATCGGCATGATGTTCATGGTCGAGGGATTCGATCTGATCGTGCAATTCATTGCTCTCGAAACGATGGCCATCAGCTTTTACATTCTGGCCGGATTTTTGCGGCATGACCGCAAGTCCAACGAAGCATCGCTGAAATATTTGCTGCTGGGGGCGTTTAGCTCCGGCATTTTGGCTTACGGATTTTCGATTCTCTATGGTTTGACGGCGTATGGAGACGTGCCGGGCGGTTCGACCAACCTGGTGGATATTTACAATACGCTGAGCAACCGGCCCGCCTCCGATCCGCTGGTGATGCTCGCATTGGTGACGGTGGCCGCCGGACTTTTCTTTAAGATCGCCGCCGTACCGTTTCACCAATGGGCGCCCGACGTTTACGAAGGCGCGCCCACGCCGGTGACGGCATATCTAAGTGTGGCGTCTAAGGCGGCGAGCTTCGGGCTTTTTCTGCGGCTTTTCCAGACGGTTTTCTGGCCGGTACGCGATCATTGGCAGTTGCTGCTCGGCGTGGTGGCGGTGGCGTCAATGACGGTGGGCAACCTCGCGGCGATCACGCAGACGAATATCAAGCGCATGCTGGCCTATTCCTCAATTTCGCATGCGGGCTATATTTTGCTGGGCATCGTGGCGGCGGGGACGGGCGAAGGGAATCGCACGGGGCTGCAGGCCGTGGCGTTCTATTTGTTTGCCTATGCGTTCATGAACTTCGGCGCATTTGCGGTAGTGATCGTGCTGCGGCGGCACGGACTGATCGGCGACACGCTGGAAGACCTGAACGGACTGATTTCGCGAAGCCCTGTGGCGGCGGTGCTGCTGCTGATTTTCATGCTGTCGCTCGCCGGGATACCGCCGACGGTGGGATTTGTGGGGAAGTATTACATTTTTCTGTCGCTGATCCAGACGGGCCACTACTATCTGGCGCTATTTGCGGCTCTGTACGTGGTGCCAGCACTTTACTATTATTTCCGGGTGATCGTGCACGCGTGGTTGCGCGAAGGCACGGACCACGCGCACCTGGCGGTTTCCGTCGGACAGCGCGTCGCTCTCTCGGTGGCGGCGTTCGTCGTGCTGTTCGCGGGAATTTACCCGGAGCCGTTTATCCGGCTGGCTTCGGGCTCACTCTTCCTGCCACCCTTCTTCCTTGTCCACTAAGCCGCCAGATCGGCTGGGTGATCGCGTCTCACAGACGACGCGTGGGATCTCGCTCGGGCTCGAACTACCCTTTGTATTGATCGCATGCATCGGCGCGGGCGGCGGTATCGGCTACCTGATCGATCGCGCGATCCACACCAGCCCGACGTTTACTCTGATTCTGGGTGGGCTGGGATTTGTGGCCGGCATGTTCAGCTTGATCCGGCGGCTGCGCTCTTGAAGGATGTGCGCCGGGTCGTGAGAGTTTGCCGGCATGAATGAAGATGCGCTCAGCCGCGCGGTGAAACGAATCGAGTATTTAACGCTCGCGGTGGGCGTGGCGGGAGCGTTGTACTTGACGTTTACTCGAAACTGGCGGTATGGGTTGGGCTTCGCCGCAGGCTCGGTACTTTCCTGGCTCAACTATCGCTGGCTCCGGGCGGGCGTTTTGGCGGCAACGTCGGTGCAGGCCACCACTTCCAACGAAGCTCCTCCGCCGGTACGCCGCGCGCCATTCGTGCTGAAGTTCGCGGCCCGCTTCGCTTTGCTGCTGCTCGCGGTCTATGTTATTCTCACGCGTTCCTTTTTACCCGCCAGCGCCGTGCTGGCGGGCCTGTTTTGCGCGGTAGCCGCCGTTTTGCTGCAGATGGTCTACCTGCTAGCGCGCGGCTCCGGCGCCACCAATCGAATTTGAGGGTACGAAGCGGCTGATGGAAGAGCACATCTTAGGCGTAACGAAGGTAGTCAACTGGCTGCTGGCAAAACCAGCACTGGCATTGCTGGCGCTGCTGCACGTGCAGCCCTCGAACCCGGACTATCCCATTCCGAATCACGTTTCGATGGAAATTCTGGTGTTCCTGGTGGCGGCAGTGTTTTTTCTGATGCTGCGCATGCGGCTTTCGGTGGAGCGGCCCGGCGCCGTGCAGCAGTGCATGGAATCCGTGCTGACGAACCCGATGGGGCTGGGCGTGCGCGATTTGCTCCGCAGCAATATCGGGCATGGCGCGGACCGATACATCGCGATGCTCGGTAGCATCGGAATTTTCGTGCTCTTCTGCAATTTGATCAGCCTGATTCCGGGGCTCGAGTCACCCACGGCGCAAATTTCGGTACCGTTTGGCTGCGCCATCGTGGTCTTCGTCTATTACAACTACGCTGGAATTTATCGCAAAGGGCCTTTGGGGCACGGCAAGCATTTCCTGGGACCCAATTTGTGGATGTCTCCGATCATGCTGCCGATCGAATTGGTGAGCAATGCGGCGAGGCTGCTTTCGCTCACCGTGCGTCTTTGGGTGAATATGTTCGTCAGCGAATTGCTCTACGGAATTTTTCTCGGATTGCTCGTGGAGCTATTTCTTTTCCTGGGCAAGCTCAATACCTTGGGCTATGCCGCTTTTATTCTGCCGCTGACGCTGCCGGGTATTTTCATCATCCTGCATATTTTCGTCGGAGTGTTGCAGGCTTTTGTGTTTACGATTCTCCCCGTGATTTATGTGGCGGACGCAGTGAAGGAACATCACTAATACCGGCATCATTCCGCCAGTGTGATCCCGTCTGCAAGAGGATGCCGGGAGCCACCGCCTGGCGGACAATTCATAAAGAGAGGCAAGCGATGAAAAAGTATGCCGTAGTTGCTTTGGCGCTGATCGCCGTGGGGCTGATTGCTCCGGCGGCGTTCGCGCAGACGGGGGAAGCCGGCGCAATGGCCGGCACAAACTGGATTGCCATCACCGCAGGGTTCAGCATGGCGATTGCTTCGGCCGCGTGCGGTTACGCACAGGCGAAAGCCAGCGCCGCCGCTTCAGAGAGCATGGCGCGGAATCCCGGGGCCAGCGGCGTGATCCAGAACATGTTGATTCTTGCGCTGGTACTGATCGAGTCCATGGCGCTGTACACATTTGCCACGATGTTTATTCGCGTGAAGTAGTTCGATTCTTGCTTCCGCATTACGGAAGCTGCATTCGAAAAGCCCGGAATTGGCGCTTGCGCCGGTTTCGGGCTTTTTGTTATTAGTGCAGCAGTGTGGCGGCTTGCGAGGCTAGTTCCATGATGCGATTGGGGAAGAGGCCCAGGTAAAGAATGCCGGCAACGGCGAGCGTCAGCACGGCGGCGACGCCAGCGGGGATTTTCTCCGTGCTGAAGGTGCGCTTGGGCTCCCGCATGTACATCGCGACGATTACCCGCAGATAGTAGTACGCGCCGATCACGCTATTGATCGCCAGTATGACGGCGAGCCACACGAGATGCGAGTGCAAGGCCGCATCGAAGATATAAAGTTTGCCTAAGAAGCCCGCCGTGACCGGCAAGCCCAGCAGCGAAAGCAAAAAAATGGAAAGACACGCGGCCGTGACGGGGCGCGTATGCGCGAGGCCGGCGTAGTCGTCAAGATCGAGATAGCGTTCGCCGGAGCCACCCAGCCACGCGACGGTGGTGAATGCGCCGACTTTCATGAGAGCGTAGGCCGCCAGATAGAAAAGTACCGCGGCCGTACCGATCTCGTTGCGCGCGGCAAAGGCCACCAGGATGTAGCCCGCGTGCGCGATCGAGCTGTAGGCCAGCATGCGCTTTACGCTGGTTTGCGCGATGGCCGCGAGATTGCCCGCGAACATCGTGATCACCGCCGAAATCCAGATCACCCAGAACCAGATCGCTCCGGCATGGGCGACGACCGTCAGGATGCGCAAGAAGAGCGCGAACGCAGCGGCTTTGGGTCCTGTGGACATCATGGCGGTGACGGGCGCAGGCGCACCCTCATAAACATCCGGCGTCCAGAGCTGGAACGGCGCCGCGGCGACTTTGAAGCCAAGGCCAACAAAGATCAACGCGAGGCCCAAGGTCAGCAAGGTGGGATGCACGAGCGCAGCGTCGATTTGCGGCAGGATGCTGGTGCCGCTAGCCCCATAAACCAGCGCGATGCCGTACAGGAAAAAGGCCGACGCAAAGGAACCGAGCAGGAAATACTTCATCGCCGCTTCATTGGATTTCTTCGACTCGCGGCGATAGCTGGCCAGGATGTAGCTCGAGATGGAGCTGACTTCGAGTGCAACGAATCCGGTGATGAGTTCCTGCGCGGTGGCCATCACGCCCATGCCGGCGGTGGCGAAAAGCACTAGGGCAAAGAATTCCCCGTGAGGCAGACCCTCGCGGTCGAGATAAGAAGGCGCGCCCAGCGCCACGAGGAAAGCGACGCTGCAAACCACGATGTGGAGAAAAATACTGAAGGGATCGATTCGCAGCAAACCGGAGAATGCCGTCCCTTGGTGCGTTGCCGGGAGCACAATCGCGGCAAGAGCGCCGGCGGAGCCCAGCAAGGCCAGCACGTCCGCCACGCGACGGCCGCCACGGTGCGAGCCGGAGCCTGACGCGACCACAAACGGGTCCAGCACCATGATCAGAATGCCCGCGACGCACAGCACCAGCTCCGGCGCGACGCACATCAGATCTTGGGTGCTGGGAAACATTTAGCGGACGGTCGCTCCTGGTGAGGTTTGCAGTTGGGCGACCGGCGACGCGCCGGGCCGCGCAGAAGCGAAGTTGCGTTGTGCCTCGACGGGCGCGTTGGGCGCTGGGCGATTCATCTGCTGCAGCACACGCTGGACGGAGGCCTCCGTGCGGCGCGTGAAGAGCGGTGAAGCGACGCCCATAAATAAAATGAAGGCGGCCATCACCCACAGCAGAGAACGCTCGCGCGCGTCAGCATCGGCCAGCGAGCTGTTCTTTTCATTCGTTACGTCCCCGTAAAACACGCGCTGGTAAACCCAGAGCAAATACAAGGACGAGAAGATCACGCCTACCGTGCCGAGGCCGGCCCAGAGCGCATGCTGCTGCCAAGTACCGTTCAAGATGAGAAATTCCCCAACGAAGCCATTGAGCATGGGCAGACCGAGCGACGAAAGGCTCACAAACAAAAAGAAACCGGCGTAGACCGGCATCGGCGTCGCTAAGCCGCCGTACTGGCGAATTTCGAACGTGTGCCGGCGGTCATAGAGCATCCCGACCAGCAGGAAGAGCGCGCCGGTGGAAATTCCGTGGTTGAGCATCTGGTAGAGCGCGCCCTGCACGGATATCTGGCCGAAAGCAAAAATGCCGAGGACGACGAACCCAAGATGGCTCACGGAGGAATATGCCACGAGACGCTTCAAGTCGGTTTGCACCATGGAGACCAACGCGCCATAGAGGATGCCGATGACCGCGAGCACGGCGATATAAGGCGCGAGCTGATGGGCCGCATCCGCGAACAGTGGCAAGCAGAAGCGCAGCATGCCGTAGGTGCCGAGCTTCAGCAGGACTCCGGCGAGCATGATCGATCCGGCGGTTGGGGCTTCGGTGTGCGCGTCCGGCAGCCAGGTATGGAACGGGAAGAGCGGCACCTTAATGGCAAAGGCCAGGAAGAAGGAGCCGAAGAGCAGCAGCTCGGTGTGCTGCGAAAAACTGACATGGCCGGATTGCAGCAAGGATTGAATCACCGGCAGATCGAAGGTGCCGGTGGCGTTGTAGAGCCACAGGATGCCGACGATCATCAGGATGGAGCCGAGCATGGTGTACAGCACGAATTTCACGGCGGCGTAGATGCGATGTTCGTGTCCCCAAATGCCGATCAGAAAATACATGGGGATCAGCATCATTTCCCAGAAAAGGAAGAAGAGGAAAAGGTCGAGCGAGAGAAAGACGCCGATCACGCCGGCCTCGAGCATCAGCAGCGCGAAAAAGAACCCTTTTACGCGATCGTGAATGGATTTCCATGAGGCCAGAATGGATATGGGCGTCAGCAGCGTGGTAAGCAAGACCAGAAACAGGCTGATGCCATCAAGCCCCAGGTGGTAGTGGATGGGCGGCTGCGCGATCCAGTCGCGCAACTCTTCGAACTGGTAGCCGGTGGCCGCGGCGTCAAATCCACGCAGCAAAAGCGCGGAAAGCGCCAATTCCGCGAGCGAAATTGTAAGCGCCAGGCGGCGAATCCACACGTGATCCCGCCCCTGCAGAAGCAGGAGCGCCGACGCGCCCGCCATCGGCAGAAAGATCAGAACCGTCAGCAAATGATTTCCGTTCACTTAGTGCACCGCCAGCCACAGCAGCAGGGAAGTAAATACAACGGCGCCGAGCACCATCCAGGAAGCATAACTTCGTGTATTGCCGGACTCCACATGGCGCACACGATCGCCCGTTTCGCCGGTGAGATGGGCCACGCCGTTGACCGTACCGTCGATCAAGCCTTCGTCGACGCCGTGCCACAGCACGTTTGTGGAGCTCCACAGCAGCGGGCGTACGATGGCGCCGGCGTAAAGCTCGTCCACAAAATACTTGCCAACGAGGATGCGGTAAGGCGTGCTGAACGTTTCCGCAAGCGTATCGCGCAACTTGGGGTTCTTGATGCATAGCCACCAGGCGATGAAGAAACCGAGCGCCGCCAGGATGAGGGCCACTAGCGTCAACTGCTGCTCGATCGAATGCGCGTTCATCGCGGAAGTGGAAGGCTCCATCGCCGAAGCCGCATCGGCGAAAACCGGTGCGAGATAGTGTTCGAAATGATTTTCGCCGCCCCACAGCGCGGGGGCCGCTTGCCAGCCGCCGATCACGCTCAGTACCGCAAGAATTACCAAAGGCACGAGCATGTTGTTCGGCGACTCATGAACGTGGATCTGATGCTCGTCATATTCCGCTTTGCCGAAGAAAGTGAGAAAGATCAGGCGGAACATATAGAACGCCGTCAGCAGCACCGTGACCGCGCCGATCGCCCACAGGATCTTGCCCCCGTAGGGACTCAGAAATGCGGCGGACAGGATTGCGTCTTTGCTGAAGAATCCGGAGAAGCCCGGAACTCCCGCGATGGCCAGCGTGGCGATCAGCATCGTCCAGTACGTCCACGGAATTTGCTTTCGCAGGCCGCCCATCTTACGCATGTCCTGCTCGCCACCCATGGCATGGATCACGCTACCCGCAGCCAGGAAGAGCAATGCCTTGAAGAAGGCATGCGTCATCAGGTGGAAGATGCCCGCCGAAAACGCGCCAGCGCCGCAAGCCAGGAACATATAGCCGAGCTGGCTTACGGTCGAATAGGCGAGCACTTTCTTGATGTCGGTTTGCACCAGCGCAATGGTCGCAGCGAAGAGCGCGGTGACGCAGCCGATCACGCCGACCACAGCCATGGCGATGGGCGAATGCAGAAAAATGATGTGCGAGCGCGCGACGACGTATACGCCGGCCGTCACCATCGTCGCGGCGTGGATCAAGGCGCTTACGGGCGTGGGGCCTTCCATGGCGTCCGGCAGCCACACGTAGAGTGGAAGCTGCGCAGATTTGCCGCAGGCACCCGTCATCAGCGCAAGCGCGATCCAGGTGAAGGTGCCAAAGTGTCCCGCAGGATCGGCAGGCGCGCCGGCCGCGGCGGGCAGGACGCGCGCGAAATCGAGCGAGCCAAAATTGCGGAAAATCATGAACATGCCGAGCAAAAAGCCGAAATCACCGACGCGATTCACCCAGAAGGCCTTGTTCCCGGCGTCAGTGGCCGATTTCTTGTGAAACCAGAAGCCCACGAGCAGGTAGCTGCAGAGCCCGACGCCTTCCCAGCCGACGAAGAGCAGCACGTAATTCGCGGCCAGCACCAGCGTCAGCATGAAAAACATGAAAAGGTTCAGGTAGCAGAAGAAGCGCCCATAGCCACCGTCATGCTCCATGTAGCCGGTAGAATAGATGTGGATCAGGAAGCCCACGCCGGTGACGACCAGCAACATCACCATGGTGAGCTGGTCCACTTGAAGCGCGTAATCGGCGCGAAAATCGCCCGCCCAAATCCACGGGAAAAAGTTTTCCCCCCAAGGGATACTCGTGGGCGCGAGCGCGGAAAATTCACGGAACAATTCGAGCGCGGACGCGAAGGCCAGCGCCGTCGAGCCGAGCGCAACGGTATTGACGACGGCATGCGCTTGCCGGCGCAAGACGATTCCGTTGAGCGCCGCGCCCAACAGCGGCAGCGCAGGAATGATCCACAGATGTTCGAGCAGGAACATGGATTAGAGCTTGAGCAAGTTTACGCGCTCCACGTTGAGGGTCTGGCGGTTGCGCGCGATCAGAATCACGATGGCCAAACCCACGGCCGCCTCCGCCGCGGCCACGACGATCACAAAGAAAACAAACACCTGGCCCTGTAATTGGTCAAACGCACGGCTAAAGGCGACGAATGCGAGGTTCACCGCGTTGAGCATCAGCTCGATAGACATGAACATGGTGATGATGTTCCGGCGAAAGAGGAAGCCGACCACACCCAGTCCGAAGAGAAGCGCGCTCAGCACGACGAAATAAGAAATCGGAACCATGGCTATTCGGCGCCGCCTTCGCGTTTGGCAAGCGTTAATGCACCAAGAATGGCGATCAGCACCAGGATAGACGTCAGCTCAAAGGGAAACGCGTACTCTTGAAAGAGCATCATGGAGAGCGAACGCGTGGGTGTGACATCACCCGAAAGCGCGGACAGCGCTTGCGATCCGGAAGCCGTCCACCACGCCAGTCCAGCCGCTAATACCACGGACAACGGCAAGCCGATATATGCGGCCATGCGGCTGACATTGGTGCGTTCTTCGGCTCCGGCATTGAGCAGCATGATCACGAAGACGAAAAGCACCATGATCGCGCCGGCGTAGACAATGACCTGCACTGCCGCGATAAATTGCGCGCCTAGCAGCAAGTAGAGCCCCGCAAGCGCGACCATCACCACGATCAGCGAAAGCGCGCTGTGGATCGGATGCCGCTGCACGATCAAGCTGACCGCGCCGCTGACGGCGATCAGCGCCAGCGCAAAAAAGAGGATCGTGACGATCACCGGTGCGCCACCAGAAGAGCTAGGCTCGTGAGCACTACATTCGCAAGCGAAACGGGGAGCAGCACCTTCCAGCCAAGCCCCATCAGCTGGTCATAGCGCAGCCTTGGGAGCGTGCCACGAACCCACACATAAACGAAGAGAAACGCGAGGACCTTGGTGAGGAACCAGAATGGTCCCTGGGCGTACCAGATCGCAAAAGGCATGGCGACGAAAACGCCCACGGCGCAAAGGACGAGCCCAAGCACCGGCAAAACAATGCGGCCGTAGACCGTGCTGTAGCGAATACCATCCACAATCAGAGAAATGCCGGCAATGATAAATACGGCCGTTGGAATAAAGCGCGTCCACGCCCAGGCACCCGCCGCCGGAAAAGGTGAGAGCCAGCCTCCGAAGAAAAGAATTGTGGCGAGGCAGGAGACGGTGATCATGTTGGCGTATTCCGCCATGAAAAACATGGCGAACTTCATGCTCGAGTATTCGGTGTGGAACCCTCCGACCAATTCCTGCTCGGCTTCGGCCAGGTCAAACGGCGCGCGATTGGTTTCCGCGACCGCCGAGGTGAAGTAGCAGAAGAAACCGAGCAATTGCGGCAGCGGCCCAGCGAACAGATTCCAGCGCGGCAAAAAGTGAAGCTGCCAGCCTTGTTGCGCGTTGATGATATCGCGCAGGCTGAAGGAGCCGGCCATCAGCAGCACGCCCACGACGGAAAGCGTTAGCGAAAGCTCGTAGCTCACCATCTGCGCGGAGCTGCGCAAGCCGCCGAGCAGCGGGTATTTGCTGTTGGACGCCCACCCGGCGAGGGCGACGCCGTAAACACCCAGCGACGTCAGCGCAAAAAGAAAAAGCAGGCCAAGATTAAGATCGGTAATGCCGAGCGGCGTGGCCCGGCCAAAAAGCGTGACGGTCTGCGGGCCGAAGGGAATCAGCGCCAGGGCCGTGAGCGCCAGGCTCAGCGCCAGGAAGGGTGCGAGCAGATAGACGAATTTATCCGCGCCCAGCGGCATGGGGTCTTCTTTGGTGATGAACTTCAGGCCATCGGCCAGCGGCTGCAGCAAGCCGTGAGGTCCGGCGCGGTACGGCCCCCAGCGTGACTGGATGTGCGCTACGACCTTGCGTTCGAACCAGGTCAAATAGGCCAGCGCCGTCAACACCACAAAAATCATGATGGCGGCCTTCACGACCGAAGAGAACAAGAGCGAATGCTGGGCGAGAAAATCGCTCACGGTGTTCGATGCGCCTCGGCAAGTTGATTGATGAGCGTGAAATAAGGGCTCAACGAGCCGCTGGTAAACATATTGTCATGCGCCGAAAAGACGGCGCCCGCTGGCACCTGGTGACCGTTCATGGCGGCGTGAGGGATCGCGACGGGCGCGCCGCCGGTCAGAAGCTCCGGGACGTTGACGTCATAGCCCGCGACGTTCTTTCGAATTTCCTCGAAAACGGCGTCGGCAGACCGGCCCGTCAGGGCCTTACCCAACCCGAGTTTCGCCAGTTGATGCGAGAGAATGCGCAAAAGATCGAAATCCGTACGCGGTCCCATGGGATCGAGGGCGGGCCGCAGCCGCTGGACTTCACCCGCCGTATTCGTGACCGTGCCGCCCTTTTCATAAGCAGACGCTGCCGGGAAGACGATATCGGCAAGCTTCGCGGTTTCTGTCAAGAAAAGCTCGTGGACGATCAGCAAATCGAGCTTGCCGAGACGCGCATCGGCGCTGACGCCGAATGTTTTTACCGGATTTGCGCCGACAACGTAGAGGGCTTTGATCGAGCCGGATTGCGCCGCGGCGAGCATTTCGCGCGCCGTCATCCCAGGCTTCTCGGGAACCGGGGTCCCCCAGAGTTCGGCGAAACGCGCTCGGGCTGCGGCGTCCGAAACGGCTGCATAGCCCGGCAAGCGATCGGGAAGAAGGCCCATATCCGCCGCCCCGCGAGAATTGCTGTAATCGCCCAAGGCCATATAGCGCGTTTGGCCGCTCAGCGTGGAGCCGTACGCGACCAACTCGCGAATGGCCGCGCCGGTGATTGCCGCTCCAAATACGAGGAAGACGTCTGATTCATTGGCAAGCGCTTCCTTCAGCCCTGTCAGCTCGGGCGATACCTCGCCCTCGCTCTTCGCGAGCCAGCGAACCGCCTTCGTTTCACCGCCTTTGCCAACCACCGCCGCACGCGCTGCCTTGCCGTGAAATTCGTTTGCTTCCGAATTGATGGCATAGATCCGGGCTTGCTTATGACGCATCGCCGCGCGCATCTGCCAGGCCACCAGCGGATTTTGGTTCGTGGGATCGTCGCCTATCAGCAGGATCGCGTTGGCTTCGGCGAGTTCGCGCATCGTAGCCGAAGCTCCCGCCGCGCGATCACCCAGTGCGGTAACCAAGCCGGTGTAGTCCGCCGTCCGATGATGGTCAATGTTGTTGGTGCCGAACGCGCCCCGCGCCAGGCGTTGCAACACATAATTTTCTTCGTTCGAAGTGCGATTCGAACCAATGAGCCCGACGCTTCCCACGCCAGATTTCTTATGGATCTCCGCGAGGCGATTCGCGGCTTCGCCGATAGCCTCTTCCCAACTCACCGGTTCGAGCTTCCCGTTACGGCGTATCAAAGGCTGCCGAATGCGGCCAGGATGCTTCACGAAGTCATAGCCAAAGCGGCCCTTGGCGCAGAGAAAATCGCCGTTGATCCCGGAAAGGTCGCGGTTGTTGGCGCGCAGTATTTCGTTATTTCGAACGCTGAGCGTCACCTTACAGCCGTTCGAACAGTGCGCGCAGGTGGTGGGCTCGTAGCTCATTTCCCAAGGACGCGTTTTGTAGCGATACGTGCCGCTGGTGAGTGCACCCACCGGGCAAATATCGATACACATCCCACACTCGACGCAATCCAGGTGATTTTCCACGTTGGGAATGATGACGGAATTGACGCCGCGCGAACCGACGCCCAGGGCTTTCACGCCCATGCCCTCGTCGCATACGCGGACGCAGCGGAAGCAGAGGATGCAGCGGGGCGCGTCGTAATAAACGGCCTCGGACCACTTTTCTTCCGGAACGTGGAGCTTTTCCTCGATGAAGCGGCTGGCCTCCGCGCCGTAGCGAAAGACCATGTCCTGCAGTTCGCACTCGCCGCCCTTATCGCAAACCGGACAGTCGAGCGGATGATTGGTGAGCAGAAATTCCAGCACGCCCTTTCGCGCGACGTGGATTTGCGGCGTATCGCTGCGGACGACCATGCCCTCGGTAGCGACGAGCGTGCAAGCTGTCTGCATCTTGGGCATTTTTTCGACTTCGACCAGACACATGCGGCAAGCCGCCTGCAGCGCCAGCCCGGGGAAGTAGCAAAACGACGGGACCTCGACCCCGGCGCGCCGCGCAGCTTCGATCACAAGCGTCCCAGGCGCGACGGTCAGTTCGCGGTCATTCAGCTTGAACGTGATTTGTTTCTGCTCGGGCATCGTCTCTCGGGATCTAGCGCGCCGCCAACATTTCGGCGGGCTTGTAGCGGCATTTGCCGGTCAGGTGCTCTTCAAATTCATGGCGCCACTTTTTCACAATGCTGATCGTGGGCATGGCAGCAGCATCGCCCAGCGGGCAGAAGGTGCGGCCCAGCATATTTTTCGAAAGCTCGTCGATCAAGGGAATGTCTTCCGGGCGGCCTGCGCCCTCGTGGAAACGGTCGAGGATCTTGCCCAGCCACGCCGTACCTTCGCGACAGGGGATGCACCAGCCGCAGGATTCGTGCGCGTAGAAGTGCATGATACGCCGCGCCAGGTCCACCATGCAGGTGTCTTCATCAATCACCACCGTGCCGCCGGAGCCGAGCATCGAACCGATTTTTGCCAAGGAATCGAAATCGAGCGCCACGTCGATTTCATCGGCCGCAAGGAGCGGGCAGGAGCTGCCGCCAGGAATGACGGCCTTGAGGTTCTTGCCTCCCAGCACGCCGCCGGCGACTTCTTCGATAAAGCGCTTCAAATTGAAGCCCATCGGAAGTTCGTAGATACCCGGACGATTGACGTGGCCGGAAATCGAGAAAAGGCGCGTGCCGCCGTTCTTGGGCGTGCCCAAATTTGCATATGCTTCGCCACCCAGGCGGATCACGCTCGGCACGGAGCTGAGCGTTTCCGCATTATTGATTACGGTGGGGCAGCCGTAGAGTCCAACCACCGCCGGGAAGGGAGGACGGATGCGCGGGTAGCCGCGCTTGCCTTCGAGCGATTCCATGAGGGCGGATTCTTCGCCGCATTCGTACGCGCCCGCCCCGGTGTGCGAGCAAAGGTCAAAATCAAACCCGGACCCGACGATATTTTTGCCGAGGTAGCCGCGCTCGTACGCCTCGGCGATCGCGGCGTCCAATATATTCTGGACGTAGCGATACTCGCCGCGAATGTAGATGTAGCCTTGATGTGAGCCGACCGCTTTGCCAGCGATGACCATGCCTTCGATCAACTGGTGCGGATCCATTTCCATCAACGGGCGGTCTTTGCAGGTGCCAGGCTCGCTTTCGTCGGCATTGGCGATGATGTATTTCGGCTTGGGATTGTCCTTGGGGACAAAAAACCATTTCATTCCGGCAGGGAAGCCCGCACCACCGCGTCCGCGCAGATTCGATTTCTTGGTTTCCTCGATGATCTGCTCCGCCGCCATTTCCTTCAGCGCTTTTTCGAGCGCCTGGTAGCCTTCGTTTTTTAGATAAACGTCGATCTTATTGGAGTCCGGAATGCCGAAGCGGCGGCTGATCAGAGGCACTTCACCAGGATGCCGCTCGTGCACCGAACCCGAGGTGCGCGGCGCGGGCGTGGGCTTTTCGCCGCGATCGAGCGCGTCAATGATCTGATCGACGGTTTCCGGGGTGAGATTCTCGTAGAAATCGTAGTTCACCTGCATGGCCGGGGCTCCGGTGCAGGCGCCGATACATTCGACTTCTTCAAGCGAGAACACGCCGTCTTTGGTGACCTGTTTATTGCCGATCTCGAGCTTGCGCTCGACGTGTTCGAGAAGCTGGTTGCCACCACGCAGCATGCAGGAAATGTTCGTGCATACCTGTACGTGGTGCTTGCCCATCGGCTTGCGATGTAGCATCGAGTAATAGGCCAGCGTCTCGACGACCTGGATGACCTTCAAATCCAACCGCTGCGCAATTTCCTCGATCAACTCGTCGCTGATTCCGCCGAACTGGTCCTGTCCGTACAGAAGCATGGGGATCAGCGCAGAACGCTTCACCGGGTAGCGCGCTTGCAGCGTCCGGAATTTTGTTTCGAGTGCTTCCGGCAGCGTCATCAGCGATCCACTTCTCCCAGGACGATATCCGTTGTGCCGATGCAGGTGACCACATCGGCGATCAGGCGGCCTTCGATCATCTTTGGCAGCGCCTGCAAATTCACAAACGAAGGTGTACGAAACTTCACGCGATACGGCTTGGGCGAGCCGTCGCTGGCGACGAAGACGCCCAATTCGCCGCGCGGCGATTCAATGCGGTGGTAGACCTCGCCGGGAGGGGGCGAGAAGCCCTCGGTATAAATCTTGAAATGGTAGATCAGGGCTTCCATTTCGATCTTCATCTTCTCTCGCTGCGGCGCAATGATCCCGGGCGCGTCGGCTTTAATCGGACCTTCGGCGGGGATCTTGGCCATCGCCTGGCGCACGATTTTCAAGCTCTCGCGGACTTCAGCCACACGCAGTACGTAACGGGAGTAGCAATCCCCGTCGGTGCTGATGGGTACGTTGAAGTCAAATTCGTCGTAGCGCGAATAGGGGAAGTACTTGCGAACGTCATAATCCACGCCGGTGGAGCGTAGCGTAGGCCCGGTGACGCCCAGCGAAATAGCGTCTTCGGCGGTGATCACGCCCACGCCCTTGGTGCGGGAGAGCCAGATGCGATTCCGCGTCAGGAGATCTTCATATTCGTCCAAGCGGGAAGGCATCAAGTCCACAAAGCGCTTGATGCGGTCCAGGTAGCCGGGCGGCGGTTCGAGCGCCAAGCCGCCGATACGGAAGTAGCTCGTCATCATCCGCTGGCCCGAAACCATTTCGAAGATCTTCAGCACGTCTTCGCGTTCGCGGAAGCAATACAGGAAAACGGACATTGCTCCGAGATCGATCGCATGCGTCCCGATCCAGACCAAATGCGAGGCGATGCGCGTCAATTCCGTGAGCAGCACGCGGATGTATTGCGCACGCTTAGGCGCTTCGATCCCCAACAGCTTTTCCACTGCCAGGCAATAGGCCAGGTTATTCGAAAGTGGCGCGAGATAATCGATGCGGTCAGTAAGCGTGACGGCTTGCGAATAGGTCAGCGCCTCGCAAGATTTCTCGATTCCCGTGTGCAGGTAGCCGATTTCGGGTACGGCTTTCACGACGGTCTCGCCGTCGAGTTCCAAGACTACGCGCAGCACGCCATGGGTTGACGGGTGCTGCGGTCCCATATTCAGGACCATCGTCTTGCCGGGACCCGTCAAGGTGTTGATCGTAGTGGAAGCCATCAGCGATAGCCCTGCACGGGATAGTCTTTGCGAAGCGGATAGCCTTCCCAATCCTGGGGCATCAGCAGCCGCTCGAGGTTGGGATGCCCCTCAAAACGCACTCCGAAAAGGTCAAAAATTTCGCGCTCATGCCAATTGGCCGTGGGCCAAATCGGCGTTACGGAGGGGACCACCGGATCAGCGCCGTGCGCCCGTAGCCGCAAACGCAGCGTCGCCCGATGGGGTATCGAGAGCAGGTGATAGTTCAGCTGGAAGCGCGGCTCAACAGGAAAGCGGTCCAGACCGCTCACGTCGGAAAGGAAATTAAAGCGCAGCGCGGGAGAATCCCGCAAGAATTCGCATACGCGGCGGAGGTGCGACTTCGGCACGACCAGGGTCGATTCGCCGCGGTATTCGATCACCTCGGCAATGGCATTCGCGTCCCAGTCACGCACACGCTGGGCAATCCGATCCTGTTTTGACTCCTCTGTTTCGCCCATTGACTCGGATCTTTTGGCGGCCGCTTAGTTCGACCAGTCCAGCGCGCCCTTTTTCCAAAGATAGATGTAACCGGCCAGCAAGATCGCCATGTACACCATCATTTCGATGAAACCGTGCCACTGGAGGGCACGAAAAACATAAGCCCAGGGATACAAAAAAATAGCCTCAATATCAAACAGGATAAAAACCATCGCCACAAGATAAAACTTTACAGTAACGGGCTCGCGAGCGTCGCCCGTTGGCGTGATTCCACATTCATAAGGTTGTTGCTTGACTCGCGACGGCCGCCGCCAACCCACCAGGGAAGACAAGGTTACCAGGGCCCCGGCCACAATTACCGCGGCGAGGAGGTATACCAAAAGCGGCGCGAAACTCTCTAGAGGATTTCCGCCCATAACCCAAGCAGCTATACTATCTTTGCGTTGCCGCCCGGTCAAATGCGCGCGGCGCGGTGTGGGGAGTTTCGCGGTTCAAGCGAAAGCAACTTGGGTCTAGGAATTCAAAGCAGCGTGCCGATTGGCGAGCACACGTTTACCGTGGAAACGGAAACGCGTGCCGCCGACCATCCGCTGATCGATACAACCGTATACGCGCAAGGCCGCGTGATGTATCGCCGCGTCAAGAGCTATCAGGATCTACTGGGTGATAGCGGCGGGGAAGCAGAAGTAGAGGCGCTGCGTGAGCGTATCTCCGTGCAACATCGCGGCGTCATCGATGATTTGCGCTCCGGAGTATTGCGTTTTGAGTTGCCCGCCTCGCAGATGCCGCCGGCGATGCCGGCCACTCGCGGCACCATTGAATTTCCCGCGGGCATCGAGGTGCGCCTGCTCAACGCGGCTTCATGGCTTACATCGGGAACGGCGTCTTTGGAAATCGAAGTACGGGGCCGCGCCACGCTGCTCCCGGCCGTGGGCACAGCCGTGGAAGTTTTATTTGAAGGCTGCGATCCGCAGATCAGCATGCGGGCGGGAACCGATCCGCGCGGACGCGTGGCACTCACATTTCCGCTGCCGAAGCTGGGACCCGATGGCGGCCAGCTCGTGATTCGCGCATCCGGCCCAGCCGGGCAGGATGAGTTGCGTTATCGCCTGAAGCCTAAATTGCGCCAACCGGATACCGGAAAGGCGCAGACGAAGTGAGCGGCGAGACGCCCCAGGCTCATCCCGCGCCCGGTAGCTTGCAAATCACCGTCAACAACGAAGCCCACGTGGTGCCTGCCGGGATAAATATCCGCGCTTTGCTCGCGCACTTAGGAATTCGCCCGGACCGCGTGGCGATCGAGAGAAATCTGGAAATCCTGGCACGGGATCGTTGGGAAGCTACGCAGGTGGCCGCGAACGACCGCTACGAAATCGTCCACTTCGTCGGCGGCGGGTGAAATATCCCGAGACGCCTACAATCCTTCCAGAATGTGCCCCATCTTCGATTGTTTGGTTCGCAAGTAGAACCGTGTGCGCGGGCGAACCGTTGCCTGGCAAGGCACGCGCTCCACGACTTTGATTCCGCCGCTTTCGAGCTGTTTCACTTTGTCCGGATTGTTCGAAAGCAGGCGTATCCGGTTCGCGCCGAGCAGTCGCAGCACTTTAGCCGAGAAAGCATAGTCGCGCGAATCCGCCGCAAAACCGAGGTGTTCGTTCGCTTCCACGGTGTCCATACCGCGATCCTGGAGCTCATAGGCGCGCAGCTTATTCATCAAGCCAATCCCGCGGCCTTCCTGCGGGAGGTAGAGCAACAGGCCAGAAGGCGCTTCCGAAATTTCCTTGAGCGCCAACTCAAGCTGATCCCGGCAATCGCAGCGCTGCGATGCGAAAACGTCGCCGGTAAGGCACTGTGAATGCACGCGGACGAGCGGGGCTCGCTTGCCATCCACTTTTCCGCGTAACAACACGGCTGCCTCTTCGTTCGCGCCCGGTCCGCGAACTCCTAAGATTGTGAACGGGCCGAAGCGCGTAGGTAGCGTTGCGCGCGCGACAATCTGCACGTCCGCGGGACGCGGCCTCTTCTGGGAACGCTGCTTCGCTGCTGACTTTCGTTGCATCGGAATCGCACATTATAGCAGGCGCTCTGCCGGGCCCGCGCACGTCTGGCGTTGTTCGCGGCAGGACGCACTTTACATCACTGCGCCGATTGGCTACCGTAGCTCGCATCTTAGCGAAACGGCGCGAAGTTCCATGATCACCTTCACCGGCTGGGCCGGCCTGCTCTTCACCTTATTGCTGAAAGTAAGCGCATCCGGCGCGCTCGCCGCGTTACTGGTGCGTTCTTCTACGTTTCGAAGAGTTCTGTACACGGAAATTCGCGATTCCGATCTCAAGGTGAAGTTGATGCTGTTTCTCACGCCACCTTTGGCGATCGGCATCATTCTGCGATTGGTGGGCGTGGGTGGCACATACCGCTTCGCGGACCTGATGCTCGAGGGTTCGTTTTTGCTGGGGTTGCTCGGTGGCCGCGTAGTCGGTCCAATCGGCGGGGCGATCGTAAGCCTGCCGGCGTTCGTACACCACGAGTGGCTTTCGGCGCCCGTAGCGGCCTCGGTGGGTTTGATTGGCGGGCTCGTGCGCCAAGCCATGCCCAATAAGGAAGACATCTGGAGCTTTGGGCCCTTTACGTTCCTGAATATTCCGAAATCTCTCGTGCGGCTGGTACGCAAGAGAAGAGTGCCGTGGGAAATGCTGCCACCGACCGTGTGCGCGTTGCTGGAGGTTGCGCGGCTGCTCCTCGGACATGCGACGCATGCGCGATGGCTTTTCTATCTTGATGGCGAAGGCATCTGGCAAAACCTGCTGATTCTCTTTGGTACCACCATGTCCGTGGCCGTGGCCATCAAGATCTGGAACAACACGCGCATCGAAATGAACCTCGAACAGCACCAGCGCCTATTGCTCAAGGCGCGTATGGATGCGCTTTCCAGCCAGATCAACCCACATTTTCTCTTTAACACATTGAATACCGTTTCCTCGTTGATTCGCTTCGATCCGGATATGGCGCGTATCGTGGTGATCAAGCTCAGCAATATTTTGCGGAGGCTCTTGCGCAAACACGAGACGTTTGTGCCGTTGCGCGAAGAACTCGACTTTATCGACGACTACCTCGATATCGAGGTGGTGCGCTTCGGCCGCGAAAATCTGCAGATCTACAAAGATGTGGAGGATCAGACGCTGGAGGCCTTCGTGCCCAGCATGCTGCTGCAGCCGATCGTTGAAAACTCGCTGAAGCACGGTCTTTCCGGAAAAATCGAAGGTGGACACATCCATATTCGGACCAGCTTGTCTGACGGGCGACTGCTCATTGAGGTGGCAGATAACGGCGTCGGCATTCCCGAAGGCCGCTTGCCGCAGGTATACGTCGATGGGATCGGGATCAGCAACGTGCACGAGCGGCTGAAGGTGCTCTACGGCGGCGATTTTCGGATGGAGATTAACAGCCGCGAGGGCGAGGGCACGCGAATCCTAATCGACGTGCCGGAAGTGGTGCCCACATTTCCAGCCGCGACTCTCAACTGAGCTGCGCCCAAACGCATGCGCTCTCCTAGGTACGCGGCCCTCCGCTTTACATTTTCACGATTTCGACGCGGCGGTTCTTCGCGCGGTCCTCGTCAGTGTCGTTATCCACCAGTGGATTTGCCGAACCCATTCCCTGAGAAGCCAAGCGAGCCTTATCCACCCCGTGGTCTACAAACCACTTCACGACGCCTTCGCCTTCCTTGCGGGAGAGCGCCAGATTGTCTGCGGCCGGCCCAACGTTGTCCGTATAGCATTCCACACGAATCTTGAGCGTGGTGTCGCTGCGGAGCAGATCGAGGAACGGTCTCAGGACGCTATCCGCATTATCTTGCACCGCGCCGCTCGCGTGATCGAAGCCGATTCCATAGAGCACCGCATGTCCGGCGGACTCGAACTCGGCCGTGGCGGACGATGTTTGGGCCGGGGTCGTTCCCGTCATTTCACCGGCTAAGAGAATTGTCTGCGTGTAAGAGCCGTCTTTATTGTCCAGCAGATACCAGTGGTCTCCCCGTGTGGCCGTCAGCCGCCTGGGGGAGTCTTCAAACACGACCGTGAAGCCGGATTCCTTCAAGAGCGTCTCGATCGATTGAAACGCTTGGACGCCGTTCATGCTTTTAGGTGGCTGATACGTCCACGACTCGCCTTCGCCTGCTACCGACTTGGTGAGGATATTGCCGCCAGCATCTTTTCCCGTAGCAATGCTGACCTGCTGGTTCTGGTCGTTGTGGCAGGCCGTAAGGGTGCTGCCGGAAATGCGAGTGATCAGTGGGGAATCGGAACAGCCCTGTGCATCGGCAGGATAAGCTTGCGACGGTGGAGAGACGGTCAATCCGAGCAGAGCGAATGAACCAATAGCTAAAGCCAACCTCTTCATGGCGATGCCTCCTTGCGGCAAGTCCTAGATACCGCGATGGGAAGCGAAAGGCCATCCGGCTTTGACGGTATTTCCGCGGAAACGGGTTGGGAGGGAACCGAGGGGTGCGGTTAAGTAGGAGGGGTGTTGACAGTCTCCACATTCTACAGTATATTCTGTTAGAACAGAAATAAGAGAAAGGAGTCGGCCTTTGCCCAACCTAACCTCCGCGCAGCAAAAGTTCATCCTTCACTGGGGCGAGATGGGTACCCGCTGGGGCATCAACCGCACCGTGGCCCAGGTCCATGCCTTGCTCTACCTATCGCCGCATCCGCTGCACGCGGAAGAGATTGCCGGCACGCTGGATGTGGCGCGTTCCAACGTGAGCAACAGCCTGCGCGAATTGCAGGGCTGGGGCATCGTCCACGTGACGCACCAGCTTGGCGACCGGCGCGATCATTTCGAATCGCTGACCGATGTCTGGGAAATGTTTCGAATCATCCTGGAAGAACGCAAGCGCCGCGAGATTGACCCGACCTTGAAGCTGTTGAACGAATGCCTCGCCGATCTGAAAAAAGACAACGCAGCGGACACCTATACACGCGAACGTGTGGCCAGCATGCTCGAGTTCATGAGCTCCATGGCAGGACTTTACGACGAGGTGAAGGCTATCTCGCCGGGCGCACTAAAAGGCTTGCTGCGGTTACGAGGGAAGTTGCGCGGCGTGCTCGGCGAAAAGAAGAAAAGGGCGGAAGCAGGCAGTGACAGCTCCAGCGACGATCGAAAATGAAAATGTGCCGCAGCCTGGATTGATCTCATGATCTCCCTCGCTTCCGAATTCACTGACGGCAAAAGCAGGCATGCACGCGGCTGGCTTTTCTATGATGCCGGCTGCGGATTTTGCACGCGGCTTGCGCGATGGATAGCGCCCAGTCTGCGCAAGCGCGAATTCGACGTAGCGCCCTTGCAGGATCGGCGCGTCAGGGAGTTGCTGGGCTTGAGTCCTGAAGCGCTGATGCGCGAGATGCACGTCGTGCTCGAGAATGGCTCGCAGTGTGGTGGGGCGGATGCCGCCGTGGCGCTGGCGGCGCGCATCTGGTGGGCCGCTCCGCTGACGTGGCTCGCGAAAATACCAGGAATGATGGCGGTGCTGCGCGCCGCATATCGCTGGGTGGCAGCGCACCGGAAATGCGCAGCGGTGAGCTGCTCGAACGTTCGCGCCCCCACACGGCGCTGATCGCCGGTGTATTCAGCTGGCTGCGTCAAATTTCGGTAGTGTCCTCCTACGAGTCGCCGACGTGATATGCGCTCGGATAATGGTCCACCAAACCGTGTTGGCACCCGGCCAGGAATCAGCGGCTCCACGATACGCGTTAGTTCGTGCCGGTTAGGGCCAAGCGGAAATCGCTATGGCTTTTCCGCGCTTGGATATAGTATCCAAGCCGTCCGGCCGTCCTTGCTCTGCGCCGGATTCGCCGCATAACTTTTGCTATGTGAGGTTTTGGATGATGTTCAAACGTGATGGCATGCTGCGCGTTGCAGCTGGTTTACTGATCGGGCTCGCGCTGCCATGGATCGGAAGCGCGCAAGGCACTCGCGAGGACTACGAACGCGCGGAAAAATTCTTGCCAGGGAACCTGCAGCATTCCGTCTATGTGGCCAACGTTGTGCCGAACTGGCTGAACAAGAGCAGCCGCTTCTGGTACCGCAAGGTGGGTCCGGCCGGCAAGGAATTCATTCTGGTGGACTCCGCGCAGAACTCGCAGAAGCCGGCGTTCGATCATGCGCGGCTAGCTGGGGCTCTTTCGCACGCG
>Ga0209420_1000272_pt1 | contig 30220 bp, 24 predicted proteins | sample BlaSpr_A8_OM1_O1_FD_187972 | JGI IMG/M metagenome (GOLD analysis project Ga0209420, IMG submission 187972) | Forest soil microbial communities from Thunder Bay, Ontario, Canada - Black Spruce, Ontario site 2_A8_OM1_O1 (SPAdes) (version 2) | ecosystem: Environmental > Terrestrial > Soil > Boreal...
CAAGCCGTGAAATCACGCCGCCAGCGGTCGGGAAGGGAATCACCTGGTCTTCCGGGTCGAGCCGGAGATTCTTCAGCGAGTCCACAAAGAAAGTCGCGCGGCCGCCCAACTCCTCGCGCAACATCGAAATGCCGGTCCGCGCGTGGTCAAACGTTTCCACGATCACGTACTCGAGCTCTTCCCGCAAAAATTGTTCTACGGCGTTCTCATGTTGCTCTTCCACTTCGGCGTAATCCGCTAGCAATCCTACCGCGCGGAAATCGTGGCTTTCGTTCGCGCCCGCGCCTGCATTCACCGAGAAGAGCTTCTTCACTGCATCCGCGGTGTAAGCCCGGTCGTTCAGCACTTGTTCGAGCGTGCTGCGTCGCGCGCGTACCGACGACAGTGCATCGCGCGCGCTGTCGCTTCGCGCCTTCCATTCGTGCTCCGCGCTTTGTAGCGCTGCGATCCGGGCCTGTGCCTCCTGCACTTGCTCGCCCAGTTGGCGTGCGCGTTCACCTACCTCTTCAAAGTGAAGTTTCGCGGTCTCCGCGCGCTCGCTGTAGCGGATCGATTCCTGCAGTAGGTTTTGCTCGTCGCACTGCTTGTGTTTCAGGGTTTCCACGTAATGCGTCAGCGCTTCCTCGGCCTGCCCTTGCTCCGCGTGAAATTGGTGCAGCCGTTCGCCGGAAACATTCGCGGAACGTTGTAAGCACGCGATCTGCGCCTCAATTTCCTGCGTGCGCGCGGACATGCGCTGCCCGATCCCCGCAATTTCCGCCACCAGCGCTTCGATCCGCGCCGTTTCAGCGCGTAGCTCCGCCACGCCCTCTTCGTGCTGTGCTGCGCGGGTGGTCAGTTGTCCGGCCTGCGCAACCGCAAACTCGATCTGCCCCACGATTTGCTGCGTGCGCGAATCCATCTCCTGCGCGCGCTGCCGGTTAAACGCGATGCGATTTTCAGCGCGATCGAGCTCGAGCGTCGCTTGCCCCAGCAAGTTTTGATTTTGCCGCAGCTCCGTATCCAGTTCGTAGGTCCGCGTTCCCAATTTTTCCGATTCCACTTCCAGGCCGCCGGCCGTCTGCGCGTGCTCCGTTTCGGCCGCCGTGACCTCTTGCAACAACTGTGCCAGCCGTTCGGCTTCGCAATCGAGCTCGATCGCCTTGCTCGCCATCACCTGCCGCAGCAAACCGCGCATTTCCTCGCGAATCTCCGCGTATCGCCGCGCCTTTGAGGCTTGGCGCTTCAGCGACGCAAGCTGCTTTTCCACTTCCACCACGATGTCGTTCACGCGCGAAAGGTTCAGCTTGGAAGATTCAAGCTTCGCCTCCGCCAAACGCTTCTTCGTCTTGTACTTGGTGATCCCTGCGGCTTCTTCAATGATCGCCCTGCGGTCGGAAGGCTTGCTGGAAAGAATCTGCCCGATGCGCCCCTGCTCGATTATCGCGTAGGAGTCCGGACCGAGGCCCACGCCCATGAAGATTTCCTGCACGTCGCGCAGCCGCCCCGTTCGCCCGTTGATGAGGTATTCGCTTTGCCCGGAGCGGTAAAGACGCCGCCCGATCACCACTTGGCCCGGCTTCACCAGCGTCGCCGGCTTTGCCGATCGCTTCTTCTTCCCGTCCACCGCGCCATCTTGCTCGCCAGCAGGTTGTGAGGTGATCTCAGATACGTTGCTCTCCATCTGGATCGCCGCTGCCGGACCTTGGCCTCCAGGCTCCGCATCATTGCCCGTATGGGCCGTAGGCTCTGTTTGATCAGCTTCGGCCGTACCGACGCTCGCGTCGCCCGCCACGGCTTCGCCTGCCGCGCTGACGGCCATCGGCCCAGACTCTATCCTGCTCGCGTCTGCGTTGCCCCCGTTAGCCTCGGCAGCCTCATCCATCTGCCCAGTCAGAATGAACCGCCCCGCTTCGGCCAGCTCCGTATCTTCTAGCGTGATAATCACTTCCGCCATCCCCAAGGGAGGCCGCTTGGCCGTGCCGCTGAAGATGCAGTCCACCATCCGCTCGGCGCGCAGGGACTTGGTGCTCTGCTCGCCCAACACCCACGAAATGGCGTCCACAATATTGGATTTGCCGCACCCGTTTGGCCCCACGATGCACGTGAGCCCGGTGCCGCTAAAGGTCACCTGCGTCTTTTCGCAGAATGACTTGAAGCCGACGATCTCGACCTTGCGCAGTTTAAGCAAAATGCCCTGTCTCTCCCCACGCCATCCCCAGCCCGCGTACACAATGCGGCGCAGAGATGCGCGGTCCTTTGCCTGGGTTAGAGGGGTATTCCGACAAAAACTCTGGAGGGTCGCTTAGCAGTGGCCCAGCCGCCTGGCGCTACGATGGCGGTACAGCCAATAAGCTAGCAAAGCCGCCTCGTCTTGTAAAGCGGCTTCGAAAGAAATTCGCCACTAGCTGTGGCCTTGGCTCCACGATCACCACAAGCGCGGTTCCTGCGAAGTTGCTGTGACGTGCTGTGATAGCCTCAAAGCCCAAACGGCGAATACTGGCCTATGAAGAGATTCTTTCTGCTGCGTCTCTGGCCCGTCAGGCTCATCGTTCTGAGCGTTGGCTCACTGATGGCTTGGAGCGGTTGGCGAAATTTTAATGATGGAAATCTCTGGTCCAGTGGCTACAACCCGCGTACTGGCACTGTGGAGACGGGTCCAACCGTGATGATTGCTGTGTTGGGCGGTGCTCTAATGTTGGCCGCAATTCTGCCATGGCCTTCCGAACCGCCAGACACGCGCTCCAATCGGCAGAAGCGCCGCGACCGCTGGCGCCGTCGCCGTTAGCCCCACCTCGATGCGCCATATCTCAGAAAGCCACATCCTTGATGTGCGTCGCCAGGAACCACTGATTCCCCGCCGGATCGAGTACCGTGGCTACGCGGTCGCCATATGGGGCATCTTCCGGCTCGCGCACCGAAGTGGCCCCGGCGGCGACGGCCTGCCGGTAGGCCGCATCCGCATCCGGCACGTACATATGTAACGAGCAGGCCGGCCGCGGCCACTTTGCGCCTTCCCCTTCGCCCAGCGCCAGGTACGAATCACCCATGCGGATCTTGGCATGCTCGACGGCTCCCGCAGGCGAATCGTACCGTGCAAACACTTCCGCCCCGAACGCCGCTTTCAAAAACTCGATCAGTTGCGCCGCCCCGCGCGGGTTCAGGCAAGGAGTCACCGTCAACTGATCCTTCGGTGTGTGCTCCGATTCGCGCCGCGTGGTGATAAACCAGTAATTGCCGGCCAAATCTCTTACGCTGCCTTCGCGGTCGCCATACGGTTGCGTCACCGGTTCGTGGAGCGATTCGCCGCCCGCCTCGATAGCGCGCTTGTAAACCGCATCGGCATCGTCCACGGCTAGGATTACACCCACCGGCGTCGGCGGGTATTGCGGATTAAAGTCGGCCGTCTCGATTATGGAGTCGCCCACGCGCACCTCGGCGTGCATGATGCTTTTTCCGTCCCCCCGAGGCACTCGCAGGACTTCCGTCCCGCCAAAAGCCTTCTTCAAGAACTCGATAAACTCATCGGCTTTCACGTTCGCACCCAACATGATGTAGGGCGTCACCGTATGAAAACCCTTGGGCAAATAATGTACGGATGCTGCTGATTCTGGGGTCGCCATCGGATTGCTCCTTTCAGACTTTTCCTGATCTTGGGTTGCACCTAGCAAATCCTGTTTCAAACGCGCCTTGAATTCCGATCGCGGCAGATCGCGCAGTTCCGAGGCGATCGTCAGTAAAGGCCCGAGCTTCTCGTCCACGCCCAGGTGTGAGGCCGACACTTCCACATCCGGCCGCGCCAGCAGCGCCTGGATCGCGTCGTCGAGTTGTTCGATCAAGGTTCGCTCAGGCATTCGATTCTTCCATGCGCACTCGCAAGTTTTGCAGCGCGCGGAACTGGAGCTGCTTTACGGCGCCTTCGCTCCGCCGTAACTCCGCAGCAATTTCCCGGATGCTCTTTTGTTCCACAAATCTCTCATATACCACGCGGCGCTGGTCCTCTGGCAATGAGCTCACGAGCCGCGAGAGGAGCGCGCGCTGCTCGATCGCCTCCATCTCCGGTTTGGTGAAATCTTCGGGCATCGGGCTGCCGTGCTCTTTGGCGTTGCGTTCCCAGCGATCCGCCATCGCGTTCGAGGCGATGCGGTAAAGCCATGAGGCAAACGGCACGCCGCGCCATTCAAATTGTGCGAGCTTGGCAAGTGCGGTACGAAAAACGTCGGCCGTCAGGTCCTGCGCCACATCCCGATCGCGCACACGGCGGGTGATGAACGCATATACGCGTTCAAAGTTGGCCTCGTAGAGGTCGGCAAAACGCTTTGGGTCTTTTTGCGCCGCCTCCACCAGAGCCCGCTCGTCGATGTAGCCTCTCGATCCGCCAATCCGTTCTCCAGACCGCAGCCTCATGGGAGTAAACGGCCGGGCGGCCAAAAAGTCACGCCCTCTTTTCACCATGCCAGGCCTCAGGGAAGGAGGGATTTGCCGGGCACCGCCGTTGGTGCTGTATTTGGGTGCCGCAGTTGGGTGCCGCATCCCTTTGCGTTTTGACAAAGGGTGCGCGCCACGATCGTCATTCGAGAGCGATTCTTCACCCTGGCGTCACATTCACGTGGCCGCCTGGAATCGCCCCACCCTCGCCGCAGGTTTCCGCCTCAACTTCGCCCCTCGCGGCATCCACTGAAAAGCAGCTCTCATCTTACGAAAGACTCTTTCTCGGGGGAATGATGGGCCATTTAAGAAGATTGTGGACGCGGTCGCTGGCGCCAATCGCATCTGTTTTTCCAAATCTCCGTTCGCGCTGCCAGGCAAATCGCGGTCGGATCGTCCGTCTTTGTGCATCGGCTATCGTCCGCACGTCTTCGCGCCTTTGGCAAAGGGTGCGTGACGCCGAGCGCCGTTCGAGACCACGTCTTTGCCTACCATCCGCATCGCGAGATCGCCGTTGGGTTCTACTCTGCTGCGTCGCGGCAGCGCTCGCATCTGCCGGCTGCGTGGGAATCGGAGGCTTCGCCTCGCCCGGAACCCCAGTCGCCATCCTCATCACGCCCGCCAACCCCTCGGTCACCGTCGGTGAAAGCGAGCAGTTCCACGCGTCGGCCACGTTTACCAACGGTACTCAGAGCGACGTCACAAACTCGGTCTCGTGGTCGTCTTCGGTCGCCGCTACCGCAACCATTGTCTCCAACACCGGCAATGCCAGCGCAAAAGCTGTGGGCACCACCAGCGTCACCGCCACGCTCGGCGGCGTCACCGGACAAACCACTCTCACGGTTACGAAAGCTGCCACCGGTTCAACAGGCATTCGGAGCATCACCGTTTTTCCGAATTCGCCACCGCCCTACGTCACCATTGGAGGCTCGGTAAAATTCATATCCACGGCCACCTACAGCGATGGCAGCACGCAAAGCGTCACCAACTCCGCCACGTGGGTTTCCTCGAATCCGGCCGTGGCAAAAATCGACAGCTCCGGAAATACCAGCACCGGCGGCGCAGGCCAAACCACAGGCACGGCCGAAATTTCCGCGTCCTATGGCGGCGTCACCAGTAACGTCGTGCCCCTGCTCGTTGTTGCGCCGCAGCAAGTGGTGGTGGCGATCACGCAACCTAGCACCAGCACCACGCAAGCCGTGATCGGCGCCACGATTCCATTCATCGCCGCCATTTCCAATGACAATGGCGCTGGCGTGCAGTGGGAAGTGAATGGTGTGGTCGGCGGGAATGTCACCGTAGGCACTATCTTGCCAACCGCCACGCAAAGCGGCGCAGAAGCCGTCTACACCGCGCCCGCCACCGTGCCTGCTGGCGCAACCGTCACCGTGACGGCTACGTCGGGCGCGGATGCGAGCGCCAAAGCCTCGGTCACCGTAACCGTTCTCGCGAACTCAAATGCGCGCCTTGCTGGCCAATTTGTCTTTAGCCTCAGCGGAGAAATTCCTGCGGCCAATGGCACACTACCCGGGCGCGCCGTGGGCATCTTCCAAGCGGACGGCGCTGGAAATATCAGCAAAGCATTTGTGGATTCCGTAGCCTTTCCGCTCGATGGTGGCGCGCCAGTCGCCGGGACGAAGGCTGAATACGACGGGAGCTACCGTTTGAACGCTGACGCCACCGGCGTGATTACGCTCAAGCTGAAATCCGATCCCGCCGTGCAATATTCTCTAGCCTTCACGCTCGCCGCCGATGGCCGCAGCGGCTATATGGTGGAGGCGAGCGTAACGCCAACCCTCGCCGCCCCAACGGACGCGCGATTTGGCAGCGTCTCCGGAGGCGCCAGTTCTTTTCAATTGCAGGATGCGTCCGCGCACGATGCGAATCCAGGTGACGTTGGGGGATCGTATGTTTTCGGCCTCTCCGCGCCGGGAGCGAATGGGGCCAGCAGTAATTCGATCGGCCAGCTCACGCTGACGGCTACGGATGCGGGCCACGGCACGGTCACCGGTGAAATCAGTGGTTCAGACGCACAATCGCAGACGCTCACCGGCACGTATGCCATTGACGCGGATGGTAGCGGCCACGGGATCATGAATCTCATCACCCCAGGTGGCGAACCGTTGCAGCTAGGCTTTTACGCGACGAATTCGAGCCTGCTCTACGCCGTCGATCTGGATCAGAACGCGACGCGCTCGCTCGGAGCCGGAGAAATTCGCGCTCCCAAGAATTAGTTCACTTCCGCGAATCGCGGCGAGCTATCCGATTCGGCTAGGGCGAAGCGCATTTTAGGAACACGCGCTTTTACGTGCGCCGGTGACGTTTTGCTGCGCTAGAATCGGCGCAAATGCCGGTCTTTGCACGCTTAATCTTTGGCCTGGTAAATCTTGCTGCGCGCCGCGGTCTGGCAGGCGGCGAAGGGGAAATAAAGCAGGCCACGCGGCAAACCGGAATTCGCGGCGAAACTTTTGCATATTGGTATTTGCGGCGGCATGGATACATCATCGTCGCACGAAATTTCACGGTGCCAGGGATGCACGGCGAACTCGATCTCGTAGCGCGCGATGGCGATGTGCTGGCCTTCGTCGAGGTAAAGCTCCGCGCTTTCGAGCTGCAGCCAAACTCTGCATCACGAGACGTCGCCTCAGCGAGCGAGCAGGCTGCGAGGACCGGACCAACAACCAGCGCAATCGCAAAGCTGCGCCGCGCGCTACCCGAAGACGCGATCACCCCCGCGAAGCGCCATCACCTCTCGCGTATCGCGAAGCAATTCCTGCTGCAATGGCGTATACGCGACACCAAATATCGCTTTGACGTGCTGGCCATCGAAACGGCCGCCGGCTCCAAACCCATCGTGCGCCTGCACAAAGACGCGTTTGTGGCTGACGCATAGCGCACGAAATTTCCACCGGGCGATTGCGCCAGCGGGCCTGCCTGCTTAAAATGACTCATTCGGCGTCGCTCCAGCCGCGCCTGACCCCTTTCCGAATTTTAGGAGGCATCTCTTGCCCGAGTTGCGCAAAGACCCGATTACGAACCGCTGGGTGATCATTTCCACCGATCGCGGCAAGCGGCCCAATGACTTTGTCCGCGAGAGCGTGAAGATCAAGGGCACGGGCTTTTGCCCCTTCTGCTACGGCAACGAGGAAAAGACGCCGCCCGAGTTATTGACATATGGCCGGAACGGCGGCGGGGCGAACACGCCGGGCTGGCGCGTGCGCGTGGTTCCCAACAAGTTTCCCGCGCTGGGGATCGAGGGCGATCTCGACCGCGTCGGCGAAGGCATTTTTGACCGCATGAACGGCGTGGGGGCGCACGAAGTGATTGTGGAAACGCCGGACCATCAGGCGACGCTCGCGCGGCTGAGCGAAAAGTCGCTCGAAGACGTCTTCTGGGCGTTTCGCGACCGCATGCTCGATCTGAAGAACGACAAGCGTTTCCGCTACATTCTGATTTTCAAGAATCACGGCGACGCGGCCGGCGCCTCGCTCGAACACACGCACTCGCAATTGATCGCGCTGCCCATCGTGCCGAAGCGCGTCCGCGAGGAAGTGGACAACTGCAAGCGCTACTACCAGGAAAAAGAACGCTGCATTTTCTGCGACATGATCCGCCAGGAGCGCGAAGACAACGTCCGCGTGATCCTCGAAAACGATCACTTCATCGCGATTTCGCCCTACGCGCCGCGTTTTCCGTTTGAGGTCTGGCTGATGCCGAAGCAGCATGGCTCGGCTTTTGAAAACAATCAGAGCACGGTCTATTCATCGCTCGCGCACGTGCTGAAAGATTTGCTGATGCGCCTTGAAACCGTGCTTGATAATCCGGCGTACAACCTGATGATTCACACCTCGCCCATCGGCGAAGAAACCAATCCGCACTATCACTGGCACATCGAAATCATGCCCAAGCTGACGAAGGTGGCCGGTTTCGAGTGGGGCAGTGGTTTCTATATTTGTCCCACGCCGCCCGAAGAATCCACGCGATTCCTGCGCGAGGCGGTGGTCGCAGCGCCCGCGGAAAAATAACTCCAACGATCCCGCATTCCGAGCCTTTACCACGGACCGGCGCGTCGAGCCGCTCGACACATGCCTATTTGCTCCCCATTCTCGACGTGTCCCGATTTGGAACTCGCAGAGCGATCGAAGGCGCGTCGACCCCCACCCCCCTATGTTGATGTAAATACAGCAGGGATTGGACTTACAGCTTCCGATGTGCGCAATCTACTGCAAATAGGTGACTTAAAAAATACACATTTGCACATTCTGTGCTCCGAATGCTGGGAACAAAGGGCTTAGCGGAGCCAATGTGCCCGCGATGCGGAGTCGATGCGCATGATGGCGGAAGGTTCCAGTAGTCGCACGAGACACCGAAAAACCGATGTACTAACGGTGGCATCTAGGCCACTTGATGGGAGCGCTGTGATGGCCCACGCACGAAATCGGAGTTTGATTGTGATCTGCGCATTACTCCTCGGCGCGTGCGCGAGCTGGGCAATGCCGCGCCAAGGTCATTCGCGCAATTACGACCTCGTGAAGCAGTGGGGATCTTCTTTGGGAGGACAGCAGCACACGTGGAACATTGCCGTTTGTCCCGGCGGTGAGACTTATGTCGTGGATGAAGAGGGACGCGCGAAGTTCATCGGCTCCGATGGAAAGCTGGTGTTCGAACAACCCCAAGTGGCAACTCCGAGTCGGAGAACACCCGTGGCGTGTGGCCCGCAGAATCAGCTCTACGTTTTCGACGGATTGCTCAAGACATTTTCAACAATTCCCGCTGGAAAGCTACGCCTTGAATCGTCAACGCGGCTGCCCTGTCTCGCGCTCAAATTATTGGCCGCACCGGATGGCACCGCCTACGTGTTGGGAGTCGATGATCCTCTGCGCTACGTGATCGCGCAAATTCCGACGCAATCAACGGGCTGGCGCGTTCTTGCCGAAGAGCCGGTATCGAGCTTGGTGGGCGCAGCGAGAGTGGCAATTCTAGATTGGGATCCGCATAATGCGCGGATCATTTACGCCCTCCCCGGCGACCCCGAAATTCGGTTTCTCGATCCGAAAGCGAGCTTGCCAGCTAAAGGCGTCCGTTCCTATTCCAGCGGTGCGGGACCTTTTGTCCCTTCTGCGGAATGGTTGGGGCTTGCAATTCTTTCCAATGGAAATTTTCTGGCACAGCGCCGGTCTAAGTCTGAGATAGCCGATGTGTTCGATTCGGAGCGACTTGTTTTGCTCAATCCCAAGCAAGAAGTATTGTGGTCCGCGGATAAAGATGTGAATTTCGGCGTGCTTCTCGGCGCATCGTCGGACGGCGGCCTCTACTTCTTGTCATCTTCGGGTGAGCTTGTCCGTTGCGCATTGGTCGAAACGAACCGACGTCCATGAGAATCGCGTTATGGTATCGGGACAACACGTCGAAACGTGCTGATGCATATGCTGGGAACTTGCGCGGAACGGCCCCCGGGGCACGCGTCGCTGGAAAACGCGACACGTCGCCCCAGGCTACAGAAGCGGACGACCTAGGCGGCGCAGCGCAAGTTGCGGAGAGAATCTTCGCAGTCCCACTTTGACATTCAGGACTCGAGGCGGAGGAAGGCACGCATATGGGCCAGCTCTGCTTCGAGTGCGCGCGCGAAGGCGGGATCTTGCGGCGCGCGTGCGACCACGTAGCCGAACGATGAGTTGAGCTCGCCGTTTTTCACGGAAAGGTTGCCCCAGCCGATCACCTGATCGCGCCAGAGCAGCGGAAGAGCGTAATAGCCCAGCTTGCGCTTGGGTGGCGGTGTATAGGCTTCGAAGCGGTAAGGCCAACCCCACAACAATTCGAAGCGGGCGCGATCGCGCACAATGGGATCGAAGGGCGCGAGCAGGCGGACTTTGTCCTCGGGTTCGCGGCGCGTGATCTTTTCCCCGGCCGGCCAATACCAATCCACGCCGTCGGCACGCGCGTGCGAGAGGCGCTCTCGGGCACGCTGCAAGGCGCTGCCCAAATCCGCGCGCCACTGCGGCACCGCGAACCGCAACGCACGCACGAACACTGAGAGGCTTGCAGCCGGCAGCGGTGCATAGAGGCGGACGAGCACGTCAACCAGGGCATCGATTCGTGTGCGGCGCGCGGCTTCATCGAGCGGCACGGCATCGTGCTCGTGCGCGGCATATACGCGAATGCCTTTTTCGCGCCGCGACACCCGCAGCAGGCCGTAATAGTGCATCGAGTCCAGCAGATGCGTGGTGGCGTTGGACGAGCCGCCCCAATAGTTCCTCACGGTGCCGTGCGAAAAATGGGCGTCAACCTCGCGCGGATGGGCTTCGCGGCGGTCGCGCACGAAAGCCAGCAGCAGCTCGGCTTTTTTTCTGCGCGCGGCGGACCAGGGGCGGCGGCCCGCCGAGCGCGGATGCATCAGCGTTTGGATCGTGCTGGTGATGAAGCCATACGGGACGAAATAATCCTCCGCGACGCCGAGCTGCGCGTAGCGGCGTTCGAGATCGCCGGCGTGATAATCCTTCACGCGATGGCGCAAGATCAGATCCTGCGCCCGGGCCGGCGCGCGAATAGGGTCGGCCTGCACGAAGCCGAGTTTGTGAAGCGCGCGTTTTAGCGTGGTGGGCGGGAACAGGGTACGCGTGACGGCGAAGCGACGGAGATCGTCGAGGGTGATTTTCATGAGTCGCGTTTGCGTGTGGAAGGAGACGGCATCGCGCGCCTATTTTAGTGCACGTGGGTTCGTGCATACCAACCGAGCGGCACGGGAAAGGCGCGAGAATCGTTCGCCGATTGAGCCCACGCGACGGTAATCTTTGCGCCGCCAGGAAAACAGCAACACCCGAGGCCGAACGCCTTACGCACCTGCCTCACTCGTCTGTCGGATCGCGCGATCCGAGGCGTTGAGAGAAGCCCCAGGGCTATGACACCGCCCTGGGCTACAGGTGGGGCTGCATGCGCGATGCTACCGAGCTGGACGGTGGCGCGTGCCCAAATTGAGAGGGCCGGACCGGTGGACACAAAGACCCCGCCCCTACGAAACGGGGCGGGCTACACAGGCAAAGGCGAGCCCGCACCGCTTATCGCTACTGGGCTGGACGGGGGGACTGCGTCCGCTGTAGGCTCGCGGCGACCTTTTGGGTTCAATTGCGGGAGGGTGTGCTATGGCGGGGAAGACGCGGCGGTATTGGCTGATCGGCATCCTTGCGGCGATTGTGCTGGCGGTGGTGTGGGCGGCCTGGGGCAAGCACGTGCCTTACAACTCCGTGCTGCAGATTGAGCTCAATGGCGAGATCGAGGAGCAGGCGGCCTCGGGGGGCGCGTCACTCATTGCCGGTGACATGCAGGTGCTCCACGAAATCACCGATGGAATCGATGCGGCGCGAAACGATTCTCGCATTGCCGGGCTGATCGTGAAAATTGAGGGAGTCGAGGCCGGGTGGGCGAAGCTCGAAGAAATTCACGAACACCTCCTCGCGTTCCGCAAATCGGGCAAGCCTTCGATCTGTTTTCTTACCGACGACTACAACGAGAACTCGGAGTATTACGTGGCGTCCGCGTGCGACAGCGTGTGGATGCTGCCTACCGGCACGCTGGGTATCGCGGGAATGATGACGGAGTCGACGTTTGTACGCGGCACGCTCGATAAGCTGCACGTGAAGCCCGATTACGCGAAGATTGGCGACTATAAAACGGCTGTGAATTTCTACACCGAGAAAAAATATACGGCGGCGCAGAAGGAAATGGATGCGTCTTTGATGCAGAGCACGATGGAGCAATACGTGAACGGCGCCGCGGCGGCGCGCAAATTTACGCCGCAGCAATTTACGGAGCTTTTGGAGGATGGTCCTTACTCGAGCGACGACGCGGAAGACGCGCGGCTCGTTGACAAAACGGGATACTGGGACGATATCGAGGACCTCTTTGACGACCGGCTGAAGGATTGGAATCCCATCGAGCTGGACGATTACGTGAAGACGCTGGGGAATCGCGGCTCGGCGACGATTGCGGTGGTACACGCGACGGGGGAAATCAAGGCAGGTGATTCGGATTGGAGTCCGGTATCGGGATTTGTGATGGGCGCGGACGATGTAGTGAGGGATTTGCGCCAGGCGGCGGAGGATGAAGACGTGCGCGCCATTGTGTTTCGCGTGGATTCGCCGGGCGGCTCGGTGACGGCTTCGGATGAAATTCGCAGGGAACTCGAGAGCGCGCGTGACGCGAAGCCAGTGGTGGCGTCGATGTCCGATGAAGCAGGCTCCGGCGGCTACTGGATTTCGCTGCCGGCCACGAAGATCGTGGCGGATGCGACGACGCTGACGGGCTCGATCGGCGTCTTTATGGGCAAGTTTAATCTCTCCGGGCTTTACGATCTCGCGGGGCTTTCCACCGATCATCTGGCGACGAGCGACAACGCGACCCTGATGTGGCAGCAACAGGATTTTACGGCGGAGCAGCAGAAGGCCATCGCCGGGATGATTGACGACACGTACTCCGCGTTTACAGAGGACGTGGTGGATGCGCGGCACCTAAGCGAGGCGGCGGTGGAGAAAATCGCGCAGGGACGCGTGTGGACCGGGGCACAGGCGCAGAAGATCGGGCTGGTGGATGAAGTTGGCGGCATGGATCGCGCGCTGGCGCTGGCAAAGCAGCTTGCAAAGATCAGTCCGAAAGCGCGCGTGCGCATCGAGCGGTTCCCGGAAGAAGTGCCGTGGTGGAAAAGCTTGCTCGAGCGAACGAGCCAGCATGAAGCGTCCGCGCTGGGCGGAGTGTCGGGCGAAATCCGGCGAATGTCGCGAATGAATGGACGCGTGCAGGCGCGGATGGCGGTGCGGCTGAAGATTCGTTAGGGTTAACCGCGCCGGGGCTACGCGCGCAGCCGCGCTTCGCACATTGGTGCGATTTCGCTATACTGAACTCCCTTCAGGGGCGCGGTACCCAAGTGGCCTAAGGGAGAGGTCTGCAAAACCTCGACTCGTGGGTTCAAATCCCACCCGCGCCTCCACAGTAACGTCGAAACTAAAACATAAGAAGTTAACGCTCCAGCTAGCCGCTTTTATGAGGCGGCGGTTTGGCGGCGGAGGAACTAGTAGCGACGTCTCCACGCCTTTGCTCATGCCATCGAAATGCGAGTCGTGATAGAAAGCAATTAACATGCTATCTACCGGCGTAGAGAATCGAGTGGTAAGACTCGGAATATTATTCATCGTCTTCCTGTTCCTTGTTGTTGCCTTTCATATGGTGCTTATGGTTCCAAGCGTCCTCATCGGGTCGTTGCTCGTGCATTTTGGAGGACATCCAGAATTCTGGGGAAAAACATTGTCCCTCGTGGCTCTGGTTCCGGCGTGTTGGGGCGCGGTCGCCATATGCAAATTGATGTGGCATGGCTGGAGGCCAGATTGAGCTAATATCGAACCATGTTAGACGGTCTTGATGAACGTGAAGATGAGCCCCGCCGTCCAATAGGTAAACTCAGAAAGATGTGGAGATACGACAGAGGACGGATACTCTATTGGCTAGTGATGGCGCTCTTTATAGCGCTGATGGTTTACTTGAGATGGAAGTTGGACGACAGCAACCCGGGACCGTACAAACACAGATAGGGTTCAAATCTCACGTCTCCTATACGTCTCCAACTCTGGCGTTTTGGCCGGTTTTATCGGTTCTACCGCTCTCTAAAATCATTAAGTTGCGCGTTATCAGTACCCCCGAAGGGTTCAAATCCCTCCCGCGCCTCCACAGTACGTCAAAATTAAATGTGCCCCTCTTGGGTTCTCGGCAATGCTGTGTCACGCTTAACAGGAACGACTTCTTTCAATCTACCCGACTTCACATCAAACACGAATCCGCGTATGGTCAACGCTTCGCGAACCCAGTTGTGAGCATTCAGTTTCTCCATCTGTTCCTGGACATTCTTCTCGACATCGCTGAATGCGTGGAAACGAATCGGTGAACTAGGTGCGACACCGGTTTGCCGCTCAATGTGACTGCGCATTTCGTCTTCGCTAGCCTTCATGAGACCGCAGTCGGTGTGATCTATCACCATCACCTGATTTGTTCCCAAGAAGTAGTGTGAAATGAGCAATGAGCGCAAAACGTCGTCCGTTACAATCCCGCCAGCGTTTCGGATGAAGTGTGCGTCTTGAGGTTTGAGGCCGAGCGCTGCCAGGGTGATGCGCGTGTCCATGCAAGTTATCACCACGAGCCGAAGTTGCGGTTCAGGCGAGAGAGCGCCATCGTAGTTCAGCGCAAACTCTTGGTTGCGAGCTAAAATTTTTTCAATCGCGTCGTGCTTGGTTTCGAGCATCTTCAATCGGTGGCGAAGGAACTAGTAGCGCTTTACGGGCTCTGTGACGATTCGCGGAGCAGGCTGATTGAGGTTCTCGCGCGTGGGCTTTTGTTTTTTGGGTTTCTTCACTTCGCGTCTTCGTGCGTCTTTGTTTCCCATGCTCAAAGATTGCCATATGTCGGCCGGCAAAGCTAGATGCCCGAGTTCATGACGCATACCGATGGCAACGGTTCAACAGGCCCAAGCCGCGGCCGGGAACTTCCATTCACAAACTGAGCGTTACGGTATAAGCTCAACCGCAAGTTGGCGGGCCCCGCATTAGAATTAAACACATCCCAAAATAGGAGAACCCATGAAGAAATTGGCAGGAGCCATTCTGTTTGTTTGTGCTTGTGTGGCGCCGCTAGTGTTGCGGGCGCAGACGGCACCGGCCAAAGCGCCGAGCACGTCAGAAGCGATCAAGCAACTGGAACACGATTGGACGGATGCCGAGAAGGCCGGTGACACCGACAAACTGAGCGCGATTATCGCGGACGATTGGGTGGGAGTAGGCACCGACGGCAAAGAGACGAAGAAGGACTTGTTGGCGGACATCAAGTCGGGCGGGTCGAAGATCGAGTCCTTCGACTTTGGGCCGATCGACGTGAAAGTGCTGGGCAGCGTGGCGATCGCGCAGGGAAGCGATACGGAGAAAAGTACCACCAAGGGGAAAGACAGCAGCGGAAAATGGGTCTGGATGGATGTGTTCGTGAAGCGCGATGGCAAGTGGGTGGCCGTCCGTTCCGAGAACGCGCAGCTCAAGTAGCAAGAAAGAAGTTCGGGAACGCGCGACGGGCTGAGATCAATCAGGGCTCAGCCCTTTTTTATTGGGGCCGCACCCGGCATCCAGCGGCTGTGACAGAGTTGGGGTGTGCAATATTCGCGATGACGGCAGACGTCGTCGTCTTGACGAGCATGTGTTCAATATTGAACACCCAAATGAACCAAACATCCTCATTTTCGATGAGTACGGTAGCGGACATACCTGTGTTATAAGGAGGTAGTACATCCAGAACGGCCTTCCCGCCGGGCCGGAGGTGGCCATGGGAATCCGAGTGCTCCTCGCTGATGACACGCAGATGATGCGTCAAGCGATTCGTCGGCTCCTCGCGGACCACGCTGAAGTGGAAGTTGTCGGCGAAGCTGAGAATCTGGTTCAAACTCTTCAGATGATGGACGCTCTGCGCCCGCAAGTGACGGTGATGGATTTGCACTTGCCGAACTTCGGATACTTGGACGTGAAGTCACACCTGAATGGCACACAACTTCTGGCGATTTCTCTTTCGAACGACGAGGAAGCACGGCTGCTGGCGGAGAGCCTTGGAGCGGCCAAACTGCTGGATAAGATGGAACTGTATAACGAACTCATCCCTGCTATCATGCAGTTGGGTTCGCCGAATGAGGGCGCTGCCAGCGCCTAGCGAAGGCAGATTTTCGTTCGCGCGCACTCCGTAATCCTATCGTAGCCTCTTTCACCGGAAACCTCAGAACGCCGGCACTTTGCCTCGGAAATTTCGGGACCGCTGTGCGGTGTGATACCATCCTCGCAGGGCTTGGCCCTCCCAGCCAAAGTTCAGGACTGTTGGCGGTCTGCCGCAGGTGACGTCCGCGCCGTCAGGCAACGCATTCCTGGGGAATATCATCGCACTGGTGCGCTGGGTGTGTAGGTCAACTCAAGGGGCTGGCGGGATCTTGTCGCAATACCTCTCGAAAAAAAGTCAATCCGGCGAAGCATTTGCGGTGCTGCGGAATCCGCCGCTGGCATTGGCGCGCCGGATTCGGTACCTTATCGGGGGCTTTGGCGAGCCTGCACCACTCTGAAGGTGCTGGGTTTGTTGGTTTGCGCGGGACGACGTCGTTCGGCGGGAAATAGCGCTGATACGAAGATCTTTTGGAGCATTCATGAAATTGTCGAGATACGTGGCCGCGTTGGCCGTAACGTTCAGTTTCTTGCTGAGTTTGCCGGGGGTGGGGCGCGCGGCGGATGGACATGAAGTGTCCGGAAGCTACAGCGTGCAGAGTGTAACCGGGGCCGGGACGAACGTTCAAGTGATGTTCCATGTGCGGCTGAGCAACAGCCAGGATAATTCCTTGCAAAGTACGCAAGTGGCGCTGCGGAGCATCGTTACGGACACAACCCAGAATCTCGATGTGTCCATCGATCTGCCGGCACAGGGCTCGGCGGACTTCACGCAACAGGTGACCATCACGAAATCGGAATATGCACTGTGGCAAAAGGGTGCGCGTCCATTGCTGGTGCTGAACCTGCAATTTGCTGACGGCACGCGTCTTACGCGGACAATTGCGCTCACGCCGGGCGCGCCTGCGGAGGGCAATTGATTATGCGGAAACCGCTCCTCGCGTTGGCCGCCGTGACGCTGCTGCCGCTGGCCGCGCATGCACAGAATACGATCAACACGGTAGTGGGGGGCGGCCCGACCGGGTTGGCGCCGACTTCGGCAAGCTTGGGCGTGCCGGTGGCGGTTACGCAGGATGCCTCGGGGAATGTGTACGTGGCGGACACGCGGTTCAATCGCGTTTACAAGATTTCGGGCGGCACGCTGACGGTCTTCGCGGGCAATGGCGTGATGGGCTACAGCGGCGATGGAGGGTTGGCTTCGAACGCGGAACTTTCATTGCCGAGCGGGTTGGCGGTGGATAGCTCGGGAGATGTGTACATCGCTTTGGCAGGAAGTAACGTGGTGCGCGAGGTGGTCGCGTCCACTGGGGACATCAAGACCGTGGCGGGGAATGGCACGGCCGGTTACACAGGGGACGGAGGCAGCCCGACGAACGCGGAGTTGAAAGCGCCGCAAGGTCTGGCGCTTGATAGCGCGGGCGACCTTTTCATCGCGGACACCGGAAACAACGTGATTCGCGAAGTGCCGTCGAGCGGCGCGACGATCCAGACGGTGGCGGGGAATGGCACGGCGGGCGCGAGCGGCGATGGCGGAGCGGCAACGCAAGCAGAACTGAATGCGCCTTCGGGTGTGGCGCTCGATGGCGCCGGGAATATCTATATCTCCGATACGAACAACAACATCGTGCGCAAGGTGACCGTTGCGAACGGCAACATCCAAACGATCGCGGGAAATGGCATTGGCGGCTACAGCGGAGACGGCGGCGCGGCCATTTATGCCGAGCTCAACGCGCCAAAAGGCCTCTATGTGGATAGCAGCGGAAACGTCTTCATCGCCGATTCGGCGAACTCGCTGATCCGCGAACTGGTGGCCGTGAACGGCACGATCCATTCGTTTGCCGGCAATGGGACGCTGGGTCTCAGCGGTGACGGATCTTCGCCGATCGATGCCTCGCTGAACCTGCCGACGGGCGTGGCGCTGGATGGCGTGGGAGACATTTATATTGCGGACAGCAAGAACAACGTGATCCGCGAAGTGGTGAAATCCACGGGCATCATCCAGACGGCGGCGGGCAGAACTTCAGGATCGGGCGGAAATGGGAATGGTGCGACGAGCGCACCTCTGAACGACCCGACCGGAGTGTTTGTCGATCCTGCCGGGAATCTCTTTATCGCGGACACCGGAAACAACGTGATCCGCGAAGTGGTGGCAGCCACCGGAAATATCCAGACGATCTCCACGGGGGCGGTGACGCTGTCGTCGCCCACCGGCGTGTTCGTCGACGGAATGGGCGATATCTTTATCGCAGACACCGGAAATAACGTAATCCGCGAAATTCCAGGCACCGGGCCGAACGCCGGACAGATCAAGACCGTGGCAGGCAATGGCACTGCGGGGTATAGCGGCGATGGCGGCGCGGCCACGCAAGCCGAGCTGCATTCGCCGGAGAGCGTTGCGGTGGATGGTTTGGGCGACATCTTCATCGCGGACACGGGCAATAATGTGGTGCGCGAGGTTGTAGCCTCGAGCGGAAACATCAAGACCGTGGCGGGGAACGGAACGGCCGGGTACACAGGCAACGGCGGAGCGGCTACCAGCGCGGAGTTGAATCAGCCGGCCGGCGTGTTGCTGGATGCATCGGGTGATGTGTTTATCGCGGACACAGGGAACAGCGTGATCCGGGAAGTTGCCGTTAGTACGGGAAATATCCAAACGGTGGCAGGTAACGGAACGGCGAATTTCAGCGGCGATGGCGGGCCTGCGACGCAAGCCTCGCTCAATATGCCAGCAGGAATCGCATTCAGCACGCAAGGCGATTTGTACATCGCGGATACCGCGAATGACCGGATCCGTGAAGTGGCAGGCATGGTGTCAGTACCGGGAGTAAGTCTTTCGGCGCAAAGCTTGACGTTTACGTCCGAGGTAAACGGAACGACCAGCCCGGGCCAATCGGTGACGATCACGAACAGTGGCGCGGCGCCACTCCAGGTTTACAACGTCACCATTGCGGGGACCAACGTTAGCGATTTCGCGGCAACCAATACGTGCACGGCTCCCTTAGCTCCGCAAGGAACTTGCACCGCGACGGTGACCTTTACACCGCAGGCGAACGGCCCGCGCTCGGCGATCCTGGCGATCGCGGACAATGCGCCAGGCAGTCCGCAGATGGTGTCTTTGACCGGAGGCGGAACGTTTCCGGTGACGCTCACCCCGGGCGGGCTTTCCTTCCCGCTGCAATTCACGGGAACCAAGAGTTCCACGCAGACCGCAACCCTTACCAACAACCAGAACATCGGGCTGAACAACATCAGCGTCTCGATCCTTGATACGAATGATGCGAACGTGAATCCGAATTTCACGCAGACCAACACCTGCGGCACCAGCCTTCCAGCCGGAGGCACCTGCACGATTTCCGTCACGTTTGCACCGGCGGCCGGGGGCACGAGCAACAACGGGGCGATCGCCGCAATTCTTTCGGTGACGGATAACGCGGTAAATAGCCCGCAGCAGATCGGGCTCAGCGGGATCGCGAGCAGTTCGACGGCCACGCCGTCACCAACGTCGCTCACGTTCGGCGTGCAAACGGTGGACGTCGCCAGCGCTACGCAGGTGGTGACCATCAGCAATACGGGTCCGCAGCCGCTGACCGTATCGGGCGTTTCGATCACCGGCGCGGACGACGGGGATTTCTCTCAGACGAATACCTGCACGACCGCGGCAATCGCATCCAATGGCACGTGCAAGGTGACGGTAACGTTTTCACCGATCGCGCCCGGCACGCGAACGGCGTTTTTGACGCTGACCGATAGTGCCGGCGATAGCCCGCAGAATGTGCCGCTCACCGGCACGGCGATTGATTTCAGCATATCGGCGCCGACCGGGGACAGCACCACGGCGACCGTGACCGCCGGGCAGAATACGACCTACGCGCTGCAGGTGACGGCAAGTGGTGGCACGTCATCGTCCAATTCCTTGACGGTGGCGTTGGCGTGCTCGGGTGCGCCAGCGGGCGTGACATGTACGATCGCTCCGGCGAGTGTGACGGTAACGCCCGCGACGCCGGCGCCCTTTACGGTGACCGTGCGAACCACGGCCACGACGGCTGGGGTCTTAAAAGGGCCGGGAATGCGGCCGTTCGTCGTGGTGTTGGCGAGCCTGATGTTGATGTCGCTGTGGCTGCTCGCATGGTCCAAGCGCCAAGGCATCGGCGCCGGGCGTCGCAGACGCGCAGCGTGGGCGGCTACGGGAGCTTTCGGGATGCTGCTCCTGATGTCCACATCATTCCTGGCCGGCTGCGGAGGCAGCAGCACGACAACGGGCACGCCGGCGGCAACGTACAGCCTGACGATTACCGGGACTTCCGGGACCGATACGCGCTCCCTGGTGGTAAGTCTGGTAGTCAACGCGTCGTCATAAATAGCCGCGGAATCTTGCAGCGGCAATCGAAATCCAGTGCGGCAGCGATTTGCCCGAGGCCTGCCGCCCGGCGCAAAAGCTGGCACGTTTTGCGCCTTCCTGTGAGAAAATAGCCCTGTGGTGGCGTGGTGATGAGACGTCTCTTGCGATCTTCCGCATGCCTCGTGGTTCTGCTCGTGGCGGGATCGTTATTCCAACCGCCGGGCTCTAACGCGCAATCCCAAAAATTCGCGCATGGTTCGCTGACGCTGGTTCCAGATAAATCCTGGATCGACCCTGGGCAAGACTTCACGCTCGGCCTTCATTTTTCCCTTGAAAGCGGCTGGCATATTTACTGGATCAATCCGGGTGACTCGGGCGAGCCGCCCCGCGTGAAATGGACGCTGCCGGCAGGCCTAACGGCCGGGTCAATTGAATGGCCAGCGCCGCACAAGCTGGGGACACCTTCCATCGTGGATTACGGTTATCAGGGCGATGTGACGCTGCTGGTGCCGATGCAGGCTTCGACCCGTCTGGCGACAAACGCTCCTGCCATGATTCATGCGTCACTCAATTTGCTGATTTGCCGCGATATGTGCATCCCGGGCAAGACGGAGGTTGCGGTCTCGATTCCCGTGAAAGCGCAGCCGGCGCCCATGGAGCAAGCGGCTGCGGCTTTATTCGCCTCCGCGCGAGCCAAGCTGCCACAAGCTCCCCCGGCTGGTTGGAAGTTCAGCGTCACCGAGGAGAAAGATTCTTTCGTGCTGCTGATCGCAGCAGACCAACGCATGCGCGGATCCTATTTTTTCCCCTTAGAGGAATCGCAAATCGTAAATCCTGCGGAAGAGAAAATTATGCCGCATGGAACTGGATTTGAACTGACGTTGAAAAAATCCGACGAACTGACGAAACCAGTGTCGCGGCTGAAGGGCGTGCTCGCGCTTCCAAGCGGGCCGGCTTATCTGGTGGACGCTCCGGTAACGCATGGCAATGCGGCGTCTGGAGGTTTGGGACATTAAAGGCCCGAAGGATTTGGTGTTCGCAAGTAAACACTTCGCAGGAGGTCCAATCGAATGAAACGGCCGAGTATTTCTCTTTTGTTTCTTGCAATGGCGCTTCTGGCGCTTCCACTGGTGATTTCCGCGGCGAAAGTCGGTGACCCGGCGCCGGATTTCAGTGCGCACGGCAGCGATGGCAAGACCTATAGGCTTTCGGATCTTCGCGGCAAGTACGTGGTGTTGGAATGGCACAACAACGGCTGCCCGTACACGCGCAAGCACTACGAAAGCGGAAACATGCAGCGGCTGCAAAAGGAATGGACGGAAAAAGGGGTGGAATGGTTTACGGTGATCTCGTCCGCGCCCGGAGCGCAAGGGTATGTGGACGCCGGGCAGGAAAATGCCTACCTATCGAGAATGCATGCCGCGCCTACGGCGGCTCTACTCGATCCAACCGGCGAAGTAGGCCATCTCTACGACGCGAAGACGACGCCGCAAATGGTGGTGATCAATCCCGAGGGCGTAGTCATTTATGACGGAGCGATTGACGACCACCCAACTCCGGATCAGGCGGATATTCCGAACTCGAAAAACTACGTGGAATTGGCGCTGCAGGAAGCGATGGCTGGGAAGCCGATCGAGGTTCCGACGTCGCGGCCTTATGGCTGCTCGGTGAAATACCCAGGGGTAAGCCACTAGAGCCTTTACTCGCCAGGAATCAGCCTCAATTCGGCGCGGGTTGCTCTCCAGGACGGTTCTGGGCGCAACTCGCGCCTCGTTTTTGGGCCATACATGTGGCCGCGAGCGCCGTCAAAAGTGAGCATCGTTATGCTACAGTACGGCGTCAAAACGATATGTCGCAACCGCAAACAATCGGGCGCTACCAAATCGTGGCCGTACTGGGGCATGGCGCGATGGGGGCGGTGTATCAGGCGCACGACCCGAAGATGGAGCGCTCCGTAGCGATCAAGACCATCCTCTCGACGGCGCTCTCCGGGCCGTTGGCCGAGGAATATCGGGAACGGTTCGTGCGCGAGGCACGGGCCGCCGGCCGCCTCACCCATCCTGGTGTGGTGATGGTGTATGACGTCGGGGAAGAAAACGATATTCCGTATTTGGTGATGGAATATGTAAACGGCCGTTCGCTGGCGACGGCGATGGGAAGCGGCGAACGGTTCAGCTTCGAGCAGATTTACGAGATTGGTTTTCAGGTTGCGGACGCTCTGGGTTACGCGCACCGGCATGGCGTGGTGCATCGCGATGTGAAGCCGGCCAATATCTTGCTGGCGATTCCCGCGCCCGGCGAAATCGAGCGCACGAAAATTGCCGATCTTGGAGTCGCGAAGTTGGCCGCGTCGCAGATCACGACGACGGGACAACTGCTCGGGACGCCGGCGTTCATGGCGCCGGAACAGTTTACGGGCGGGGCGGTGGATGGGCGCGCCGACCTTTTTTCGCTGGGCGTGATTTTGTATTGGCTAGCGACGGGAGACAAACCGTTTGGCGGCGATACGATCACGGCGGTTTCCTACAAGATTGTGAACGTCGAGCCGCCACCGCCGCGACGTATTAATCCCGCCGTGCCGCAGCCCCTCGAACGGATCATCGTGCGCTGCCTCGAGAAGGATCCGGCAGCGAGATATTCAAGCGGCGAAGCTTTGGCGGCCGACCTTGCCGCCGCACGGACCGGGCAGGAGCCGGGCCAGAGCAGCGCGGCCGGGCTGGCGGGTTTGGTCACAGCGTCCGGAAGAATCATGGCTCCTGCCATGAATGCCGGCATGAGCGGCGATCCGAACACCACGCTTGATTCCGATGTTCGTTTACAGATGGCAGCCGCCGCTAGGCAGAGAGCGGTCCCGGCTCAACCACCGCCGCGGGCAACACCACATCCATGGGAACAGTTTGCGTGGTCACGACTGAACGTGCATGAGCAAAAGCTCATTGGAATTTCGGGCGCAGTGCTCTTGGCGATGTTGCTCATCTGGGGCGTGAATCATCACCGTCGCAGCGTGGCCGCCGAGCGTCAGGCGGAAGCGCAGAGAGATCTGGCCGCGCAGGTGGATAAGGCGGATTTGCAACGCGAGTTACAGCCTGCACAGCCTCCCGTGTCTGCCGCGTCCGACCAGAACGCAACGCAGACCGGCGCGCCTGCCAATTCGAATGCTGGGGCAGCGCAAAGCGCGTATACGACAGCGGCAAATCCGCCCGGCTCTACGGTGGCTTCGAACGGCGCACCCGAACCCGTCAAGAAGACAACGCCAAAACTGAAATTGCCGCCGGCGAAATCCGCTCCGCCTAAAGCAGATGCTAACAATGCAGGCACGGCAGCGGACTCGGCCAGCACGGTGAATGCAAATTCGGCCACGGCGGCCACGACGCCCCCCGTCGAACAGTCCACCCCGCCGACACCGGTGAACACGCCGCCGGCCGAAGCGACGGCCCCCGCGCCCAAGCCGGTTACGCCGCCGGTGGCAGCAGACGCCGCCGATGCCGGAAAATTACATATCGACGATGGCAGGCTGCCGAATTCGGTGAGCTTTACGGTGTTGATGGACGGGCAAGTTCTTTTCCAACGCGGAATCCTTCCGGAAGGGCAGGACCATCCCACGCGTGAAGATTTGCTGATTCCTCCCGGGAATCACGAACTTCGCGTGATTGCGGCTGAGGGTACGATCGCGATTGGTGACTCCAACACCGTGCGCCAGGAATTCAAAGCGAAAAAGAAGAAAAATCTCCGGATCGAAATGCGGGACAACTCCTCGGGCCAGACGATCAAGAAGAGCGGCAAGGTCGAGCCCAATTCGGCAATTTTTAATATTGAATTGAAAGATGCCGGGGGATTCCTCGGAGTGCATTAGCTCTGTGCCGTTCTGAGTGTTGATGTCTTGTTGTTCTGCTCCCACCTGAAACATTTTGCCAATTGATCGCAATAGGAAAACCGAGTTGCACCCGGAGATCGACGGTGGACCGCCGGTTTGCGCAATTTTGACCGAGTCGTGCAAAGCGAGCGCTTCGACTGGCTGCAAAGTTGCACAGAGATACGCGTGTAGAAAGAGAAGCTCGGTTCAGTGTGTAGCATTGTGAACCAAGACGCATGCTGCAAGCTCCGAAAGGTCTTGAGGTGTTCGAGTGAAGGTTCTCGTTGCGGATGATGATCCCGTCGCGCGGATGTTGCTGGAGCGCAATCTGCATCGCTGGCGCTACGAGGTAGTTACCGCAAGCGACGGCGAGGAGGCGTGGAAGATCTTGCAGGAACCTGGGGCGCCGCGAATTGCGCTTTTGGATTGGATGATGCCGGGCAAGACGGGACCGGAAATTTGCCGCGAGGCGCGCCAGCGGCCCTTATCAACGTACTCGTACCTGGTGCTGGTGACCGCGCGCGACGAAAAAGACGACGTGATCTCCGGATTCGAGGCGGGCGCGGACGACTATCTTGTGAAACCCGTGAACCCGGCCGAACTGCACGCACGGTTGCACGTGGGGCTCCGCATCCTCGATCTCGAAGATAAGCTTGTGGCGGCCCGTGAAGAAATGCAATTCAAGGCCACGCACGATGCGCTTACACGATTAATGAACAGGGCCGCGGTGGATGAGTTCGTGCGCCGCGAACTCGCCCGATCCCAGCGGGAGCGCGCGCCGTTGGGTGTTCTGCTGGCGGACATCGACCACTTTAAGCTGGTGAACGATACTTATGGCCACGCAGCAGGGGACGAAGTACTTCGCGAGGTGGCGAATCGGCTTGCGGCGGGCGTCCGGGCGTATGACGTGGTTGCGCGTTACGGCGGCGAAGAGTTCCTGATCGTGTTGCCGGGCTGCAATACGGCTAGCCTAACAGAGCGCGCCCGCTACCTACTGGAAGCGGTGCGAGGGCGTCCTTGCAAGGTTTCCGGAAGAGACCTGCAGGTGACGGTGAGCATTGGAGCCGCCTGCACGTTCGATGTGGAGGTGAGTACGCCGGCATTGCTCGTGCATGCCGCCGACGCCGCGCTCTACAGTGCCAAGCGGCAGGGGCGAAACCGAGTGGTGATAGCCACGCAAGACGGGGAAAGCTCCGAGGTTTTTATTCCACAGAAGCAAGGTTAAGAGGAATCAGACGGCAGGCGCCCGGCTGGTTTGCGGTACAGAGTGAGATTTCCGTCGGCGACATTAGCAATGTAACGTCCGCCGGAGAGAAACTGCATGACCTTCTGGCCGCTCTGCGCTAATTCCGCCCAGCGCGATTTTGCAGCCGGGTTCTGCTCGAGGCCCCGCAGCGTTTCGCCGTTGATTTCGAAATCCACTTGCCGAAGCCGATGGCGCTGCGTGCGGCGGACGGGGTAGCGGTTTCCGTCCAACTCGACAAGGTTCAGGTTTTCTTCGAGCGCCTGCCGCCAGACCGCCAGAAGTGCTTCTTCGAGGGTCATGGATTTGCTTGTGGCGCCCGCGCGGTGGACCCAAAGAGCTGGGCCATGCGTTTGCGGTGATGATCGAGATAACCCGGCGCCGTTCGATTCCAATATTCTTCCAAACGCGTTGCCGCGGCTTCGATATTTGCGAAAAGACGAGGATTGCTGGACGTTTGGCGCATGACCAGAATCAAACACTTGATCTTGTACCACACGAGCCACAGTTCATTATTGTTTTCGAAGAAGAGATCGTCGTCCATCAGGCCGCGGTTCAGAATGCCGCAGGCCATCTCCCAATAGCTGACCAGCATTCGAAAGCTGGCATTTTCCTCGGAACCTTGGGGGTATTTGCTGGCGAGCTCTTCGGGCGTGGCCGCCGAAAAGTTGGCAATAAACCATTGCCGCGCCTGGCGCAACCGCGGCTCGCGCCGCAGCTCGTAAATACGCAGCATCATGTTGGCCTGGCCGTGGGTGGCTGCGCTCATTGAGGCTCCTTTTGTGGAGGGACGGGCGGGGCTTCGAAAGGCGCGGAGGGCGCACCGTGCTCGTCGGCGTAGCGCACGGCGATGCGATATTCGCTAGCAATGCGGATGCGCTGGCGTTCAAAATCTCCGCTGATGCGCCGGCGCAGCTCCCGGGCTACGTCATCCTGACGGGTGGGAGCGGTGCGCACCTGCAACAGCAGCGTGGCGCCGAGGGGGCTGAGCGCATCCACACCGAGCACGCGCGGTCCGTCCACGAGCGCGGTAGACCAATCGGCGTCCGCGCGAAAAGCTGTAGCGACCTGTTCAAGGGCCAGCAGCGCCGGCTCGAGTGGGGCGTCCGGCGAGACGGTGATCTCGAGGAGGACCTGGGACCAGTCGCGACTGAAATTAGCCACTTGCAGGATCTGGCCATTGGGGATGTTGATGATGGCCCCTTGGGCGTTGCGAAGCACTGTCCGGCGGATAGTGAGCAGCTCCACGCGGCCGGTGAAGTCTCCTGTTCGAATTAAATCGCCTACCACGTATTGGTCTTCGAAAACGATGAAGAAGCCGTTGATGATGTCGCGAACAAAGCTTTGCGCGCCGATGCCCAGGGCCAGACTTGATAGACCGGCGGCGCCCGCAATGGGCACGATATTGAAATGGAAGACCTGCAGCGCCATCAAAATCGCGACGATCACGACCACGGTGATGCCGGCGCTATAGAGTACGCCCGCGACGGTGCGAGTTTGCTGCTCGCGCATTCGCGAGGCGCGGTTGCCGCCTTCTTCTCCGGACTTGAAGATCAAGCGGTTGGTGATGGTCCGCAGTATGCGAACGCACAGGAACGCCAGGATCAGGATCACGGCGAGACGCAGACCGTGCTCCATCAAATCCGCCCACCTTGACGGGAGATTGGTCATACAATAGGAGGAGTCAGAGTATAGCATCCGCCGCGGCGATGCTGTATGGGCGCCGGCGGGGGATGGCAGGAGGCATCATGGTTGGAACAAGTTCGAGGCGCAAATTCATGTTTTTGGCCGGGGTTGCGTCCGCCGGATTCTGGAGTGTGGCGCACGCCGCTGGCCTTCGTGCGATGCAACAGCAGGGCCAGAGCCAAGACAACCAGGATATCAGTAAGCCTTCCAGGAACAGAAACGAGCCGCTGAATACCCCGCCTTCCGACGCGCCTTCTCCCGATCCGAAAGCCATTCTGAAGGCCAACGACAAGGACCTTAAGGCGCAGGTGATCCGTCTGGCGGAGTTGGTGGAGGATCTGAAGAACGAGGTCGAGAAGATAGACTCGACGGCCGTGCTGTCCCTTTCGATGCTGCACAAGACGGAAGAAATCGAGAAGTTAGCCAAGCATATATCGACATTGGCGCGCGCGTAGGTGTTACGCGATTCATACGGCAGTTTATAGGCGAGATCGATGGCCCCGATGAGCGGCAATGGAGTGGTCAGCAAAGCGTGCAAACGCTCCGTGGACGAGACGCTGCAAAAGCTGAAAGGCCTGCTCCAGGCGAAGGGGGTCACTTTGTTCGCGGTGATCGACCACAGCGGCGAAGCGGAAAAGGCCGGGATGAAGATGCGTCCGACGAAGCTGGCGATCTTCGGCAATCCCAAGGCCGGAACGCCTCTGATGCTGGCCGCGCCCTCGATGGCGATAGACCTGCCCCTGAAGATTTTGCTCTGGGAAGATGGCGCGGGAAAAGTCTGGGCGTCTTACAACAGCGCGGAATATCTGCAACAGCGGCACAATTTGCCGGAGGAATTGGTCCAGAATCTGGCCGCGGCGGAAATGCTGGCGTCAGCGGTAGCGGAATAGCCTCGCCCCCGCGCGTGTCAGGCTCCAACATCGGCAGATCGTTGGCAGGTTTCGCGCGTGGCCGTTGGCTGCGCGGTGGCCGAGGATAGGGATTCGCGTTACAATTCGTGCTTCGCTGCACGGGCGTTCGCTCCGGATATGTGCAATTCGCGAGCGCAACCGAAAGCGAACAGCGCGCCCGTAGCTCAGATGGATAGAGCGTGTGCCTCCGAAGCACAAGGTCAGAGGTTCGAATCCTCCCGGGCGCGCCAGTTTCTTGCATAGTTTATTTTCAATGATTTCCGGAAATACCCTTCGCTTCGTTTCGAACTTAAAATTCCAAGTTCGATCCGAATGGAGCCATCAAGTTTACACTTGTCCCATTACCGCGTTAATCGGGACTTGACCCGCAAGCTGGCCCTCATCGTTGACTCACTTCCTATAGCGACTTAACATGTGCCACATGTCCGACCGACTCGCTTATCGGACAGATCCCCTCTCAAAGCACTCTTTTATGGAGGCCCCTGGTGCTCAAACGGTTTCGGTGCTGGATTCCCGTTATCGCTTGCGTGATGGTCCTGCCTGTTCCGGTGGTACGCTCGCAGACGAAAGCGAAAAAGAAGGTCAGCAGTCAGTCCGATCTACCTCGCTTCACATATCCCCTGACTGGCTCGGCTTCAGACCTCGTTCAGGCCGATGCGGCCACTTTCAACGCTTTTGCGGGCAAGGTGAAAGCGGATCTGGACTCCATTTTTTGCGACTACGACATCGAGGACAAGGCCACGCTGCGAAGTTTGTTGTCGGCCCGGGTGAACTTGCAACAAGCCGCAGGCGAAAACCAGCTCGCTCTCGGAACCATCGAATCCCTTCTTAAGCTTTCCGGGAAGCCGACCGACAGTCTGGAAACGAGGGTCGCTATAAGACCCGAGCTACAAGCTGCCATTGAAACGAACAGCACAAGTGGACCAGCCTTCGAACGGGCCTACCGGAGAGACTTTCGTGAGGCATTGGACGGGCTTCCGTTGGACGTGGGCTGGGATATGGCGAGAGACGTCATCGCAGGACTCGCTCGGTATAACAGGGCTGTGCTGGTCGGTTATGTTAAGGCCGATTTTGATCCCGCCGTTCAAGAGTCCGGTGTGTTGGACAACGGGCAGGCGTGGGCTCTGATCCGCACGAGAAATACGCTGCTCATCGAGATTCCATTGAAAGAGGCCGTTCTCGGAACTCTCCGCCAATACATTGCAGTCCACAAGGCGCAGCAGACCGACATCTGGCAAGCTCGGGAAGTGACGTTTGCCCCCGATCAGAAGCTGACTCCGGTGGCCGTCGCCATCTGGGATACCGGTGTGGATGTGTCTCTGTTTCCCAATCAGCTCTTCAGCGATCCGCATCCCACCGCAAGCGGAAACCATGGTCTTGCGTTTGACGACAACGGCAATCCATCCACGTCCTGGCTGTTCCCGCTCACGGCGGACCAGCAGCGGCGATATCCGGATCTTCTCGCGGAGGACAAGGGAATGCAGGATCTGAGGGATGGAATCGACTCGCCCGAAGCAGAAGACATCCCGAGGCGGGCCGACACGAGGACCTCCGATCAGCTTCGTGAGCTGGTCAGTCTGGAACCGGTTTTCGACGAATATGAGCATGGAACCCACGTCGCAGGCATCGCCGCGCGTGGGAATCCGGCCGTGCGCCTTGTGGTAGCCCGCTTCAATGACTCCATAACACACCTCCCTTTCCAGCCCACTCCGGAATATGCGCGCCGCATGGCAACGGACTTTCAGCAGATGTCAGACTACTTCCGCACCCGCAACGTAAGAGTTGTCAACATGAGCTGGTCAGACGATCCCCGGGAATTTGAGGCCTGGCTTTCCAACACCGGCGCAGGCGCAGACCCTGCGGAACGCAAGCGGCGTGCTGCCGAGCTGTTCGCCATCTGGCGCGATGGCATTGAGAGCGCCATCCGAAGCGCTCCAAACACGCTGTTTGTGTGCGTCGCAGGAAACGACAATCGTGATACTGGATTCTCTCAGGACGTGCCGGCATCCCTACATCTGCCAAACCTCATCACGGTCGGGGCCGTGAACGCAGCGGGGA
>Ga0209420_1000273_pt1 | contig 30061 bp, 28 predicted proteins | sample BlaSpr_A8_OM1_O1_FD_187972 | JGI IMG/M metagenome (GOLD analysis project Ga0209420, IMG submission 187972) | Forest soil microbial communities from Thunder Bay, Ontario, Canada - Black Spruce, Ontario site 2_A8_OM1_O1 (SPAdes) (version 2) | ecosystem: Environmental > Terrestrial > Soil > Boreal...
CCGTGAGCATTCCGACTTGCGCCAGCTTCCTGCTGTGCCATAACTGATGTCAAATCAACGCCTACCGTATTGGGCAGATGGCGCTTTACGGAATCGCTGTATACCCTCCCATCTTGTTTGACCCTTCTTTTCTCCCGCCTGTAAGATCAGGGGTTCAGCCTTCTGTCCCGCAATCTCCAGGCGTCGCTCGGCCAGACGGGGACCAGAGGCCGATCCACCCAAACTCCGATGCCGCACGAACTGCCCAAAGCCTACGAGCCGGGCGCGATTGAAACGCGCTGGGCTGAGTATTGGGTCAAAGAGAAGCTGTTCTCCGTGAAGACGCCCCCCCTGGGGGAGACTCGCCCGGTATTTACGCTGCTGCTGCCGCCGCCGAACGTGACTGGGCGACTGCACATGGGCCACATGCTCAACCAGACGCAAATGGACATCGTTGTGCGCTGGCATCGCATGCGCGGTTTCATCGCGCTTTGGCTGCCGGGCACCGACCATGCCGGGATTGCTACGCAGATGATGGTGGAACGAGACCTGGCCAAGGAGGGCAAGAAGCGTCGCGACCTGGGCCGTGACAAATTCGTTGCGCGCGTCTGGGAATGGAAAAAACTTTACGGCGGCGCCATCTTCGACCAGATGAGGCGGCTAGGCGCGTCCGTCGACTGGGACCGCGAGTACTTCACTATGGACGAGAATCTTTCGCATGCGGTGCGCGAAGTGTTCGTCCGGCTGTATGAGGAAGGACTGATCTATCGCGGGAAATACATTGTGAACTGGTGCCCGCGCTGTGAAACCGCGATTTCGGACCTCGAAGTAAAGCACGAAGATGTTGCCGGGAAGTTGTGGGAGATTCGCTATCCGATACTCGGGACGAATGAATTCATCACCGTCGCCACCACGCGGCCTGAGACGATGCTGGGCGATACCGCCATCGCGGTGAATGCGAAGGATGAGCGCTATACGCAACTGCAGGGGAAGCATGTACTGGTGCCGCTGATGAATCGCGAAATTCCGATTATCACCGACGAACTGGCGCAGCCCGAGTTTGGTACGGGCGCTGTTAAAGTGACTCCGGCGCACGATCCCAACGATTTTCAGGCGGGCGTGCGCCACAACCTGCCCCAGATTGACGTGATGGACGAGCACGCTCGCATGAACCAGAATGCTGGCGCCTACGCCGGCCTCGACCGTTTCGAGGCGCGCAAACGCGTGCTGGCCGACTTGCAGGAGCAGGGGTTTCTGGTCTCGGAGAAAGACCACGCTCTCTCCATTGGCAAATGCGACCGCTGTGGAACCGTCGTCGAGCCTCGCCTGTCGGAGCAGTGGTTCATCAAAATCAAACCGCTGGCCGATCGCGCCATCCAAGCTGTAGAGGGCGGCGAGATCACGATTGTTCCGGATAACTACCGCCAGATTTATCTGAACTGGATGAAGAACATCTATGACTGGTGCATATCGCGCCAATTGTGGTGGGGCCATCGGATTCCGGCGTGGACGTGTGAAAGTTGCAAGGAGCTGATTGTCGCGCGCGAGGCTCCGCCCAAATGCACAAAGTGTGGCGGCGGCAAGCTGGAGCAGGTTTCCGACGTGCTCGATACCTGGTTTTCGTCCGGCTTATTGCCGTTTACGACGCTGGGATGGCCGGATAAGACACGGGATCAAGCCGTTTTCTATCCCACTACACTGCTCATTACGGCGTACGAAATTCTGTTCTTCTGGGTGGCGCGCATGATCATGTTCGGCTGCCACTTCATGCAGGGACACGAGCAGGATGCGGCGATCAAGAAGGCCAACGGGTGGTCAGACAAGCAGGACGACAGCGTGCCCTTCCGGCACGTGTACATCCACGCACTGGTGCGCGATGCTGACCGGCAAAAGATGTCGAAGACCAAGGGCAACGTGATCGATCCGCTGGAGATTATCGAGCGCTTCGGCACGGACGCGACGCGATTTACGCTGGCGGCAATGGCCGCGCCGGGCACGGACATTGCTTTCAGCGAAAGCCGTACCGATGGTTATCGGGCATTCGCGAATAAGATATGGAATGCGGCACGGTTTATGTTCATGAATGTGGACAGAATCGAGCCGGGCCTGCGGCCCGGCCGGATGTCCGAGGGCGACCGTCCTCACATGGGCGTTGCTGGATTTCAAGCCTCTACTCTTGAGGACCGCTGGATTCTTTCGCGATTCAATCGCGCTGTGTCCGAGGTGAATGACGCGCTCGCTACTTATCGCTTTCATGAAGCGGCCAATCGCATTTACGATTTTTTCTGGGGGGAATTCTGCGACTGGTACCTGGAACTGATTAAACCGCGACTGACTTTCGAAGAGGGCGCCGATAAGAGCGTTGCGCTGAAGGCTTCCTCGAACCTGGTCAATTTGTTCGATGCATCGCTGCGCTTGCTGCATCCGATCATGCCCTTTATCACGGAAGAAATCTGGCAGGCGATCTATGAAGGCAAGGCTCCTTACAAGTCAATCGCACTGGCAGAATATCCGCAGGCGGATGAGAAGCAATCCAATCTTGCCGCCGAGACTGAGATGGCGATCCTGCAGGATCTGATCGTCAGCGTGCGCAACCTGCGGGCCGAACTGAAAGTCGAACCCAAGGTAAAGGTACCGATCGAAGTGTTTGCGCAAGAGCTCGGAATTCGTAAGATGATCGAGCAGAATCATGGCGCGGTCGAACGGTTGGGCCATGTCGAGAAGATCGCATTTGTTGAAGGCTCTCTGGCCAGCCGGCCGGGCGCACGGGGCACGGCGCGCTTCGATGTGCACGTAATCTACGAGAGAAAAATCGATGCGGCCGCCGAGTGCGACCGGCTTACCAAGGAGTTGGAGAAAATTGAAAAAGAGTTAGCCAACAATCAGAAGCAGTTAGGCAACGAACAGTTTCTCGCCAAGGCCCCGGAGAAAGTAGTGGAAGGGCTGCGCCGGCGCGGGCAGGAACTTTTCGTTCTGCAAGGGAAAACGCAGAATAAGCTGAAGGAGTTGGGCTGTGAGGACAGCGGAGGTCGGCTGTCCCCGCAGCTTTCGTAACCGACTGTATATGGATTGGAACTCAAGACGCCTCACCGCAATGCTGGAGAACGCGCTGGTCGAAGATCGGGCGACGCGCGATGCCACCAGCTATGCCTGCATCGACCCCAACCAGCGGGCGTCCGCGACGATTGTGTCCAAGCAGGACTGCATTCTGGCCGGCATCGGGTGCGTGGCGCGCATTCTCGATGTGTATGCCGCGCTCGACGGTGCCGTTACCGCCCACTACGAGGTGACCACGCATCCTGAGATTTTCGACGGGGTGCGCCTGCACAAGGGACAATCGGTCGCGGTGATCCGCCATAACGCGCGCGTGATTCTTTCCTGTGAACGCGTGATCCTCAATTTTCTGCAGCGCATGAGCGGGATTGCGACGTTGACTCGCAAGTTCGTGGAAGCCGTATCGGGCACCAAGGCGCGCATTCTGGATACGCGCAAGACTGCGCCCGGCCTGAGGGTGATCGATAAGAACGCGGTGCGATGCGGCGGCGGACAGAATCATCGGCTCGATTTATCGGACGGGGTACTCATCAAGAATAATCACATCGCCCTCGCAGGCGGCATCGTTCCCGCTCTGGAGCGCGCCGTGCACAACCGCCGCGGCTCGCAGATCATTGAAGTGGAAGTGCGCACGCTGGCGGAGTTGGAACTGGCGCTGGCCCATGGCGGCGAAGCCATCCTGCTTGACAATATGTCGGTGGACGATGTGCGCCGGGCCGTCGAGCGCTGTGCGCAGCCCGATGTTCACACGAACGTGCAGACCGATGTGCAGAAAGATGGACGCCGCATTCCCGTGGAATGCTCGGGTGGAATTCGTCTGGAGAATGTTCGCGCCTATGCCGAAACCGGCGTGGATTTCATCTCGGTGGGCCTGCTAACGCACTCTCCGCAGGCCGCTGACATGAGCATGAGAGTTGTGCCAGCCTGAAGGAACGATTGTTGTCTGGCCGCGATTCGCGCATAATCTTGGCATCCTCAAGCCCGGCACAATTCGGAAACAGCCTTCACGGGCCAGAGTGCCCGCAGGGCACGAGCCACAGCCCACCGATCTCCGACTTGGACGCATCGTGCGTTTGCTGATGGAGCACGCTACCGTGGTCGTGAGCGGAACCAAGATTGCTCAGGAAATTTCCTGCAGCGGCTCCGAAGTATGGCGTCTGATTCAGCAATTGCGCGGCCTGGGTGTGGATGTGGCGGGTCATCTTGCCTCGGGCTATCAACTGCGCTCGGTGCCAGATTTGCTGTTGCCAGAAATTCTGCGGCCGCTTCTGCGCGGCACCATCTGCGACGCGCATCTTCATCACTTCTACAAAATCGGATCGACCAACACGGCAGCCATGGCCGCCGCGCTGGAGGGCGCTCCGGAAGGCAGTGTGTTTCTTGCGGAAGAGCAAACCGCGGGCCGAGGTCGCGGAGCTAACTCATGGCAGTCTCCGCGATCCACGGGAATTTATTGCTCGCTGATCGTGCGGCCCAGGCTGCCGCCCTCGGAGGTCCTGGTACTGTCGCTGGCCGCCGGACTGGCGGTGCGCGCGGCCATCCAACAAGTCGACTCACAGGTCATTCCCGACCTGAAGTGGCCCAACGACGTTCTGATCAGCGGAGAGAAAGTCAGCGGAATTCTCACGGAAATGAATGCCGAGGCCACCCGCGTTCGCTACATCGTAGTCGGCGTGGGCATCAACGTGAACCAGGAAAGTTTCCCCAAAGAGTTGTCGGCGACCTCGCTGCGCCTGGTGACGGGCAGAGAGTGGTCGCGCGTCGAGTTAGTTGCCGCTTTGCTAAAATCACTCGACCGCGAATATCGGCACTTGGTCGAGCATCCAGACGCGCGGGAATCGATTCTCCGGCGCTTCGCCGAGAATTCCTCGTGGGTGCAGGGCAAAGCCGTTCGCATCGATGAGAATGGTTCGGCCTTTGAGGGAACGACCGACGGTCTGGATCAGCGGGGTTTCTTGAGAGTGCGAACTTCGAAAGGAATGCAAACGGTGTTAAGCGGAACCGTAAGGGAACAGTAGCGGCGAGCATCCCGCGACTGCGCTCCGAGCAGGCTCGCTGCCGGCGGTCGCCAGGGCGCTACTCTTAGGCTAACCATGCTTCTCGTTATCGATGTCGGAAACACGAACACCGTCCTGGGCGTCTTTGCTCGCGCCGGGGAGGGCCATGCGCCCGGCTCGGCGAACGAGACTCAACGCTACGAGCGGCTTGTAGCCAACTGGCGGGTCGCCACCTCTCGCACCAGCACGGTGGATGAATACGGAGTATTGTTCCGTAATTTATTTTCCATGGCCGGTCTCGAATCGAAAGGTATACACGGCATCGTGATCTCGTCGGTCGTTCCGCCACTCGATCCTGTGCTGCGCCAAGTATGCGAGCGCTATTTCAATTTGCTCCCTCTCTCCATTGAGCCGGGTGTCAAGACCGGCATGCCGGTGCACTACGACAATCCGGCGGAGGTGGGCGCTGATCGCATCGTCAATGGAGTGGCGGCATTCGCGAAATATGGCGGGCCGTGCGTGATCGTCGATTTCGGCACGGCCACCACGTTCGACTGCGTGTCCGCGAAGGGCGAGTATTTAGGCGGAGTGATCTGCCCGGGAATCGGAATCTCCGCGGACGCGCTCTTTGAACGCACGGCGCGACTGCCCCGCGTCGAAATCCGCAAGCCCACTCGCGTCATCGGCTCGAACACCGTTGCCAGTTTGCAGTCTGGCCTCTATTACGGATATCTCGGACTGGTCGATGGCATCCTCGAACTTCTGCTGGCAGAGTTGGGCCCGGAAACGCGCGTGATCGCGACCGGAGGTCTCGGGCCCATGATTGGCACGGGATCGAAATACATCAAGAACGTAGATGACTCTTTGACGCTCGAAGGCTTGCGCATCATCTGGGAACGAAATGCATCTTGGCGCAAGGATTCGGCTCCGGCGAAAGCGGCACCCAACTCCGGGTCGAAGGCATCCTCCAAAGAAGCGCAGCCAAGAGCGACGCAGGCAAAATCGCAGCTTAAATCACCGAATGGCGGGACGTCGACGCCTGCCTCCTCGCGCTCTGCCCGCTGACCTGCCGTGGAAAATTATTTCAATTACTTCACCGAGATTGAGGAGCACTTTCAGCTTCGCTGGGGCGGAATCCTGCGCCTGTCGCCACTCGATTGGGTGCTGATGGAGACCTGGAGGGATGCGGGAATTCCGTTGGAAGCCGTGCGGCGCGGTATTGACGTGACTTTCGAGCACTACGAACGGCGTCCTTCCAGAACGCGAAAGGTAAACGGCCTGGCATTCTGTTCACAGGAAGTCTTGGCGGCGGCGGAAGACATGAAGGAGGCTGCCGTCGGTGCAACTGCCGGAGAACCCGCGCCTCCGGCGAAATCCACGGGGGAACAAGGTTTTGAACCCGAGGTGGTCGCCCTCTTCCTGCGCCGCAACGCAGGTTTGTTAGAAGCGGCGACGTTGCTTCAGGCAGACGGTATCTCCAAGCTTGCTCTAAACACTGCGAAGACTCTGCGCCATCTTGCGGAAGAAGTGGAAAACAGGCCCCAGACACGGCTGGAGGATCTGGAGCGCCGCCTCACCGTGCTGGAGGAAAAACTTTTTGCGCTGCTGCTCGCCTCAAGCCCCGACGATGAGATCGTCATGGTCCGAGCCGCAGCCGACCGCGACCTCGCCCCTTATCGCCGCAAGATGTCCGCAGCACAGATCGATCAACTGCAGAAGCAGTACATTCACAAGCGCCTGCTAGAAAAGTATCGTTTGCCGCGGCTCAGTTTGTTTTACATGTGACCGCCTTTGATTTATTCATTCGACGCACTGATTCTCGGTGGTGGCGCAGCAGGCCTGATGTGCGCCATTGAGGCCGGAAAGCGCGGACGCCGCGTCGCGGTTCTGGAACACAACGAGCGTCTGGGCAAAAAGATTCTCATCTCTGGCGGCGGGCGCTGTAACTTCACCAACATCCACTGCCAGTCCGAGAATTTCCTCTCCGCCAATCCGCACTTCGCCAAGTCGGCGCTGGCGCGTTTCACGCCCGCAGATTTCATCGCGCTGGTCGAAAAGCACCAGATTGCTTATCACGAAAAGACGCTGGGGCAATTGTTTTGCGACCGTTCGGCTCGCGACATCCTGGGAATGCTCGAACAAGAGTGTCAGTCAGTCGGCGTGGCCATTTTCCTGAACGCTAAGATTCACGAAGTAAAGCGGACTACAGAGTTTGTATTGCACACCGCCAGCACAGAATTTCGCGCGCCCGCGCTGGTCGTCGCGACCGGGGGCTTATCCATTCCGAAAATGGGCGCGACCTCATTTGGTTACGAGCTGGCGCGACAGTTCGGGATAAAAATCCGCGAACCTTGGCCGGGCCTGGTACCCCTGGTGCTGCATCCCGAGGATCAATCCCGTTACGGCGATCTGAGCGGTGTTTCTGTGGACGTGATCGCCTCGTGCAACGGGCAGCAGTTCCGCGAAAAGATGCTTATCACTCATCGCGGCCTGAGCGGTCCCGCGATTCTCCAGATTTCGTCTTACTGGAACAAGCCGCAGGAAATTCGGCTCGACATCGCGCCGGGGAGCGAGTTGACGGCGATCTTTCACGATGCGAAGACGCCGAGAACTCTAACGACACTGCGGTCAGAATTCCGCAACAAAATGCCAGTTCGCTTCGCCGACCGCTGGCTTGACCTGCACGGGCCTGCATCATGGACGAACACAGCGCTGGCGGACCTCGAGCAGCGGGTGCATGCGTGGACAATCATTCCGACCGGAACCGAAGGCTTGGCGAAGGCGGAAGTGACCGCCGGTGGCGTCGATACCGACGAGCTTTCGGCCAAAACGATGGAAACCCGTAAGCTTCCGGGCCTGTTTTTTATCGGCGAGGTGGTGGACGTGACCGGACAACTTGGCGGACTTAACTTTCAGTGGGCATGGGCCTCAGGCGCGGCCGCAGGGAGGGCCGTGTAAACTGGTTTCCGGAATCCGGGAGGGCACGCATGAGGGGAACAATACGGTTCCTGCGGAGCATGGGTCGAGTGGTCGTGGTGCTATTCAGCGCAAGCGCCGCGTTCGCGCAGGCGCCATCGTCCACGATTCTGGCGCTGGCAAAGAGCGACCATACCCTCGCCATTGTTGACCCGGCAACATTTCAAGTTCTGGCCCGCGTTCCCGCTGGTCCCGATCCCCACGAAATCATCGCATCCGACGACGGCAAACTCGCCTTCATCTCAAACTATGGCGGTCTGGATAGCGATCTGCATACCATTTCGGTAGTTGATTTAGTTGCCCGCAAGGCCTTGCCTCCAATCGATCTCGGTGCGTTACGCTCCGCCCACGGGCTGGCGTTCGCGGGGGGCAAGCTTTATTTCACGGCGGAGACCAACAAAGTCATTGGCCGTTACGACCCTGCGAGCCGGCAGGTGGAGTGGATACTCGGCACCGGCCAGGATCGGACCCACATGATCCTTGTTTCCAGCAGCCTTGACCAGATCGTTACGTCAAACGTCAACTCCGGCACGATCAGCATCATCGAACATGTCTCTCCGCCGCCCGGAGGCTTCGGTCCGCCCCCCGGCGGTCCAGCAACGGGCCCTCCGCCTCAAGGACCGGGTCAGCCGCCGGGCGGCCCGCGCATGACCTGGAAAGTGACGAGCATTCCGTCTGGTAATGGAGTGGAAGGCTTTGACATAACCCCGGACGGAAAAGAAATATGGGCCGCCAATGCGCGAGACGGAACCGTCACGATCATTGACGTTGCTCCCAAGAACGCGATCCAAACTTTTCCCATCCCGGTGAAAGGCGCCAACCGTTTGAAGTTCACGCCGGACGGCAAGCGGGTTCTGATCTCCGGTCTGGGCGCAGGCCCTGGCGCTGGAGGCGTCAGCTTAGAGGTGATGGACGCGTCTACTCGCCAAGAAGTAAAGCAACTGAACCTGGGTGGTGGCGCGGCCGGTATCTTGATCGCTCCCGACGGTTCACGAGCCTACGTGGCTGTCAGCACCGGCGACAAGATTGCAGTGGTGGATTTGAACACTCTGGATGTTGTCGGACAATTCTCAGTAGGAAAACAACCCGACGGATTGGCCTGGGCCGTTCGCAAATAGAGCCGTCTTTTTCCAGCCGTAAGTTGAGCTTCAGTATTCCGTGGACGCGATCAGAAGGTCTTTCTTTCCCCCCCGCGCTTTTTCTTAAGGCAGGGAAAGGATTATGATGTCGGCCACGGAGCAGGAATGGCGTTCGCAGCGATAAGTAAGGACGCGGTTCGCGAGTTCGACGTCCTGTGGATTACGGCCGGCTTGGGCTGCGATGGCGATACGATTGCCATGACCGCCGCCACCCAGCCCAGCATCGAAGATGTCCTCCTTGGGCAAGTTCCCTGGATTCCAAAAATCAATCTACATAATCCCTTCCTCGCCTTGGCGAACGGAGACGATTTTCTGAGAGCCTTCCACCATGCCGCGGAAGGAAAGATTGAAAATTTCATTCTGGTGGTCGAAGGGTCGATCCCGAACGAACACAATAAGGATGAAGGCTACTGGGCTTCCCTGGGAACTGATCCTAAGACGGGTCAGCCGATCACCACCTGTGAATGGATCGATCGTCTCGCCCCCCATGCTTGGGCAGTGGTTGCGGCGGGAACCTGTGCCACCTACGGGGGGATTCACGCCATGGAAGGGAACCCCACCGGATGTATGGGCCTTCCCGACTATCTGGGCTGGAAATGGAAATCGAAAGCGGAGATTCCCATCGTGTGCGTACCCGGCTGCCCGGTGCAACCCGATAATTTCATGGAAACGCTTTTGTATTTGCTCTACATGGCCTCGGGCCGTGCGCCCATGATTCCGCTCGATGAGGGGTTGCGGCCGACCTGGCTTTTTGGCAACACCGTTCACGAAGGTTGCGACCGCGGTGGCTTCTATGAACAGGCTCAGTTTGCCGAAGTATACGGGTCTCCGCTTTGCATTGTGAAGCTGGGATGCTGGGGTCCCGTGGTTCAGTGCAATGTGGGAAAGCGCGGCTGGATGGGTGGAATCGGCGGATGCCCGAATGTGGGCGGCATTTGCATTGGATGTACGATGCCCGGCTTTCCCGACAAATTCATGCCCTTCATGGACCAACCGCCGGGGTCTCTTTTGTCTTCCGCAGCGGTTCAAACTTATGGACGCGCCATTCATGCGTTGCGCCGCTTCACGCAGTCGTCGCTAAATAAAGAACCCAGCTGGCGCAAACCGACGAGCAACAGGCCGCAACCAAGCATAGGAACCTGAGCCCGACTGGCTCGCGCGAGGACAGGGTTACGGTTCTTCAAGGGTGAAAATGGTTTCGTTTTCGTGGCCGAACGAGAGAAACAGCCATCCCACAGATCAAGTTCCTGCGGTGGCTGAGCCGGAGCTGAATCCGTCGCAGGCCGAAGAAATTCTTCAAGACCTGGCGGGGGTTTTTCGCCGCCACAATCCGGCCAGGGCAAGACACATCGTATATCAGCCGGAACCGCCAGATAACGGCGCGTCGGGCACCGCGCAGCTCCCGAACCTGGAAGCCAGGTACCGTGCCCTGGTCGAGCAGATTCCCGCGGTAGTTTTCATGGCTTATCTTGATCGCGGCATCGGTGAGGCCTACGTGAGCCCCCAGATCGAAGCCGCGCTGGGTTTTTCCCAGGAAGAATGGCTGGAAGATCCCGTGCGCTGGTACAGCCACATCCATCCCGAAGACAAGCAGCGCTGGAGCACTGAAGCGGCGGAAATGTTTCTTACCGGCAAACCTTTGCGTTCGGCTTATCGCGTGCTGTCGCGCGAGGAGCGCGTCATTTGGTTCCATTGCGAAGCCAAAATGATCCGCAAGGAAAATGGCGAGCCCTGGTTTATTCATGGCGTAGGCTTTGACATCACCGACCTGAAGCGGACGGAAGAGGCGCTGCAGAAGGAGCGCAACGTCGTGTCCGCGATTCTCGACACTGTAAGCGCGCTGGTTATGGTGCTGGACCCGGACGGCCGCATCCTTCGCTTCAATCGTGCCTGCGAACAGATGACGGGATACACCTTCGCGGAGGTTCAGGGAAAGCCGATTTGGGAGTTGTTCCTGATTCCAGAAGAGGCGCACCGCTTCAGAACGTTGGTTCAGAAAACCTGTGACGACCAGAGTCCGCAGGAGGACGAGAGCTGTTGGGTTAGCCGCGACGGCCGCCAGAGATTGATTGCCTGGTCCACAACCGTGCTTCCCGGGGCCGGTGAAGGGGCCTCAAACGTCATTGCTTCGGGAATTGACATTACGGAACGGAAACGAGCGGAGGCAAAATTCCGCGGTCTGCTGGAAGCGGCGCCCGACGCGGTCGTGGTGGTCAATCGCGAGGGCAGGATTGTTCTGGTAAATGCTCAAGTCGAAAAATTGTTCGGCTACTGCCGCGCCGAGTTACTCGGACAACCGCTAGAGCTGCTGGTGCCGGCACGATTGGGGGAGAGACACGCCCAACACCGCACTCGTTTTTTCGAAGAGCCGCGCGTCCGTCCCATGGGAGCCGGCAACGAACTCTATGGATTGCATAAGAACGGCCACGAATTTCCAGTTGAAATCAGCCTTAGTCCTCTGGAGACCGAAGAAGGCGTATTGGTTTCAAGCGCGATTCGCGACATCACCGAACGCAAGCGCCTGGAGAAGACAATTCTCGAGATCAGCACCCGCGAGCAGCGTCGTATCGGACAGGACTTGCATGATGGCCTCGGCCAGCATCTGACCGGCATCGCTTTCATGAGCAAGGTGCAAGAACAAAAGCTGATGGAGAAAAATCTGCCCGAGGCGGGCGATGCCGCCAAAATTGTGAACCTGGTCAATCAGGCCATCTACAAAACTCGGGAATTGGCCCGAGGTCTGCTCCCGGTCGTGTCGGATGCTGAGGGATTAATGTCTGCGTTAGAACAATGGGCGGGAGAAGTGCAAGATCTATTCGCCGTCAGCTGCCGGTTTCAGTGTCTGGCTCCGGTGCTGATCCATGATGACACGGTGGCTACGCATCTCTATTATATTGCCCAGGAGGCAGTGAACAACGCGATCAAGCACGGGCACGCACGCCAGATCGTAATTCGTCTGGCCGCCGTGCGGCATCAGGGAGCGCTTACCATCCAGGATGACGGATGCGGAATCGGCAACATTGTTCCCGGCAATAAGGGGGTGGGTCTTCACCTGATGAATTATCGTTCCCGGATGGTCGGAGGTTCGCTCGAAGTGCAGCGCGTCGGGGGCGGTGGAACCGCGGTCACCTGCTTGTTCCCGCTTGATGATCAACAATAATGCCGACGAATCGCGACCAATACGAATAACGAAAGCATGAGCACGACTTACAAATCGCAGACCCAGGCTCGCGTCAAGAGAAGAATCCTGGTTGTCGATGACCATCCCATCATCCGTCAAGGCCTGGCGCTCATGGTCAATCGCGAGGCCGATCTGGTAGTTTGCGGTGAAGCGGAAGACGCGACCGGGGCTATGCTCGTGATGGCCTCGTCCCGGCCCGATGTTCTCATCGTGGACATCTCGCTGAATGGACCCGACGGCCTCGATCTGCTGAAGAACATTCGCACCACTCATCCCTCTCTGCCGGTTCTGATCCTCTCCATGCACGATGAATCGATCTACGCCGAACGCGCTCTGCGTGCCGGCGCCAACGGTTACATCATGAAACAGGAAGCCACGGAAAGAGTGCTGATCGCCGTCCGCCGCATTTTAAATGGTGAGATCTATGTGAGTGATCGCATCGCCAACAAGATGCTCCAGCACTACATCACCGGATCGGGAAGTTTGCGAAGCTCCTCTATCTCCGATCTCAGCGACCGTGAGTTGGAAGTGTTTCGCCTGATTGGAGAGGGTCACGGAACCCGGCAGATCGCCAAAGAATTGCACCTGAGCATAAAGACCGTGGAATCCTACCAGGCGCATATCAAGGATAAGCTTTCGCTGCGCAGCGCCCGTGAACTGATGCAACACGCCATTCAGTGGAATATGAGCGAAAAGACGGCATAGCAGTTTGGCGGCGTTGCGGCTTCTTCTTCGCTGGCACCGAGTCACAGCTGGTACCGGAACCACTGTAGGGAAATTACTATAGGGAAATCCCCGGTAGTCTTCTTAGGATTTCCCTCCGTCGAGAAAAAGTGGTGCTCCCGCTTGTTGGGTTTCTGCATATTGTTGATCCTACCCCTCGTACACCTCAGGTTTTCGATTGGAAACGGAGCCAATCCCTCCCTGGTGTTGCTATTTCTTTGCTCTGCCAATTCCTCTTTTGTCGATGAATTGGTCGTTCGCCGTTTTTTATCTTGAACGCGATATTGAAGAAGGGAGAAACCAGTCATGGCAGCGGAAACAGTCCCCTACGGTCGGGTCACACAGAAGCCCTCGCCCGTCGCCGAGGTGCACATCCTGTGGATTACCGCCGGTCTGGGCTGTGACGGAGACTCAGTTTCGATCACAGCGGCCACCCAGCCCAGCATCGAAGACGTCCTTTTAGGAGCAATTCCCGGGCTTCCTAAAGTGCACTTGCACAATCCTGTGCTGGCCTATGAAGTTGGCGACGACTTTATGAAGTATTGGTACCAGGCCGAGGAAGGCAAGCTCGATCCTTTTGTTCTTGTGGTGGAAGGCTCCATCCCGAATGAGAGCATCAAGAAGGAAGGTTATTGGGCGGCCTTGGGGACCGATCCTAATACCAAACAGCCAATCACCACGAACGAGTGGATTGATCGCATTGCGCCCAAAGCCTTAGCCGTGATCGCCTGCGGCACCTGCGCCACCTACGGCGGCATTCATGCCATGGAAGGCAATCCCACCGGTTGCATGGGTCTGGCGGATTACCTCGGCTGGGATTGGCGTTCCAAGGCGGGCCTGCCCATCGTCAACGTTCCAGGATGCCCGGTGCAGCCCGACAATTTCATGGAAACCGTGCTCTACCTGCTCTACCAGGTAGCCGGACTGGCGCCCATGATTCCGCTGGATGATCAACTGCGTCCGACCTGGCTGTTCGGCAAGACGGTCCATGAAGGCTGCGATCGAGCGGGCTACTACGAACAGGGCGACTTCGCCGAAGTATACGGCTCTCCCAAATGCATCGTGAAGCTGGGATGCTGGGGTCCGGTAGTGAACTGCAACGTCCCCAAACGCGGCTGGATGGCTGGAATTGGCGGTTGCCCCAACGTGGGCGGTATTTGTATTGGCTGCACCATGCCCGGGTTCCCCGATAAATTCATGCCCTTTATGGATGAGCCACCGGGCGCTCACGTTTCCAGCAGCGCCATCGGCGCGTATGGCCGCGCCATCCGCGCTCTGCGATCCATCACCCAAAATACTGTCAACAAAGAACCCAAGTGGCGCCATCCGCGTGCGGAGCTGACCACCGGCTACCACCCCAGAGGCTACTGAGAAAGCCAGCTACTGAGAAATTCAAAGGAGCGATCCAATGAGCACTGTTACCGCACCGACCCAGAATGTTTCCAGCAAGAAAAGGAATCTGGTGGAAATGAATTGGGACCCCATCACCCGGATCGTGGGCAGCCTGGGCATCTTCACCAAGATCGACTTCGAGAATCGCCACGTGGCGGAGTGTCACAGCACCTCGTCCATCTTTCGCGGTTACAGTATTTTTATGAAGGGCAAGGACCCGCGCGACGCCCACTTCATCACCAGCCGCATCTGCGGAATATGCGGCGACAACCACGCCACCTGCGCCACCTACGCTCAAAACATGGCCTTCGGTGTGCGCCCGCCGGACATGGCGGAATGGATCGTCAACCTCGGCGAGGCCGCCGAGTATATGTTCGATCACAACATCTTCCAGGACAATCTGGTCGGCGTGGATTTCTGCGAGCAGATGGTCAAGGAAACGAACCCCAAGGTCTGGACGAAAGCGCAGTCAACGCTGGCGCCAAACTCCAATCTTCACGGGCACCGCACTATCGCAGATATCATGACGGCGCTCAATCCATTTACCGGAGCGTTTTACCTTGAAGCTCTGCAGATGAGCCGCATGACCCGCGAAATGTTTTGTCTGATGGAAGGGCGTCACGTGCATCCTTCAACCCTTTATCCGGGCGGCGTCGGTACTGTGCCCACAGTCCAGCTGTTCACGGACTACATCGTCCGGCTCATGAAATATGTGGAATTCATGAAAAAGGTGGTCCCGTTGCATGACGACTTGTTCGACTTTTTCTACCAGGCACTGCCGGGCTACGAAGAAGTTGGGCGCCGGCGCATCTTGCTCGGGTGTTGGGGATCGTTTCAAAATCCAAAGGTCTGCGACTACAAATACGAGACCATGACGGAATGGGGCCGGGCGATGTACGTGACTCCCGGCGTCGTGGTGGACGGCAAGCTGGTCACAACTGACTTGGTCGATATCAACCTGAACATGCGGATTTTGTTGGGCAGTTCCTATTACGACGATTGGAAGAACTCCGAGACGTTCGTCAAGACGGATCCGCTGGGAAATCCTGTCGACAAAAACCATCCCTGGAATCAAACGACCATCCCTCGTCCGCAAAAGCGCAACTTTGACGGCAAATATACCTGGGTGATGTCGCCGCGTTGGTTAGATAAGCGTACAAATGACCATCTCGCATTGGACACCGGTGGCGGACCGATTGCCAGACTTTGGGCGACGGCGCTCGCCGGGCTCGTGGATATCGGTTACATCAAAGCCACGGGTCACAGCGTGAAGATGTACTTGCCCAAGACTGCCTCCAAGCCTGAGGTTGAGTTTGAATGGAAGATTCCGAAGTGGAGCAATGCCATCGAGCGTGATCGCGCCCGAACTTACTTCCAGGTCTACGCAGCGTCGGCGGCTCTCTATTTTGCTGAGAGGGCGCTGCAGGAGTTGCACGCCGGCAGGACCAGAACCTGGACCGACTTCAAGGTTCCCGAGGAGGCTATCGGTTGCGGCTTCCACGAGGCCGTACGAGGTGTGCTCTCGCACCACGTGGTGATTCGCAAAGGCAAAATCGCTAATTACCATCCCTATCCTCCCACACCCTGGAACGCGAATCCTCGGGATATCTACGGTACGCCGGGACCGTATGAGGATGCTGTACAGAACACTCCGATCTTTGAGGAAAATGGCCCCGAGAAGTTCAAGGGCATTGACATCATGCGCGCTGTACGGAGCTTCGATCCGTGTTTGCCGTGCGGCGTGCATATGTACTTAGGAAACGGCAAAGTGCTGGAGACACATCATTCTCCGATGTTTGGGGTACAACCTTGAACCTGCATGGTGGTTGAAGGGGGAGTGAGCATAGCGCCTGTGATCGCCAGTGAGGGAAGTGAGTGACGAAACTGGCGTTTCGAACCGCTGCTCTCGCTCCTTTTTTTAGACGGTCGTCCCTTCAACGGTCGTGGTTTGAAGGGAAATTAAACCGAAGTTTGACGAGGAGCATTGTGGCCGACAAAGATTTCCGAGAGGACCTGCAGCGAATTGGCGGACTGGTTGAGGAAATCGAATCGATCGCCGATCCCGCGACACGAGCCGCCACAAAGAACCTGGTTCAATCCCTCATGGACTTGCACGGTTCGGCTCTGGAAAAAGCGCTCGACATTGTTGCCCAGGCCGGAGAACCGGGCATGAATATCATCGACCAGCTGGGCCGCGATTCGCTGGTCAGCAGCGTTCTCATTCTTTACGGTTTGCATCCAGACGGTATTCAGGACCGAGTGGTGAAGGCGGTAGAGCGGATGCGGCCGCATTTGCGAAAGCAGGGTTGCGAGGTAGAAGCAATCGACGTGAACGACGGTCTAGTCCGGCTGCGCGTCGAAACTGGTTCGCATGCTTGCGGATCAACCGCGAAAACCTTGCAGGCTACGTTGGAGGGAGTGATCTACGACGCGGCGCCGGATATGACTGCTCTGGTAATTGAAGGCTTGGAAGACAAGCCGGCCTCTGGATTTGTGGCTTTGGATAAATTAATGGCCGGCGGACCAGCTCCGCATTCGCCTGCGGTTTCAGAACCGCACGCCGGCGATTAGGCGATTCACAGATCGGCGACGAATAAGACGATGCCTGGAGACGGTGGGAAGCAGAATCTATGAGTGCGGGGCAATTCACGCAATCCGGCGATGGCTTTGGCGCGCTGCGGCAGTTTGCGCGGCGCGAGCGACGAATTGTTGAGCGTTGCGAGTTGTGCAGCTTGGAACTTCGAACGGACCATCCTCACCTGATCGAATTGGCGCAGCGCCGGCTCCTCTGTACCTGTGAAGCGTGTGCGATTCTGTTCAGTGGTCAGGGAGTGAAGTTCAAGCGGGTACCGCGGCGAGTAAGCTCGCTTCCCGATTTCACTCTGAGCGATGCCGAGTGGGACGGCCTCATGGTCCCGATTAACATGGCCTTTTTCTTCAAGAACAGCCTCGAGGATCGCGTGGTTGCAATGTATCCCAGTCCGGCAGGAGCCATGGAATCGCTGCTGGCACTGGAGTCGTGGAGTGACATTGCCGCCCGCAACCCGGTTCTAGAGGGAATGGAAGCGGACGTGGAAGCGCTGCTCGCGAATCGACTGGGATATTCGCGCGGACACTCGGCCCCGGAGTATTATCTGCTTCCCATTGACGAATGCTACAAACTGGTCGGTTTGATTCGCATGCATTGGAAGGGCCTGTCGGGGGGAACGGAAGTATGGCAGGAACTGGGTCAGTTCTTTCACAGTTTGAAGGCGCGAGCCGTTGATCTCACCCAACCGTCCACCGTGGAAAAAGGACCGCATGCCTAATCTGAGCTTCCAGGTCGAGGCCGTCGAGGTGGTCCAGCACGCTGCCTCGCCGCTGCTGGCCTTTAAACTCCGCCTGACAAATTCCGATCCGGCTGAGATCATTCACACGGTCGCTCTCCGCTGCCAGATTCAGCTCGAAGTCGCGCGCCGCCAGTACACCTCGGACGATCAAGCGCGGCTGCGCGACCTTTTTGACGAACCCAGTCGCTGGGGACAGACTTTGAAGAATTTGCTGTGGACGCATGCCAGCATCGTCGTGCCTTCGTTTCGGGGCGCGACGGTGGCCGACGTTCCCGTGCCCTGTACCTTCGATTTCAACGTGGCTGCGACGAAATATTTTTACGGCCTGGCGGATGGCGAGGTTCCCATCTGCCTGCAATTCAGCGGCACGGTTTTTTATGCCGCACCGGAAGGCGGCCTGCAAGTCGCCCCCATTTCATGGGACAAGGAAGCGCGCTTCAAGCTTCCGGTAAGAGTCTGGCGCGACATGATGGAGTCTTATTATCCCAACAGCGCCTGGCTGTGCCTGCACAAGGATGCTTTCGACCGCCTGTACCAGTACAAAGTTCGGCGCGGAATTCCCTCGTGGGAAGAAGTTCTGGAGAGCATTCTCCCCGTGGAAGAGACGGTGATGTGATGAATCTCGCGGTGGTGGACAAAATCGCGAAAGCGGTGCTGTACGAGGGATACATGCTCTATCCCTACCGCCCATCGTCGGTCAAGAATCAGCAGCGCTGGAACTTTGGCGTGCTGTGCCCGCCGTCATACAGCAAATCGCAGGATGGTAGTGAAGCTTCGGTCATGCAGACTGAGTGTCTGGTGGAGGGCGGTGCGCTGACCGCGCTCGAAATCCGCGTGCGATTCCTTCAACTGCTAGAGCGCTCGGTCGGCGAGCTCACTAAGACGGCAACCGAATTGTTGCCCGGCGAAATACCGGGGTTTCGGCCCGTGGCGAATCTGCAAGTGAACGGGCGGGTTTACCACGCTTGGCAGGAGGCGGTGGAGCGCGAAGTCGTCCTGCCGGCTTGCCACCTCGAAGCGTTGGTTGACAATGCAACGGTCCACGCTTTTGCTTTTCCCGCCGAGAAACAGTTTGCGCCGCTGCCTGAGGAAGGCGAAGTCGCCGGGATGCTTATACGCGAAGGGAGTGACATTTTCGGCGAAGTGCAAGTTACTGCGACCAGGCCCGACAATCGAATATTTAAACTGAGCGTACGAATTCGCAACACCACACCTTTTACGGTCACAACGAACACCCGTCGCGCAGATGCGCTGTTGAGTTCTTTGGCTTCCACCCATACCGTCCTCAGTGTGCAGGATGGTATGTTCGTATCCCTGCTCGCTCCGCCGGAAGAAGTGGGCGAACTCGCGACCAGTTGTAACAATGTCGGCACCTGGCCGGTTCTGGTGGGAGAGGAAGGACAATGCGACACATTACTGTCCTCCCCAATCATCCTTTACGACTATCCTCAAATCGCACCCGAAAGCGCCGGGGATCTGTTTGACGGAACCGAGATCGACGAAATCCTCTCCTTGCGAATCATGACGCTCACGGACGCGGAAAAACTCGAAATGAGCCAGTCGGACGAGCGCGCGCGTCAGATGCTGGAACGCACGGAAACCATGCCGGTCGAACAGTTGATGAAACTGCATGGAGTGTTGCGCGACGTGCGTCGGCGGAATGAGAAGGTCCCATGAACGAATGGGAATGGCAACTCCTCGAAGAAAAGACTCCGGTCGCTCATCTTGAAATTTCCGGAGTTCAGGTCAAGACGGGAAGCCGCGTGCGCCTCTGTCCGCGCAAGGGAGGCGATGTGATAGACATCGCGCTAGCCGGGCAGACTGCGACCATCGCAGGTATCGAACAGGATTATGAGGGAAAGCATCACGTCTGCGTAGTTCTCGATAACGATCCGGGAAAAGATATGGGCCTGCTTCGTCAGCCTGGTCATCGCTTCTTCTTCGATGCGGAAGAAGTCGAACCCCTGTCCCCGGACGAGATTGTTGAAACCACTGGGCTGCCCAAGCCAACCATTTTGGTGGCTGGCATCGGCAACATTTTCCTGGGAGATGATGCGTTTGGCGTTGAAGTAGCTCGCCGTCTTGCCGGGCGAAAGGTGCCCGATGCGGTGCGCGTCGCCGATTTCGGCATTCGTGGTTTCGACCTGGCTTACGCCCTGCAGGATGGCTATGAAACTACGATCCTGGTGGATGCTTGTCCGCACGGCGATGCACCGGGCACACTCTACGTCATCGAACCCGATTTGAAAGCTTTGGACGATACGGCGGCGCCCCAGGCCCTGGTCGAAGCTCACGCCATGAATCCCGTGAACGTGCTGCGCATGGCCAGAGCAATGAATATTGAAGTGAAGAACGTCCTGCTCGTCGGATGCGAACCCGAAACGCTGGGCGGTGAAGAAGGCCAGATGGGGCTCAGTGCGGCGGTCGAGGCCGCCGTGGAGGAAGCGGTCAAGTTAGTGGAATCACTGATCGGCAAAGTTCTGCAAAAGAGTGGGTCCGGTTCAAGGCAGTGATTGTCGGAATGTCCGCGACCAAAGGAGACTGCAATGGCATTTGGAAAGCACGAGAATGGAGACCTCAGCGACAAAGACACGCTCTACATGTTGAGCGGAGTGGCCCTGGTGGTTTTCGGAGCCGGATTAATTCTTTCCAGCCCGATCGCGAGACGCTATCTCAGCCAGATCGGATGGGGAGGGCTGGCTCAGGCGGCCCTGCCGGACCTGGACCGGTATTTGAAACTGCGCTCCATGTGAGCATCCCATGTCGCTGCACTTGAGTCAGGGGGGCTAGGTTTGTCTACCGCAGGAGTACCGCAGACGGCAGTTCGATACGCGATTGACGGCAGCAACAGCACTTTCACTGTGCGCGCGTTTGCCACCGGACTGCTCTCGGCATTTGGCCACAACCCGACAATTGCGATTCCGGATTTCCAGGGCGAGATACGATTTAATCCCGAAGCAGTGGAACAAAGCTTCGTACGAATTGTCATTCATGCGGCTTCGCTGAACGCCACGGACGATATTCGCGAAAAGGATCGCATGGAAATAAACCGGGCAATGCAGGAGGAAGTACTCGAGTCCGACTCCTATCCTGACATTGTGTACCAGGCTGGTCGCATGACTGCCAGCAAGATCGGGGAGGGACAGTATTGGGGGACTCTGAACGGAGAGTTGACGCTGCATGGCGTTCAGCGCAGTCAGCCCGTGCCGGTGCGCATCTCCGTAAATGGGGATTTACTGCGGGCAACCGGCGAGCTCTCCGTCCGCCAGAGCGATTATGAAATTCGGCCGGTTTCTGCCGCCGCAGGAACGGTGAAGCTCAAAGACGAGCTTAAGCTGTCATTTGCTATTTCCGCCCGCCAGCAAGTTTGAGCTGCGGGCCAGCATGGGGCAGTTCGAAAATGGATTGCAAGGAAACTCATCATGACTTCGCGGGAGGATGCCGCATGTGTCTAGCCATACCGGGAAGGATCGTAGAGATCTATTCCGACAATCCCGATTCCGCGCTCGTGGACGTCGTCGGAGTGCGCCGCAAAATTGATCTTGGCCTCCTGCCGGACGACAAGCCTGCGCCGGGCGACTGGGTGCTGGTTCACGTAGGCTTTGCCATGAGCAAAATCAGCGAGCAGGATGCGGCCGACCAGATCCATACTCTCCGCATGCTGGGAGAGATGGAGGGAGCGATCGAGGAAGTCAAAGGATACGGACTGGAGGACCTGAATTGACGCCCGCCCGCGTCCAGCCCGCGAGGGAGCGATGCCGATGAGATTCGTTGATGAATTCCGCGAGCCCGAACTGATTTCAAAGACGGTAGAGGAGATTCGCCGCCTTGCCGGTACCGAGCGTCATTACCGCATGATGGAGGTCTGCGGCGGACATACCCATGCCATCTATCGCTTCGGCCTGAAAGATATACTTCCCGGAAACATCGAGTTAATTCACGGCCCCGGCTGCCCGGTCTGCGTTCTTCCCATGGGAAGAATCGACGATGGTCTCGCCATTGCACAGTCCGATGTGATCTTCGCCGCCTTCGGCGACATGATGCGCGTCCCCGGCACACAAGGCAGCCCGCTCGAACATAAGGCGCGCGGGATGGACGTTCGCATCGTCTACTCCCCGGCGGACGCGCTGAAATTGGCGCGGCTCAATCCCGACAAGCACGTTATGTTTTTTGCCATCGGTTTTGAAACCACCGCACCGTCAACCGCGCTGACCATGATGCGCGCCCGGGCCGAGAAGATCCGCAATTTCTCCGTGTTTTGCAATCACGTGACCATCATCCCAGCCATCCGGGCAATTCTGGATTCGCCGGACATGCGGCTGGATGCGTTCATCGGCCCCGGCCATGTCTCCACGGTCATCGGTTGCCGCCCCTATGAATGGATCGCGCAGAACGAGCACAAACCCATCGTAGTGTCAGGCTTCGAGCCGCTGGACATGCTTCAGTCCATCGTTATGTTGCTGCGCCAGCTGAAGGCAGGCCAGGCCAAGGTCGAGAATCAATACAAACGCGTAGTGCCGTGGGAAGGCAACCGCGCTGCACTCCGCGCTATGGCCGAGGTGTTCCAGTTACGCCCCTATTTCGAATGGCGCGGTCTGGGATTCATCTCGCAGTCGGCCCTGCGCATCAATGACAAGTACTCCGAATTTGACGCAGAACAACGCTTCGAGGTCCCGGGAATAAGGGTGACCGATCCCAAAGCCGCGCAGTGCGGTGAAGTGCTGAAAGGCGTGTTGAAGCCGCATCAGTGTAAACTCTTTGGTCGCGAGTGCACGCCCGAGCATCCGGTCGGCGCACTCATGGTATCAACGGAAGGATCATGCGCCGCGTATTACAACTACGAACACCGCAAGGCAGCAATGGTAGGTCTGAGCTCGATCGCGTAAGCCCTTCAGCCCCCATGCTTCCTGAGTCCGCACCCACGCGGTTCCGCGACCCGCAGATTGAGATGGCCCACGGGGCGGGCGGCAAGGCCAGCCGCAAGCTCGTCGAAGGGCTTTTCGCTCCCCTGCTTTTTGGCCCTGCCCCCGGCCCGCTCGGCGACGCCGCGCTGGTCGACATCAACGGCACCCCGGTCGCAATCACCACCGATAGTTTTGTCGTGAAGCCGCTGAGTTTTCCCGGTGGCTCCATTGGCGAACTTGCAGTCAACGGCACGGTAAACGACTTGGCGGTCGCGGGAGCGAAAGCAGAAGCTCTGGTAGTCACCTACGTGCTCGAAGCCGGACTGCCCACGCCGGTTCTCGAAGCTGAAGTTCGAGCCATGGCGAAAGCCGCGCGGGACGCGGGTGTGCGCATCGCTGCCGGCGATACTAAGGTAGTCGAACACGGTAAAGCGGACCACCTGTACATCACCACCACCGGCATCGGCCCCGTGCTTGCCGGAGTGAGCCTCGATCCGCGCTCGGTGCGGCTTGGCGATAAAATCCTGCTTTCCGGACCGCTTGGCGATCATGGCATCACCATCCTGCTGGCGCGCGGCGAGTTGGATCTGGAGGCCGATCTTCGGTCGGACACGCGTTCCGTTCTCCCTCTGGTCGAAGCTCTGGTGCACGCGGCCGCACCCGGCATTCGCTGGATGCGCGATCCCACACGGGGCGGCGCTGCGACATCTCTGAATGAATTAGCGCGCGATTGCGGGCTCGGCATGGTTCTTTTCGAAGACCAGATCCCGGTGCGCAACACCGTTCGCGGCGCGTGCGAATTGCTCGGCCTGGACCCGCTGCATATTGCCAACGAGGGTCAATTTCTTGCGGTCGTTGCGCCAGAGTACGCCGACGCCGCTTGGAATGCGTTGCGCCTTGCGCCGGGCGGAAACGAAGCACGGGTGATTGGAGAAGTTCGCGAACAGCCCGCGGGCACCGTGCTGGTGACGACGCTTTACGGTGGCAGCCGGATCGTCGATATGCTCGTGGGCGATCCATTACCGCGAATTTGTTAACGTCTCTTGCTATGGCGACAGTTTACAGATTGGCCAGCCAGATTGAAGAGCGTCTGCTCGAGCGGAACCAACTTTTCGAGCGTTTCTTCGCGCGCGAGGCGCCTCGCCTGGCCGAGGCGAGCCGCGAGATGGCGGAACGGTTTCTGCGCGGTGGGCGCCTGCTCGCCTTCGGTCGCGGGCCGTACGCAACCGATGCGCAGCATGTGTCTGTGGAGTTTGTGCATCCCGTAATTGTGGGCAAGCGGGCGCTGCCCGCGCTCGATCTCTCAGTTCTGTTTCGACCGTGGCTCGAAGCTATTCTTTGCCCAGAAGACATTGTCATGGGCTTCGGTCCGCCCGAAGGCGATCCTGAAGTTTGGGCCACGCTGCAAGAAGCCCATCGTCGGGGCGCAATGACTTTCGCGCTGCCCGGTGTCGAAGGTTCCTACGCAGTGGAATCGGCTCGGCAAAATCCATTCATGCATCAGGAAATGATCGAGATCCTCTACCATACACTCTGGGAGACGGTGCACGTTTTTTTCGAGCGTCGCGAACTCGGCCATGAAGTGGGAGCGTCCGCTTTTCTCTATCCTTTTCTCGGAACAGAAAAACAGGGGACGGCGGACCTTGCCGCCGAAGTTGCCACTTCCATTCTCATGAAGGCACAGGACGATGCCCAACTGCGCGCGCAAGTCGCACAAGAAGAAGCGGAGGCGATCGGCAATGCTACGCGGGCCATTCACCAGCGTCTGCGCCGCGGCGGCAAACTCATTCTCTTCGGTAATGGCGGCTCCGCCACCGACGCGAACGACTTTGCCATCGACTGCGTGCTTCCGCCGGCGGGCTATCAATCGGTCCCGGCAGTGTCGCTTTCCTTGGAACCGGCAAACATCACAGCCGTGGCCAACGACATTGGCACCGAGGCAATTTTCCTGCGCCAGTTAATTGCGCAGGCGCGTCCGGAAGATGTTGCCGTCGGAATTTCCACCAGCGGAGGTTCCCGCAACATCGTGATGGCCCTGGAAGAAGCCCGCAAGCGAGATCTATTGACGGTGGCTCTGTTGGGCTATGACGGTGGAGAGATCAAACGCAAACGCCTGGCGGACTTTCCTCTGGTCGTGAATTGCGACTATATTCCTCGCATCCAGGAAGTGCAGGCTTCTATTTACCACGTGATGCGCGAGACATTGGAGGTGCTGAACCGTGGCCAAGCTTGAACTTTATGGAACTGCACGTTGTCCGCACACCAGCGAAATGCGCGACTGGCTGGAATGGAAGCGCCGTGATTTTGTGGAGTATGACGTAGAGGCCGATCGGGCAGCGCGCGGACGCATGCGCGAGATTTCCGGCGGACAGCGCACCGTGCCAATCCTGGTGGAGGACGGCAAAGTCGTTCAAGTCGGATGGCAAGGTCACGGTTGCATGGTTAAGGATTAGGCACCGAGATTAGGCAACCAGGAATAGGCAACAAAGAGAAACAAGCGTAAATAGCCATGGCAAGTGCCTGTTCGATTCGAGTTCGTGGTGTCGTACAAGGCGTGGGATTCCGCCCTTTCGTCTACCGTTTGGCACAAGCCAATACCCTGAATGGGTGGGTCTTGAACGGGGAAGAAGGGGTGGAAATTTACGTCGAAGGCGCGGAAGCGGGTCTCCAAGGTTTTGTGCGCGACCTTGAAGCCCAGCCGCCCCCGGCGGCGAGCATCTCGGAAATTGAGGTCCTGCCTGCTCCGTTGGCCGGCCTGCGCGAATTCACGATCCGAAAAAGCGAGCGCCGCGTCCATCCCACGGTCCGCATTACGCCCGATCTGCCGGTTTGTGAGGAATGTCTGAAGGAATTATTCGAGCCGGCCAATCCGCGCTATCTGTATCCGTATATTAACTGCACCAATTGCGGACCGCGTTACACCGTGGTGCGGACTTTGCCTTACGACCGGCCGAATACCACGATGAAGGATTGGCCGCTGGATAAATTTTGCCTGGCGGAGTATCAGGATCCGGCGAACCGTCGTTTTCATGCGCAGCCGGTTGCCTGTCCGGCCTGCGGCCCAGATTTTTATCTTCACCCGCACCATGAAAATACCACAGGACGCAAGGACGATATCGGTCGTACGGCTGAGATTCTGCGTGCGGGCGGCATTGTGGCGGTGAAAGGACTCGGCGGATATCATCTGGCTTGCGATGCTTCGAACGCCGCAGCCGTCGCGGCTTTGCGTGAGCGTAAATACCGCAAGGAAAAACCCTTCGCGGTTATGGCGCGCGACATCGAGATGGCGCGCAGCTTGCTTGAGCTTTCTTCTGAAACCGAATCGCTGCTCACTTCCCGAGCCCGGCCCATCGTGCTCGCGCCGGCAAAAATCGAACTCAACGGAGTCGCGCCGGGCAATCACGAACTCGGCGTGATGTTGCCCTACACTCCCTTGCACCATTTATTATTTGCGGCCGGGGCTCCGCCAGCGCTGGTTATGACCAGCGCCAATCGGTCCAGTGAACCGATCGCTTACGAGGACGAGGACGCGCTGCAGCGCCTGGAAGGAATCGCAGACTCTTTTCTGATTGGCCAGCGTCCGATCGCGCGCCGAGTCGACGATTCCGTGGCTCGCGCTGGCGCCTTGGGTCCTGTGGTTTTGCGGCGCTCCCGCGGTTACGCTCCGGGCGCGGTTGCAGCGCTTCCCATTGGACATCCAATTCTGGCTCTGGGCGCGGACCTTAAAAATACGATCACGCTGGTGGTGGATGGCCAGGCCTTTGTCAGCCAGCACATTGGAGACTTGGACGACTATCAGTCGCGCTGCGCATTTCAGCAGACCATCGAAGATCTGGTTGCGATGTACGAAGTCCGTTGGGACGAGCTGCTGCTTGTGCACGACCTTCATCCGGAGTATTTTTCCACGGCCCATGCCGCCGCGCTCCCAGTTCGGCAAAGTTACGACGTTCAGCACCACCGCGCCCACGTGGCATCGGTGCTGGCGGAGCGGGCTGAGTGGACGAAGCGAGTTGCCGGCGTAAGTCTCGACGGCACGGGATACGGAGATGACAGCTCGATCTGGGGAGGAGAGATATTTGTGGGCAGCATGCAGGAGGGCTTCCAACGCGTGGCCCATTTGCGCCGTGCCGCTCTTGCAGGCGGCGATGCGGCAGCGCGACATCCGGTGCAGGCCGCGGCGGGATTCCTCGCTCAAGTCGATGCCTTGCCCGACGTGCTTGCCGCTCCCTTCGATTTTCCTCATCGCTACGGGAAGGCACTGGAGTTGGTTCACAAAGACGTGCGCACATTTGCCACGACTTCGATGGGACGTCTGTTTGACGTTGCCGCGGCGCTTCTCGGATTCACCCGCGAAGTCAGCTTTGAAGGACAGGCCGCCATCTGGGTTGAGCAGCTCGCCCGCAGCGCGCGCGTGACGCAGGCGTATCCGTTTCCCTTCATTAACAACGAACTCGATTTTCGTCCCTTGTTACAAGCCCTGGCGCAAGACCGGGCTCGCAGCCGCGACGTCCGCGATATTGCACGTTCTTTTCAGCGGGGAATCGCCGAAGGGTTGCGCGATGCCCTGGATGAAATCTGTTTCACTCATGGAGTGGATACTGTCGTTCTCTCCGGCGGTGTCTTTCAGAACGAGCTTCTGCTGGAAGATTTGAAGTCTCTGTCGTCAGATGGATCGCTGCAGCTTTGGACGAACCACGCGGTCCCTCCCAACGATGGGGGAATTAGTTTGGGGCAGGCGGCATTGGCCGCGTTTCACCACTTCGACGCGGTTCAGCCTTCGCCGCAAACGCCCCAGTTAAACCAGGTTTGAACCTTTCCTAATCAGGGCGCTTCGAAAAAAATGAAGGCTTCCTTTTCGATCTGGATTTCATCCTAGATCCGTGACAGTTCTAAGGAGCTCTATGAGAAAAGCATTCTCGGCCGCCACGACTGTAGCGGGCCTAGCAACTTTGGCGTTCGCAGGCTACATAATTTTTGCTTCGCTTCATGACTTGCGTCGCTATATCAGAATCAGCACGATGTGAAGGTTGGCTTGGGCGTTACCGCTGCACTGTCATACGTTTCGTTTGCCGATCACGCATTCATTGCAAGTTTTTGGTGTTATCGCTTAAGTTCTGATCGTGGGAGCTAAGGGTTCCATTCCAAGCCGTAAGCCGAGAAAAAAATGGGGCGCAGAACGTCAGCCTGGACCTGCATTGGGGTTGCGGACCGGGTGAACACCAGTTCCAACTTAGTTTCACTGCCATTGCAGTGTCCGGGCAAATCCACTCCCTTCCGTTCGACCTTAATTAAGATTGCCTTTCCCTAAAAACAAGCCGCGGAGCTTGTAGCCTCGGAGTGCGTACATCGGAAGGTCGCACCGCACTCGCATCCATACATGGAATCTGTTCAATTGACGTTCCACTGCGAGCGATTCAATAGGGCTGACTCGCGGCGGAGAAGCTCATCGGAAGGCTTATGCGCTCCGTAGAGATCCACGATTCCGTGGACTCGTGGCTGTAAGGAAGCTGCACCGCGATCGCCAACATGAGTGCGATATCCGTTGTAGCAGAAGAAAATGGCTCCGCCACCGAAATCCCGTCATGCACGCTAGGATCTCCATTCTGCTCATCGCCTCTCCTCGTTCGGCCGTGCAAAGCACAATTGTTGATTGCTGCCCGATGACTTGCTCGTCATCCTGAAGATGGCTTTGTCAATAGCCAGAGAATCGGTTTCCCTCTTCCCCGCTATCCAAACTACAAGGTTCTGACTTTTACCTCGGTGGGTTTACCTCCCACTGAACACATCAGCTTCCTTTCTTTTCTGGTTGTGCCCGAGCTGAATACCCACCCCGCCTATCCTCTGTTGTGCTTCGCTGTCGTTCTGAAGCAATTATTTGAAACAATACCGGTGCCGAAATCGTACATTGCTGATATGCGAATCCGATTGGCTCTGCTTCTGAGTGTCATGTTTATCACCAGCGGCCTGGCTCGCACTGCCGACTTGGCGCTGACCGGCGCAAAGATCTACACCTCACCTACAGATCCACCGATCGAAAACGGATCGATCGTGATCCGCGAAGGACTCATTCTTTTCGTTGGTCCCAGCTCGACGGTCAAAATCGCGCACTCGGCAACCGTCATCGACTGTAAAGGACTCGTCGTTACTGCAGGATTCTGGAACAGTCACGTTCACATCCTCGCTCCCGCTCTTCTTCACATACAAGACTCGGACGCAAGGAAGCTTGATCAAGAGCTGGACACAATCTTCAACCGTTGGGGTTTTACCACCGTTTTCGACATCGCTTCAGTGCTTGACAACACTCTTGCACTGCGCCGCCGCATCGAAAGCGGTGAACTGCGCGGCCCACGTATTCTCACGGTCGGAGAGCCCATCTGGATGATTGAGCCGGTGTATGTTCGTGATTTTCTTCGCCAGAATCACATCCACATCGAGAATACGCAATCTCCGGAACAAGCGATCGCTCTCGTGCGTGCGCATGCCGCGAAGGGTGCAAATGGGATCAAGTTGTTTACCGGTTCCGACCAGGGACACGGCCAAGTGGCCCTCCTGCCGTTAGCCACTGCCAAGGCTGCGGTCGACGAGGCACACCGTCACGGTATGCCGGTCTTCGCCCATCCCACGAATGTCGACGGCATGCGTATTGCAATCGATAGCGGCGTAGATGTGCTGGCCCATACCGTCCCCGAATCACCGCCATGGACTTCCGAGTTCGCGGGGCAACTCAAAGGCGCGAATCTGAGTTTGATACCAACCTTGACTTTGTTCGATGTCGAGGCGCGCAGGCAAAACGTCCCCGACCAGCAACGCACCGCTTTCGTTGCTCAAATGGTTGACCAACTGCGTGCGTACTCAGAGACGGGCGGCGATATTCTGTTTGGAACCGACATCGGCTATACCGATCACTACGACACTACGCTTGAATTCACTCTCATGTCGCAGGCCGGCATGAACTATAAGCAAATTCTCGCGTCTCTCACTACAAATCCAGCGCGGAGGTTCGGAGATTCTGACCGTACCGGCCGCATCGCGAAGGATATGAAAGCCGACCTGGTGGTCCTAAGCGCCGACCCTGCCCAGGACGTTACGGCGTTCTCCAAGGTGCGCTTCACGATCCGTAACGGCAAAGTCGTCTACAAGGAGAAATGACACTCAGCAGGCTGGAGGCAGCAATTTCTCAAATGCGGCAGTTGACGAGTTGCCGCAATCAGGCAATCAGCCGCTCATTTGAGGGTTTTGAGTGTGAACGCGATATTTTCAACAGTAAAGGCTGACCAGGGGATGAGCGAAAACCGCGCGACAACCGGCAGGAACCCGTGAGTATTACTTGGGCGCTCGGGCCATGTCTCGAATCTGGTTCAAATATCCAACATAGACCGGAATCGGA
>Ga0209420_1000274_pt1 | contig 30054 bp, 17 predicted proteins | sample BlaSpr_A8_OM1_O1_FD_187972 | JGI IMG/M metagenome (GOLD analysis project Ga0209420, IMG submission 187972) | Forest soil microbial communities from Thunder Bay, Ontario, Canada - Black Spruce, Ontario site 2_A8_OM1_O1 (SPAdes) (version 2) | ecosystem: Environmental > Terrestrial > Soil > Boreal...
TTGTCGGCGTGGCGCCAGCAGGGTTTGAAGGCGTGATCACGGCAGAACACCCCGACATCTATTTGCCGCTCGAATTTCAGGCCGTGCTCTATGGCCAGGTCGCAAAACATGAAGGCGGCCGCCTGTGGCTCCAAACCTTTGCCCGTTTGAGTCCCGGTGTCAACCGCCAGCAAGCCGCGGCGGAAATGAATACCCTCCTACCCGCGATCCTGGACGAAACAGTGCCATCCGCCCTGCGGCGTCTGCGGGTCATTGAAACAGCCCGGTTCGAGGTGAAGCCGGCAAGCACGGGCTGGAGCAAGCTGCGTCTGCAATACACCGGACCGTTGCTCTTGCTGCAATTGATGGTGGCTACGGTTCTGCTGATCTGTTGCGCCAATCTTTCCGGATTGTTTCTCGCCCGCGCCGCAGCGCGGCGGCAGGAGTTCGCGATTCGCGGGGCGCTGGGCGCTGGCCGCTTCCGGCTGGTGCATCAGCTCTTGGTCGAGTGTCTGATGTTGGCTCTTCCGGGGGCTTTCTTGGGTATCGGGTTCGCGTGGATGACCGGACCGTGGATTGTGCACATGCTTGGCAACCCGCAGGCAGAGCATGCGATCTCGATGCGGCCCGATCTGGCCGTACTTTCGGTCACTCTCGGTTGCGCGGTGTTATGCGCGTTGTTGTTCGGGATGGCACCGTCCTGGCTCGCAAGTCAGACGCGCATCGAGGCCGAGTTGCGCACCTCGCATCCGCGTACAGCGGTGAGCGGGACACGCCTGCGTAACTTTTTTGTGCCTTTCCAACTCGCGCTTTCGCTGACGTTAGTGGTGGTGGCCAGTTTGCTCGGCACAACCATTGAGCGGTTGCTCACGGAAAGTTCTGGGTATCGCACCGAGAACGTGGTCTTCGCGCTTACCGATTTCCTGCGCATTCCGGAAAAAGGCGAGGCGCTGGTTGCGCTGTATCGCCGCATGGCGGCACGTATCGAACAGTATCCGGGGGTGGAGCAGGCCAGCGTCGCCGCGCTCTATCCTCTGATGGATGCCCGCTGGACCGACGAGTTTGTCGCAGCGGACAATGCCGGGCGCGTTCGACCAGCCGAGGCAACCGGAAATGTAATCACGGCCCATTACTTCTCTGCCCTGGGCATACCGATGCTCGCTGGAAGCGACTTCCAAAACAACGCCTCCGACAGCGATACGTGCATCGTCAGCCAGGCCGCGGCTCGCCTCTACTTCCCCCGTAACTCAGCACTCAATAAAACGCTGCGGCACATCATTCATCCGGTGAGGACCGGAGTCGATACCTTCCGCGATTGTCAGATCGTTGGCATCGCGCAGGACACAAAATACGACTCGCTGCGCGAATCACCGCCCCCGATTGTGTACATGCCCCTCAGAGCCGAGGTTGGTGGGTTTCCGAATGGAGGGGCTGCGCTCTTCTTCATTATTCATGGGCGAAGCGTAGAAGCGGAAAAATCGGCTTACCTGAAGACCTTACATGAGATGGTCCCCACCAGTCCGGAGATCCCACCTTTTGAGTTCACGCAGACGTTTCACGACTCGGTAGCACGCGAGCGGTTGCTCTCCGTACTGTCGGGATTCTTCGCGCTGCTCGGCCTGTTGTTGAGCGGCATTGGAATCTACGGCTTGGTCGCTTGGAATGTTACCCGGCGAACCAGCGAGATTGGCTTGCGCATCGCTCTGGGCGCAAGGCGTGTGGAAGTCTTCTCCCTGGTGATGAGTCAAGTGATCGGCTTGCTCGTCCCAGGAATTCTGATCGGAGGCGCGGCAGCATTTTTCGCTGCGCGTGCAATCCGCAGCTTTCTGTTCGAAGTTCGACCGGGCGATCCCCTTATCTTCGCGCTTTCGACGCTACTGCTGACCTTGATCGGGTTGCTCGCAGCCACATTGCCCGCACGGCGCGCGGTCTCCATTGACCCGATGCAGGCACTCAAAACCGAGTGATGGTCAAATCTAAAACAAAGCCATGACATCCGTGGTCTGCAAGCCACGACCGTATGCCGGATTCGAACTGAGCTGCGCACGCATGCTCTTCACTTCTTGTTCAACAGTGCGAGCAAGATCCTGCCGATGTTCGGCGCGCAGAAACCGCGCGTACTGCGTCATGACACAGAGGTACACAGGATGCCCCCAACCCAGCTCTTTGACCAGGATTTCTGTTCCACGTTGCATGAGCTGGCTAGCGGAGTCTGTATTGCCGTTTTTCCAATGCGCATATCCGAGGAAAAAAGCGCTCAGGCCGGCGGGAAGCTTCTCCGGACCGTAGATTTCGTTTGCCATCTGCAAACCACTCTGCAGTTTGGCGATGGCCTGCGGGTATGCGTGAGACTGGCAAAGCGCGGACGCGAGAACGAGCAAGCTGCCGATCCTATCCTCCGGCGCAGCGTTTGGATGGGCAAAAAAAGCGTCCACCGCGCGTTCCGCGAATTCTTTGGCCTTTCGCGAACGATGTTCCCGCAAATAGAGCGTTGCCAGGTGGTACCAGCTGTGGGAAATTCCTGATTCCAGACCAGCCTGCTCACGCATCTTCAGTGCTTTTGATTCCGCGCGCTCCGCTTCCTTCACATTTCCCATTTCGAGGTACAGCGTTCCCAGGTCGTCAATGGTCGCCGCGAGATCTGCCATCGACACCGGTGCGATCGTCAGCAACCGCAGCGCTCGCTCAAAAGCCAGCTCGGATTGCTCATACCTGCCGGCATCCTGATAGAGCGTTCCGAGATGAGACCAGACGCGTCCGGCTTGCAATGCTGCCATGTTGGCGGCTTCGGTCTGTCGCGCGGCCGCTTCGTAGATTGCGATCTCTTTCTGCAGGTCGTCTTTGGTCAAAATTTGAGCGTTCAATGGCAAGGTGGCCGCACAAAACATTGCCGCAGCGGTCCGGCAAACTCGCGCAAACATCCTCCCAAGATGTTTCGATACTCGCATAGAAACCTCCTCCCACATTTGCGGATAGGAAGAGGGCAATTCTCTTGCCATGTTGATAATCTACAGAAGTGGTTTGTTTGCTGTTGATTGTCAACAGGAGATGCAAGTAGGCCTGTCCGTTTGTGGAGAGTACTGTCCGGAACTGGACGCCCCCAAACAATCCCCCAGAATTCGGTGGCAAACGCAAAGATTGTGGAGCTAATCGAAAGAAAGCGATATTTGAGCGCTAAGGCCTGGTCACGTCCAATAACCTCAGATTACGTCCAACAACCCCAGAGAATCGTGAAGCGTAAGACTCTACCTTGGCAGGCTATCTAGCCTCTCCAGAAACTCCCGGACTTAAGCCGCTGCAGCTTCGATGATTTGGAATCCGAGCTGGCTGGCTTTCCGCTTGAGATGGCTGATCTGTAGCTTGCGGTGTTGGGCCTCTTAGAACTCCGCTCCCTGATCGACGTATTGCATCCCGAAGCGCAGCATGCGATATATCAGTCGGGCCAGCTTGGCGGCCATGGCTTTGATGGCCACCGGAGACCCGAGCTTGGTTCTGAGGCGGCGAAACTGTGCTCCCAGATAGGTCTGGCTGGTTCGGAGAGTGCTGGCTGCCATTTTGAGGGCAATGGTTACCCGGTTGTTGGTGGGGAGCCGACCTTTGCCAATAATCTTGTCGCTACTGATGCGGTTGTCGGGACACAGCCGCAGCCAGGAAACAAAATGGTCTTCGGTCTTCCATTTGCTCATATCCCAGCCCGCTTCGCTGAGGATAGTCATCGCGGTCATGACATCGACGCTGTCGATGAGCGTCAGGTCAGTGCCTGCCATGCGAAACAAAGCGGTGCGTAAGTCGAATTGTGGGTGATTGCCTTTTTTCTTCTTGCGTCGTTCCTTTCGCTTCTCGACCGGCAGACTGGCACCCTGGCTCCGATCTGCCCTCTGCTGGAGACACTGCTCGAGGTGGCGATCGCAATCAGCCATCTGCTTCTGGCAAAACTCGTATCCGTCCTGCTCCTGCTGCAGCACAAATAGCAGATCGTCTTGCCAGTTGCCCTCCAGACTGCCGGCTACCTCCTCCTGACTCGCCTGCACCCGGCGATCACAGAGCGTTGCCAGCTCACCCCCATCCCGCTCTCCCTGCAAAATGGCCTTGATAATGGCCTGCCCACTTTTTCCGCTGATGTCACTCAGCACGTTGGCCAACTGAATATTCATCTGCGTAAGGGCTTTCTGCATGCGCTGGATGTGCCGCCCAGCCGCCCGTACCAGGTCACTGCGCTGCCGCCAGTAGGTCCGCAGCGTGCGAATTTCTTGCGGCGGCCGAAACGAATTCCGCAATAGTCCATAGGTGTGCAGCTTCATCAGCCATTGACTCTCTTGCACGTCGCTTTTGCGCCCGGGCAGATTCTTGGTCTCTCGCGCATTCACCAGATACACTTCCAACCCGGCTTCTTCCAAGATATCGAATACCGCGATCAGTAAACTCCTGTGGATTGCATGGCAACTGTCTGGATCCCGCATTGTTTGAGCCAATCGGCCATGGCTCGCAGTTCGGCGGTGGTGCATCCGAAGCGACGTACGGCTTCGCTGCTTCGGTTCGGTGGTACCGCCACATAGTGGACTTCGTTACCGATATCAATGCCGGCGGCATTGGGATGCACCACCTCCAAGTTGAGGTCTGGGCTCTGGATTTTTCGCTGCATCTCCCGCCGTTGCTTACGGTTCATCTCGCACCAAGGTTTCTGGCTGCTCCGTTGACGGCTGCCTTTCTTGCCTTTCTTGCTGCTGTGCGGTGGCTGGTTTTTCATGTGCTACTCTTTCCCTGTTGAATTCAACGCGGCTCGGCCCGGTCGGCGAAAACTCTCAATCTCTCCAGCGGGGTCGGGCCTTGTCCTTTTCAGGACAACACCGCCACCATCTACACAATCGCCAATGCCGGAGCCATGCTAGGAATCGGGCACAAACGCTCCATAGAAAAGACGGCCTTAGCTGCCGAGCCAGGTTGTGCCGCAGATTCTAACTCGGATGAACTGGGACCAAAATACTGCCGTAACTAGAGAGCACTCTGTACGAGTTTCAGGCTCACACAACCACCCCGCACGGGGTGGCCGCTGCTAGGAAGGAACTAATTTCGCGCAACACGTCGTGCTCGTTCGACAAAAAGAGATAGCGATTAGCATGCAGCGCCACCGTGCGAATCCCGCAGTGTGTCAGCCACTTGGCCATCTTCTTCAGTTCGGTGGTGGTTGCGGCCAAAGCATCGCCCCGAGGCGCAAACGATGACCGGGTTAGCGCAGGAAATTCGCATGCCGTCGCGGACTACGGCGTAGTCCAGGCTTTGCTATCGCTGTCGTCGCGACCCTAGCTTACAACGTTGCCACCGCTCCTCGCGGAATCGACGTTTGGCCAATCATCTTCTGGGAGCGCGACGCTCTGTTCACCTTCTTGAACTGTCCCAGCCTGGAAGCCACGAACTGGCCAGCGGAACAGGCCATTCGGCCGGTGGTGGTGGCGCGCAAGGTATGGGGTTGAAATCGTACGTCCGAAGGAGCCCAGACGCAAAGCATTCTGGTCAGCTTTCTGCAAACCTGCGGCCAGCAACCCCAGCCGGGATCTCCCTTGTCCAGAGTCTCCTCGGTTCCTTTCAGCCCAAAGTCCTGGACTTAGCCGCTCCTACACAATAAACAATTGCCTTTAATCTAGAACAATTCGACGAAGCTCTCTCTTGGCCACGATGCAGTTGCATGTTTGCCTTCGGGGGAGACCACGATGGATATGGCTTGAGGCGCGCTAATTCTACTATGTCGAGAGCGCATGGGGAGTGGCTCATTAGTGCCATCCGTGTTACAGCTTTTATGCCGGATCCGGCACAATGCACGGAGGCTCGTAGATAAAGCCCTAAGTCGGCAGATTCAACTTGACACAGCGCTTAGTTTGACCAACAATCAAGCCCCCTCCGTACACAGGAGAAAGGCTAATGCAGATTATTCCTGGCGAAAGTACGGTAAACAAATAGAGTTGCTCGATGCAAAATCGATACAAAGTCATTCTGTCCCTATCGATTACATTATTCTCCTACTCCGCCATAGGACAGCGAAACGTTGTTCAAGTTCGACTAACGCAGCCCATAGATGAAACGCGTCAGACGATTCTTAAGGGAAACACACATCCAGCGGCACGTCCAATGTTCGACCTGGGACAGGCGTCTGGCGACCTGCCCATGGAACGGATTGTGCTGGTGTTAAAGCGCAGTCCCGGACAGGAAACTGCGCTGCGCCAGCTTCTCAATGAGCAACAAACCAGGAGTTCTTCTGACTACCACAGGTGGCTTACTCCGGAGGAGTTCGGCAGCGAGTTCGGTCCTTCGGCTGCCGATGTCCAAGTGGTCATTTCCTGGTTGCAGTACCATGGATTTCAGATCCTAAGTCAATCCAAAGGGCGAACTGTGATTGAGTTTTCCGGCTCTGCTGGTCAAGTGGAGGAAGCCTTTCACACGGAAATCCACAAGTATCTGGTGAACGGAGAAGAACACTGGGCTAACTCAACCGATCCTGAAATACCCTCTGCACTCGCGCCCGTTATCGCCGGAATTGCCAGCCTACACAATTTCGGGCGCAAGCCTCTGCACCGCGTAGTAGGAGCTATTCAATCGGAACAGACGGGACAAAATAGACTCCCTCGTTCGACACGGATGCAAAAACCGTCGGTTGTAGAGGGCGACGCTTGCGGTCTATTCGGGGTTCCTTGCAACGCGCTGGGGCCGTATGATTTCGCCACAATTTACAATGTGCTACCACTTTGGAACAAGGCTTCTCCCATTGACGGCACTGGTGAGACGATCGCAATTGTCGGCCAGAGCGACATTTATCCCGAGGACTTTAGCGATTTTCGGCAGGACTTCGGACTTCCTGCAGGCAAGCTGAATATCATTTACAACGGTACTGCTCCTGACAAGCTGGCTTCGCAAGGTGATGAGCTTGAGTCAGACCTGGACGTGGAATGGTCAGGCGCGGTCGCCAAGGGAGCAACTATAGATTTGGTCGCTTCGACACCTACAAATTCCACCGCAGGCGTAGATCTTTCCGCACTATATATCGTTGACAACAATCTCGCGCCAGTGATGAGCGAGAGTTATGGTGCTTGCGAACTTGAAATGGGCAGCGCTGGAAATCAGTTCTATAACCAGCTCTGGCAGCAGGCTGCCGCACAGGGAATCACGGTGTTCGTTTCAACAGGCGACAGCGGCTCAGCGGTATGCGACCGAGGCGCTGCAATGGCGACGCAGGGACTCGCGGTAAATGGAATCTCCTCGACTCCCTACAATGTTGCGGTTGGTGGCACTGACTTCGACGATTCTCAGAATAACTCGCAGTACTGGAAGTCCACTAACGACCCAGTCACTCTAGCCTCGGCTAAGACGTATATACCCGAGGTGGTATGGAACGATACTTGCACCAACAGCGAATTCTTCTCATTCACTGGGAAGACAAATGCGGAGAGCGATTGCAATGCGTATAACAGCCAGTACTGGCCGGCCTTTGTTCCGCCTGTGGGAGGCAGCGGCGGCGCAAGCAATTGCATACAATCTGATAATCAAGCTGTTTCCAGTTGCTCTGGCGGGTACCCGAAGCCCTCTTGGCAGAGCGGCCCAGGAGTTCCGAGCGACGGAGCACGGGACGTTCCAGACGTCTCGCTTTTTGCCGGGGATGGCCTCAATGCTAGCGCATATCTTGTATGCGAGACAGACATCTATGACGGATGCGCTGGCCAAACGGACAGTCTTGTCGCTGTGGGCGGCACCTCCGCTTCAGCGCCAACTTTTGCCGGCATCATGGCAATGATTGTTCAGTTGGCACAATCGCGCCAGGGCAATGCGAACTTTGTCTTTTATCCCTTAGCTGCACAGCCGGGAGCGAGTTGTGACTCCACTGGGACTATTTCGAGTTCGTGCATCTTCTACGACATCACCACGGGAACGATCGCAATGCCGTGCGCGCCGGGAACTCCGAATTGCGTGACCAATGTTGTTGGCGATCAGACTGGCGTGCTCTCTGGTTACAGCACAACAGCTGGCTTTGATCTTGCTACCGGTTTAGGTAGTGTGAATGCGGCTAATCTGGCGAGCAAATGGAATTCGATAAGTTTTCAGCCGACAACTTCCAGCCTCAGGTTAAGCCCCGTCAATCAGATTACTCACGGCTCGCCAGTGAATGTTAGCAGCAGCGTAGTTCCCACCACAGGAATGGGCATTCCAACGGGGCAGGTTTCGTTGTTAACGAGCAAAGGGTTGCCGGCGGGCAGCTTCACTTTGGCCAATGGTTCTATTTCTTCGACCACCACTCTTCTACCTGGGGGAAGCTATACCATAAATGCGCACTATGCCGGCGATGGCACCTATGCCGCGAGCGATTCCGCTCCTGGCATTCCTGTGACAGTTACGGCCGAACCGAGCACGACCAGCGTTCAAGCGCTTACGCTCGACAAAAATGGCAATCAGACTCCGTTCACAGGCGGTCCCTATGGCGGGGGTATCGTCTATCTGAGCGCGACTGTTGCAGGGAATTCGGGCCAAGGCGTGCCCACGGGCAGCGTGCGTCTTACGCAAACATTGAACGGGACGACTGCACCGTTTTCAGGCAATCCGTATGCGTTGAACAGTGAAGCTCTCACGATGATTCCACCTCCTGGTTACAACTATTGGGCCTACGCCCCGGGAACATATACGATGGCTGGAACCTACAGTGGAGACAACAGCTTCAAGGCGAGCAGTTCACCTGGATTGACTTTCACGATTACGCCAGCCTCGACCACCGTCTCAACCAGCGTCCCTTTTTGCTCTAGTCAGCCATGCTTATTTGGTGCGGGCAACTTCATTCAAATCTCCGCGGCGGTGAACTACAGCGGAGGGGCATTCAACACCGGCGGAGTATTTATCAATCAGGCCACTGGAACCATGACTTTTTATTCGAATGGTACTGCTCTCGGGCCGCCCCTGCCTATCGACTCGGGCGTCGTGCCACCTGGTGCAGGCTTCTCCACTACTCAAATGCCGCTCGGACTCGACAACATCACGGCCCAGTATAGCGGCGATGCGAACTTCAGCGGATCCATATCTCCAGTCATAGCGATCGATGTTGGCGGATCATATGGTGTTACGGCAAATCCGGCGACGATCAACATCGCGAGCCCAGGGCAATCGGGATCTACTGTGCTTACGTTCTCCGCGCAGAACGGCTTAACCGGCACGGGCACACTTACGTCGTCGATGTGCTCGAGTTTGCCCCCGAATAGCATCTGCAGCTTCAGCCCTTCGACTGTAACGTTTACCTCGTCGACGACGACGGTTCCCGTAACCTTTACTATCATCACCAGCGGATCGGGATCCGCCGCTTCGTCACCGCATCTTTTCTCGAAGACCGGAGGAAGAGTGTCAGAGATCGCTGCAGTTTGCTCATTGGGCATCTGCCTGTTGCCACTCGGCTTGCGTCCGCGCCACCGGAGGACATTCGTGGCCTTCGTCGCGCTAATTGCAATCGCCGCGGCAATCGCTTGCGGCGGCGGTAATAGCAGTTCAGGCGTTGGTGGTGGAGGCGGAGAAACCGGCGGTAGTGGTGGAGGTGGCAGCAGCGGAACCCCACCGGGGACTTACACCGGCGTAACCCTTGATCTCGCAGTCGCGGGTATTTCGCAATTTGTCTACGTGAACGTAACCGTGCAGTAAGCATGCATTGAAGTATGGTGGGGGCATGGTTCGAGCAATAGTTATCGCAAGCAGCGAAAAATCCGAGGCCAGGGGACGTAAATGGTTCGCAGGCCGAACGGCCATTGCGCTTTGTTTTAGCCTGTCTTGGTTGGCCAATTGCGGAGGTGGAGGTGCAGGGAACGGGGACGGTAGTGGAGGAAGTGGAGGCGGGGGTGGCGGAACAGGCGGTTCCGGCGGCGGAGGCGTAGCCAATGCAATTCAAATCCAGCGCGTCGAACCTTCGCGCGTAATGCTGGGCGTAGCTATTGGCGGTGCGTCCCTTCTGGGATCCAACTTTACGGCGAACAGCACGGTTTTGTTCGACGGGGTGGCGGTTCAAACTATCTATGACAACCCGAGCTTGCAGTTTACGATCCCGGATACTGCCTGGAATGTGGCGCAATCGCATAGTGTACAAGTGACGGATCCTACAAACGGGAAATCAAATGTGGCAACCTTCGAGGCTTACGCGCCACAGCCCGGTCCCGCGCTTTTTAACGGCCAGCTCACCCAGTACATGAGCGAGTCTCTGATCATAAACTCACTGGTTCCCGATCTGAACGGGGACGGCCGGGCCGATCTGATACTCCTGGTGTCACCTTCCAGTTCAACCCCGAATCTATATGTACCGGTCGTGCGTTACGGACAAGCGGATGGCACATTCTCGGCATCGAGTCCGCTAGTCTCCTTCACACTCAATATCTCCCCCAACATGGTCCTTGCTGGAGACTTTAACGGCGACGGACATACCGACCTCATCTTGTTCGGGTCAGAAGGAAATGGCGGACCTTCTTCGTATCAGGTTCTGCTCAATGACGGAACGGGACATTTCAGCGCCAGCGGAAACGGTGCCCTTCCCTCCAGCGCGCCCGCTGTGGTGGGCGATTTCAACCATGATGGAAAATTGGATTTCGCTTACGCTGCCTCTGCGACCGGGCAATCCTTTTCCCTATACCTGGGAAACGGCGACGGCACATTCGCCGCGCCCGTTGCCGTCGGGGCTTCGACAGGTGGCTTGACGCAGGTGGCAACCGCTGCGGACCTCAACGGAGATGGCTTCACCGACATAGTGTATTTGGAATCGTTTGACAATGCTCCAAACCAGATTCGCAAGCTTCTTTCTGCTGCTAACGGAAGTTACAGTGACACTCAAGTTGCTGGATTGCCCAGCCCCGCTCTCGGTTTCGTAGTCGGTGACTTCAATAATGACCACATTCCCGATATCTTCGCCGTTAACGGAAATAGTGTGGAATACAGTTTTTTAGGCCAGGCCTACCTTGGTACCGGAACTGGCGGGTTCACCGCCACTGGCAATGCCGTCGTTGCGTCGGATGGTTATCTGGCTTCTCCACCGTTTGTGGTCGCAGACTTCGACCATGATGGCAACATCGACATCGCCACCAGAACCGTACTCTCAGGCCCGGACGAAATCGTATTTTTGTGGGGAGATGGCAAAGGCAATTTCGCCAGTCAGGGGATCGTCAGCGATCACTCGTTCACCCTTCAAGTCGGAGATGTCAACGGCGACGGCATTCCAGACATATTCGCTGGAGGCGATCCTGGGTTCATGTATCCATCGGTCGTCTTGGGACAAAATGGCCGTGCTTTTCCGTCGGCTCAGATTCTGTTTCCCAACTCATCAGGCGTTTTATCTGTGGGCGATGTATTCGGTGACGGATTTACCGATCTCCTGGTCGCGGGAGTGTATACGGGTGGGCCGTTCAATATTCCCGGTACGATCTATCACTATCAATCGAACGGAACATTCTTAGCGCAGGGCGCGGCTCCCACTTATTCGACTGTGCTAGTCGACTTAAACGGCGACGGCATCCCAGACATGGTTGGGTTCACAGGGGAAGAGATGTTGATCTGGAAGGGAGATGGCACCGGCGTTTTTCAAGCGCCCATCAACCAGATCTCATTGCCCCGTGGCTTCGCTCAGTACTATTTTCGCGACATGGATAAAGACGGGAACATGGACATCGTTTTGCCAGGCGTCATTCTTTACGGGGAGGGCAATTTTCAATTTACTGCTGTGAGCACGGCCTTCTACCAAAACTTTGTGGTGGGAGACTTTGATGGGGACGGGATTCCTGACATTGCAACGGGATCCGGCGTCCTCTTTGGGCAGGGCAACCGCACATTCACCGCGCCCACGGGTTCATCGCCATTACCAGACAGTGCACCACCCTTTCCCACCCAGGTAGTGGCGGACGTCAATGGCGACGGCAAGGACGACCTTGTCCTGGGTGACTTCGGTCCTGCAATTTTCCTCAGTCTGGGAAGGCAAGGTTTTGCAGTGGACCAAATATTGATTGCCCAGGGATACGCTGCAACGGTAAGCTCCGTAGCAGTTGCCGATTTTAACTCGGACGGGCTGCTCGATATCGCCGTGGGAATGCTGTCTCCTGAAGATGCTTTGATTTTCACCAATGATGGTACTGGCAAGTACCAGTTGACGTCTTATGCCATTGGAGTGGGTTCGCTAGACTCTATCGCCGCTGATCTCAGCCATGATGGAAAACCGGACTTGGCCACACTCAACTACTTTACTTATACCCCTATTACGGTAACTGTGTTGCTCCATAAATAAGGGCGAATAATCGTTTTTCTGAGAATGCACGCATTCGTCTTCATTGTCTGGGGCGGCTCACGCGAGATTCGCTTCTGTCGACGCCCAACATAGAGGCCGATTGTTTCCGACCTGCTCACAAGCTTCTTCCGCTGGTCTTCTCGTCTTCTGGATGGCCTCGATGCTGTCGCGGGGAGGCCCGTCGACGGGACCCGTAGGCAAAGAATTCTTATTCGCCAGTCGCGCGCGGGAAGCACGCTGAACTCACCTTCAATCGTTAAAGGCGATTCCTCGCGACGCCCGGATATCCACGAGATCATCACTGGGGACGCTTTGTGCGATTCCGAGAACCGCCAATGTCGCAACCAAGTAGATGGCGAAGGATTGTACCTTCTTCGTATTCACGCTGTCCCCACTAGGGTCGCCGTTTCTGCATTGCGGTTTCGATGTCCTGTGCTGAATAGGGTAGGGAGGGGTTCAGGATTTCATAACCCGTCGGAACGATCAGAAACGTATCTTCGACAAAGAACGCCTGTTTCCCAGAAGTCAGCAAGGGTTCGTAACAAAGGACATTCCCTGGCTGGAAAGTTTTCGGGACACCCTCTGCCATATCGACCCCCAGACCATGCAGGGGTAAGTTCGGTCGCTTCAGGAAGCTTGCCGCAGCTTCTTTCGCGGTTGCGGACTTCAGCCCACTCTGATGTTGTTCAATATAATCAGTCGTAGCCTTGAAAACATCCTGAGCAGTTGCGCCGGGCCGCATCTTGCTTATCCCAGCCAGATAGGCGCCATTCAGTAATTCCATCGTTTCGCGCTGTCCTTCATCGAAATGGCCGGACACGGGGATGGTCCGCCCGAAATCGCCTTTGTACATTTGGAAATCGCAGCCGAGATCGAGTCTGACAACTTCGCCCCCTTGCATCTTCCGATCCAGGTTTTGATAGTCAACGAAGGCCTCGAATAGCGTGTCTCCCAATGCGTAAGGGCCAGAGCGAACCCACGGCCACAAGGAGGGGCCGTCGGAGCCGGCCTGCAGACACGCGTCAAGCACCGCGCCTTCGACCTGACGTTGCGTCTTTCCGGAAGTGATCGCGTATACGCCCGCCCAGAAGCCTTCCGCAGTCACCGCAGCGGCCTGGCGCAGCCGGCCCAATTCCGCAGGGCTCTTCACCGAACGCACTTCATCGAGGATTCCAAATGCGTCTTTGGTTTCAATGTCGCTCCACCTCTGCCGTAACATGGTCGACCACACTAGGTGCGAGTTCTCCATCGGGCCCAATCCCGGTGGAACATTCCGATCGCCGGCATCTGCCCGGTTTGACCGCCGCTATCGGCATACAAGACCAGCTTGGGATTGCTCTTGTGGCGCTCTTCAACGAAGGAAACAAACTGGTCCCAGAGAACAATGTGATCGAGCTTCAGTTCCGCTGCGGCTGGGGAGCCGGGATCGAGGAAGACCGAATCGAATCCATGCAAATCCGACCCGAAGGGACCTAACCGGGGCGAAACAAATAACCATGACTCCTTCTGCGTACCATCCAACGCCAGGATCGCCCCGTGGAGATTGCCCAGACCCGTGAAGTAGTAGAAACTCGCGTCTTGATGGAAACCGGACTCGTCCCAGTGCTTCAGGCCGGAAAATCCGCGCAGCAGTATGATGCCGTCCGGAACCTTCTCCATAGCGGCTCTTCGCCGGGACTGGTACTCCGCGGGATCGATTGACTGGGCGAAAGCACACGTCAAGAACAGCAGCGGAATCAGAAGAAGGCGCCACATGAGAACGCATCGTGCCCCGTCCCTTTCTCGCCTGAAAGACTTTTCTGACCAGATGGACGTGGCGCCTGACGAACCGGAATGCCCCCGCGGCGAACGGTCCAAACGGATTCAAGAGCACTTTGTTATCGGGAGCTCGATGTAGCTGGTCCGTCCGGAGCGAAGCTGAATGCCGCTGGCAAGAGTCACGAGATACTCCGAATGGGATGCGGACCTCCCCTGATTAGTTTAAAGGCCGGCGGCTTGGGATTGAATCTAACCGCCGCCGAGTACGTCTACATCCTCGATCCCTGGTGGAACCCTGCAGTAGAAGCCCAAGGCAGTAGACCGCGCCCATCGCATCGGACAGACGCGACCCGTCTTTGCTTATCGGCTCATCACCGGTGAAACCGTCGAAGAGAAAGTCCTCGAACTGCAAAAGACCAAGCGCGATCTTGCCGCCTTCATCAGCGCCGACAACCGTAGTCGAAGAGAAGGAGACGAGTCGAGTATTAGGCAGGGACCTGTTTCGCGCAGATTACGGCTGCGAACTAACCTCCAGCAGAAGGTGATCTTTGAACCCGGCTGTCAGCTTCGCCACGCCATTGGGCGTCGCGTTGAGCGTGCCAAGATCCTCTCCGTCGACGTAGTTGCTGACCCGATATTTTCCGGGCTTCAATCCGCGCAGCTCGATTTCGCCCTGCCAGTTCGCTGGCGTGAAGAATGCGTAATACATCTTCCCGTCTTTCGCGATGGCATATCCCTCGGGCAAATCATAGCCGGTCACGTAGAGGTCTTGGAACTCGCCCCTGGAAAGCATTTTCTCGTTATACAAACCGATCCATTTCTTCCAGCGTTCTTCCTTCGTCGAAGTCAGAGTGACATCTTTAAACTTGGGGCCGGGATCGGGCCAGACGAACTTCGTCCCCACGACGCCTCCGGTTCCGATCGTGGACGCGAAATCGTCGCCGTGCTCTCTCCAATCGTTGCCGACTTTGCTCATCGCAGAAAGTTCGACGTGATCGCCGTAGACGGCTGATTCAGGCCCGAGCAGGGCCTTATACATCTTGATCCGTCGCCGCACCTGCACCGCCCCCACCGGATCGGCGGTAACGGCCTGATCCATGAATGGCAGCCATGCGAGCGATGGCGGAGTACCGCAAGGGCAGCTTTGCGTAACGCTCTGCGGCTTTAGCGCGCGCGTGGTCTGAAAAATTTCCTTGTAGATGTCGGCCATTGCATTCACCGAATCCTGCGGTGACTTGTGATGGTGCGCCGGGTTATAGCATTGCGGGACGCTGTAGATATTATCCAGTTTGCTTCCGTCGAATCCCCAATCGCGAATGAATTCTTCCGTCAGTTGCTTGTAGTAGGCACGCACCTCCGCTACCGCCGGACACAGCACCGCGAGGCCGCGAGTCATATGAGCGTGCCGGCCATTTTTGTCCAGAACTAGCCACTCCGGATGCTCCTGTGCAATCTTTGCAAGCGAATATTTGTGCGATTCGTACTTTCCCTCCCCATCTTCGACCGCAAGCGGAAGCCACCACAACTGCACCAACATGCCTTCGCTGTGGAACTCGTCCACCATCTTCTTGATGGAATCCCCGGGAAACGTATCCTTGCGAGGATTCCAGTCGCCATAAACGTCGAACCAACGGTCATCGAGCGTCACCCACTTGATTCGGAGTTCCTTGAGCTTCGGAATGGTGCCCAGCATCTGCGCCGGAGTGACGTTGGCTTCGTATCCCCATCCGCACCAACTCACGTTGTAGGCTTCACTCGAGGGTTTTGGAAGTTCCCAGCCCTCTTTTTGCAGAACGCTGGACCAAATTCGCAGCGGCTCAAAGAAATCTCCTGCGAAGACTGACAGAAAACTCCGAGGAGTCGAGTATGTCTCACCTGGCTTCAGCGCGACATTTGCGGGATAGTCCACTTCGGCATTCACGCGTCCGTCCGCCGCCACTCTTGCCGGAATCGATGCGGGAATCGGAAGCGTCTCAACATGCCCCAGCGCCTCGCCGAACTGCCGCGTCCAAAAAGCGACCACCGGAATCCCGCCCCCATAGCCACCTTTCACCAGTTCTCCCATGACATTCGGTTGGAAGAAAGCCGGCTTAAGTTTGAACACATCGTCTTTTCCCCACTCGTAGCTGGCACCGTGAAACGACCACAATTCCCAGGGATGCGCCTTCGGATCGGACAACCGCGCATCGAATCGGCGTCGCTGATTCACGCTTTTTTCAATGACGAAATCCCGCACGCCCGTGTTCTTGTATTCGGCGGTACTCAGCAGAATGTTGGGAAAATTATCGTAAACCTCGAGGGCTAAGACAGCGTGCAATTCCTTACCCATGGGCCCAAGCGGACGGGCGGAGATCTCGATTCGCTTTCCCGATCCCATCTTGCCGACCGCGTCGCTCACCCTGGCGTGCTCCAGGTCCAGTGTGAAATTCACATTCTTGCCGGCCACACTAACGAAGTTGCTGCCCGCAGCAGGGCCCACGTTAGGTTCGTCGAGAGAAAGCTTGTTTCCATCCTTCAACAAAAATGCCTGGACATATCCATCCGGACTCACTTGAAATTCGGCGGCGCTGGTTGTCAGAACCACCGAAGAGCCCCTTATCTCCGCGTGGATGGCGGAAGGAGATTGAGAAGCGTCGAGTTTGGACGATGCGCTCTTCCCGGCAGACTCTTGCGGCGCTTTGGAAATTCTTGAGCAAGCCGCTAAGAATGAAGTGATGGCGAGTGTCATTGCAATTAGCGCTGTACCTCGCTTACGGGCGGCCATAATTTAGTTCCCCTTGAGTTCGATGTTTTCGATTTTGCATTTACCGTCTACCAACGGCAACGTTGCGAGCGCACAATATCGGATTGACAAACGCTATCAAACGAAAGTAAAAGTAATTGTTCGTAATATAGCATCGAAAGACTTACAATTCACCCCCATTGCGGTTCAGACCCGACCGACTGGAATTGATCACGGCAGGGTGGGCGCAAAAAGACGCCGGCGCCATTGTAGGCTTGGTGCGCGAATCTAGTGGCGCCGTGGTTGCGGGTACGCGGGTTACGGGAATTGACGTGGATCGCAATAATCAGTTGACAGTCTCCACCAACGATGCGGGAGAGTATGTCGCCAGCCCGCTCAGGATTGGGCGTTATCGTGTCACGGTTGAGAAGCAAGGCTTGAAGAAGGCCGTGGCTGAGCCCTGCCAAGTAAATATTCAGGATCGCGTTGGCGTGGATTTGAAGCTGCCGACCGGTTCGGCCACCGAAACCATAACCGTCATCGGCCAAAGTCCGCAACTTGAAACGGAAACTTCCGACCTCGGCCAAGTAGTGGATAGCCGCCGCATCAATGCGCTTCCCTTGAATGGACGGAACTATGCGCAGCTGGTGCTGCTGGGGGTCGGTATCGCCGCCGCGGAGCCTGGAGCCGGAAAAGACAGCAATCGCGTCGGCGAACTCGAGGGCAATCGAAAAACACCGCTAGCACTTCATGCGGGAGAATCGCAGAGAAAGAAATAATGTCCAAGTTCGATATCACAATCGCCGGGGAAATCAATCTGGACCTGATCCTCTATGGTCTTCCCGAGCAAATGCCGACCGAACGCGAACTCCTGGCCAGCGGGTTCGCGATCACCCTAGGCAGCTCTTCGGCCATCTTGGCCCATAACCTCGCTTCCCTGGGTAGTCGCGTTGGATTTCTCACGAAATTTGGCGACGACTGTTTCGGAGCTCTGGCGATAAAGCGCTTGCGCGAGCGAGGCGTGGATCTCACCTCGGTCGTGCATGGCGTGAAGTCCGGCGTAACGCTGATTTTGCCCCACGAGACGCAGCGCCACATCTTCACATTTCCAGGGACGATCGCCGAGTTGCGCTTTAAAGATCTCGACCTTCCATATCTTGCATCCTCACGTCACTTTCATATGTCGTCGCTGTTTCTGCAGAGTGGACTCCGGGCAGATGTACCGGAACTTTTTCGGCGGATGAAGTCGGCCGGCCTGACCACGTCGCTCGACACCAACGACGATCCAGATGACCGCTGGGACGGCGTTCTTGAAGAGATCCTTCCGCACGTAGATATCCTGCTGCCGAACGAGCGCGAAGCGATGAAGATTTCCCGCTGCGGCGATTTAGAAACCGCGCTCGCCCGGCTTGCAAAAAAAGTGCAGACCGTCGTGGTGAAAATGGGCGCCCGCGGAGCCGTTGCCATGCAGGACGGGCGCCGATTCAGCGCACCGGCTGTTCCCGTGGCGGTTATCGATCCGATTGGAGCCGGAGATAGCTTCGACGCCGGTTTCCTCCATCAATTTCTGAGCGGAGCGAATATCACGAGCTGTCTCACCTATGGAAACCTGTGCGGAGCGCTTTCTACTACCGATTATGGCGGCACGGAAGCGTTCCGCGATCCAGCCCGAATCCAGGAATTTCTCCGTAAGTACCGGACCAGCAATCGCCGTACCTTGCTCCTCGCATCCCCACCCGGCTCAAACCGGAGACGGGACAAAAGAAGTTTGTCGTAATTCAGGTGAGCGAAAGTCGGGGCAGGTCAGAAGGCCGCTTCTCAAACTCCTAGAGTCCTATGTCCTCTTTATAATAGGCCAGCCTTCTGAAAACTAATTCGCTCGATGAGCGGCGAACTACTTCAACAAGGCCTGCGTTAGCTTGACCGCGCAATACGCGGAAGTGGTTCCGCAAATCGTGGTTGACGTCGCCAATGTGCCGAAGTAGATGCTTGACGCCTGCCCGGCGGTTGAATCGTTGTCTACGATCATGGCGCTCGTCCCGCCCGAGACATCGGTCGTGTTCGTCGCCGCAACGGTAGGCGCGGCGCCTGAGGCAACCAGAAGCGAGCTAGGCAAAAGGAGGGTATACACAGCGCTTGGATTTTCACTCACTCCTACGAACAGGTAGTCCGGTCCGCCCGTGGCGGTTGCCCCAGTCACAGTGCAGCCCGTAGTCGCGCTCGGTATCGTAGCGTCGAAGGTGAAACTTGATGTGGTTGCCGAAACCACGGTTTGCAGTCCGCCATTGATGGCACTGACGTCGCCAGAGGTGCAACCGTTGGTAGTGTTGGCGGCTACGCCCGAGAGCGTGACTAAGTCATTGGCGGCGAGCGCGTTGTTCGCCGTGACCGTGACGACAGTTGTAGTTGCCGTAACCCCCGTCACGGTGAATACCTGGCTATTAAAGAACTCGGTGAGCGGCGAGATGACTGAAGCGCCGCTCCCAATTTGAGGCTTGTCTCCCATGTCTGGGGTTGTTTGCAGGGTGGAACTAACGAACTGGAATTCTTTGAACTGTTGGCCGCCGGTGCCGGAGGCGGCGCCGATTATCTCCCCGTTGTTCGCCGCAGTGGCACCGCCGATTCCCAAGACATAGTAGCGGTCGTCCGGAGTGGGGGCGTACGTCGGAAAGCCAGAGGTCGTACAGTTTTGATTAGCGCCAGTGTCGAGGCCCGCAAACGCAACTGCCGTCAGGGTATTGCTGGTGAATGAGAATTGGATAAGCCCGGCATTGCCCTTTGTTCCCGTGTCGCTCTCGCCGATAGTGTTGGGGTTGCATGCGGCTACGACATAGCCAACCCCGTTCGTCGAATCAATGATGGCGCCGTCGCGAATCCCTCCGTTGATGGCGCCCAGGTTCGTCGTCCCGTTTACGCCGAGAGCCAGCGCCGTGGCCGCAGTTGCCCCGGCCGGCGTCAATTCGTACAAGTTAGAGCTGCTATCGCCGACAAAAATATTGCCGGTGTCGCCCACATCGACCACCGGGGCCGAGAGAAAGTTAGATCCCGGGGTGACAGTTGCGCCGGTCGGAGTGCACCCCGTGCCAGTGGTTGCGCTGGGTATTGTGGCGTCGAAGGTCAACTGGGTTGCGCTTACCGAAGCAGGGGTTTGTGTTCCATTAATGGCAGCGACGTCGGCCGTGGAGCAGCCATTGCCGGTGTTGGCGGTTACGCCCGCGATGGTGACCAACTCTCCGATGCTAAGCGAGTTGGCTACGGTGACCGTCACTACCGTTGAGGTTGCCGTCACCCCAGTCGGCGTAGCTGACGAAGGGGTGGCGCTCACCTGGACCGGAAAGTTCCCTCCCTTATACGCTGGCGTCCCGGTGAAGGTGGGTGTGATTGCGTACAGGTAGCCATTGTTATCGCCGACGTAGGTAGTGTCGGTCACATAGTCGGTAAACGGGGATGAGAAGCTATCCACCGCTCCAGCTACTCCTGTGGCTGCGTTGGCCGCAACCAAACCCAGAGGAAGCATGAAATCTGTGGCTGTGCTTCCCGAAGTGCTTCCTGGGATTACCGGGTTGGTTGCACAGGTTGGCAACGTGGCCCCGCCGTTGTTGTTGCTGGCGCAGCCGGCGCTGATTCCATACTCGGTGCTGCCGGTGGCGAACGTCAGCACATGCAGGATTGCGCCGATGTTCGGGTCATTCTCCACGTAGGAGACTTCTGTGCCGCCGAGCGAGAGGCCGGGCGAGGTGGCGACCGGTCCGACGCCCGAGGCGTAGGAAAAGATGAACTCCGGATTCGTGAGATTACACAGCGATGTCCCTGACCCGCTATAAAGATGGTTGAAGGCGACGATGTTGGCTTGCGCGCCATTCGTCCCGGCTGTAACGGCGCCCCAGCTGAAATTTGTCAGCGTGCTTGCATCAGCCAGCATGACGCGGCTCCCCGGTGTGAGCGCGTATACAGTAACCGTATCTCCCGACGCAACCGCCACGACACGGTCGAGAGCGGTGCTACTGAGATTACGATTGATCGCCGCCGCCAGATTGGCTGCGTTGGTCGCAAGCGTGCCGGACACTTCGAAGTTTAGCCCTGTGTTCGAGCCGGTCGATGACGTCAAGGTGAGAGTGACCGCGGTTCCGCCCGTCGGAGTTACGGTGATGGTCGTAGTATTGCCAGCCGCCGGTTCGGCGGTGAAGGTGCCGACAACACTGGCGCGCGTGTTCCCGGTCGACGCGTTGACGGGGAATACTACGAAATCAGCGCTGCAGCTCGGCGTGGCGTTTACATCGAAGGAGTACTTGGCGGGCAACATGCCTTGAGCGACGCCGCCAGCGCCCAGAGAAACGGCCCAGTCCTTTTTCATGTCGCCCCTTGACCGCCTGAACGGCCTTCGCCGCGTTGGCCGCTTGCGCTCCAGGCCTGAACCTGCCGGCGCATTCCCATGCAGGAGCCATTGTGCATAGGCTCGCGGCTCGTTCCACATCTGCTCCGCCAGCTCCGGGGTGAAGCCCGCGGTGAAGAGAACACGCCTTGAGCTCCAATCCATCGGCACCGGGATCGAACCATCCGGCCTTGCGAAGCCCTGCCCAAACGCCGATGTGTTAAAGCCAGCCGCCAACCCGAACGCCGTCAGCAGCACCGCAGCGCACCTTGTAAAAAAACCCACATTCCACCTCCACAGAATTCTAAAATCTTTGTTGTCACTGTTCTCTGTGTCTAGCCCAGGATTTCCGATGTGAACCGTAAAAGGAATCGAGATATCAGACACTCCCGGAAGATAGGTACAATGATCGTTTCACTTGTAACAGTGGCGGGAAACGATCTCCGTATTCCGGGTAGGGTGGTACCGTACTTACTGACATGGGTAACTAAAGGGTGTTGGAACCTCTAAGAGGGGCCAGCATGCTTATAGTGTAAGAAATGAATCAGGGATTGTCCCGCTTTGGAAGTAAAGTGTTCCGTATTAGTACCCTCCCAAGTATACCCTCCCAAGTACGCGCCACCTAACCGTGAGGTGTAGGGTGGCATAAGGTGGCATCTAGGGCGTTTTTCCTGGAACTAACTTGAGAAAAGGAACTCGGAACTGCGCGAGCTTTCGGGGCGACTCATGGAGTCTAAGAATGTGGATGGGCGACAGATAGCACGGGAATGGCACGATAGCGCGGGGCAGACATTGGCCGTATGGACGCAGCACGAACCAGCGAAGACGCAAAGAAAGATCCTGCTCGGTTTGCCAGAGACGTGCTGAACGCCGAAGAGTTGATCCAATATCTGATACAGGAAATACGGATAACCTTCTACATCCACCGACACTGGATGAGAGGGATTTGGTCAGCACGGAGTTGGTACGTGCAAGGTCTCGCCGAGTGCAGTAGTTTAGCGATTGACTACTTTAGCGATTGACTGAAGGTCCGCGAAAACTTTGGAAGGCTTCGTCCGCAATGGAACTCCTCACACTTCCGAATCGTGCAAGAGAGTTCGACGAATATCCATCGTCACTGGGGAAGCAAAACCGCACTGATTCGAATTGAGCGAGAAGAGAGAAAACCGTCTACGTAACGCCGTCCGTATCCTCATCTTGTAAGACCGCGACTCAGGTCCAATGGACGTACTGTAATTCACCGCATTCACGATTCCGACCTGCGTATGCAGCGCGATCCATCAACGATTGCTTCCTGCATGCGCCCTTCCCGGGCCTATCAGGGCTTGGCCGGGGAAGACATCGGGGACGAGAGTCCCTTCCGCGATTACGGGCGTTCCTGCGACCAGGAGATAGTGGACGCCGACGCTGGGTTCCATGGGATTGGCGAAGGTGGAGCGGTCGGCGATCGTTTGCGGGTCGAAGACTACGATGTCGGCGTCGGCGCCTTCCTGCACGCGTCCCTTGTGGCGCGCGGCGGGAGTGGAACGCTCCAGCATCTGGGCCGGCATGAGCGTCATTTTGCGGAGGGCTTCGATCAAGGTGAGCGTCTTTTTCTCGCGCACATATTGCGCCAGGATGCGCGAGTAGGTGCCGGCGTTGCGGGGATGGCCTTCCAGTCCGTCGCTGGCAATCATGATCAGCGGGTTGGGAATTACGGCGTCGACAATTTCCTGAGTGTTGGCGAAGACTAAGACAAACTGTTGCGCCTTGGAATTGTGAAGCTCGTCGAAGCGCTCTTTGGTGAGGTGCTCGCCGCTCTCGGGAAGGACGAGATCGCCGTCGTCGATGCCGAGTTTTTCGCGCCAGCCGGGATTGAACAGAGCAGAGTTGATGGCCGTCATTCCGGCGATGTAGGGATACGCTTCGGTAGTGACGTCGAGGCCACGGGCGCGCGCACCTTCGATCATCGAAATGCACTCCAGCGAGTCGCGCAGGCAGGTGCTGTTCACGTGAACGATGTGGAGAGATGCGCCGGTGATGGCGGCGGCGCCGATGACTTCCTCCACGGACTGAATGGCGGAACCTGGATCGACGCGGCCGGCGCTGCGCATGTGAGTATAGACCGGCAGCTTGCGCTCGGCGGCCACGCGGAACATGTCGATGACTTCGAGACGGGAAGCGCCGGGAGCGTATTCAATGCCCATCCCGACGCCGAGGGCGCCGGCATCGAGTTGGTCGCGCAGACGTTGCTGCATGCGCTCGATCTGCTCGGGCGTGGCGGGTTGGTCGGTGGCGGGCCCGCTTTTCGGCAGGATAGTTCCGGCGGGCAACGGCGCGCCGAAAATCAGGGCGCGCGCGGCTAGGTAGCTGGCGGTGCTGCCATAGTGGATGAGCGAGTGTCCTTGCTTGGAATTCAGGAACTGGGTGACGTCGGGGGCGCCGATCTCCATTTCTAGAGCGGTGGTTACGCCGTCGAAGGCTTTGACGCGCTGGCTGGCAAGATCCTGGGCATGCTGGTGAAGGTCGATGAAGCCGGGGGCGACGACCAGGTCGGTGGCGTGGATGACGCGGCGTCCGCTGAGCGGAGTGGCGGCGATGCGGGCGATTTTGCCGTCGCGGATGCCGATGTTGCGGACGGCATCGAATGCGGTCTCGGGATCGATGACGCGGCCGCCTTCAATCACGAGGTCATATTGTTGCGCGGCGACGAAGGTTGAGAGTAGGAGGAGGCCGAGAAAGAGAATCCGCTTGCGCATGTTGGCTCCGAAGGTAGCGATGATAGCAGGGCGGAGATCCGCGGGCTTTTTGCAGCGGTTGCCGCGACCGAAAACATTGTAGCTTGGACGGCGAATGGCGCCTGTCCCCATACAACCTGCGACAAAGACAACCGGGGCGGCTGTTCCCATCCAATCCGATCACGTACACTTGCTGCTTCTCTTGAAGAGCATTGGACACATACTGGCACGGTATACGGCGTGGATCCTGGGGCTGATGAAGGTGCTCGGGATCTGGGGGCCTTTTGTGATTGCGTTTGCCGACAGCGCGCTGCTTGGGATGCCGGTGGATTTTGTGGTTGCTACCTACGTGTATCAGGATCGGCGGCGGCTCTTACTCTACATCGCGATGGCCTCGCTGGGTTCGGCTCTGGGCAGCATTCCGCTGTACATCGTGGGGTACTTGGGTGGGGAGAAAGTGCTGCGCAAGCGGATTTCGGATGAGCGCTTTCTGAAGATTCACGGCTCGTTTGAGCGGCACGAATTCTGGGCTCTGATGTTTCCCGGGACGTTGCCGCCGCCGACGCCCTTCAAGATTTTTGTGCTAGCGGCGGCAGTCTTTGAAATGCGGTTTCGCGACTTCCTGGTGGCCATTTTTCTGGGACGCTTTCTGCGGTTCCTTATGCTGTCGGTGCTGGTGCTTTGGTTTGGTCCGCAGATTGTGGAACTCTTCGGCGGGGTGGTGAAGCGGCATTGGATTTTGGTGTTGGGGGCGGCCATGGGTGGGGTTTGCTTGTGGCTGATCCGGCGGCTTTGGCGCCAAGCGGATGAAGCGGACCGTGGGAAATAAGTGAGATCAATCTCCTTGATGCGTCAGCCAGCGTTATTTACGCAATGGCCCGCAGAACAGGTTTTTTGTTCCGTTGGACAACTCTGAATTTGGAATGGGAGTCCAAATAGGGTAGAATCTTGGGTTGCGGTTGGCCCTCCCGGGCACGGAACCGCTGTTTGGGGTGGAAGGAACTGAAATGAAGCAGTCCACCTTGCTGAAAGCTCTTCTCGCAGGAATCGCAACGCTCTTGCTCGCTATTGCGCCGGCACCCGCTCTTGCCCAACATGGCGGCGGGCACGGCGGAGGAGGAGGTGGAGGTTTCCACGGCGGCGGTAGCCAGGGATTCCACGCTGGTTCCTATGGCGGCGGCTATCATGCTGGAGGGTCCAGCTACGGCAGTGGTGGGCGAGCAGGGTCTATGTACGGCCGCGGCGGGTATGGAAGGACAGCCGGAGGTTCGTCATCGGGGCGCGGTGCCGGCTCAGCAAGAGCCTGGACATCGGAAGGTCGAGGCATGGGCGCAGTTCACCACGCGATTGCTGACGGCCAGTGGCACTCCTTCGGAAGCCCCCACAGTGCCGCTGGATCGAGTGCGACGTCCGGCGGGCGATCCACAGTTGGCGCCTCGTTCGCCGGAGGTCGTGGTTTCGCCGGTTCTGCCTGGCGCGGCGGATATTTCGGCGGACGTGGGTTTTTCCCTCGTTATGGTTTTGGCTGGGGAGGGTGCTGGGGCTGTGGCTGGGGATTTGGCTTTGGATATGGTTTAGGTTGGGGACTCGGCTGGAGTCCTTTTTGGTATTGGCCATCCTACGGGTACAGCCCATGGTGGGGCTACGACTATCCTTCACCGAGCTATATTTACCCATATCCCTACTAGGGGAACGCCGACCCTGATACAAGCATCAGATTGACGATCATCCTGGTGGTCACAGAGGGAAATCGATCCCAGAGGTGGTTTACTCGGAGCCCGCGTTTTCAGATTCTATAACTTACTGATTCTACAAACGGAATACAGTGCCAAAAAGGCCTGCACAAGCCAGCCTATCGTACAATTCCCGTACAATTTCTTGCTGAAAACCCGGCAACGACCTGCTAGAGAAAGTCGACTGACGAAGAGTCGAAAATACCGTCGTAAGCTATTTTCACAATCTACGATAATCGAAAATAGAGGCTTCGGCTATTCGCGTACCGCTAAAACAGAAAACGGGGCTGGACCGATCGCTACAGAGTTGCTCCTCTACTCGCCCGTGATCGCAAATTTAGTAGATCGAACCACCACTGTGGCAGAAGAATCCCAACTGGCAGGCTGAACCTGGAGGTGCCCATGGCAAGAAACGTCGCCGATCTAATGTGGGAGATGCTGGAAAACGCCGGCGTGAAACGGTGTTACGGAATCGTGGGAGACGCGCTGAATCCCGTGATCGATGCATTGCGTCGCAATGGGAAGATCGAGTTTATTCATGTGCGCCATGAAGAATACGGCGTGTTTGCGGCCGTGGCTGACGCGTATTTCACCGGCAAGCCAGTAGTGGTGTGCGGCACGGCGGGCCCGGGCGTAACCCACTTATTTAACGGGTTGATGGATGCGAGGAAGGAAGGTGCGCCCATCATCGCTATTGCGGGAGATGTGGAAACGAAGCTGATCGATACCGCCGCGCTGGAGGAGTTGAATCCTTACAAGTTCTTCGATACTGCCTGCCTTTACATTGGCCGCATTGTGAATCCAGAGCAGGCCCGCGCGGTGATCGGCACGGCAATTCTGACGTCGGTGGTCAATCGCGGACCTACGGTAATTTCGATGCCCGGTGACGTGGCTGCCATGGATTCGGCATCTGACGCCAATCAAGTTTCGATCCCCGTCGCGCCGATTTATCGTCCAGCCGACGCCGACTTGGAAAGACTTGCGGCCATGATTGAAGACGCGAAAAGCGTGGCGATCTTCGGAGGCGATGGATGCAGGGACGCGCGCGACGAAGTGATTGCACTTGCGGCCAAATTGAAAGCGCCGGTGGGCTATTCATTTCGAGGCAAGCAGTGGCTCGAGCATGACAATCCATACGCAGTAGGCATGACGGGGCTCCTGGGATACGGCGGAGCCTACCGGGCGATTCACGATGCCGATCTCTTGCTGCTGCTAGGAACCGACTTTCCCTTCTCCGAATTTCTTCCTTCGAAGGGCGTGAAGAAAGTACAGGTCGATCGCAACCCCAAGCACATCGGTCGTCGCACTGCGGTGGATTTGGCGTTGGTGGGCGATGTGAAAGCAACGCTGGAGACTTTGCTGCCGCACGTGGGACAAAGGGGCGAGGCGCGTTTTCTTGAAAAGCATCTCGCAGAGACGCGCGAGTTTGATGAGCTTCTGAATCATTATGTCGAGAAGGGGCCGGGCATCAAGCCGATTCGGCCGGAATTTCTGGCGGCGACGCTCGACAAGCTGGCTGCGGACGATGCCATGTTTTTCGCCGACACGGGCACCCCCTGTATGTGGCTCGCGAGACATATTAAGGGCGCGACGAAACGCAGGCTCTTCGGGTCATTTACATGGGCGTCGATGGCCAATGCCGCGCCCAATGCGTTCGGCGCGCAACTGGCTTATCCAGGCCGGCAGACCATCGCGCTGTGCGGTGATGGCGGCTTCACCATGCTCGGGCTCGGCGATCTGGCGACGCAGGTTCAGCGCAAGACACGCGTCGTTCAAATTATTTTCAACAATGAATCACTGGATTTCGTCAACATCGAGCAACAGGAAGCGGGATTAGTTCCTTTTGGCGTCGAGTTCAAGAATCCGAATTTCGCCCGAGTGGCCGAAGCTTTCGGCGCCAAGGGCATCCGCCTGGAAGAGCCTGGTGACGTAGAAGACGCACTTGCTGAGGCGCTTGCCTATAAGGATGGCCCGGTTGTAGTGGATGCGGTGGTGGATCCGTTTGCACTGTCCTTGCCGTCGCACGTGCCGTTCCATACGGCGAAGGGCTACACGCTGAGTATGGCCAAGCAGGTACTCTCGGGCCGCATGGATGCCGTCATTAAGACCATCGAGCGCAACGTCCGCCTGGTCTAACGTGCAAGGTACGCTGAGATTCAATGTCGAATACGGGTCCGTCGTCCTCGACGGCTTGGTTCATGATTTGAGAAAGCCGTTGGATTCGAGCAAAAGTTCGATTTCGCATGGACAGCAACATTACCTTCCCTTAGAACTAGAAGATGAGACCGTTTTGGGCTGCAAGTCCGAAGCAAAGGTGGATCCAACGTAGTCCGCCACTACCAGCAGTAGGCTCACCGCCATCAGCAGAAGGACAGCGGATACGAACCCCCAGGCCAGTCTCACTGTGAATGCTTCAAGCTCGACGCTGTTCGGGCGCAAGAGGCTCTTCTCGGTTTCGTCAGTAGCGTTCTCCTCGGAGGCTGACGCGCTCGCTGGCAGTTCAATTACTGCGAAAGTTTGTTCCTGCATGGAGGTCTCCTTGTCGATGAACGCATTGCAACACTAGATCCAAATTCTCAGCGTCGGCATTCAATCGCCTCTTCAAGTACAAAAAGTCCAATAAGAAAGCCCTGCCCGTCGACCTCTGGGCAGGGCTGCTCGCCAGAGAGCGCGAAAATTGGAGCGTCTCAGACCGGGTGAGGGAACTACATACCACTCTGCTCAAAGATCAATGATTCCTTGTTATGAGCGAAATCGATCTCTCTGATCGTTTTGGTATTGGCCTCGGTTGAATCAGTTACGATTTCGTCTTGAACCACTCGGGCGTCATTCGCCTTCAATGTTCCTGGCGACGTGGCAACAGTTTTTCCGTCGCGCACGAAATTCACTTGTATCTCGGGGCCGGATCCTTGCCACTCGACCTTGTAGGTGCCAGGGGTCAGTTGGGTGCCACCGACTTGTACGGACTCCGAAATCTCTACCGAGTGCTGATTCTTATCCCGTGCGAAAGCGCATACCGAAAACAATAGGGCGAGCATCGATAGAAGCGCCGTGTACTTTATCTGCTTCATGAGTTCTCCTTTGAAAGTTGAGCAGCAGCTCACCCTGATGAATGAGACTGCCGACTCGGACATGAATGTCTTCTTCAATAGATGCCGACCAATCGACTTCAGGTGCAGCCACGCTCGTCTTTCGATGTAAGTGTGCGTAAAACTTCGTAATTATTATTGAAACGCTTGGAAATAAGTTCTGCCCGCGTGTCCGTAGGTTGACACGCTGCCCCTCGGGGACCGTCCTCGGACACTTTCGCAACGGACGCCGACGGGCAATGGTTCGAATGCAGTGGGCTTGGAACGCGCCCGGCATGGCTCGATACCGTCAGTGTGCCCTACAGGGGGAACGGTGGACATCGTCCTGGCTTCACTGACCCCGTGTTCCGGGAAAGGTCTGTTTTTCACTCCATGAGGACAAAGGAACGAAGGCGTCGACTAAAGAGCGCATGGCGTTCTGAGAAGTCGAAATTGCACCATAGCAGCTCAATTTAAATACAATATCTTCCGGTGCCGTCGCAGCACCAAGCCGCGGCGAGCGGGATCTGGTTTCCCAAAGACGTTCTTGATCGAGTTGGTTCCTCTGGCGTCGCGGTCGTCGACAGATGGGTCGAAGTTGATGGAGTACGGTGGCTCGGCGGTGGATAGCCTCGATCGTTAGAAGCTGCATGAGAAGAATCTGAAGAAAAGAAATTGGAGGAGAAACCATGAACAAGAAAGAACTTTCTGCAAGTCAGGCCGGGCAGGTTTTGCTTGGCAAAGAAGTCTCGGTGAATCGTCTTGGCTTTGGGGCGATGCGCTTAACGGGGGAAGGCATCTGGGGGCCGCCTAGGGATCGGGCAAGCGCGGTCGCAGTCTTGCGTCGAGCCGTCGAGTTAGGTGTGCAGTTCATCGACACCGCGGATTCCTATGGGCCCTACGTAAGCGAGGAACTGATCGCGGAAGCTTTGTTTCCATATCCGGCCGGCGTTGTGATTGCGACCAAAGGGGGATGGAACCGCCCGGGACCAAATCAGTGGACCCACGATGCAACGCCCGAGCACCTTCGCAAGGCCGTGGAAGGCAGTCTGAAAAGACTGCGACTGGAGCGTATCGACCTCTATCAGTTGCACATTCCGGATCCCGTCGTGTCCTTTGATCAATCGGTCGAGACCCTGGCGCAACTGAGAGAGCAAGGCAAGATCCGCGATGTCGCGCTGTCGAACGTCACGCAAGAACACATCGAACGGGCTCGCAAAATAGTTCCCATCGCTTCCGTGCAAAACCGTTACAGCTTCGCGGACCGTGAATGGGACTACGTTGTGGACTATTGTGAGCGTAACCGAATCGTATTCATCCCTTGGTTCCCCCTGGGAGCAGGCAGGATCGCCGGTGAAATCCTTCACCAAATCGCGGAAGTCCACCATGCCGGCCCAACGCAGGTGGCGATTGCCTGGCTGCTATGGCGAT
>Ga0209420_1000275_pt1 | contig 29968 bp, 21 predicted proteins | sample BlaSpr_A8_OM1_O1_FD_187972 | JGI IMG/M metagenome (GOLD analysis project Ga0209420, IMG submission 187972) | Forest soil microbial communities from Thunder Bay, Ontario, Canada - Black Spruce, Ontario site 2_A8_OM1_O1 (SPAdes) (version 2) | ecosystem: Environmental > Terrestrial > Soil > Boreal...
TCCATGCGTCTTCGCAAATGGTCAGCGCCATGCGCTGGCCGCAGAATGAAAACAATTCCTGACTCTTGGCGGGGGCGAAGTTGCGCATCTCATCGAAGACGTCATAAGTCGGCAGCAACATCTTCGACTGGATAAAAGCGATCTTACCGTCCATGAGTAGAGCGGCGGAATTCATGGCTGCCTTGCCGGCGTCGGAGTGAGCCGCGGTGACCAACCCGCAGATCACCGCGATTCCGCCAGTTTCCGTGGCAATCTTTTCTGCCATCTGACGATTGCGGGCCACAAAGGACGGTCGCTCAACTAAGTCGCGCGGGGGATATCCACACACCGATAACTCAGGAAACAGAATCATGCCGGCGCCGGCGGCCTGGGCGCGATGCGAAAAATCGACAATCTTTGCCGCGTTGCCGGTGAAGTCTCCGACCGTAGGATTGACTTGGCCTAGCGCAATCTTCACCCTTCTAGTGTAAAGCCGGCGACGATAGGGGCCAAGCGACGAGGCGACGCCGGTGGCAGCGTCGACAGCGCATCGGCTGTCCGGGGGCAATCTTTCTGGCGCGGTGCGGGCCGCACGCCTCTCGGACAGAAGCCGGGGCGTCAGGAGAGGTTCGCCTGCCTAATCGGCCAAAATTAACCAGTTGGAATATTGCGAAAAGGCGTAACATTAACGATTTGGCAATCACATTCATTCGAGGAAAACACGAATGCCCCTGCACGGCCTCTCTTCGCTAAATCGATTTTTCACGCTGACCATGATTGTCAGCGGCGCCCTATCTCAGTCCTTCGCACAGACAGCCGGCGCACAGACAGCCGGCCGGGATCATCCGTGGAGCAATTCCAGTCTCTCGCCAGACGAGCGCGCATCGATGGTAGTCAAAGAAATGACGCTGGAGGAAAAGATCTCGTTGCTCCACGGAACGGGAATGGCCGGACTGAGTCCGATGAGTCCGCTGGCCGTCGAATCCAATGGCGGTGCGGGATACGTGGTTGGCATTCCCCGCCTGGGCGTTCCCGCCATCCAGATCTCGGACGCCGCGTATGGAGTTCGGAGCAGCGGCGAGAATGGACGCTACTCGACGGCGCTGCCGGCGGACGTGGCCGCGGCCGCGAGCTGGGATCTAGATGCCGCTCACGAATACGGAGCTCTGATTGGACGTGAACTGCGCGCCCAGGGCTACAACATGTCGCTCGGCGGGGGCACCAATCTCACCCGCGAACCCCGCGATGGCCGCACCTTCGAATACTTGGGCGAAGATCCCATCCTGGCTGGAAAGTTGGTTGCGTCGGTCATGCAAGGTCTGCAGGCTCAGCATGTCATCGGCGACATCAAGCATTACGCCCTGAACGATCAGGAGAGCGGCCGCAACGCGGTCAATGTGAATATCGACCAGCGGGCGGCGCGCGAGACTGACCTGCTGGCCTTTGAGATTGGATTGCAGGACTCCGAGATCGCAGCCGTGATGTGCTCCTATAACCGCGTCAACGGCGACTACGCCTGCGAAAACAGATATCTGCTTACCGATGTCCTGAAGAAAGATTGGAACTTCAAGGGGTTTGTAGTTTCTGACTGGGGAGGCACGCACAGCACGGAGAAAGCCTCGGCGGCCGGCCTGGATCATGAGGAGCCGGGCTGGATCTTCTTCGGAGACGATTTGAAGAAAGCGGTGGAGGCGGGGAAAGTGCCGATGGCGGAACTGGATGATCACGTTCATCGCATACTGCGGTCGATGTTCGCCACCGGAGTGATCGACGATCCACCTCGAAAAAGTGTAGTGGACGTCGTAGGCGGCTTCGCAGTAGCGCAGAAAATCGAGGAACAGAGCGCCGTGCTTCTCAAGAATGAGCACGCGCAGCTTCCGCTCGATGCTTCGAAAATTCGCAGCATCGCAGTGATCGGTCCCCATGCGGACGTGGGAATGATCTCCGGCGGCGGTTCGGCGCAGGTCGATCCTCCGGGCGGGAACGCGATCATGCCGCCGGGCAAAGGGCAGACCCATTGGCTGGAGAAGATCTGGTTTCCGACTTCGCCGCTCAAGTCGATTCGGGCGAAGGCTCCGGCCGCGACGGTTCAATTCGATTCGGGTGCGGACCCCGCCGCGGCTGCGACGCTGGCGAAAAACGCTGATGTCGCCATCGTATTCGTCTACCAATGGGAGAGCGAGGGCATGGACTTGAACGGCTTATCTCTTCCCGAACAACAGGACGATCTGATCGCGAAGGTCGCGGCTGCCAATCCGCATACGGTGGTCGTGATCGAGTCGGGCAGTCCGGTGACCATGCCCTGGGTCGATCAGGTCAGCGCCATTTTGGAAGCATGGTATGGAGGCAGTCGCGGGGCCGAAGCGGTAGCGAATATCATTTTTGGAGATGTGAATCCGAGCGCGAAGTTGCCCATGACGTTCCCCAAGAGCGAAGCCGACTTGCCGCACGCCACGGTCGTCAAACCACCTCGGGTGACCCGGGAGGCGGACCATCAAGGCTGGAAACGGATCGCTGCAGGCTTGCCAGCATTTCAAGTCAACTATGACGAAGGAGTCAAAGTCGGCTACAAGTGGTACGACGCAGAAAACAAAGCTGTGCTATTTCCCTTCGGATTTGGTCTCTCCTACACAACTTTCTCCTACTCGAATCTTAAGGTCACGCCCGGAAAGAATCCGCGCGTAAGTTTCACCGTCACGAATACGGGCAGCCGGGCTGGAGCCGAAGTCGCGGAGGTCTACGCTTCTCTTCCGGCCGCAGCGGCGGAGCCGCCGAAGCGCCTGGTGGGCTGGAGCAAAGTCACACTCAACGCCGGAGAGAGTAAAGAGGCAGCGGTCGAAGTGGATGCGAAATATCTCTCCATCTTTAACGTCGAGCGGAACGGCTGGCAGCTGATTCCGGGAGAATACGGCTTCATGATCGGCGGATCGTCGCAGAGCTTGCCGCTGAAGGAAACAGTCATCCTGAAATAGAGAGTCACGAACCCCGCCCGGTGAGCAGACCGCTGGATCAGTTTGCATTCATGAACTGCAAGGTCAGAGGACGTGATCATCGAGCGACGCCACGAATTGAATTCCCGGCACAAACTTACCAACAAGTCTCTTGTCGTTGGTTAAGAAAAGATCGGTACTGCCCTGCGCCGCCGACGATAAGTGAATCGCATCTGCAGGCGGAAGGCCCAGAGTGCCCCTGATCCGGGCATAGTGGTCCGCTGTTTCAATGGTAAAGGGCAGGACTTCCGCAACGATTCCCTGCAATTGACGCCGGACCTGTTCCGCGCGATGCTCGGAGCCTTTGCGGTAGACTCCGGCTAACACCTCGCCAAAAGTAAAGGCACTTGTGATCAACTGATCGCGTCGTTCCTTCATTCGAGAATGGATTGCGTCCACGCGCGCGGCGAACTGTGGGTGGTCTTCGAACCAGTAGATGAAGAGCATTGGGTCCCAATAAACGCGGCTCACTTGCGGTCCTCAGATGTATGGAAGCTACTGCGTTCCGAGCGGAGATAAGCCTCCCCTCCGCCCGATTCGGCAAAAATGTCCTTCAACACGCCGCGCAATGGAGTCCAAGCATCTCCCTCGTGAGACGAAGACGGATTATCGTCAACGAACTCATAGGTGAAGACCACGGTCGTACTTTGTTTTGATTTAGGACCAGACATTTCGACCAGTCGCACGTGGTTGTCTTTCTCGAACTGATGGGTCTTCAGCGCTAGCGTGATCTTCTAGTATCCGAAAGACTGTCAAGCTTGGGATACTAATCGTCAGGAGTCGAAGGAAACACGGTGTGTTTCGGAGCGGGCATGGGCGCCGAACCCTTTTGGTCGCGCCACAGCACTTTATTCAGTCGGGCCGCTGGCGCGGCATCGGGACGCGAGAAATCCATTTTTGACGAGATCTTTGCACCCGGCGCGCCCGGCTTATTAGTTTCGTAAATAAGTCCATTCTTCAGATTGCGATAGTCGGCTTTATACGCCGGTTGATTGCCGGCTCCAGAAAATAACCCTCCCATCACCGGCGCGTACGCATCGTTTTGATTCATGGGTGGAAGATCTAGCAGCGTTTCCATGGTATGGATCAAGTTCACGGTGGTGTAGAAGCGATGTTCCACGTTCGGCTGGTCCGCCGTTCCCGGCGAATACTTGCTGATGACCAAAGCGATCGAGCGATGGGCGTCTACGTGGTCGGCTCCGTCCTGAGCGTCATCTTCGAGAACAAAGATCGCCGTGTCATCCCAATAGGCGCTGTGGGAAACCGCATCGACCACTCGGCCGAGCGCCAAATCATTGTCCGCAACGGACGCCGCAGGCCGTGGAAAATGAGGACGCGTGCCGCCCGTGTGGTCGTCGGGCAGATATAGCAGCACGAAAGCCGGCAACTCAAACTGCGGGCCCTCGTGCGCGTCACCGGCGCGAACGTAGGCGCTAAATTCGTTCAGGAACTCGTCGGCCCGGAGTTGGTCCGGATATTCGGTATTGAAATCCGGATATAGCGGATCGAAGTGATCGCGCAAAACCGCTTTCGTCGGTTTCACCCCTCTAAACAGAGGCACCGCCCACGGGAAGGGACTGGGTCCGGCGTGCGGATCGCCGACATTTGAAGCAAGGGTTTCCCCTTGCTGAACTACGGTTCGCGGGCAACGCGCTTCCTGTCCGGACGGAGTTCCTTGCTTCGGAGTTGCCGCCTTTGGCTTTTTGTTGCACCACTCGGCGTTCACAAATTCGCCGTAGTCCCGGAAGCTGACGCCCTTGCGAGCGAGATTGTCCCAGAGAAATCCCGTGGAAGGATCGTCAATGTCGGGCTGATTGTTCTCCAGCGGGTATTCCTCCGCCACTTGACCTTGAAAATCGTAGGTGCGTTCCTTTCCTCGATAGGCAATCTGCCAGGTTTTTTCGTTGTAATCGGAAGTGATCGCGGCCGTGGACCAGAGATGTCCATCGCCGGAGACTTCTCCGCTGTCGTAGAAGTTATCGAGCACACCGAACTGCATTGAAAGCTGGTGTTCGTTGGGCGTGATGTCCGCACCGTACATAGTGATCGAAGGATCGCCGTTCCCTACTTTTAGGTCGCCAAAAATCTGGTCATAGGTCCGGTTTTCCTTGATGACATAGATTACGTGCTTGATGGGATTCTTGCCTCCGGCGAAGGAAATCGTGCCCGGGTCGGTTGAGAAAAGATTGTCGTGCTCAACCATTTGCGTGAGGCCGGGAAGGCGATTTATGGTGTCGGAAATGTTCAGGCGCGCGATGGAACCACGCAGCAGCGTCGCAATGTATACATGACCATGCCGCATCGTCTCAGGCGCTGTTTTGCTTACGTCATTATTCGGGCCCGTGCCTTCTCCCTTGGCCGTGGCGATGAGCAGATCGTCCCCTTGAACGGCGAGCGCGCTGGGATACCAGTCAGTGGGAATGAAACCGAGAGCCGAAGCTTTCCAGCCTTTTTGTACTTCCTTCCACCCTCCCGGTTGTGGCGAGGCGTCAAAGATGGCAACCGCATTGAGGGACGACATTGCCGCGAATAATCTTTTCCCATCGTTAGAAACAGCTAACGCGGTCGGGTACGATCCTGCAACAACGCGATTCTCAAGAATGGTCTGGTAGTGCACTTCAGGCCCGAAGTCTGCGCCAATCGGTAGAGCATCGACCTCATCAGAGTTCGATAACGCGACGTAGAGCGTTTTCTCATCCGGGCTCAATAGCATCGCCGTGGGATGTGACCCCGGAGCCAGTGGGTCAGGCGGAAAGTCGAAATGAAATGTTCGTAACACCTTGCCCGTGACCAGATCCAGGGCAGCAACTGCAGACGCATTCCACAGACTGCACCAGGCTCGCCGCCCATCACGCGTGGCTACGCACGTGTAGGGATAGGATGAAGGCACCAAATCGCTCGTGCTCAGATCGAACGTCTGCAGCACTTTGCCAGTTGCCGGATCCAGCAGCACGGCGTTGTCCGATAGATTGTTCGCAATCAGAAGCTTATCTTTGCCGCGATCAGCAATGAGCGTCAAACCGGCTGGATAGGGAATCGCCATGTGCGGCGGCGCCGTTAATCCAACCGCAAGCTTCTTCCCGGTCGACAGTGGTTGCAGTGCGATCGGAATGAATCCCTGGGGCGCGACCTTGCCCGCAGCGAAGCCGTACACAGCAATCCCGTTGCCCGTATGGCCCGCCTTCGCACCGGTTGGATCGGTCAGCGATCCGACCGAGGCGTAAAGATGCTTGCCATCCGAACTGAAAGCGAGCCCGAGAAAATAGCTTTGCTGCGAATCGTCGCCCAGCCGAGCGTCGGGATAGTCGGCGATCTGATTAGTCTTCAGATCCAGCACTGAGATCGATTGATGTCCCGAACTTTCCTGCGTGCCATAGCCATCGTTCAGTAGCGCGGCATAGCGGCCGTCCGGACTCAGCACCATGGTTGCGGGAAAACTGTTAGTGCTGCCAATGCGGCCCGGCGAGGGAACGGTGAGCATTTTGCTGGTGGGCAGCATCACCGGCGAGGGGTCCGGGAAAGGCGATTGCGCGAAGACCACCGTGGTGCCCGCCAACAGCAAAGTGCTAAGCCAATACAGGCGAGGACGAGTCACAGGGCCTCCTCGGAAATTGACGTTCAGAAACGATAGATAGAGATGAGCCTAATCGAAGCCGGGGTGGAGGGTCAAAGCTACGAAACTCACGTGGCAGTTTGCCGGGCGGGGCCGAGATGGGCGTCGAGCTGCGCTTGACCGGACAGCCGGGTGCGGCTGTCCCCACATGGGTGGTCCGCGAAGACAGCATGAAGCGGAGGAGCGCCGTCATCCTTTTTGGGCCGTAAAAACAATCCGTTCAGGGAGTGGATATAAGGCTTGCCTTTTTGTGGAAGCTACAGCAAATCTTCTTCGTACATTCGCTGGATCTGAAGACCGCGCACCGAAAGGTCTGCTGTGACGGAGCTAGTCTCTGTCTAAAAACCAGGCGAATGCGGTAAAGCACAAGTGGGCCCGGGCAGGGCCTTCAGGCGCTAACGTAGGGAGATTTAGGCCCATGCGTAGCCTGAGAAGGAATCCCCGCTCTTTAGGGCGGGGAGGATGTCAAAGACCTGACAGCCTCGAGCTCGACCGCTCCTGCTCCGGGCTCTCCGAGTCCCCGGGATGTACGTTGTGCCGGACATCGGCGCCCTGCACCCAGAAGATGACGTCCTCGGCGATGTTGGTGGCGTGATCGGCAACCCGCTCGAGATTGCGGGCCACGAGAAGGGCGTCCAGGGCCTGGCGCACGACCTCGGGGCGTTCGTTCATGGCCTTAACCAATTGGATGAAAGCGTCGTCGCGCATGCGGTCAATCACGTTATCCATTTCAAGTACAGCCTGGGCCAATTCAACTTTGCCTTCAATGAACGACTCCAAGGCCCGGCGCACCATCGCGCTCACAGCAGTGCCCATGCGCGCGATATCCACCGGCAACTCCGCGGCGGGAAGTTCGACCATATCCATCACGCGCTCTGCGATGTTTACCGCCTGATCGCCCACGCGTTCGAGATCGGAGTTAATTTTCGTTACCGCCAGAATGAAACGCAGGTCTACGGCCATGGGCTGCTGCATGGCGAGCAGGTCAAAGGCCGCCTCATCGATTTCTCTTTCTGCGGTATTGATCAGGCTTTCGCCTTCGAGCACCATCTGGCAACGGGTAAGGTCGCGCTCCACATACGCCTGCCGAGCGCGATCCACCGCCTGCTCCGCCAGTCCTCCCATGCGAAGCAACCGCTGCCGCAGATCGTCGAGCCCTTGCTGAAAACGCGTGCGCATTATCCGAACCTTTCCTATCCGAATCTGGTCTTATCCGAATCTGCCGGTAATGTAGTCTTCCGTTTTTTTGTCCGACGGCTTGGTAAAAATCTTTTCCGTTTTGTCGAACTCAATCAACTTGCCCAGCAGGAAGAAGCCGGTGAATTCCGCCACCCGCGCCGCCTGCTGCATGTTGTGCGTGACGATAACGATGGTATATCGCTCTTTCAGCTGGAAGATCAACTCTTCAATCTTGCCCGTGGAAATCGGATCCAGTGCCGAACAGGGCTCGTCCATCAGTAGAACTTCGGGCTCGACGGCGAGGGCGCGCGCAATACACAGGCGCTGCTGCTGGCCACCGGACAGACTGGCGCCGGACTTTTTGTGTACCTGATCTTTTACCTCATCCCATAGCGCCGCCGAATCCAGCGAACGCTCAACGATTTCATCCAGCTTGCGACGGTGGCGGAATCCATTCAACTTCAGGCCGGAGGCGACGTTGTCATAAATCGACATCGTGGGAAACGGATTCGCCTTCTGAAACACCATGCCGACGCGTCGACGGAGCTGCGTCGCCGAGGTTCCGTTATAGGCATCGATTTCGCCTATCCGCACCCGGCCCTCGACTCGCGCTTCGGGAATGGTCTCATGCATGCGGTTGATGCAGCGGATAAAGGTCGACTTGCCGCATCCCGACGGACCAATGAGCGCAGTGGCGCGGTTTGCGCCCACTTTCAGATTGATGTCAAACAGTGCCTGGCCCTTGCCATACCAGGCATTCAGACTCTCGACCTGGATTCCAACGCCCATAAGTTATGCCGTTCCGAAGGTGCCCCGCCGCACCGCGAAGCGCACCGCCGCGACGGCAGTGACGATAAGGACGATCAGCACGAACGATCCTGCCCAAGCCTGGCGGTGCCAGTCATCATAGGGCGAATTGGCATACTGGTAAATCTGCAGGGGCAGCGCCGCCGTGGGTTGATCGTAGCGGAGATTCCAAAACGTGTTGCCCAGAGCCGTAAAGAGCAATGGCGCGGTTTCGCCCGCCACTCGCGCAAAGGCCAGCATGACTCCGGTGATCACACCGGAGGCCGCGGTACGGAGAGTGATCGAAAGGGTGGTTCGCCAACGCGGGACGCCGAGTCCATAGGCTGCTTCCCGGAGCGCTTGCGGCACCAGCAGCAGCATCTCTTCGGTTGTCCGACAGATGGTCGGAACCATCATGATCGCCAGTGCCACTCCGCCGGCAAGCGCTGAGAATCCATGACCTCGAACCAGGATGGCCCAAGCCACAATGCCAATCACAATCGAAGGCACACCGTTCAGAACATCCGCGGTGAAGCGAATGGCACTGCCCAAACGATTGCGTCCAAATTCGGCCAGATAGATGCCCGCACCGATTCCGAAGGGCACGCCGATGACGCTGGCAATGCCGAGGATTAACACCGATCCGGCGATGGCATTCGCCATGCCGCCCCCCGGCTCGCCCACGGGCTTGGGAGTCTGGGTCAGGAACGCCCAATTCATCGAGCCCGAGCCGCGGTACACCAGGTAACCGAAGATAGCAACGAGCGGAGCTAACACCAGAACGACGGTCAAGACCGCCACGCCGGTCATGACGTGATCGGTAATCCGCCGACGCCAGCTAATAGAAGGCACACCCTGTTGCCGGAAAGAGCTGCCAGCTATTTCAGGCATGTCCCCTCGCAGGCTGACCGCGCGTCACTGTCCAAACCAGTATCTGCGCCAGCGCATTCACGATGATCGTGACCAGGAATAGAGCCAGGCCAATTTCAACTAAGGCGGAAAGATAGACATTTCCGGTAGCTTCGCTGAACTCATTGGCCAGCACGCTGGCCATGGTGTACCCGGGAGCGAACAACGACTTCGCGATCTCGGGCCGATTCCCGATCACCATGGTGACCGCCATGGTTTCTCCCAGCGCGCGCCCTAATCCAAGAATGATTCCGCCGACAATCCCGGCGCGCGCGTTGCGCAACACGCCCACCCGGATCATCTCCCAGCGCGTTGCGCCCAGGGCCAGTACTCCCTCGCGCTGATGTTGGGGCACTACCATGAGTACTTCGCGGGTGATCGACGAAATGATGGGCACGATCATGATGGCCAGGATGATCCCCGCCGCCAGCATGCCGATTCCATACGGGGGGCCTGCAAACAGGCCGGTCCACCCAAGAGTCTTGGCCAGGAATGGCTGGACGTATCCACTCAAGAGCGGCACCAGGATAAACATGGCCCACAAGCCGTAAATCACGCTGGGAATTGCGGCCAATAATTCCACAAAGAACGAAAGCGGGCCGCGCAGCACCTTGGGGCACATCTCGGTGGTGAACACGGCGACGCCTACCGCGAGCGGAACTGCCAGGATGAGCGCAACCAGAGACGAAACCAGCGTCCCGTAGATAAACGGCAGAGCGCCGAACTGCTCGCTGACGGGGTTCCAGTCGCTGCCCGCAAAAAACTTGAAGCCAAATGCGTGCCAGGACAGGCGCGAACCCGACACGAGTTCGTCCACAATCAGGACCAGCACTCCGATCACGGCCAAGCCGCACAAGGTCATGGCGGACTTGAAAATGCGATCGGGAACTTCGCCGCCGGACGCTAGCTCCAGGGCGGCTGCCCGGGGTACCGGAACCGGGGTAACTTTCGTCCCTCCAATGGGTTGCGGTCCGGGCATATCAGGCCGAGAGAAAGCTGGATTGGCCATTCGGCTTAACCGTAGCAGAGACGTGTTACAAAAGTGTTAAAATGAAATCGGCTTTTCCGCCGGGGACCATCTGTCAACCTGAATCGAGCTGTCTGCAAGACCATGAATTAACGCAGTATTGATTCTCTCCCGCTATCAGGATTTGTTTTCTTTATGTCGATTACATCCGACCGTAGCAAGCTTGCCTTCCAAAAGACCGAGCGGGCCTTACTGAAGCTTTCCTCAGGGCAGGGCCCCGAGAGCGTCCACGGTTTCCGCACAAACAGCCGCAGGCTCGAAGTGTTGCTCGAACAACTTCTTCCCCAACGCGAGCGGAACCAGAAGAAACTTCTGAAGATGCTGAACCGGATTCGCAGGCGTGCGGGTAAGGTGCGCGACTTGGATGTTCAACTTGCGGCATTGCGCAGTCTCAAGGTTCCTCAGGAGCCGCGGCGCAAGACCCGACTGGTGCAGGGGCTGATCGAGCTGCGAGTCAAACACGAGAAGAAACTTCGCAGGCTGTTGACGAAAGAGATGATCCGCGAGATTCGGAAGCGGCTTAAGCGGGGAGCAAAAGAGGTTCGCCCCGAAACCAGCCGCGACGCTCTGAGCGTCGCCCGCTCGATGTTGAACGAAGTAGTCCGCCCGGCTGGGCCGGTCAGCGAAGACCTGTTGCACCGTTACCGCGGGATGGTGAAGCGCGCCCGCTATGCAGCCGAGTTTGCTCCAAAATCCGCTGAGGCCACCCAATTCATCGCCCAGCTTAAGCGCCTACAAGATGCGGTGGGCAATTGGCACGACTGGCGGACCCTGACCCGGGCTGCTGCCAAACGACTTGGCGATGTCAACCAATCCTCGCTGGTCGCTGCCCTCCATAACGTGACCGGGGGCAAATTCCGGCACGCGGTTTCTGCCCTCTCAGCTTCGCCAACCATCGAAAATCCGGCAAAACCAGTCCCCATCTCGCCCCAACCATCGCACAAAGTCCTTACCCAGAGTTCGACGCCGGTGGAGCTTATCGAGTCTGCTGCGTAGCCAGCCATGCGCTTACCTTTTGTCTCTTAGCCAAATTGTCTCTTAGCCAAAAGCGAATACGCAGCCATTCGGAGCTTCGGCGGTGACGGGCTGAGCCGCATGCATGTAAACTGTGTGCCTTCCCCATGCCCACATTTGCCGCGGTTGATATCGGCTCCAACTCCGTCCGGCTGAAGATTGCGCGCCTGCAAGCCAGCCGCCTCCACGCTCTCCACGAAGACCGCGAAGTCACTCGCCTGGGCGAAGGCGTTTTTGGTTCCGGCTTCCTTACTCCCGATTCCATCGCCGAGACGGTGAAGGTTCTGCGGCGGTTTCATCGCGCGACGCAACAGATTGTGACCGACAGTGTGCGCGTGGTTGCGACCAGCGCCCTGCGGGATGCGCGCAATTCACAGGCGTTTCTGGAATGGGTGCGTTCGGCCACCGGCTGGCGTGTCGAGATCATCTCTGGCGTGGAGGAGGCGCGTCTCATTCATCTGGGACTAGTCTCCAGCCCGCGAGCGGACCGGTCTCCCACGCTCATGATGGACCTCGGGGGCGGCAGTTGCGAACTAACCGTCTCGCAGGGCGGACACATTCGCGACGCGGTGAGCCTTCCTCTGGGTGCCGTTCGCCTGACCAACGAATTCCTGCGCCACGATCCTCCCCGCAAGGGCGAACTGAAGCGATTACGGGGCTTCATCACTCGCGAAGTCAATCGCATCATCGACCGTCTCCCGATGGCGAAGGTTACGAATGTGATTGCGACCTCGGGAACGGCTGCGGCCCTGGCCGCTGTTGCCAGTCATCTGCGCCGAGGTACCAGCCGTCAGCGGCTACTAGTCTCATGCGCCGAGATGACCCGCATTGCCAAGCGCCTGGCGCGCCTTCCCGTAGCGGAACGCCGCAAGATCGAAGGCATTGGCCTGCGGCGAGCCGAGATTATCGTGGCCGGCGCTACGGTCTATCAAGAACTGCTGGACCGACTTGACCTCAAAGGATTTCGCTATTCGCCGCTCGGCCTGCGCGACGGAATCCTGGCGCAGATGGCGGCCGACTACGACCGCAGCACGCGTTCCGGCAGGCAGGTCGAATTCGAACGCTGGGAATCCATCATGAGCGCGGTCGACCATTACCGTGTCGATCGCAAGCACGCTCTGGATGTACGCGACGCCGCCACATTGTTGTTCTCGGCGCTGCGTTCGCTGCACCGGTTGCCGCCGGAATACCGCGAGTGGCTCTCAGCCGCGGCCATGCTCTACGAAGTAGGCGACTACGTGAATCGTAACGGCCGCCACCGTCATACCCACTACATCATTTCCAACTCCGAGATTCTGGGTTACACCCCGCAACAGCGGCGCACGATTGCAGCCATCGCTCGCTACCTGGGTAAATCGCGTCCCGCGATGGAAGATGGTCCCATGAAGCTATTGGATCCGGGAGAGCGGGCCCACGTGCAAAAGGCGATTCTGTTGCTGCGACTCGCCCGCGCCCTGAATCTGGGCCGCAGCCGCGCCGTGGAGAAAGTGCGCGTCGGCGTGCGCTCGGCGGAAGTGAAGTTGACGCTGGTTCCCCGGCGTCGAATGGGAGTGGATCTGGAACTCTGGGCGATTGAGAAAGAACGCGATTATTTCCGCGAAGTCTTTGGACGCGAACTCTCGACCGCCGTCTCGTAGAGAGTTCGCAGAACTTTCGGCGTGACGCACCATTGCAGAATTCCTGAAGTCCGCCGCATCTCAACTTTGGCCACCCCACCCTTTTTCAGTTCCAGCGAGGCTTCGCATCCGGAATCGCTGATCACCGCTCCCAGGAATTGGCTCAGGTTCGGATTGTGACCAACCACCATGATGGCTTCCTGGCGAGAATATTTTTCCAGGAGTTTGCGAAAGTCGGCAAGTCCGGCCGCAGGCCGCAGGCCGGCGTCGATCTGCAATTTGCCTTCGTAGCCTAATTCGTTGCCGACCAGCGATGCCGTCTGCGTGCATCGCTTTAAGGGACTGGAAATGATCGCATCCACTTGAGCATCCAGCGCGGCCAGGGCGCGCCCAACATAGCCGCACTGCTCGATTCCCTCTTTGTCGAGAGCGCGCTTTTCGTCCTTCTTCGGATTCGCAAGGTGGTCGCCCGCGCTCGCGTGGCGTAGAAAATAGAGGATCATCTGGGCTTATCGTTCCTTTCCCACCACTTTACGCTTTCGCGCCGCAACCGGCGCAGGAATTGCGGCGGGCCCCTTCCCTTCCGCCACGCTCATCAGGAAATCCTGCGCGCTAAACGCGCTCGTTCCCGTCGGCCTCCGCCGATTCCGCGCCCCGTGCAGAGGCTGCCATGCCCGCAGGTAGGTCGCATCCTTCAGCAGAATGCGCGCCTTGCGATTGTCGGCCAGATACGCGTCCAGGATTTCATGCCTTACCCGTTCCCGGAGCATCTCATCGCGCAGTGGTACCAGCACTTCGACGCGCTCATAAAGATTGCGGGGCATCCAGTCCGCACTGCCCATGTAGACCTCTTCTTCGCCAGCGTTGGAAAAATAGAAAATGCGGCTATGTTCCAGAAAGCGGCCTACGATGCTGCGCACGCGGATGTGGTCGCTGACCCCCCGCACTCCCGGACGCAGGGCGCAGATGCCACGCACGATCAGATCGATCTGCACTCCAGCCTGGGAGGCACGATACAGGGCTTGCACCAGAGATTTATCGAGCAATGCGTTCATCTTGGCAATGATGCGAGCTTCTTTGCCCTGGCGGGCGTGCTCCGCTTCACGATCGATCAGGGCGATGCATTTTTCCGCCAAATCGAGCGGCGCCACCAGCAGCGGCTCGTAACTGGGATTCTCGGCATAGGCGGTCAGAAAACTGAAAACATCGTGCACCGCACGCGTGATCTCGGGATTGGCCGTGAACAGGCTCAGGTCGGTATAAATTCTTGCCGTGGTCGCGTTGTAGTTCCCGGTGCCGATGTGGGCATAACTCCGCGTCCGTCCATCGGGATCGCGCCGCACCAGCAGCGTGAGCTTGCAATGCGTCTTGAGCCCCACAAGACCGTGGAAGACCTGCACTCCCCCGTCTTCCAAGTCGCGCGCCCAGCGTATGTTCGAAGCCTCATCGAAGCGCGCCTTCAACTCCACTACCGCCGTCACTTCTTTGCGCGACGCTGCGTCCATGAGCGAAGAAACAATCAGGGACTGCTCGCTGGTCCGATAGAGAGTTTGCTTGATGGAAAGTACATTCTCATCTTTCGCGGCAGACTCGATAAACGCAACCACGGCGTCGTAAGAATCAAATGGATGATGCAATAGAATGTCGTGCCCGCGCAGCTCTTCGAACAAATCTTTTGCTTTCGACGTTAACCGCAACTCCCGCGGGGAAAACGCGCGGTACTTGAGGTCCGGACGCTTCACCTGTTCGTAGACATTGAACAGGCGCGAAAGGTTGACCGGTCCGTTCACCGGAAAAACCTGCCACGGATCCAGCGCGAACACGGTTCGTAAGCGCTCAATAATCTCGGGATCGGCGTCGGCTTCAATCTCCATGCGGACGGCATCGCCTTTGCGCCGGTTATGCAGTTCCGCGCGCACCGACTCCAGCAAGCTTCGCGCCTCCTCTTCCGCAAGATAGAGATTGCTGTTGCGGGTGACGCGAAAGGGAGCGGATGAAACAATGTCATATCCTTGATACATGCGTATGGCATGATGGGCCACCAGATCCGCCAGGAAGATAAAATCCGCTGTGCCCTCCGCGGGGAGGCGCACCAGCCGGGGCAAAGCCCGGGGGACAGAAACGACACCCGTATAAGTGAGCGCCGAGCGCCGGCGCCGGCGCAGCAGGAAACCAAGACACAACGCCTTGTTAATGACTCGTGGAAAGGGATGCGCCGGGTCAACCGTGACCGGAGTCAAAAGCGGGTCGAGTTCTTTCTCGCAGTATTCCTCGACAAAGCGAAGCGCGTCGGGATCCAGTTCGTGCAATCCCAGCACCCGAATTCCGTTCTCCGCGAGAGCCGGACGGAGTCGCCCGTTCCAGCAGTCATACTGGTCATCGACGAATTCGTGGGTCAGCGTGTTCAGCCGATCGCGTTGTTCCGTCAGGGTCAGACCGTCGGGACCAGCCTCGTTGTAGCCGTCCTCAATCTGCTGCATCATGGCGGCCACGCGCACTTCGAAGAATTCATCCAGATTGCTGGCGGAGATGGCAAGAAATTTCAGCCGCTCCAGCAGCGGATTGCCCTCGTCTGAAGCTTCTTCCAGCACCCGGCGATTGAACGCGAGCCAGGACGTGTCGCGATTCAGAAAGTACTGTGGATTGTCGAGCGAGGTACGAGCCATGAGGAAGCGCTTGACGCTTTTATCCGTGTGAATTTTCTTACCGAACGAAATCCCTCGAGCCAAGCTCCGACAACGTACGGGAACATTAGTATAAAGCATCCCTCAAGCGTACACAGGAACCGGAGTCAAAGCTGGGGGCCATGCTCGATCCCTGCAAAAACCGAAACCGGCACCCGGACAACGGTTCTGTCCGAATGCCGGCATTTCAGGCCAAAGCGCCAGTGCACGCTACGGTAAGTAATAACGGAACGATGTCATCACCATATTCTCGATTCCCTGTGCCGAGCTTGGGGAACCTGCACCAGACCAGGAGTTGCGGATCACGACCGAGTATTGCGGACCAAATTGGATTCGGCCCCAATTGAGTTTTTCTTTGGCTCCGTCGTACACCTTGAACCAGACACCCCCGGTTGCTTCGATGACAACACGAGTGTCGCCCGTGCAGTTCGCGAGCGCGCCGGGAAGGAATCCGCCCGCTCCCGGTCCAGTTTCGGTTAAGCAGCCCGTATTGTTAAAGAACGGCGATCCGTAGCCGACGTACTTGTTCTGCACCGGGTCATAGTCCGCCGCACGACCCGCGTACTCTGCTCCGCCATTGAAGTAGATATCAGACTTCGAGTTGTGGAATTCCAGAGTCGACAGACCCTGCAAGCTTTTGACCAGATAAAGGGTTCCATTGGTATGGGCGGAAACGTCCGGCAGTCCTGCCGTGCCGTAGCGGCCCTCTCCGCTGCCTCCAAAACCATGCAATCCGAAGTCGACATGCTTGTTGGCAAACGACCAGCGTGCGTTGGCACCGAAGCCGCCACCATTCTTTGAACTGTTAAATGCGCCGGTAGCATTCGCGCCAGCCTTGGTGGCGCTGCCGCAGACAGTGGTTGTGGCGACGTCTTCGCAAGGAAAAACTCGATCCCGGAAGCGGCTGTAGACGCCGAAAATCTCGTAGTGCCCAAAGCCCGGCTCGAAAGCAAGCTTCGCCACGATGTCCGGCGACGGGTTGAACGAGTAATTCGCGTTGAGGTTATAGAGACCGCCGCCAGTTCCAGCCGCGCCCACCAGGAAATTGGCGGCATTGTTGTGGGACGTGAGCGTGGCCTGCGAGTTCTCCGCCGCAACCGCAAACCAAACCTTGTTGCCGAAGTTCTTTGCCAGGCGCAGTCCATATTGGCGTGCCCAGCTGAAGCCAACGGTATACTGCGGATCGATGGTCATCGGAAGGGCTTCCGTGCGATTGTCCACGCCATGCTTGGTTTCAGTGACCAGACTCCACATCTGTCCGCCAGTAACGCTCCAGCCGCCATCGGTCTCGGCTTTGCCCCAGGCTTGCCGCTGCCGCAGCGAGTAACTGTTGCTCTCGTTGTTGTTGGAGGTCACCCCAGCTGAGAGGAAGTCCGCTTCAACGTAGCCCGATAACTTTGCGCCCCTGAGCCGACCTTCCACCAACATGGAAATTCGCGACTGGCGTCCGGAACCGAAGAATTCGGATGTGTTATAGGTTGAGCTGCCTGGAAATGGTACGGAGTTAAAGGGAGTGTTGATGTCCGACGCCAGAGCGCGTTGGCGATACACCGTTTCGCCCGCCAGGAAGCCGCCGGGTGTGATGGTGACTCCTTTCACATGGATCGCCATCGGCGGTTCGGAAACCATCTTCTGCGTTTCCTGGACGCTCACGACGGTACTGGCCATGTTGCTCTTCAAGTCAGTCACATCCCCCTTCAATTCGCTGACGGTCTGCTGCTGCTGAGTCGCCTGAGCCTGAGCCGCGTCGGCTTTGCCGGCAGCGTCCGTCGCAGCGCTCTGTGCCTGCTGCACGACCTGATCCCGGTTGTGCAGTTCATCGCGCAGTGCCTGAATTTGTTGTTGCTGCTGCGCCAGTGCCGCCTGTTGCGAGGCGATCGCGTCCTTCAGCGCCTGGACATCGGCTGCGGTCACGGTCGCAGACGCTGGCCGTGTTTTCCTGGGTTTGGGCGGCGTGCTGGTCTGTCCGACCAGTCCCGTCGCCAGAAACAGAATGGCACACAACTTCCACGCAGACTTCATCGTCCTCTCCTTTTGGTCCCGCGATGAATGAATATCCCCGCGCTTGCAGGGTTTTTATTTGACCTGCTTGATTGCTTCTTTCACTTTCGCCACGACATTTTCCGGTAATGGTGCGTAGGACAGCGCAGCGGTCATCTTCTGACCGTCGGTGACCATCCAGCTCAAGAAATCCGACAGAATCTTGCCCTTCGCCGCATCCTTCGACTGGGCGGGGATCAGCAGCCAGGTAAAACTGGAAATCGGATAGGCATCCTTGCCCGGGGCATTCGTGATCGACACCCGAAAATCCGCCGGCATCTTCGGAGCGGAAGCGGCCGCCGCGGTTACGCTGTCCAATGACGCCTTGATAAAGGTTCCCGCGGCATTCCGCACGCTGCCGTAGGGGATGTTGTTCTGCACGGCATAGATCAGTTCGACGTAACCGATCGAACCGGACAACTGGCGGATCATGCCGGCCACGCCTTCGTTGTTCTTTGCCCCCATGCCGATTGGCCATTTCACCGAGGTGTCGCTGCCCACCTGGGCCTTCCACTCCGGACTAATCTTGGAGAGATAATCCGTCCAGATGAAACTGGTTCCACTGCCGTCGGAACGATGGACGACGATGATGTCCTTGTCGGGGAAATTCATCCCGGGATTTGACCCGGTAATCGCTTTGTCATTCCATTTGGAAATCTTGCCGAAGAAAATCCCGGCCAGCGCCTCCGGCGTAAACTTCACCTCCCCGCCGACCCCAGGAATGTTATAAGCCGGGACCACTGCGCCTAAGACCGTTGGAATATTCAAAATTTTTGCTTTCGATTCCTGTAGCTGTTTGTCGGTCATCGGCATATCGCTGGCGCCGAAGTCAACCGTACCCGCCGTCACCTGGCGAATCCCGCCCCCGCTGCCGATCGGCTGATAGTTGACTTGAACCTCGGAGTGAATCTTGTGGTATTCGCTGAACCACTTGGAGTACATCGGGTTGGGAAAAGTGGCGCCTGCTCCGTTCAGCGTGGTCTGTCCCACTACCTCGATGGCCAGAAGGAGACACACCAACAGAAGCCCGATTTTGCGCATCACCAGATCATTCCTCCTCGGAGAGATACCCCGTTCTATCGGCAGTGTGTTACAGGAGGGTTACAAACGGATAAATTTCTGATGAAAGGCCCCAAGGGCGAGCGCATCGCAATGAGGCCAGAATTCGAGGAGGAAGGAAATTCCACAGCGCGCGCTAGGGCGCCGACTGCAGATGTGCAATCTCACGGGAAAACAGCGTATTTGCCGGGAACTCGCGACGCAACCCGGTCAGCAACTGCAGCGCCCGCGAGTTGTCCTTTTCCCGGACATAAGCAATCGAAAGCAGGATTCGCGCGAAGGGCGCGAGATAGTGTCCATGTTCGGCGGTGGTTTCGAGGTCCGCGATTCCGCCTTGCTTATCGGAAGACAGGCCGCCCATGCGCAGAATCCATCGCACGGGGGCTGCCATGCTTCCCATGATGTATTTGCTGAAGCCGGTGGCCAGCAGAGCGTCGTAGCAATCGTGACAAACTGCAAGTAGCCGCCGCGCCGAAGCGGAAGCTTCCTTGGTGAAATGCAGAGACGCCAAATTGCGTTTTTCGATGAGGGCCGCGTAATCGGCTTCGAGGCCCGACGACAAGGTGAGGGCGAACAGAGCATCGCGATCGTGCGGGTCTTTGGCCAATCGCGCGTGCGAAAGATTCTCCGCCCGCCCGATCGCAGCCATGAAATGTTCCCGGAGCGCTGGATCAGGCGTCAGCTTCGGGCGTCCTACGAACGCTGCATCATTGGCGTAAAACTGCGACTCCAGCACTCCCAGCCGGTTGAACTCGGCGAACAAAAAGCCCGCCGCTTCGCTCACTGGGCCGACCGGATCGTCGGGATGCAGTTTTTGCCACGACGAGAAGTCCCTTTGCGCCCCCGCGAAATCGAGATTGTAGAGTCCGAAGAATCCGCGGTCGAGGGTGGACGCGGGGACTGATCTCGGAAGGTCCACGGCCGCCGCCATCAGACTTAGAGCCCAACCCGCCCACAAGGCTGTTACTATGATCCGCGCTCGGGCATCCATCATGTGAGCCATCCTGGCCCGTTGTGGGACCTAAATATCGTCGATTGGTGATCGACGATGATGGTCAACCATGATCACCGATCCCAGTTTAGTTGCATTTTGCGCGGCTCTAGGCCGCTGCCGATTCGATGAATTCTCTGGCCAACGCGCGCTTTCCGATTTGCAATAAAATTGTCAATTCCGTCGGGGGCGGACTCCCGACCCGGAGGACAAATCTTTTATGACCGATTCTTCCCCGCGCGATGCTCCGGGCTGGCCCGGGATCCCGCCGCGCTGGACATCCAGCGCCAAGACCGGTGCCGGTACCGCACTCAACCAGCACAGCAAAGTCTGGTTCACGCTGAGTCACGGCATCCTCAATGAAGTTTATTTTCCCCGCGTAGACCAGGCCTGCACCCGCGACCTGGGATTCATCGTCACCAACAGCCGGGATTTCTTTTCCGAAGAAAAGCGTCACTGCACGTTTGAAAACCGGCCATTCGAACCGGGTGTGCCCGCCTATGAGCTAATCAATACTGACAACAGCGGAAACTACCGCCTCCACAAGGAAGTTCTCACCGACCCGTACCGCAACGTGGTTCTGCAGAAGATACGCTTTGAGCCTTTGCAGGGGCCGCTCTCCGACTACCATCTCTACGCCCTGCTCTCGCCGCATCTGGCCAACTGCGGCTACGGTAACACGGGCTGGATCGGCGAGTACAAAGGCTTTCCCATGTTCTTTGCCGAGCGGGATGGGGTCAATCTCTCGCTTGCATCTTCGGCTCCCTGGAAGAAGACATCGGTGGGATTCGTCGGCGCTTCCGACGGTTGGCAGGATCTTTCCCAGCATTTCCAGATGGAGTGGGAATACACTCGGGCGGAAAACGGCAACATTGCCTTTACCGGGGAGGTCGATCTTGCGGCCTGCAAGGGCGAGTTCCTGCTCGCTCTGGGCTTCGGATCCATTTGGACCGAGGCGGGACAGCAGGCGCGATCGACGCTGTTCGAAGACTATGGTGAGATTCGCCAGCATTACGTCTCGCAGTGGCGAAACTGGCAAACCCAGTTGCTCAAACTCGACCAACCGCTGCGCCAGTGCGATCTGTATCGCGCTTCGACCGCCGTCCTGCGGACGCACGAGTCCAAAGATTTTCTTGGCGGCATCATTGCCAGCCTCTCGATTCCCTGGGGTTTCAACAAGGGCGACGAAGACCTCGGCGGATACCACCTGGTCTGGCCGCGGGACCTGGTCGAAACCGCTGGCGCGCTCCTGGCCGCCGGAGCGGTTACCGATGCGGTGCGCGTCTTGCGCTACCTCGAAACCACTCAGGAAGCGGACGGCAACTGGGCCCAGAATCTTTGGCTCGACGGACGCCCCTACTGGAGCGGAATCCAGATGGACGAAACGGCGTTCCCCGTCTTGTTGGTTGATCTGCTCCGCCGCGAGGCACCCGAAGCCTTGGGCAAGCTTGAACGATGGTGGCCGATGGTGCGCAAAGCGGTCACCTTCATTCTTCGCAACGGGCCGGTTACGCAACAAGATCGTTGGGAAGAAGACGCCGGCTATTCTCCGTTCACGCTCGCCGCCGAAATTTCCGCGCTCCTCGCCGGCGCCGATATCGCCGAGCTCACAGGGCACGGAGAACAGGCACCCACCATGCGGGATACGGCGGATGCTTGGAATGACAACATCGAACGCTGGGTCTATGCCACCGGGGGCGACCTGGCCCAGCAACTGGGGGTTGCGGGCTATTACGTTCGCATTGCCCCGCCCGACAGCGACGGGGCGGCCTCGCCCACGCAGGGCTTCGTCCCCATCAAGAATCGTCCGCCCGGGCAGGATCCCGAACGCGCCTACCACATCATCAGCCCCGACGCCTTGGCGCTGGTGCGGTTTGGTTTGCGGGCGCCGGACGATCCGCGCATTCTCAATACCCTGCGTGCCATCGACGCGCTGCTGGCGGTTGAGTTGCCCCAAGGCCCGTGCTGGTATCGCTACAACGGCGACGGCTATGGCGAACACAAAGACGGCTCCGCCTTCGACGGGACCGGCATCGGCCGCCCCTGGCCGTTGCTCGCCGGGGAGCGCGCCCATTACGCTCTCGCCGGCGGACATCGGGACGAAGCAGAAGCCTTGCTTACCGTGATCGAAAATTCCACCATCGGACAAAGCCGCCTGCTTCCCGAACAAGTCTGGGACGCTGCCGATATTCCCCCGCTCGAGCTCTTCCGCGGCAAGCCCACCGGCTCCGCCTGTCCGCTCGTGTGGGCTCACTCGGAATACATAAAGCTGCGCCGCTCGATTCGTGACAATAAGATCTTTGACCAGCCTCCGCAAACCGTTAAGCGCTATCTAATTGATAAACATGTGCGGCAGACCTTCGGCTGGAGGTTTAACAACAAAACGCGCAGCCTCCCGAGAAACAAGACCTTGCGGATCGTGTTGCATCGGCCCGCACGCGTGCACTGGAGCGTGGACGGCTGGAAGTCCGTACACGACGCGGATGCGCGCGACACCGGCCTCGGGATCTATACGCTCGACCTGCCGACGGCCTCGCTACCGGTCGCAGCCCAGGCTGTCTTCACATTTTTCTGGCCGGAGGAGAATCGCTGGGAAGGCGCGGACTACGCCGTTACCGTCGAGAACGGCTGAGACAGCGTTCAGAACGGTCTCAGCCATCCACACTGGTGTAGCACAACTGGACCACCGTGCAATCGTCGCTGAGAGGATTGCCGCTGCAGAAATCCGTTACCGCCGAAAAAATTCCATCCAGCGTTGAAGACTTAACCGCCGCTGCCTCCAGGCGGAAGTCCTCAAAGAACTCGCCCATGGCGTTTTCCGCCTCGGTGACGCCGTCGGTCACAAGAATAAAGCGATCGCCGGATTTCATCTGACATTTGGCGCTTTCGAAAGTCGCGTCGGGGAGGAGGCCGACCGGGAGATTCCCGTGTGGAGGACGCATCACTTCTCCCGCACACACCAACAGCGGCTGCACGTGTCCGCAATTCACGTATTCGAGTTCACCGTCCCGCCGCAAGCGCACCAGCAGCACAGTCGCGTATTTCTCGCCACCCATCTTTTCGGTGAAGAAGCGGTTCACGGCGGTCACTATTTCCAGCAAGGACATGCCCGCAATCAACTGCGAAATGATCATGCCTTGTAACGTCGAGGCCAGCAGAGCCGCCGAAACTCCCTTGCCGCTGACATCGGCCAACACCACCGCCAGCCCTTGCTTGGTGTTCACCGCGTCGTAGAAGTCTCCGCCGATTTCTTTGCATTGCAGGTTCCTGCCGTCCATGGTCGCGAACGGTACTTCGGGAATCTTCACTTTCATCAGGCGCTGCTGAATGCTGGCCGCGATGCTCAATTCCTGCTGATAGCGGCGCGCTTCTTCCTCCGCCTGCACCAGCCGCGCGTTCTCGATAAGAGATGCCGCTTCGGTCGCGATCAGCTTCAGGATGCCTCCATCCAGGTCGCTGAGATCGCGTGAAGCAAATCGCGAGTCGACGTATAGAACCCCCACCGCCTCTGCCGCATTCGTAGCCGGTACCGGCGTCTGCGCATCACGCGATGCCTGCACCTGCACCTTGCGAAGCGGAATGCAGAGGACGGTTCGCAGATCGTAAGCCACAATGCTCTGCCGGCCGGCAAGATCGAGCGACCGGCTGGTGTCGGTCAAGAGAAATTCGGAGTTCGAGCGCAGCGATTCTTCCAGGATCGAGTGCGAAATCGTCTTGTCGTCAAGCAGCGGCTCTTTCTTGGAATTGCGGCCTGCAGCCAGACGGAGCTTGCCTTCCTCGTCCTTCAGAAAAACATAGGCGCGCTCGGCACTGGTCAGTTCCAGCGTGGTGTCCAGCATCGTCATCAGGATCTCGTCGCGCACGCCAACCGTATTCAGCTTGCGGGCCGCTTCCAGAAAAATCTTGAGTTTTTCCAGATCCGTCGCTTCCGGCTTGATCTGCATGCCGGAGATCTGGCTGAGAAATTCCCGCGCCGTGTTGGAGGTAGGGGATCCAGGATTGAACAGAAGATACGCCGAGTCGCGCGCTCCAAATTCCAGCCGATCGCCGCGTTCCAGTTTTTGCCGCTGGATGCGCTCTCCGTTTACGAATGTGCCGTGCTTGCTGCCCAGATCGACGAGAAAAAATTCCTGACCTTCCTGGCTGATCTGGGCGTGGTCGCGCGAGACGCGCGGATCGGCGATCACCAGATCCTTATCCACTTTCCGCCCCACAGTGAATGGGGTGCGGGTCATGACCAAGTCCTTCTGCTCGCTGCCCTGCACGAACTTGAGGACCGGGAGGATGCCGGAACCCGAACTGAGGGAACTGATTGTGGTCAAGGCCATGGATGGGATGGAACGAGCGCTCTGCCTTCGCCCCGGGGGCGACAGGCAGCGCCCGTGCAGCATTATCTCTTGCCGCAACAGACTACTCTGCGGCCGCGCCGTCCCGCAAGCCACGCGCGGGGTTCCCCCACGCATCCACCAGTAACAATCCAAAGACGAAGACAGGCACCATGAAGTTCGAGTAAAACGGCATTGGCCAGACTTGCTGCCTCACCCCAGGCGTCAGCCAGATGTAGCCCAGGCTTAGTCCAAGGGTTGCGATCCACGGCCAGACCAGCAAAACGCCTCCCACCGCGCGTGCTAATCGAATCGCCGGCAGAATGGGTTCCCTCGAACTTTCGCTCCGTAACAACGCGAAGATTGCCGGCGCCAGCAGCACTTGGTTGTAGGGAGCGAACATGGGGACAATCAAGACTGTCAATGCCAATACCAATGCAAACGCCCGCCCAAATACTGCGCTGCTGGCGGGTTCGCGACGCATACGCCAAATGCAGAGGGCGCAGAACAGAACGCTGACGGCTTCAACAATTCGACCGGCGATGGATCCAAACAACCACCCCAGTACCGATTGATTGTGGGTGTAGCGGTGGTATTGCTCGATCGCCTGGGCGAACATGCTCAGCCATCCCGGCAAAATCAGTTGCGCTCCGCCCAGCAGAAGCAACATGACCCCTCCAAATCCGAAGACAAATCTTCGCCGCGACCGCCATTCGCCGCCCGCCCAGAACAGCAGCCACATGACCAGCGGCCACGTCAGCTGCGGTTTAATCGTCGCCAGCGCCAGCAGTCCTCCCGCCAGCAGCAGCCATCCGCCCGCCAGGCACGCGCCACAGCCTGCCAGCAATCCTGCCACCAGCAAGCTGAGTTGCTGCAGCTTGATTCCCTGCCCCATGGGCAACCAGCCGAGCATCAGCACCATGAAAATCAGTGCGGTTCCCCTCGACGGTTTCCAGCGCAGAGCATAGAGCCAGAGTAAGACGGTGGCTACCGCCAACCCCACCAATAAAAATCGGAAGCCTTTCTCGACCAGGTCGAACGGCAGATCGACGGTGGGCGCCAGCAGAAAAACAATATAGGCCGGATATGCGAAACCCTGCTGGTCCTGGGGATCGTCGGAACGGCCTGGATCGAGCGTTCGGCCGTAGTAGCCCTGTTGAATCTCACGCGTGATCTGGGCGCTGTAGGGGTTGCGCCCGTGACGCAGCAGTTCGCGCGCTCCGAGCCAGCGAGGGTAGAGATCCGATAAATTACCTCGCGGCCGGCTGTGAGCAGCGGCATCGGCAATTTGCTGCGCCCTCAAGATCCGGTTCATGTAGAACCAGGTGCTCAGCGAAGCCAGCGCAGCGGCCAGAAACAAAACTGCACGCGCCGTGGCAGGGCTTACTTTCATTTCGTCGTTTCCGGGTTCCGGGCGCGCCCTGCTGACCCTTCCCGCCAGGCCGCCATTGCCGGTTCTGGCGAGAATTCCTGGCTGATTTTCCACGTCCACCACAGCAAGGGGATCACCATCAGATTCAGCTTGCCGCTCACCACCCAGAGCGGCATCCACAGTGGACTGACAAAGAGCGGCAAGACCGGAAGCAGTAAAGCGAAGCCCATGCCGCGCGCTTGTACCTTCGCATCCAGACAATAATCCGCAAGCAACACCAAGGGCAAAACCAGCAAGCTCAGGTCATGCAAATTCGTCTGCCAGGCGATCAATCCCGACACCACAATCGCCAGGGAAAACTGCAGCTCTAATTGTCTTGGGTGCTCTGGCCACGGCTGGGGTGACGGCCACCCCTTCCAGGCTGCGAATAGAAACAGCATGATGGAGATCACTGCCGCCAACCCGCTCCCGGCCGCGCTGGAAAACAGAGGCCAACCCGTCGCCAATCCGTGCAAGTTCGGCAGCAGTTCCGAGCGCACCCCTCCGAGGCCGGGCGCCTGCACGATCTGCAACACATACGCGGGATATTGCAGCGAATTCTCTAAGCCCACCAGTCCGACCGAGGCGAGAACCAGCAAAATCGCGACCGCCAAAAAGCCTAGGGCTACGCTTCTTCGCCTCCAGATCACGAGCAACAGAACGATGGGAAGGATAAACTGAAACTTGAATGCAGCCAGGCCCAGCCAGCAACCTGCCAGCAAGTCAGACTTCCTTTTCAGCGCATTGAACGCTAACCCACAAAGCAGCAACTGTAAAATTGAATCTTGGCCCTCCAACAGGCAGGCGAAAACCGGAAAGAAAGCGATGGCCGCAATCGCAAACTTCCAGGGTGGAATCGAGCGCAGCACTCCTACCGATCGACGCAACGAGACGGCCACTCCGAACAGGGCGGCCACATTCAACATATCCCACACTGCAAAAGCTTGCTGGTACGGCAACCCGCTCAAGGGCAGGAAAATCGCCGCTTCAAAAGGGGGGTGAATGTAGGGCAGAGATGAGTTGCGCAGCGGAATGTGGCCGGCAAAATGATTCTGCACCGCATATTGGACTTTATTGTTATAGAGCTGATGTCCCAGGCCATCGCGCAAGATGGTTCCGGCCGTGTAAAAGACCGTAAAATCAGAATATCCCCGCTTGAGGTTTTCTCGAAAATGGAGGAAAAGCAGCAGGTTCAACCCGAACATAGCCGCGATCAAAACTTGCCCAAGTCGCCAGGATTTGTTTCTCCCCGCCAGCACGAATGTTATTCTCCCTGGGCAAGACGCCGTGGAGCGTGATTGTACCTTGTGCCCAGATCTCCCACGGGGGGCAGCTAGATTGGCACCTCAGTTACCCTTGGTAAACAAGAAATTACCCCTCCGCGAGCCTTTTGCAGGTTATTATGATGAGTAGGAAGCAATCTCACCGCACAGCAGAGGAACTGGAAGGTCCGTGCCCCGAGGCCACTGGCCTTTGATCTGCCTGGGGGCGGCAGTTTCAATTTCATGTTCTCTTCGGAGGCCCATCACGATGGATTGCATTTGCAGACTTTGGCGCGAACAGCAAGGACAGGATATCGCGGAATATGCGGTGATGCTTGCGGTAATCCTGATCATTGTCGTTGGAACTGTTCGGTTAATCGGATCCAACGCCAATAACGTGTTCTCTTCCGTCGCCAGTTCCATCCAGTAAAAACAACCCGAGTGATCAGGGCCGCAAGCATCGTCCGGCGGCAGCGCGAGAGTTTTGGTTTCTAGGGGAGCAGTATGAACCGCACACGTTTGTTGATGATTGGAGTTCTGGCGCTGGCGCTTGGCCTGATCGCCAGTCTGTATGTGTACCGGACCTTACAATCGAGGGCAGGCGCGGGTTCCGACGCGGGCGTCGATGTGATTGTTGCAACGGACGATCTGCAGGTGGGGGCGCGGGTACAAGAGCACGATATCAAGATTATTAAGATTCCCGCAGCCGACCTGCCTCCGGGCTCGCCCAGGCGACGTTCCGAGGTATTGGGACACGGTGTCATCGTCCCCATCGCAAAGGGTGAATTTATCCTGCCGAACCGGCTGGCTGGCGAGAATGCTGGATCTGGTCTTCCCTCGCTGATACCTCCCGGCATGCGCGCCGTTTCCGTGCGAGTGAATGAGGTCGTCTCGGTAGCTGGTTTCGTGACCCCTGGGACTCGCGTCGATGTCCTGCTGACGGGGACACCCGGCGGGAGCGGCGAACAACAGACCACCACAGTTCTGCAGAATGTCGCAGTCCTGGCTTCGGGCCACACGCTGGAAAGAACCGCCACCGGCGAAGCGCAGACCACGGCTGTCATCACCCTGCTGGTTTCGCCCGACGATGCTCAGCGGCTCACCCTCGCCAGTTCTGAAGGGCACATTCAGCTGGCACTGCGCAATCCCCTCGACACCAGGCAGGACGAAGTCCCGTCTTCCAATTCCAGAGGTCTGTATCGCGGAGCCGCTATGCCTGCGCCCGTGCAATCACCGGTCGTTCACCATACGTCGTTGAAGAGAGTTACGACTACTCCTTCACCTTCCACCGGCATCAGCGTTGAGGTCTACCAGGGCGATAAAAAGATGGATGTGGTCAAATTCCCAGGCGAGAATTCCGAAACCAATTGATGGGAAAGAATGCGATTCTCCAAGCCGCCTGGGCGCACTCGGGCAAGCTTCCTCACCGGGAGAGAAATCTGAAAATGAGAGTTCGCACGTCATTCCTGGGTGCTTGGCTGGTCACCGTTGCCTTGGCCCCTTCCGCGTTTTCAGGGATCATACAGCAGCCGGATACCCCGGGCCCGTCCCAAAATCCCGCACCCAACACTACTCAGACCACGACCCTGCCCGCAGAATCCCAGCAGCCTCAGGGTTCGGCTCCCCTGCGCGTCATGGTGGGCAAATCTCTGCTCATCAATACGACCGAGCGGCTCCGGCGAATTTCCGTCACCGACGACACGATCGCCTTTGCCAGAGTCATTACCCCGACGCAGATTCTGGTTCATGGCCGCTCCCCTGGAGAAGTCTCGCTCCTCATCTGGGATGAACTGGAACGCTCGCGCAGCTTCGATCTTCGCGTGGATGTCGACGTCAGCGCCTGTGCGGATGAAGAGCACCGCGTCTTTCCGGATGAGCAGATCACCGTCACTCCCTCACGCGCCGCGATCGTGCTTTCGGGACACGTTTCCACCGAGGATGTCGCCAAACGCGCCGGCGAACTGGCCAGCGCCTATTCTCCCAAAGTTGTAAATGTGCTCACCTTCGGGCCAGTCGGATCGCAGGAAGTTTTGCTGCAGGTAAAGTTCGCGGAAGTGGACCGTACCGTCCTCTCTCAACTCGGGGTCAACTTCATTTCCACGGGAGGCGCGAATACGATCGGGACCACGACGACCGGGCAATTCGGCGGATTCGGCCCTCAGACCTTGACTCCCGGCACAAATAGCGGGACCCCCACCACCCCGGCCTCGACCACCCTCAATAATGTCCTCAATCTTTTTCTCTTTCGGTCCGATATTAATTTCGGAGCCACCATTGAAGCTCTTGAAACCAAGAATCTGCTGCAGATCCTCGCCGAACCCAACCTGATTGCCGTCAACGGCAAGGAAGCCAGCTTTCTGGCCGGGGGTCAATTCCCGTTTCCCATCGTGCAGCCGGGTGCGGGTTTTACCGCTGTGACCATCTCGTTCAAGGACTTCGGAGTGCGCTTGCAGTTCACGCCCGTAATCATGCCCAACGGAAATATTCACCTGAAAGTCGCTCCGGAGGTGAGCACGTTGGACTTTTCCAATGCGCTGACCATCTCCGGATTTACCGTCCCCGCCCTCAGCACCCGCAAAGCCGAAACTGAATTTGAATTGCAGGATGGACAGAGTTTTGTGATCGCCGGACTCATGGACAACCGCGTTACCGACATCTATAACAAAATTCCGGGACTGGGCGACATCCCGATCCTGGGGAATTTTTTTCGCAGCAAGAGCTTGCAGAAGAGCAATTCGGAACTTATGGTCTTGTGCACCGTGCACCGCATTTCTGCCAACACGGAGCCGCCGACCCCGCCCAAGAATCCGAAGCCCTTCATAGATACGGGCAAGTTCGATAAGAGCAAGTGAGCATGGAGTTGGTGAAGCGCAGCCGGGCGAGACCGGGTTTCGAGACAGGATTTCGCGGGGAGGTAGGGATCGCAGGTCGTTATGCCAGAACTATCAGTTGTCATCGTGGCCACGGATAACGAGCAGCGCGCGGTGCTGCAAGTGCTCGTCGACGGCACCAATGTGGCGCGCACCGTCCACGCCTGTGCCAGCTTTCCGGTGGCCGCCTCCGACCCGGTGACCCGGCGGGTG
>Ga0209420_1000276_pt1 | contig 29941 bp, 23 predicted proteins | sample BlaSpr_A8_OM1_O1_FD_187972 | JGI IMG/M metagenome (GOLD analysis project Ga0209420, IMG submission 187972) | Forest soil microbial communities from Thunder Bay, Ontario, Canada - Black Spruce, Ontario site 2_A8_OM1_O1 (SPAdes) (version 2) | ecosystem: Environmental > Terrestrial > Soil > Boreal...
CCAGGAGGTGATCGCGGGCCTGAGGGTGGATAAGACGCGCGCGCAGAAGCTGGTCACGCTGCTGCTGCGGGACAAGGTGCTGGTCAAGCTTTCCGACGAACTGGTATTTCACCGTAGCGCACTGGACGCCCTACGTCGCTTAATGACATCGCAGAAACGCAAGTCTTCGCAGATGGACGTGGCGAAGTTCAAAGAACTGACGGGAGTCAGCCGTAAGTATGCCATTCCCCTGCTGGAATATTTGGACCGGGAGCACGTGACACGTCGCGTGGGCGATGCGCGGGAAATCCTCTAGCCGATCTAGTCGTTGAGTAATTGGGTAATTTGAAAACCTCCGCACCCGGCGTCCGGTTCTTAAATTTCCCAATCCCTCGATCCCTCGACCCGTTCAGATCTTTTCCTCCGGAAACTCCACTTCCAGTCCGAGCGGGTCGGTGAAGCGGTTGGTAAGGCTGGCGAGGCCCGTGAGCAGGTGAATGTCGACGATTTCAGGTTCGGAGAAATGCTGGCGCAGCGGCGCGAAGTCGCCGTCAGTGATGTGGTGCGGCGTGCGTGTCAATTTTTCTACATAGATCAGCGCGGCGCGTTCTTTTTCGCTGTAGCGGGAGAAATCTGCTCCCCGGAGCGCCGACCAGTCTTCCCCGGTCAGCCCCACCCGTCTTGACGACGCGACGTGATGCTGGGTGCAGTAGTGGCATCCGTTAACCAGCGATACACGAATGTAAATGAGTTCGTAGAGCTTGCGGTCGAGGGAGCGGCCCACACTGGCGTAGAAAGGCAGGAAGTTTTTGAGCATCTCCGGGCGATGGGCCAACGCCTTCTGCGCGTTGCCGGGCTTGCCGCGAAGCGTCTTTTCGTAGATTTCCTTGACTTCGGCGCTCGCCGACTCGGGACTGATCAAGCTGATACGCGCCATCGAATTCTCCAAGGTTGCGAGTGAAAGTGTGCGGTCTCCATCATCGCAGATCGGACGACTTTGTGCAGCTGGACACGCCTGCAAGAACCTTCAAGAGCGAGACGATCTTGGCCGATGGTCATAAGTGAGCGAAAACGCAATGAGAACCTTGCCCTGACGATGTTACTGGCTTGCGGGAGCACGCATGGGCTATGCTGCAGACGACTTATGATGCCGATGCCGAAGCGAAAGTTATCTGTCCTGGGGCAGGTCGAAAAAGTGCAGGCCAGCGCGACCAAGGACCTAAAAACCCAAACTTTATCGATGCGGATCCCCAAGGCAGAATAGAGAATAAGTCCGACGTCTTGGAGCACAGGCGATCGATTCGCTGCAATACGAAATGGAGGCGATCAGGGTGAAGTTACACAAAGACACGGCGATCGTCACCGGGCTATACCGGATGCAGGGCGTGGAACGCGGGCAGCCGTTCGCGCCGCCGTTTTGTGGATGCATGGCTGCACAAAAACGGGCGATGGGTAGCGGTGACCAGCCTGTCCACGCCGACCAGACATGAGGTCGAGCGCCGCTACGATTCCACTGCCGGGGACGCTTCGAACCGGGGGGGCAAATTTATGAGAACGACTCTCATCCGAACGACTCTGATCAGAATGACTAGCCTGTGGTGCGTTCCATTGTGCGTGCCCTCACCGTCGGTTCCGCGACAAAATGCTGCCGGCGCCGGCACTGCGGCTGCCATTCGCTCACTGGAGAACGCGCGGGTTGTAGGACAAGCCCCGAACGGGATTAATACGCACCAACCTAAACTAAGAAAATTGCATTCAGCAGGGGCGGCTGCGCTGGAGATCCTCCCCATTTTTCAGAGAACGGCGTGCCTGCTACATTCCTTTTTTGTCACTTGAAGGAGTGAAATGAAGGTTGAAGGAAACGAACAGAAGATTCACCGTCACCGTGTAGTCCGCGGCAAGGTATAGGGTCGATGTCGGTCCAGGGTTTGTGCGTCGCACGGTTACTTGCGTCGGTTTCAGCTCAATGCCATGGTCTTTTGCTTTGCGAATCACGGCAAGGCTCACGTCCTCGTCTGAGGTCGGAGTCACAAAGCCGACATGGATACCGGCTTGGGATGCAAGGTCCCACAAATCCTCTTGCAAGTTCATGTTGGCCAGTTCGCACGCGCCGATTTGCCAGCCTGCCAAGACCGCCAGAATAAGAGCGGCTGTGCCCAGAATGATCCCAATTCTTCTCATGACAGCACTGTTCCTCTACTCGCAACCTAGGGGAGTCGGCTAGCTTTTCTTAAGTAGCTTAAGAGACCGGAATTATGCCACATCTCGCTTTACGTGCAGCTAGCGTATGGAGTTCATTTTGGTTGGCTTAAGGCGTGAACTCCAACTGACAACGCGGCGCGTTTTCAATGCCTGATTCCGAGTTCCACGTCGCACCAACGTAACGTGGACTTCACTTCCGCCGGTTAGTAGCATCAAGCTTCTCCTTAAGCTTTGCTCCAAAAGTCACGCCTTCGCATTCGATCTCATTATGAATTATCACCCCTGCTCGCTGATTCGCCTCCAAAGCGCCTTCCGCACCTTTAACGTCACCATCGGTGTCCCAACCGCAGCCATACTTCTGCTCATGCTCTCCCACACCGCTAGTGCGAGTGCAAGTGACGCAAAAGGACAAACTGCTTCCGGGCGGTGTGCGTTCTCTGACGCGGAGTTCGATCCGAGCACCGATGTGCATGCCCTGGACGAATACCGTGACGCCATTGCGCAAATACTGAGGCAAGAAAAGTTCGCAGACTTGGATTGCCTCGCCAACGCCGCTCGTTCGGGCAAAACCAGATTTCCCGGAGGGGGATGGAAGCTTCGCAACTTATACATCGGTCTTGAGGAGCCGAGGCCCGGTCATCCCACTCAAGAAAACTGGCAGCAGCATCTGGAACTGATCGAACGATGGACTCGCACAAATCCGCAATCCATTACCGCCCCGATTGCCCTCGCCCAGTCCTACATAAGCTTTGCTTGGGATGCGCGCGGCGACGGCACTTCCAGTACCGTGAGTGATAGTGGATGGAAGCTTTTCGGCGAACGCATCGCCAAAGCAAAAACCATTCTCGACGAGGCTTCGGCTCTGGCCAGCAAGTGTCCCGATTGGTACATCGGGATGCAACAAGTGGCCCAGGGACAAAGCTGGGACCTCCCCAGGGCTACTGAGCTATTCACACAGGCAGTGACCTTCGAACCCACCTATCAATACTACTATCGAAGTTACGCGACCTATCTGCTGCCAAAGTGGAGCGGAGAACAGGGGGATGCCGCGCGCTTTGCGGAACAGTCCGCTAATCGAGCGGGTGGAGAAGCCGGCGACGCGCTTTACTTCCTGATCGCCGAAAAAATTGTTTGTGCTTGCGAGGATGCCGAGTTCGCTCACTTTTCCTGGCCCCGCCTGCAGAGCGGTTTCGCCGCACTTGAGAAAAAATATGGCAGCTCCCTGATCAGTGTGAACTCTTTCACTCTCATGGCCACCAATTCCAGCGACTGGGTTGTTGCCGATTCCGCATTCAAGCGCGTCGGCGACAATTGGGACAAAGAGACGTGGCTCACCGAAGCCTGGTTCAAGCAAAACAGAGATTCAGCGGCTCAGGTAGCTCCGTTGATAATTCGCATCCGCGCCAGCCGCAAGGAAGCTCTGGCCAACATGCAAACTCCTGAAGGGCACGCGTACTTGAAGACAGTCGAACAAAAGTTAGCTATCTTTGAGCAGCCTTGCCTGAAAGATTCCAATGGCGATCAAACCAAGTATGAAATGGAACTGAGCGTTGGGGAAAAGGGCAATGCGGAACTTGCGCAGTCCGAACAGCGCCAAAACGCTTTCTCCAATTGCGTGACGCGCGGTCTCTATCAGTCCTTCCTCAAAAAGGAAACCCCGTTCCCGCCGCCGCCGCACGCTTCCTACTGGTTGCTTCTGGAACTGGACCCTTCGACCTTTGCCGCGTTTGCCAAATAAAGCGGCTGTACGAGGCGAAACCTGCGATCGGAAAATGCTTCGCCCCCGGTACGCGGTCTGCATAGCCCAAGCGTGACCGAATGGAATGAACCCCACTCTACGAAGAAAAGGCTCGGAGTAGGGAGATTGTCCTCCAGGGAATAACTCGAATGCACAACGCCAGTCGAAGCCCTCCAGGGTTGAAGCTTGGTGACGCGTCACACTCAGCCTGCGTCAGTACTTCTTTAAGGAGTTCTCCTGCCATGTTTCACAATCATCCAGCAGCTTCCGGTCTTGTAGAGCTATGATATAGCGCTACTCCGGATGGCGAAGGCCCTTTGAAAACGAAGAAGAAGACAACAAAAAACAAAGACGACAACCAACAAATCCGTTTGTTTGTAACTCAAGCCGACTGGGCCTTATGGTTGAAAAAAAATCATCGCAATTCGCAGGGCCTGTGGCTGAGGCTGGGGAAGAAAGGATCGGGACTGCAAACTGTAACCTATGGCGAGGCGCTGGAATGGGCTTTGTGTTATGGATGGATCGACGGCCAGAAGCGGGGCGAAAGCGAGCAGGCATGGCTGCAACGATTCCTTCCGCGTTCGGCCAAGAGCATCTGGTCGAAGATTAACCGCGACAAGGCGACCGCGCTGATCGCGAGCGGCCAAATGAAGGCTGCCGGGCTCAGAGCGGTAGCGGCGGCTAAGCAATGCGGGATGTGGGACGCTGCCTATGACTCGCCCAGATCCGCGGCGGTCCCGCAGGATTTTCAAACAAGTTTGGATGCGAGTTCGCGGGCTCGGGAATTCTTTCAGTCTCTCGACGGCGCGAACCGGTACGCTGTGCTGTTTCGCATTCAAACGGTGAAGCTGGCCGAGACGCGAGCGCGTAAGATCCGTGAGTTTGTCGAGATGCTGGAAAGAAACGAGACGATTCACCAACCGCGGGCATCGCGCCGGCAATCAAAATAGGACATTGCAATCGACCGAGAATGGCAATCATCAAAATTATCGGAGCGGGACTGGCGGGAGCTGAAGCGGCTTGGCAGTGTGCGCGGCGAGGGGTGAATGTGGAACTCTTCGAAATGCGCCCCCTACGCTCGACGCCAGCCCACCAGACAGCGGATTTTGCCGAACTCGTTTGCTCGAACTCGTTGAAATCCGACAGTGAAAATACGGCCCCGTGGCTGCTGAAGGAAGAGATGCGACGGGCGGGTTCGTTGCTCCTGGAGATCGCCCGGGAATGCGCAGTCCCGGCTGGACACGCCTTGGCCGTGGACCGGGTTACATTCGCGGCTCGGGTAACCGAAGCGATCTCCCGAAGGTCGCGCATTGAGGTAAAGCGCGAGGAGGTGACGGCGATCGATGAATCACGAGAAATCACCATCATCGCCACCGGCCCGCTGACCTCGGACGGACTGGCTTCAGAGATTGCCCGGCTGAGCAAAGATGCACAGAACTCAGCGTCTCCGCGGGCGGGCGCGCCCGCTCCACATGGTCCGCATTTGTATTTCTACGATTCGATCAGCCCGATTGTCGAGGCGGATTCGATCGACGTGTCGCGCGTCTACCGGGCTGCGCGTTATGACAAAGGATCGGCGGATTACATCAATTGTCCGATGACGCCGGAGGAGTACGGCCGCTTTTACGATGCTCTCCTCGCCGCTCACTCGGTCGAGGAGCGTGACTGGGAAAAGTTGAACTACTTTGAAAGTTGTTTGCCGATTGAGGAGATTGCCCGGCGCGGACGCGACACGCTTCGCTTCGGTCCAATGAAGCCAGTGGGACTCATCGATCCGCGCACCGGCAAAATGCCATACGCGGTGGTGCAGTTGCGGCAAGAGAACCTGCGGGCGGATTCTTACAACCTGGTCGGCTTCCAGAATCATTTGAAGTTTGGCGATCAGGCGCGTGTGCTGCGGCTGATACCGGGTCTGGAGAATGCGCGATTTCTGCGCTACGGACAAATTCATCGTAATACGTACATTAATGCACCGACTCTGTTGGGCGAGACTTTGCAGATGAAGGCGCACCCGCGGGTTTTCTTCGCGGGGCAGATTTGTGGCGTGGAAGGTTACGTGGAATCGATTGCAACCGGCCTGTTGGCCGGAATGCACGCGGCCGCGCTGGTCTCTGGAAGCGAAATGGCTCCTGCTCCGCGGGAGTCGGCCTTTGGATCGTTGACGCACTATGTCACGCGCGCGGACGCCAAGACCTTTCAGCCGGCGAATATAACCTTTGATCTCCTACCTCCTCTGGAGAAAAAGATTCGCGATCGCAAGGAGCGTCATCGCGCCCAGTGTGACTTGGCACTCCAAAAGTTCGACGCGTGGATGAGCAGCGTCGGCGCAATGGCCGTGAAGGCGAGTATCGCTTAGCGCGCGGGGGCCACTGAGGACAGGAATGCAGGCGCTATCGCCAATTCAGATTCGACAGGCGACGCCTCCGGATGCGCCCGTCCTTGCCGAGATCCTCCATGAGTCCTTCGTGGAATACCAAGCTCTCTACACTCAGGAAGCCTTTGCCGCGACGGCACTCAACGCGGATCAGATCCTGACTCGCATGCGGGAAGGGCCGGTTTGGCTTGCATCCCGCGAAGCTGAAGTGTTGGGGACAGTAGCCGCGATAATGAAGGGAGAGTCGGCTTACGTGCGCGGGATGGCGGTTTTGCCAGGGGCGAGGGGATCAGGGGTTGGCGCTCGATTGCTTGCGCAGGTCGAGCATTGGGCTTCGGACCGCGGATGCCGCCGCATACTTCTCGGCACGACGCCATTTCTGAAAGCGGCGATTCGGCTTTATCAAAGATCTGGGTTCCGCAGGACCGATGAGGGGCCGCATGAACTCTTCGGAACTCCGCTATTTACCATGGAGAAGGATATTCTCCGCAGAGAATGAGCAACCGTCGTGCACTCGCCTGCCAGGGGCGAGGTCGAAGGATGGCTGCCCCCACGCATTGTTTTCTGCAACAAAATCCCTTCCGGATGCGTATCTCACTGTAAGCCAGCCGGGGTGACTTTCTCCTTCCGGATGCGTCCAACTCAGTGCCATGACGGTGCACGATCTGATTTTCGACGTTTTGCGGACATTGTGGTCGCATAAGCTTCGCGCCTTCCTCACCATGTTCGGGATTGCCTGGGGCATCGTCTCGATTGTTCTTATGGTTGCGGCTGGCGAGGGCTTGCGCAAAGGGCAGGAAACTCAGGCGCGCAATCTCGGCAAAGATGTGATGATCGTCTTTCATGGCCGTACCAGCCTGCAGGCGGGCGGCACGCATGCCGGACGCGTTGTGCACTGGGAGGACCCGGATGTCGCGGTGGTCCAGGCCGATTCGCCGGATTGCGAATATGCGATTCCGGAGCTTGAGCAGGACACGGTACGAACGCACTCCAACTTCAATAATGCCGCCTTCACGGTGACCGGATCGTATCCGCAGTTTGGCTACATTCGCAGCCTCGACGTGGGCGCGGGACGATTCTATGACTGGGATGACATGCGCGAGGCCCGGCGTGTCGCGTTCCTGGGCTCGGACGCGGCCAAGCAATTGTTTCCCGGACGCAATCCCGTGGGCGATACGATTTATTTGAATGACTTTCCCTACACGGTGATTGGCGTGATGGAGAAAAAGAAGCAGGATTCCAGCTATGACGGCTGGGATGTGAACAAAGTGTTCGTGCCCTTTGCGGCGATGCGCCGCGACTTTCCCGACAAACCTCCCGGGACCAATGAGACCTTCGATCAGCTGCTGGTAACGCCGAAATCGGTTGACCAGCACGCGGCCTGTAAGCGCGAAGTGCGCGTGGCGCTGGCCCGAATGCATCGTTACGATCCGAACGACAAGGAAGCTTGCCCGATCTGGGACACGGTGCAGGAAGCGCAAGCCTTCAAGACCATGACCGACGGCATGAAATTTTTCCTGGGAGCGGTGGGGATTGTGACTCTGGTGCTGGGTGGCATTGGCGTAATGAATGTAATGCTAGTCGCGGTGCGGGAGCGAACTCGTGAGATAGGCGTGCGCAAGGCGATTGGGGCTCCGGCCGGAACAATCCTTCGGCAATTTTTTATCGAAGCCCTGATCATCGCCTTATTGAGCGGAGGAATTGGTCTGGGAGTGGCGTTCGGCCTCTGCGCGCTGGTGAACATGCTGCCCATGCCCGACTTTTTTGCCGGCCTGATTCCGAGTTGGAGTTCCGGATTGATTGCGGCCGCACTGCTGGGGGCGATCGCAGTAGGCGCAGCGCTATATCCGGCGCAGAGGGCGGCGTCGATTGATCCGATCGAGGCATTGCGTTATGAAGCTGGCGGGTAGGTTCGGTGTGGGTCCAGCTCTATGCCTCGGACATTCGCGCCTGCGCGACTGGTTTTGACTTGTCCCGCGGCAGCTGATCGTTGCTGGGCACGACCGAGTCTCGGACCCGATCCCACATGAAGCTTGCAGCGAATACTTCCTAGATAAATTGAAATGCTGATTGAGATTATTCTCGAAGCTTGGATCGCGCTGAAGCGCAACCTGACTCGCAGCTTCCTGACAATGCTGGGAATTGTCTGGGGCATCGCGACCGTAACTCTGCTAATCGCGTACGGCAGCAGCTTTCGTAGCGTTCTGGTGCATGGGTTTGACGCGTTCGGCAAAAGCGTGGTGATTTGCTGGCCCCAGCAAACCAGCGAGCAGCCGGGCGGCCAGCGCGCCGGGAAAAAAGTAGTCCTCGAGCAGGCTGATCTTGACATGGTGAAGGCCACGGCTCCGCTGGTCAAGCACGTATGCCTTGAAACCGTCCGGCGCCCGGGTATTGCTTACGGCGACCGCATGGTGGGGACAGCGCCGGTGCGCGGAGTCTGTCCTGAATATGGCGAGATGCGCAATGAAGTTCCGTCGGAAGGCCGCTGGATCAATGCCGAGGACGAACTGGAGCGGCGGCGTGTGATTTTCCTGGGCGGCCGTCTGAAGGAAGAGTTGTTCAGCGGACGCCCGGCCGTGGGCGAGACGGTTGAAGTCTCGGGCGTACGCTTCACCGTGATTGGCGTGATGGCGCGGAAGATTCAGCTCAGCAATTACTTCTCGAGCGACGATGAGTCGTCGTGGATTCCGTATTCGACGGCTGGCGATTTGTGGAATACGCGCTATGCCGCCGTGATGGTGTTTGAGCCCCTCGCTCCGCAATTTGAAAAGAAGGCGATGGCTCAGGTGCTGGCCGCGGTGGCCACGCGGCAGAATTTTTCAGCGACCGATCCCAAGGCCTTCCAGATGTTTGGTCGCGACGAATTTCGTCCGGTGATTGACGCACTGACGATTGGATTGCAGGTCCTTCTGACCTTCATTGGAACCTTGACTCTTGGAATCGGCGGCGTGGGCGTGATGAATATTATGCTGGTGTCGGTGGACGAGCGCATTCGCGAGATTGGCCTGCGGCGTGCGTTGGGAGCGCGCAAGCTGCACATCAAACTGCAATTTCTGGCCGAGACGCTACTCATCATGCTGATCGGTGGCGCGATTGGCGTGTTGTTGTCGTATCTCATCGCATGGTCCGTCGGGACGCTGCCCATGATGGGGCCTTTGTTTGAAGACGATTCCGGTCAGGGCGACATTCATTTGCGCATCTCGATGATGACCGTAATCCTTTCAACCGCAGTCCTGCTCGTGGTGGGTGTGATCAGCGGCTTGGTCCCGGCAATGCGGGCCTCGAAGCTCGATCCCGTCGAAGCCCTGCGTTACGAATAACAAATCACGCAGCCCGCGCCGCCTCGCCGTCAGGTCAAGCGCAGCGAGGCCAATAAAACTTTCACAGTGCTCCCGCCCAGAATTGATTTGCTCCGCAACCTGGTTCGCAGTACCTTGCTGCTTGAAGGATTTTGCCGAGGTGACTCTTGCCAATCTCTGCCGTGGACACCATTACGCTCGCCTTCCAGCACACCAAACGGCAACTGTTGCAACCGTTTCGCTTCTGGCAGTGGACTCGATTAGCGGTGGTCGGCCTGCTGGCCGGAGAGACGGGCTCAGGCGGAAGTGTTAACTTTCCTACGAGCTTTCCGCATCAGGCGGGATCGTCGCGCCACTTCTTGCAGCAGGGTTGGCCGAAAATCGATCCCGCAATTCTCGGCGGACTCATCGCGATTCTCGTGGTGGCTGGTTTCGTCTTTTTTATTGTGATGATGTACGTGAGCAGCGTGATGCGGTTCATTCTGTTCGACAGCGTGCTCGCGAAAGAATGTCACGTCCGGCAGGGGTGGAATCGCCGGCAAGGCCCGGCGTGGAAATATTTTTGCTGGCAGTTGGGATTGATGCTGGCGACCCTCGGAGGAATGGCGGTGCTGCTGGGAATCCCCGCCGCTTTCGCGTTTGCCAGCGGATGGTTTCATGCGCCTCGCGAACACGTCCTGCCGCTGGTACTGAGCGGGGTCGTTGTGGTCTTCCTGGTGTTCCTTTTTCTCTTGATTGCGGCGGTGGTTCACGTGCTGACCAAGGATTTTGTCGTGCCGCAAATGGCGCTGGAAGAGATTGGCGCGGTCGAGGGTTGGCGGCGCTTGTGGCGCATGATTCAGGCGGAACAAGGCGGTTATGCCGTGTATGTGGGCATGAAAATCGTGTTGGCGATTGGCGCCGGAATCGTCATCGGCATCGCGTCGCTGATCCTTGGTTTGATCGTCGCCATTCCCACCGCGGGCTTGGGGATTATTGCCGTGCTGACGGGCAAAACGGCGGGCCTTACTTGGAACGTCTTTACCATTACTCTTGCTGTAGTCGTGGGATGCATTTTGTTGGCCGCTTTTTTCTATTTGGTCGCGCTGATCGCGGTTCCGGCGATCGTGTTTTTCCCCGCGTATGCGATTTATTTTTTCGCGGCACGGTATCGGCCGTTGAGTTTGGTGCTGTATCCTCCACCACCGTTGCAAGAAACGCCTCCAACATCGTTCGTGCCGGAACCGGCTGGCTGAGTGCGCCGAACGTTTCCGTTTCGCCTCAAGGGAGCCGGATTCGGCGTCGCGGCTTTTGGCCGGGGCCAGGAGAATCTTCGTCGCAGGAGGCATTTCAGGATGATGTGATCCGTGGAACGGGTTGTTCCGACGCCCACTCCGAAGTTGAACTCCCACTCCGGAGCGAAATCGATGTTGAGCACCGGAAAAAATGCTGTTACTGATCTCCGAGCGACTTCGGCCCAGTCGTTGATGCCCTGCGTAATTTCCCGCGTCTCGTGCTCGGCTGGGCGGCATGCCGTCTCGCACGGACGGGCTCCGGCAACGGTGAAATTTCGTAATTGTGCTGTGCGCTTGCCGATGGGCGCGAGTGAGGGCGATGCCGAGAGCCAGCAGCGCGAGGAGTCCCGTCTTACGCGATTTGCGGGCTAGCCGCCGGCGATGGCTCCGATAATCAGAAAAGCTTCTTTGCCGGTCGCAACGGCCTCGGGCAGCGGGGAGTCCGGCGGTTCGTGCGTCAGATCTTCTTCGCATGCGAAGAAGCGCAGGAAGGCGCGCCGCTGATGCGTGCCGTGGTCGCGGATCGTTCCACGCAGCATGGGATAGCGGGCCTCGAGCGCGTCGAGGACGGAGCGCTGCGTGACCGGGCCGTCGATTTCGAGGGTTACCTCGCGGTCGACATGAGCCAGCGTTCGTAGGTGTTGCGGCAGTTCGATTCGAATCATGGCAATTATTCGATGCAATGCCGGCGAGGATTGCCGCCGAATCGCCCAGCCAGCTTCGTTTACTTCGCCGTGGGTTCCTGGATGTAGGTTTCCTGGACGTAGAGCGCCTTCCAGTCGTTGCCCTCGCGAGTCCAGACTTCGCCGAAGACACTGTTTGCTTTTGCCGTCTGGCCACCAGATTTACTCTCATAGTGCGCCACATAGGTGACCAGCGCGGCGCGGGGTCCGAGCGGTTTCACGATGAAATCGTTAAGTGTGTAACGGATGAGCTCTAACTCGTCCACCGTGGAGATGTCGGTCTTCTTGTCACCGAACCCGTTCGTACCTTCTTCAACCACGCGGAGGCCGTCGTCGAGTGCGGCTCCGAGGGACTCTTTGTTTCTGTTTTTGAAGTCTTGCCAGACCTTCCGCACTTTCGCTTCGAGAGCCGAGGCGCTCGCGGTTGCGTTGCCAGCCGGTTTTTCCTGAGCTGCTACGACGGTTGTCAACAATAACCAACACGCAACTGCCATCACAATTATTTTCATCTTTACTCCTGTCGGAGCTTGTCCTACGCTAGCAGCTAAGCTAGCCTCCGCAAAACTAGCAAAGTCAAAATCGCCACCCTTTCGCAAAGGGCGCGAAACAGTGGGGCACCCAGCGTTTCTTTTCCCATTTCTTATTCTTAAGTTCAATGGAGGGTTTGGACTTCTACCGACAACACCGCGGGAAGATCGCGGACGATCGGATTCCAACTATCTCCTGCGTCGGCGGAGCAATAAACCTGGCCGCCCGTTGTGCCGAAATAGATGCCGCACTTGTCGAGCGTGTCCACGGCCATGCCGTCGCGCAGCACGTTGACGTAGCAGTCTTTTTGCGGGAGTCCTTTCGTGAGTGCTTCCCACTCGTTGCCGCCGCTGCGGCTGCGGAAGACGCGCAGCTTGCCTTCGTGGACATAGTGTTCGCCGTCGCTCTTGATGGGGACAACGTAAATCGTTTCCGGCTCGTGCGAATGAATATCGATGACGAAGCCGAAATCGGTCGGCAGGTTACCGCTGATCTTTTTCCATTGATCGCCGGCGTCGTCGGAGCGCATGACGTCCCAGTGCTTCTGCATGAACAGCACTCCCGGACGGGATGGGTTCATGGCGACATGGTGAACGCAGTGGCCGATCTCGGCCGTCGGGTTGGGGAGGTACTTCGAGTACAGGCCCTTATTGATGGGTTTCCAGCTCTTGCCGCCGTCGTCGGCGCGGAACGCGCCCGCGGCGGAGATTGCGACATAAATGCGGTCGGGATTGCGGGGATCAAGAATGATGGTGTGCAGACACATGCCTCCAGCGCCGGGTTGCCACTTGGGGCCGGTGCCCTGTCCGCGAAGGCCGGGGAGTTCCATCCAGTTCTCGCCGCCATCGGTGGAACGAAATAGCGCCGCGTCCTCGACGCCTGCATATACGGTGTCGGGATCAGTGAGCGATGGTTCGAGATGCCAGACGCGCTTGAATTCCCAGGGATGCTGGGTGCCGTCATACCACTGGTGAGTGGTCAAAGGGTGGCCAGTTTCGGGGGACGTGTCGTAAAGGAATTTGTTGCTCACTGCTTTGGGAGGGCCGGGAGCGGGCTCGTGGCCCGCAGGAGTACCGGGCTGGTGCCAAGTCTTGCCTCCGTCGTCGGAACGTTGAATGATTTGTCCGAACCAGCCGCTGGTCTGCGAGGCGTAAATGCGGTTGGGATCGGCTGGTGAACCCTTGAGGTGATAGAGCTCCCAACCGGCAAAGTGCGGGCCGCTGACCTCCCAGTTTTGGCGCTTGCCGTCTGCAGTCAGAATGAACGCGCCCTTACGCGTGCCGGCGAGAACCCGGACTTTGCTCATGCGTGACTCCTCCTTCAAGGGCCGATTTTATCTGAGGGGGCGCTACGGGAGTCAACTCGCTTAGCAGAAGCCAAGAATCGTTAATGTTGCGCCGGGCTTGGAGCTAGCGAAATTGTGCGCTTGTAGACGCGCACGTAATCCACCAGCATGGTTTGGGGGAAAACCGTGGTGGGGTCCGGATTTCCCGGCCAGCCACCTCCAACCGCAACATTCAGCAGGAGGAAGAACGGGCGATCGTAGACCCACTTCGTTCCCTGAGGCAAGTCGGTGGGGATACGGGTCGCATAGAGATGGTCGTCGACGTAGAAACGGATCGCGTTCGGCTCCCACTCGACGGCGAAGACGTGAAAATCGTCGGCAAAGCGCTGATCGCCGGGAAGCGCGTAAGCAGCGCCGATACTGTTGGCTCCGGAATATCCCGGGCCGTGAATTGTGCCGTGAACCAGCACGGGCTCTTTGCCGATGTTTTCCATGATGTCGATTTCGCCGCAGGCGGGCCACCCGGGTTTCTCGATATCGTTGCCCAGCATCCAGAAGGCGGGCCAGATTCCCTGGCCGCGAGGAATCTTGATGCGCGCTTCGAAGCGTCCGTAGGTCTGAGAAAACTTGCCCAGAGTCTTCAGGCGTGCGGACGTGTAATTTCTGCTGACGCCGTCCGCACCGGTATATTTTTCCTGCAGCACCTTGATGACTAGGTTGCCGTTCTCTTGCGAGGCGTTTTGCGGACGGCTGGTGTAGTACTCCAGTTCGTCGTTGCCCCAGCCGCCTCCTCCAGTTTCGGAAACCCATTTCGACGAGTCGACCCGCGCCCCGGTGGGGCCGTTAAACTCGTCGCTCCAGACCAGTTTCCATGATGGAGGAGAGGGTGGCGCTGTCTGCGCCGCTACCGATAGGCCCATAACCCATACGCCAATCAACAACATCGTTCGGAACCAAGCAGGGCGCTGCCAGCTGGATGTCATCGATGCTCCCGTGAAATTGTTGAAGGTTCAAACATACACACGAACCATACTCACGCACTATACTCACAACGAAGCGATTCTTGCCAGGAGAACCCGTGTCGAACGCACAGACGAGACGAACCTTCCTGAAATTATCTGCAGCCGGATTGACTGCGACCGCAACCGCCGAATTGACATCGGCGCTAACTTCTGCGGCAGCGTCGGCGCCAACCGGAGAAATTAAGGTTCGCGTGACGAGTGGCAAACTCCGCTACGCTTCGACGGAGAGTTTGGCCTGGCGGGGCGCGGGTGCGACGGCGGAGAACGCGATTGTGCTGGACCCCACCAAGAAGTACCAGGAAATGCTCGGGTTCGGCGCTGCTTTTACCGACGCCGCCTGCTATATGTTCAACCAGCTTCCTGCGCCGGCCCGCGATGAGTTGTTTCACGAGCTCTTTCATCCGTCGGAAATGGGTCTCAACGTTTGCCGCACTTGCATTGGTTCGAGCGACTACTCCACGGAAGTCTTCAGCTACGACGAGGGCGAGCCCGACCTCGACATGGTGCGCTTTTCGACCGCGCATGACGAAGCGTATGTTCTGCCAATGCTGCGCTTGGCGCGGAAGGCGAATCCAGACTTGTTTCTGTTTTCATCGCCGTGGAGCCCTCCGGGATGGATGAAAGTGGGAGGGTCGATGCTGGGTGGTTCGATTCGGCAGCGCTATTTCGGGGCGTATGCGCAGTATTTTGTGAAGTTCCTCGAGGCCTATGCCGCCAAGGGCGTGCCGATACAGGCGGTCACGGTGCAAAACGAAGTGGACACGGATCAGGATGGTAGAATGCCGGCCTGCCTGTTTCCGCAGGAATACGAAATCGGATTCGTCAGGGGCCATCTAGGCCCGATGCTGCAGAAGAGTGGACTCTCGACAAAAATCTGGATTCTCGACCATAACTATAATTTATGGGGCCGGGCGATCTGCGAACTCGACGATGAGGGACTGCGCAAGTATTGCAACGCGATCGCGTTTCATGGATATGTGGGCACGCCTGAAATGATGGACAAGGTGCATGAGGCCCATCCGGACGCCCAGTTTTATTGGACAGAAGGCGGCCCTGACTACTCGGCTCCGGACTATGCCACTGACTGGTCGAATTGGGGGAAGACGTTCACTCAGGCGATTCGTCACTGGTGCCAGGCGCTTAGTGGATGGAATCTGGCGCTCGATGAGAAAGGTCGGCCGAACCTAGGGCCGTTTCCCTGCGGCGGGATGGTCACGATTCATTCCCAGACGAAGGAGATTACGCGTAGCGGTCAGTATTGGGCGTTCACGCATTTCTGCCGCAATGTGAGGCGCGGGGCTAAAAGGTTCGAATCGGCTTGCCAAATGGCGGGCATTGAGCAAGTCGCTTTCGAAAATCCTGATGGGCAGAGAGTCCTGGTGGTGACGAACCCCGGGCCCGCGGGAACGGTGAGTCTGAGACAGGAAAACCGGAGCGCGGAACTTGCCTTGGCCCCCGATTCCGTTACCACGTTGTTGTGGAATTGACAGGCACCCACCTGCATGGGTGGCGGCGATTACGGCCTGGCTGCCCGGCAGAAAGAATTACTCAGAGGTTTGTTGGGCTAGCGTGCCAATTGCCTGAAATTAAAGTGCTTAGGTTTGGTACGGTTTGTGCAACCTTTTTGCGGTTCCTGTCCTCAGAAGGATGCTGGTTGCTTGGCTGGCGAAGCGATGGCCGCGGACGTTTGCGTCCTCTTGAATCGACCCTGCTTGTGCCATCGTCTCATGACGCGGTCTTTCGGGTGGCGGCGGGTGCCTCCAGTATTCTGATTTTTTTGCTTCTGATCTTCGAGATCGCGCGGCACAATGTCTGAGGGCCCTTGCCTGGTCAGTCGGAATCCTAGAGCAGCATCTTGCTCCTGAAGTTTGTTGAGGTTGGACCGCCCGTTGAGTAGCGGGCTTCGGAGGACGTGTCAGATGCGATTGCTGAGCGCTCGACTGATCGTCTCGCTGATTCTTGGCGTCACGCTGGTGTCGCTTTGTTCCTCCTATTATCAGGTTCTGGTGCTGAACCGTACCCTAAAGAAGGAACTGCGGCGGCGTGCCGAGGTTTTGGGTGAGAGTCTGGCAAGCAGTGTGGAACGCGATTTGCAGCGGGACGCACAACGTACGCTGCAGCGCACCGTTCAGCAATTCGCCAACCGTGAACATCTGGCAGGGCTCGCAGTCTACGATCGGCAAGGACATCCCGTTGCCGTTACCACCAACCTTCAGCCCCTGATCTCGACGGCGCCGGCGATCGTACTGCAGTCTCTTCAGGAAAATCACGACACCGACGCTTTCCTGCGAATGGGTATCGCTTCAATCAACATCTATGCTTTGCCATTGCATCGGGGAGACGAACTCATCGGCAGCCTGGCGATCGTTCACGACTCGGGATACATCAAGGGAGAGAGTCTTCGCATCTGGCGCGAGACCTTCCTCAGCGCGTTGGCACATGTTTTTCTGATCGTCCTGATTACGTTGCTGATCGTCCGCTGGAGCATCACTGGACCGATCGCGCGGACCGCCAACTGGATGAAGGCTTTGCGCACGGGGCGCGGCGTGGTGCGAATCAAAGTGCCGGATCTGGAAATGTTTCGTCCCCTGGCGCGGGAGGTGGCGACTTTCGCAGAGAGCCTGAACGTAGCCCGGTCGGCTGCCGCGTTGGAAGCTCGATTGCGTGAATCGGGCGAATCCATATGGACGGCTGATCGGCTGGCGGTGCACGTTCGCGCGCGATTGGAAGAGGGCAGGCTGTTTGTGGTCTCGAACCGCGAACCTTACATGCACGTGCGCCGCGGCAAATCCGTCGAAGTCAACGTGCCGGCGAGTGGCCTGGTCACAGCGATGGAACCTGTGCTTCGCGCCTGCGACGGCACCTGGGTAGCGCACGGCTCTGGCGACGCCGATCCGGAAACCGTGGACGCGCATGACCGGTTGCTGGTGCCGCCCGATGATCCGCGATATGTTCTGCGGCGGATCTGGCTTACCAAGGAGGAAGAGGAAGGGTATTACTACGGGTTTGCCAACGAGGGACTTTGGCCGCTCTGCCATATTGCCCATACACGTCCGCTGTTCCGCGCCAACGACTGGCAGCATTATCAGGAAGTGAACCGAAAGTTTGCGGACGCGCTGCTGGAAGAAATGGAGAATATCAACCGACCGGTGGTGTTGGTGCAGGACTACCATTTCGCGCTGGTGCCCCGCATGATCAAGCAGAGCAGGCCCGATGCGCGCGTTGCCATTTTCTGGCATATCCCGTGGCCGAATCCGGAGGCCTTTGGAATTTGTCCATGGCAGCGCGAACTGGTGGACGGGTTGCTGGGCGCCGACCTGGTCGGGTTCCACATTCAAGCCCATTGCACTAATTTTCTGCAAACGGTCGACCGGATCGTTGAGTCTCGCATCGACTGGGAACATTTCTCGGTGCAGCGCCTTGACCATCGGACGACGGTACGTCCGTTCCCCATTAGCGTGGAATTCGCGGATGCAACCGCAAACCGGTCGCGGGAATCAGCCTCTCGCGAATCCTCCTATGAAGAGCGGGGGGCGCTTCTGAAGGCCCTGGGCGTGGAAGCGGCGCTCATGGGTGTAGGCGTCGACCGAATGGACTATACGAAGGGGATTTTGGAAAGGTTTTTAGCTGTGGAGCGCTTTCTCGAAAAGTATCCGCGCTACCAGGGTGTCTTTACTTTTGTGCAGATTGGCGCTCCCAGTCGCACTCACATCAAACGCTATCACGACTTGCAGGCCGAACTGGAGGCGGAAGCCGACCGCATCAACTGGCGATTTCAGGCGAACCAGTGGAAGCCCATCGTACTCCTGAACCGGCAGCACAGTCACAAAGAGATCCAGCCTTATTATCGTGCTGCTGACTTGTGCCTGGTGACCTCTTTACACGATGGCATGAATCTGGTGGCGAAGGAATTCGTTGCTACCAGAGAGGACGAGCGCGGGGTGCTTATCCTGAGTTGTTTTACCGGTGCGGCGCGTGAATTGCGCGACGCTCTTCAGATCAATCCTTACGACATCGATCAGACTGCAGAGGCGATTCGGGCAGCGCTCGAAATGCAACCCGAAGAGAAGCAGATGCGTATGCAGCGAATGCGAAAGCTGGTGCGTGAACATAACGTCTATCGCTGGGCGGGAAGTCTGATTGGGGAGCTGTGCGAGGTGCGACTGGATGTTGCCGAGGGTGGCGGGCCCAAGTTCCGCGCGGGCGCCTCTGTGGCGTAACGCAGACCCGACGATCCCGGCAGCCCGAATACCCGGAAGTTTCATTCAGCGGCCAGCCCGATACAGATAACCTCAGGCCGCAAAATGCTCGACTTCGCGCGGCCCAGGGGACAATCCCCCGCCACGGAAACGTACGATAAGCCTTTCACGCACCTTCCCGAGTTTCCTTCTCAACTTCCAAAGTTGCATGGACCAGATCGAAATAAGCGGGTGGCCGGAGTCTGGGAACCGTCTTCCTCCCGATTGTGTGAGAGACAGGGCCCTTGTTCTCGATCTGCCAGAGGAGAGTTTCTGCCGCAGATTCGCCCAATTCCGATAGCCATGCCCGCGTATCATCCGCGAACGGCTCCTGCAGAGTCATGCAGTCGAGATCCACGGAAGCTACGGGAAGAGCGAGGTCCGGCGGCAGAGGTGCATCGATCGCGATTACGCCTTCGATCCCTCGTTGCTGAAGCTGGACAGAAACACTGCGCCACTCCGCCGTCGAATCCCACGATCCGAGTGCGAGCAAATATCCTCTGCGATGCAACAGGCTTTCGACGCCGGCCAGCACTCTGGCCACGGGCGCAAGGCCGATATCAGAGGTGACGGCCGCAACCAGCCGGGTCCGCTTCGTTCGCAAGGACCGCGCCCACAAATTCGGACGATAGTTCAGCTCGGTGACCGCACGGAAGACTCGATCTTTTGTCCGCTCGGGGATCGCCTTCGACGCAGGTGTCCTGTTCAAAATTGCAGAGACTGTACACGGAGCCAATCCGACTCGTTCGGCCACCGTTCGCAGGCTGGCCACAGCTGTTTTGTCCGACACACTTCCCCCTCATCCTGTCAATTCAGGATTCTCAAAACCTTCTCACCTGGCGCAGTTCTTACCTTAAGACGAAGTCAACTGCACAACGGGAAACCCATTCGTGGGGAAACCAAACTGCGAAAATCTGGAAATCCTTCTGCTACGTTGCAGAATAGGTAGTAGCCACTTTGCGGCACAGTGGCCAGATAGTCCAACTCAAAAAATCCATCGCAAAGATCAGTGTCGCGGGGGTGGGAGAAGGGGTTATTGGCGGGCTTCTATTTTCTTACCATTGCAGCACGTAACCGATCGCGACTGGCCAGCGCCCCAAGGTGCGTGCGCCTTTCCATAAAACAACGCCGGTAATCTGCAATCGTAAGCCTGTTCTCGGCGTGTTGCGACCGTGGGGGATGGGGGCGCGCGATCCATGGTCTGTTCATTCTGCCAGGCCGAGTGGGAGTTTCGCTCGATCGTTTGCCCGGGATGCGGCGAGGAAAACGACAAGACGCTTCCAGTCTTTGCAGCCAGCGAGTTCGACTCCATTCGTGTGGAGTGCTGCGAGGCCTCGAAGACATACATCAAAAGCGTCGACCTTACGAAAAACGGATTCGCCGAACGGAGCGAAGGATCTCGCACGGAGTAGAGTGGGTCCCGCAGGTCCGCGCCAGATCCTGTCTGAGCCGAACTGTGCCCGGCTTGGCATGACGCCTCCGAACAGATCGAAACTGTTCCGCATCTCAAATCCGTTTTGACTCCCTCTCCCTGTCTCCAGTAGCCTATCGGTCTCCTTATGAGTACGACTTCGCCAGCCATTTCGGTGCACGGACTGAAGAAGTCCTACGGCGAAGTGGAAGCCGTGAAGGGAATTGACTTCGAAATCCAGTCGGGGGAAGTGTTCGGACTGCTCGGTCCGAACGGCGCGGGCAAGACGACGACGGTCGAGATTCTCGAAGGCTTGCGGGCTCGTAGTGGTGGTCAAGTCACCGTTCTCGGTTTCGATCCTGACCGGCAGCGCCAGCGCCTTAAGGACCGTATCGGGGTATGCCTGCAGGCGACGAATCTGCCGGGCAAAATCCGCGTTCATGAAGCCATGGACGTGTTCGCATCCTTCTATAGCCGCAACGTGAATCTCGACCAACTGCTGAAGCGGTTGCAGCTGGAGGAGAAACGGAACGCGTTTTACGAAACCCTGTCCGGTGGTCAAAAGCAGCGGCTCGCTCTGGCCCTAGCCCTGGTAAACGATCCGCAACTCATCTTCCTCGACGAGCCTACGACCGGGCTCGATCCACAGGTGCGGGCGGAGATTCATACGTTGCTCGAAGAGTTGAAGCGGGAACAGCGCACGATTCTGCTCACTACGCACTACATTGAAGAGGCGGAGCGGCTGTGCGACCGCGTCGCGATCGTGGATGAAGGCCGAATCATTGCCCTGGACACACCCAGCCGCTTGCAGCAGCAGAGTCGCAATGCGTCGAGCATCGTCGTGACCTGTGCCACGCCGTTTCCGGAGCCGCGTCCCGCGTGGGTAGAAGCGACCGAGAGCGCTTGCGATTCCACTGGCCACACGCTGACCGTGCGTTCCCGTCGCCCGGCGGCCACCTTAGTCGATCTGGTGAAGTGGATTGACCAGCAAGGGCTCGAACTGACAGATGTTCGCCTCCGGCAGCCGAGTCTGGAAGACGTGTTTATCGAGATGACCGGAAAGAGCCTGCGCCAATGAAAAGCTACAAGGCTCTGATTGCCATCGACCTGAAGCTGGCTCTGCGCAACCGGTCTGTCATTTTCTTCAATTATCTTTTCCCGCTGATTTTTTTCTTTATCTTCGGCCAGGCGATGCACGCCGAGCGCGGCGCGGCCATCACCATGGTCATCGCCATGGTTCTCATCATTGGCATCCTGGGCAATGGATTGATGGGCGCGGGCATCCGGGCGGTGCAGGAACGCGAAGCCAATATCCTGCGCCGCTACAAAGTTACGCCCATCACGCCTGCCCCCTTGCTCATTGCCTCCGTGGTAACGGGCTGGATTCTGTATATGCCGAACGTGATTCTTATTCTTACGCTTGCGCATTTTCTTTACGGAATGCCCTGGCCACAGTCAATGGTCTCGATTCTCATTTTCACCAGTATGGCCATCGCCGGGTTTCGCGCCATCGGATTGATTCTGGCCTCGGTTGTGAATTCGATGCAGGAAAGCCAGCTGCTGGTGCAGTTGATCTACCTGCCCATGCTTTTTCTGAGCGGCGCGACATTTCCGCTTTCCATGTTTCCTCCCTGGCTGCTGGTGGTGACGCAGTTCGTTCCTGCCAGTTACATGGTGACCGGAATTCAGGGGATGCTGCTGCGGCGGGAAGACCTCTGGACGAATCGCGAGCCCCTGCTGGCTCTGCTGCTCACTGCCGGCGTCGGCCTTTTCATCGCTTACAAGTTATTCCGCTGGGAGAAAGAAGAAAAGATTCGCGCATCCGCGAAGCTGTGGCTAATCGCGGTGCTGGCTCCATTTCTCTTGCTGGGCGCCTGGCAAATGCATACCCGCAGCGGCATCGCGAAAACGAAAGCTTTGGGCCGGCAACTCGCCCGCGGAGACACTTATCTGATTCGAGGAGCGCGCATCTTCGTCGGCAACGGCAAGATCATTGAAAATGGAACCGTGCTGGTCCGAAACGGAAAAATTGCCGAAGTGTATGACGGAGCTGGACCCGATCCCAAGTCGGTAAGAGCAGAAGTAGTCGAAGCGGTGGGCAAGACGATTCTTCCCGGGCTGATTGACGTTCACGTTCATCTCGGTGCGCCCGGCGGGTTTTATCCTGACATGAGCAAGTACGATCCTCAGAAAAGCATGGGGCGCGAGCTGGCTGCTTATCTCTACAGCGGCGTGACGACGGTGCGAAGCGTTGGCGACGGACTGGACAGCGCCCTCAAATTGCGATCCACGGTCAATGGCGGGGAGGCTCTGGGCGCGGAGTTATTCACCTGCGGGCCGCTATTCACTGCACCGGGAGGACACGGCACCGAATATTTCAAAGACGTTCCGCCCAACATTCGGGCGAATCTTGAAAAGCAATTCACTCGCCAGCCTGCTTCGGCCAAAGAGGCGGGGCAGCAAGTGGACGAGTTAAGAAGGCAGGGCGTCGACTGTATAAAAGCGGTTCTCGAAGCGGGCGCGGGTGGCCGAGTCTTCAACCGACTGGATACCGGATTCTTTGATGCCTTAGCGCACCAGGCCCATGCGGATGATCTTCCGCTTTCAGTTCATACGGGAGATGCTCGCGACGTTGCCGACGCGGTCCACGCTGGGGCCGACTCCGTGGAACACGGATCGTTTCGCGAAGCGATTCCCGATGCGCTGTTCGAACAGATGGCCCAACAGGGAACGTTCTACGATCCGACCTTGAGTGTGGGAGAGGCGTTCAAAGATTTCGCGGCGGGCAAGATTGTTCTGCTAAAGCGATCCCTCCTGCAACAAGTAGGACCGCCCGATCTCCTGCAAGGGACGGAAGACGCCCTCGCTTCCCAGCAGACCGAGTCGATGCGCGCCGCGCTCGCCCTCTACCCTATCGACATGCGGGTTGCCATCGATAACCTGAAGCGCGCGCAGCGGCACGGAGTGTCGCTCGTCACCGGCAGTGACGCGGGAAACTATCTCGTTATTCACGGTCCCACCGTGCAACACGAGTTGCAACTCTGGGTGCAAGCCGGAATCCCGCCGGCTGTGGCGCTCGAGGCCGCTACCTTTAATGCCGCCCGTCTGTTGCGCGCCGAGAAGCGAATCGGTTCCCTGCAACCTGGAAACGACGCCGACCTGCTCGTAGTGGACGGAAATCCGCTCGACGATATTACGGCTACGGAACGTATTTCTCTGGTCGTCCTTAAGGGCGAGCGCGTTGACCGCAATGAACTATTCGATCAGCACTGACCCGGGTTATGCGGGATGCGGTATCCTCATTCTATGGCGACGAGCTTTCCATTTGCCGGCGATCAGAAACTCATTCAGATCGTGGACTCGGCGCTAGCCGATGTGACCCGCAGAAGCGGCGAATGGATGGCCTGTCGTCCGGGATGCGCGCACTGCTGTATTGGCGTGTTCTCCATCAATCAGCTCGATGCGTTCCGCTTGCGGCGAGGCTTGGCGGATCTAGAAAGGACCGCTCCGGAGCGTGCAACGCGTGTACGACGGCGAGCTCGTGAATCCGTAGCCCGTCTGTCGCCCGAGTTTCCGGGAGATCCCATCAGCGGCGTGTTAGACGAAGGAGAAGACGCTGCGCAACGCTTTGCCGGCTTCGCCAACGAAGAGCCTTGTCCGGCGCTCGACCCAGCGACGGGACATTGTGAACTGTACGAATCGCGCCCCATGACCTGCCGAGTTTTCGGCCCTCCGGTGCAGTCGGAAGACGGATTGTGTGTTTGCCAACTCTGTTTTCAGGGCGCGTCGGAGCAAGAAATCGCGGCCTGCGAGATGAAGCCGGATCCGGACGACCTGGAATCGCGTTTGCTCGAGCAACTCGAAGCAAATACACAAACCCACGGAAATACGATCATTGCCTTTTGCCTGGCATCCTGATTCCAATCAGGCCTGTTTCTTTTCAAGTTCTGCCCAGCGCGCGTAAAGATCATCCACAGCTTGCTGGGCCCGTTCCAGTTCCGTGTGAGCGGCCAGAAGACGAGGGCTGTCGCTGGCAATTGCGGGGTCTTCAGCGGCTACGCGCTTTGCGTCCAACTCGTGTTCGGCGGCCGCCACGCGCTGCTCGATACTGGCGTATTCGCGAGCTTCCAGATAGGAGAGCTTCCTCTTCGACGGTGCCGCTGATTCCGTTGCGTGCGTGGTACGGGCGATGACGCGCGCAGTCGCCTGCGCTGCTTGTTGGCTTTCTGCCTGCCAGGTCTCCCACTGCGAGTAGTCGGCAAAGCGTTCCGCGCCGCCGTGCCCATCTAAGCCGAGAACGATATTCGACACGCGATCGAGCATGTAACGATCATGCGTTACCAGCACCAGCGAGCCTCGAAACTCGAGCAGACTTTCCTCCAGAATTTCGAGAGTTGGGATGTCGAGATCGTTGGTGGGCTCATCCAGTAAAAGAACGTCAGCAGGCTGCAGCATCAGTTGCGCGATCAAAACGCGGGCCCGTTCGCCGCCTGACAATCGCTCGACCGGCTGGTTGAGCTGTTCGCTCTTGAAGAGGAATTTCGCCGCCCACGATGCTACGTGGGTTACCCGATCCTGATAAATGACCGAATCGCCCTCCGGAGCCAGCGCCCGTCGCAGAGTCACCCTGGGGTCGAGTTCCCGGCGCTGGTCGAAATACACGATGCGCAACTTCTCTGCTCGACGAATTTCCCCTTCCGTCGCGGCAACCTGGCCACGCAACAGGCGCAGCAGAGTCGTTTTGCCGCTGCCGTTCGGGCCGACCAAGCCTACTCTCAGCCCGGCGGTGATGATGAAGTGCAATCCTTGAAACAGCCGGCGGCCTCCAATTTCGTAGGCGACATTCTGCAGTTCGATCAGGCGCTTGGTCTTGCGATCGGTGGCGGAGAAATCGATCTGTGCCGTTTCGCTGCGGGTTCGTATGTTCAGGTCGGCAAGCTCTTCGATCAACTCACCGGCTTTGTCGATTCTTGCTTTGGATTTTCGCGTGCGCGCTTTTGCTCCGCGGCGCAGCCATTCGATCTCGGAATGAACCAGATTTTCCAGGGCTTCCTGCCGCTTCGACTGCGCGTGCAGGAATTCTTCTTTCTTCTCCAGGAAAATGCTGTAGCGACCCTTTACCCGCAGCAATCCGTCGGGATAGATGCGGCTGAGTTCCGCCATCTCGGTCGCGACGTTTTCGAGAAAATAACGATCGTGACTGATGACCACGCAGGCGAAGCCGACCTGCTCCAGCACTTCTTCGAGCCACTCGATGCCCGCCAGGTCGAGATGATTCGTGGGTTCGTCCAGCAGAAGAATATCCGGACCTTGCACCAGCGCCTGCACAATTGCGAGACGCTTCTGCCAACCTCCGGAAAGCGCGGCAGCTTCCGCATCCAAGTCCAGAAAACCTGCGCGGCCGAGCGTCCCGGCAAAACGCGTTCCCCGCTCCGCCTCGGGTACGGCCGAGTTTTTCAGGGCAGCATCGACCACCGACCGTACTGTTTCCCCGGGCGAAAATTCGGATTCCTGCTCTACATAACTCAGCCGGAGTCGTTTGCGGAAGGCGATCTCGCCGTCATCGGTATCTTCAGTACCTGCGAGAATTCGCAGAAGAGTAGACTTACCCGAGCCATTTGGACCGATCAGCCCGATGCGGTCACCTTCGGAAACAGTGAAGGAGACGTTCTGAAACAGGGGATCGGCTCCAAAGGCTTTTGAGATGCTGCGTACATTAATCAGCGGCGGCAATGATGCGGTGGCTCCTGAGGATCTATCTTGAGATTATCAGGAAGAGCCATGCCGCTAGGAGAACGTTTGGCCGGTTAAATTCCCGACGCGGGTTTGGGACCGTTTGGCTTGGCCATCGCGGGAGAGTCGAGGCGGCCGTCGCTCCAGGGGTGGGGCACCTGCAGGCGCGATTCGGCGCGGTTAGATAAAGAGGGTCTCTACCAGGCGGGTTTGCCGTCTTTGAAGCGTAGGGTCAGAGTGTCCCCACCTTTAACCACTTCACGAGCTAGAGTCAGGTCCGCGCCGTCCTGCTTAATCTTGGAGCCCGTGACTTCAATCTCGTCGTCCGCTTTGAATACGACGCCCATTTCGTCGAGAAATTTCTTGGGACAAAGAAAAACCTCCATGGCATCCGAACCGGGGCTCTTCATTACTAAATAGGCAACCGGCTTTGCGCCCGATGGAGGAACGAATTTAAGCTCGGCGACGATTCCCTTGAACTTGCCTTCCGTGGTGGTGTCGTATTTGGGCGCCGCTTGGGCCAGGGCCGAAGTCGCGAGAAAAGCGATGGCCGCAACTTTCAGGAGTCGGTTGTAGATCGGGGCGGAGGCAGTCATCGTGGGCCCTCCATGCGCGAATGGTAGGCTTCCTGCGGACGAAAAGCAATCTCATTGTGACTCACCTTGCACCCCCAGCCGGGACGGTCGTGACAATCTGCTTTTATACTGGGGGCGATGATCCCCATCGTAATGACGTCAGCCCGGCTTCTAGACGGGACGCTGCGGTGCGCGTTGATCGCGACTGTTTTCTTTTGCGCGACGGCGTTCCCTCCATTTCTTGCCGCTGAGACCGGAGCCGAGGCTTGGCTGCGATACGCTCCAATCGACCGGCCAGCGGCAAAGGCATACGAGCGATTTCCAGGGGCCGCTGTGCTGGGCGATTCGCTGGTGCTCAAAACCGCGCAGCAGGAGCTGGTTCGGGGCATAGACCAGATCGCAGGCAAGACCTTGCGGGTGTCGGCCGGTTCGCCTCGCGAGAACGCTGTCGTCTTAGGAACGCTGACCGAACTGCACGCCTTGGCCCCGGCTTTGCATCCGCCCCAGGAACTGCGCGCCGACGGATATTGGTTGAAGAATGCAAGTATTCACGGTCATGAATGTTTAGTGATCGCCGCCTCCACCGACCGCGGCGTGCTCTACGGCGTTTTTGCGTTGCTGAGCAAGATCGCTCGCGGGGAAAGGGTTACCTTCATCGATGAAGTGCAGCAGCCGTATGCGCCGATCCGCTGGGTGAATGAGTGGGACAACCTCGACGGTCGAATCGAGCGTGGATACGGCGGACCTTCGATATTCTTCGCCCATGGTGAGGTTCGCGGTGACTTGACCCGCGCCGGCGAGTACGCCCGCCTGCTGGCGTCAGTCGGCATCAACGGCTGCACCATCAATAACGTGAACGCTGCGCCCGGCATTCTCGAGGATAGTTTCGTCGCCCAGGTCAGCCGCATCGCGGATGTGTTCCGTCCCTGGGGTGTACAGCTTTCCATGTCTGTCGATCTGAGCAGCCCCAAAGTCATGGGCGGTCTGGATACGTTTGACCCTCTCGATCCGCGGGTTCGAGAGTGGTGGCGGAAGAAGGTCGACGAAATCTACCGGAGCATTCCCGACTTTGGCGGCTTCGTTGTGAAAGCGGACTCCGAAGGTCGACTCGGGCCCTCTGCCTATGGCAGAACGCCTGCCGACGCGGCCAATGTGATTGCGCGTGCGCTGAAGCCGCACCGGGGGGTCGTCTTTTATCGCGCCTTCGTCTACAACCACCATCTGGATTGGCACAACCTGAAAAACGATCGCGCGAAGGCCGCGTACGATAACTTCCACCCGTTGGACGGCGACTTCGACGAGAACGTCATCATTCAGATCAAGAATGGGCCCATCGATTTCCAGGTACGCGAACCGGCTTCGCCGCTTTTTGCCGGCCTACGCCGCACCAATGAAGCCATCGAACTGCAGATCACCCAGGAATATACCGGACAGCAACGGCAGCTCTGCTTTCTCGTCCCCATGTGGAAAGAAGTGCTGGATTTTGATATGCGCGTCGATGGCAACGCAGCCTCAGTAAAGGATCTGGTGACAGGTAGAATTTTTCATCGACCCAGCGGCGGCCTGGTTGGCGTGGCGAACGTGGGGATGGACGCGAACTGGCTAGGCAGTCCGTTAGCGATGGCCAATCTCTACGGTTTCGGGCGCCTGGCGTGGGACCCCAGTCTCAGCGCCGCGACAATCGTCGATGAATGGACGCGCCTCACTTTTGGCGGTGATCCGTTGCTGATCAAGGCCATCACCGCAATGCAGCTTAGCTCCTGGCAGATTTATGAGAGTTATACCGGGCCGCTGGGCGCAGGAACGCTTACCAACATTCTAGGAAATCATTACGATCCGGGGCCCGAGTCGTCCGAGGAAAATGGCTGGGGGCAATGGCATCGCGCAGATCGTCAGGGAATCGGCATGGATCGTACCGTGGCGACGGGTACCGGCTTCATCGGCCAGTATCCGCCCGAGGTGCAAACCTTGTATGAATCTCCCGCCCGCTGTCCCGACAACCTGCTCTTATTTTTCCACCATGTGCCGTATACCCATCTGCTGCATTCGGGAAAGACCGTAATTCAGCATGTTTATGATTCGCATTACGAGGGCGCGGATCGGGCCCGTGACTTTGTTTCGCAATGGATGAAGCTTGAGAGGCACGTCGACGACGAGCGTTACCGCGACATTTTGTCGCGCCTGCAATATCAGGCCGGGGAAGCAGTGGTATGGCGCGATGCTATCTGCAATTGGATTTACCGACTGTCGGGTATTGCGGATAGCCAAGGCCGGTTTTCACCAGTAGCCGGTCCTTGATCGGTCGTGACCCTATTTCTTTTGTATATCTTGCGCATTTGACAATCTTCCGTTAACGTTTACGGTTCCGGCGGCCCGGGAGGGCGTGCCCAGAGGTGGCGCACTCCGCAAGTCGCCGACGGAAGCACGGTCAAAGACAAATGGGCAAACCACCCACAACTCTCCGTGATATTGCCAACGCACTGGGCACTTCGATCGGTTCCGTGCATCGCGCATTGCACGACAACCCAGGCGTAAGCCCCATGACCAAGACCCGGGTTCTGCAGATGGCGAGGACCATGGGATACCGGCCCAACCTTGCCGCCCGGTATCTTTCTTCCAAAAAGACCTGGCGGATATCGGTGAATACGCTCAAGGGAACGACCTCGTTTTGGGACGAGGTACGCGCCGGTATTCGCGAGGAAGCCGCGTCGATCCTTCTGGAAAATGTCGAGATCGAGTTTCGAACCCACCGGCGTCTCGGGGAAGGCGAAGAAGAGGCTTTCGAATCGGCCATCCGCGACCAGGTGAATGGGATCATTACCTTCCCCAGTCGTCCGCAAATCTTGGGGCCGTGGATACGCCGCGCTTCTCGTGCCCAAATTCCCGTTGTTTGTGTGGCGACAGACGCTCCGCATAGCGGCCGATTGGGCATTGTGGCCGTCGACACTCTGGCCAGCGGCTCCATCGCTGCCGACCTCATGGGAAGATTTTTGCGCGGGCAGGAGGGAGCGGTTGCGATCACGTTGTTTGATAGGGCGATCACCGAGCACGCTGAGAAGTACGCTGCGTTTGAAAATACGTTGCAGTCCTTTTATCCCCATCTGCAGCTGTTGAAGCCCGTCGAAGATCACGGAGTGGAATCGGAAGCCTACGCCAAGTGCCGAAAACTATTCGATAAATATCCGAATCTGTTGGGGGTCTACGTGACGACAGAGGCCTCGATTCCGGTGCTCAATGCGGCCCGGGACGCGAACGTGCTGCAGCGTCTGACCATTATTACGACGGACCTGTTTCCCAATCTTGTTCCTCACATTCGATCATCGGCGGTGGCGGCGACCATCTACCAGCGTCCCCGCGCTCAGGGCCAAATGGCATTTCGCATGCTGCACGAGTTCCTGGCGGAGGGCGCAAATCAATCGCATCAAGTCGCGCTGGCGCCGCACCTGGTGATGCGCGGGAATCTGGATTTCTTTCTGCACAGACAGTCTCAGCAATCGGCCAAGGAAAAAATCGAGCACAAGCAAGAAACGGCGCGCGACCTGGCAGGAGAGATCGCTTAGCCCCGTCTGAGCCGATCAAGATTGTAGATCAAGGAGGAAA